>Ga0255759_10002692_pt1 | contig 15754 bp, 14 predicted proteins | sample 101ome_20_FD_179959 | JGI IMG/M metagenome (GOLD analysis project Ga0255759, IMG submission 179959) | Coastal salt marsh microbial communities from the Groves Creek Marsh, Skidaway Island, Georgia - 101404AT metaG (version 2) | ecosystem: Environmental > Aquatic > Marine > Intertidal zone >...
TTCCTCCTCTTCCTCAGCTTCCTCCTCTTCTTCAGCTTCCTCCTCTTCTTCAGCTTCCTCCTCTTCTTCAGCTTCCTCCTCTTCTTCAGCTTCCTCCTCTTCTTCAGCTTCCTCTTCCTCCAAATAGTCGTCTACGTTCCATCCTTCTTTACGCAATGTATCACAATTTTCACCCAAACAATCACCACAAACTGGAAACGACTCTTTTATTTTTTCCTTTTCTCTCGTTAATTTAAATGTATCGTCCATTTCTACACTGTTATTACAAAGTTCACAAGTGGTTCCTTTTTCTTTTTGTTCTTCTACACATGATGAGCAAATCCAATGTTCTTTTTCCTTGTCAAGGTAATTTCCACCTAGACCTTCACATTCTTCACAAACATCTACACGCTCACATAGATAACACATATTATGAGGAGCAGTTATGTTACAATCATTACATGTGAACTCTTCGTCATCTTCTTCCATTGGACCGTCTTTATTTGTAGTGATATTATTACAAATATCATCATAATTACATACAGGATCTCTATCGGTATAAGATACATTAATCATGTCCCTATCACCTTCATACTTGGGAAACGAGTCATAACTCAAAGATACTCCGGTCCATAGAACGGGCTTTTTCTCCTGAAACTTATCACCAAACAGTTTATTCATTACACGCATAATATCTGTTTTCTTAGGTACCGTGCTATTTACATTTATTCTATACCATACATTGAAATCATTACATAGTTCTTCATAGGCAATTTTACCAGTATCATCAGTTTCAATACGTAATGAGGCAAACTTCTCAAATTCCAATTCCAAATGAGCCCTTGTCACATGTTCATCCAATGAAATCTTATCACTGGTTGAATAGTCACAATGTTGGCAATAGTAAAAACTAACTGTCTTTTCAATAACCGTTTCATTAACAACCAAGGGAGTCGTATCCACAGGTTCCTCTTTTATCTTCTTGTTACGAACTTCTTCAAACAACACCTTTTTCTTATTTTTCTTATTTTTTTTATCCTTTTTCTTTTCATCTTTGTATTCAGTCAAGGTATAAATTGTTGCGTGTAATGACTTATTTATTATTTTCAGTTTTTTATTTTTATTTAGTAATTTTTCATTATGCAAACGAAGCTTTTGAACATAAGGAATAGAATTTAACAAGGAAATAGTTTGCTGGAGTTCGATTTCAGAATTAGTATTCATAGTGATTAGTGTATAATTAGTCAATAACAAACTCTTTAATCAATTTTTACAAACTATTTTTGTCCATTCAGGGGGACATAAATCACTAGTATTGTGAGAAAGCTTAGGTCCAAACCAGGTATCAGGGTAACATACAATTTTGTATTGATTTTGATTAAAATATGCAGCCCACCAACTGAACGTACTATTGGCAACAATATTATGATGACAACAAGACATTAATAACAATTCTTGCCAATCTTCCATAACAGAATCTACATACATAAATTCAATGGAAGGAAAAGTTTGCTTCAATTGTGTAATTATACCTGATACCGTTTCCAAATCCGTTTTTTGGCAGAAATATAACAAACGAATTGGAGTCGTCACAAATTCAGTAATATGATGTAAACTATTGGCATAATATGTATAGGTCATCAAGGGATGACAATCTTGGATAGATATATAATCATCCAAACGGAAATGCATACTTATATTCGTTTTATCAGAAGACAATAAAGAAGCATATGTAGTTTTAATCTTTTCTTGTTGTCCTTTTAAATTAATACTATTATAAATATAGTCTTGATATTTCATAAAATATTTATAACTCTGGAAATATCCAAACAAACTAAAACAATACATGTCTTGAATACCTGGGAGTTTATTATAAATAAATGCACGTTCTCTTAGCATAGGGGTGGTATTCAATTGTTCTTTTGTGAAGGGGATATTGTTATTGTTTGTCGTGTAAAAATATAATCCTTTCAAAAAACTGTTCCAATATGTGTTTCGTATTGTTCCTGTCATTAATTTTTCACTATAAGGGAATATTGGAATTAGATTCCATTCCTTAGCATAAGCAAGAGTCGCAAAGATTTGAAATAATTGATTACCCAACCCACCCATCAACCTACAAGAAACATATTTGTTTTCTAGGTTCATTAGTAGAAAACAAACAAATTTTTTAACTCATTTTCCAAATGTTTCCATTAGAATTTCATTTTTAGTGGGTCCTTTTGACTTCTCACTTTGTTTTTTCACCTTATACATACCTGTTTGCTGATACGATGTATTTTTTTTACTATCATCATTATCTTCATGTAATTCTGGTAGTAAACGTGTCATGGGTTTTTCAACAACCATCAAAATATGGTCGGAGTTCAATAATTTTCTATATTCTTTAATATTCATGTTTCCATAATACTTTTCTAATAGCATATACGGGTCGGGAGAAGGTTTAATATTTTGTTTGTAATTATAAATTTTACCATAAATCTGATTCAATAGTTGATACCGTTCAAATTTTACTGAATCATCAATATTCTCTTTCATCAAATAAGCAACGGCACAAGGGGGTCTACAAAATGAACCGTAGCCAAAAACTTCATTATTCATTTCATATTTGGGTATATAACAAGGTTGATTATCAAAATCATAAGTGCACCAAAAACAAGCAGAACGCTTATCATGAACATTATTTCGATAAAACATCAATTTCAATTCCTTCAATTTAGAATCCAAATCTTTTTCACTAATATCATCGTCATCTTCCGTTTCAGGTTTACTTTCTTTCTTACATTTTACACAAGTATAACCAGTAGTTGGATTGTCGGGATACGCAACAATATCTGTTTGTGATTCTTTAATTTGGTTATAATCGGCAAAATGAGAGGTTTCAACAGGCTCATATGCCTTGATAGTGGGGGGTGCAACAGGATTATATTGTAATGGATTAACCATTTCTTGTTCCAAATTTTCATTAATATCTTTCATAGAGCATTTTAAATGTAGAATTACGTTGGCTACACTAGGAGTATTATTTTGAGGCAATTGGTCGTTCAATAACAACTTTCCTCCTTTTGGTTTGCGACCTCTTTTCTTTGGTTCTGCTGGTTTTTCTTGAGTAGTTACAGTAACCTCTGTCTCTTCTTTCTTCTTTCTTCCTCGTTTTTTTATCACTGGTGGTTCGCTCATAATAAAAGATAACCTATATGAATAAAGTATCTTTTTTATTTTATATTGTTTTGAAAAACAATTACGGAAGAACAGTATAAGAACTGTTTGGTGTATGTTCAGGAATATTACATTCCCCATTGTTTGCAATAATATATTGAATTTCTTCCCCGTTTAATACCCGTTTTTCTTGTAAACAGGAAACAATCTCTAAAAACGCTGCTTTATTTTCTGTAATTAGTTGGAAGGCCTTTTGGTATGCGAAATTCACAAGCATAGATACTTGAGAATCAATATCACATTTACTATTTTCACTCATACGACTTCCTCCACTACCTACAATACGTCCAACAAACGGCATATCTGGGTTATTGTCATCATAACAAGCAATATTATCTCCAAACCCATATTGAGTTACATAATTTCTTGCTAATTTATTTGCTTGCATCAAATCATTTGAAGCGCCAGTAGTAATGTCAAGATCATGGAAATGTTCAAATACAAGGTCATCCAGTTTACTATCCTTTCGGTCTTTTCTATACAAATATACTTCTGCCGCACGCCCACCCATTGCAACAATTAGATTTGCCAACATAAACTTTTTTGTAGCATATTTCAAAAACCGTTCTTTGGGAGTAAATAAAGTATATCCACCCATACCATTTTTATTTTCATTGATAGTGACCTTTCGAAGGTCAAACAAATCAGAAAACAGCGCTGCCATTAACGCATGTCCTGTTTCATGGAAACTTACCAACTTTACTACATTGGGATCTTTTACTTGTACATTCGATACTAGTCCCACCGTGACTTTTTCAAAGGCATCCAACATAGTTTTTTGATCAATGTGTGTTTGATTTTTCCTAACAGAGAAAATAGCGGCTTCATTAGCCAAATTCGCAATATCTGCTCCGGAAAATCCAGTGGTTAATATGGACAATTCGTTGATGTCCACAGAAGAGTCCAAATATTTGTCTTTTAAATGGACATTGAAAATGGATTTTCTTCCTTCTATATCAGGCAATGGAACCTTCACTTTTCTGTCAAATCGTCCTGGTCGGGTAAGCGCATTATCCAGAATATCAATACGGTTTGTAGCGGCTAATACAATAATACCATCTGCTGTTGAAAATCCATCCATATTGGTTAGAATCTGATTCAATGTTTGTTCACGTTCGTCATTTCCTCCCGCAATACCTGCACCCCGTTGTCTTCCTACAGCATCAATTTCATCAATAAATACGACACAAGGGGCATTTTTACGGGCTTCTTCGAATAAATTGCGAACACGTGATGCACCCACACCAACAAACATTTCGATAAATTCGGAACCACTTGCACTAATGAACGCAACCCCTGCTTCACCTGCAACGGCCTTGGCTAGCAATGTTTTACCTGTTCCTGGATTACCTTCCAATAAAACTCCTCGAGGAATTTTGGCTCCTGCTTTTATGTATTTATCTTTGTCTTTCAAAAAATCAACAACTTCCATTAATTCAAATTTTGCTTCATCACAACCAGCAACATCAGCAAAGGTAACATTAGTATTAATGGAAGACAACACTTCAAACTTGTTATTATCAAATTGCGATAGCATGTTCATACCACCGTTAGGACGTTGCTGATTGAGATAGAGAAGAAAATTAGATACTAGAGTAAATACAGTAACATACAAACAGACATTTAAAAAGGCACCTCCTACTTTGTCAAGCAAAGAGGTAATACTATTTGTATATTCGGGAAATCCTTGAATATGAATATCGTGTTTCACTAAGGTATCCATCAATTGGTTCAAATTTCCGGGAATAAGTTTTACATAATGTAAATTTTGCGGGTTAACTTGGTTACCTAAATGCGTATTGTCCACAACCAGTGCACTTTTACCATCATTTGCAATGGAAATGCTTTCTATCAACTTTAATTTCGCTTCTGTGAATAAATCACTATAAATCCAAGGTTCTCCACTATTTGCTCCTAACAAGTCTTTGATATCAGTTCCTTCTGACATATACAGACACTTGACCTTATTGATTGTATTTAATCTAGGTAGAAATGCCTGTGTTACTACGTATTGCTGTAAACAAACTACACCAAAAATAATAAAAGGAATATTCATGAAACCCATAAAATAATATAAATTGAAATGTTTATATGATTTGTAAATTTTCTAAATATTCAGGAAATTTACGAACGAATTAGCGACGACGATTCAATTTGTAAACTATTTAAATATTATTTTTTGTATACAAGTATGTTTGTTATTTTTATTTTATCGTTATTAAGTTGGGAATTTATTCAATGTTATAAGATAACCACTATGCCAAGTATAGTGAATAATCATATTTTACCAATGTATTGGAAAGTAGCAAAAAGTGTAGATATTACAACAAAACCACAAAAGTTCATATTCAATGATTTTCCTATTTGTATTTATCGAAAGAATAATGGAAAAGTAGTTGCTATTAGTGATATTTGTGTTCATCGTGGAGCATCTCTTAGTCAAGGAAAATTACTGGCTAACAACTGTATTCAGTGTCCCTACCATGGTTGGGAATATAAAAATGGACTTGTAAATCAGATACCTGGATGTCCAGAAACAAAAATGGGAACAGTAGGAACTAATCGGTTTTCTGTGTGTGAAATTAATAGTGATATTTATATACAACCCTTCCAAGATATTCATACAAATCGCGGAACATTTTATAATCACACTATTTATGTGCCCCCAGAAGCATCTGACCCAGCATTTACACGTGTTCATGGAAAAAGACATTTAAATCGACCAGCATCATTGGTCACCGAGAATGTGTTAGACATGATGCATATTAGTTATGTTCATTCGTTTGGTAATCAACGAAGTCCTATTCCGTTTCAAATAAACTATGAAGATATTTCTGAATATAGCGGCAAAACCATCTTTCATTATACTGCAAGCACAAGTAGTATATCTTCTATATTAGGAAATTCAAAATTTGTTACTGTAGAAAATGAATTTCATCTACCTGACACTACAGTAACACGTGTAAAGGCAAACGAACATTTGATTAAAACCATTGTCACTCATTGTTATCCCATTGGAAAAAATGAATCTATTCTTCATTATGATCTATATCGAAATTTTATGACTAACTCATTGATTGACCCCCTTATCAATCATCAAATGGATTTGACATTGAAAGAAGACATTGATATATTGAATCAACTACACGATAAATATAATTGTGGTTTTATGCATACCAAATTTGATATTACACAATTGAAGTATCGAAGTAAAAAAAATAAAATACGGAAGCAAGTTTTTCCACCAAAACCGTCCTTAAAAAAGGACAACAACTAGACATTATCAATGTATTACAAATACGTAATACATTGAATGAGAAATGATAATGATAATAAGATAATAAGATAATATTACTTGGTAGCAAAACACTGACGACACAAAGGAACATAATTGTCGGAACCAATAACTACTTGTTCTTTTTCTTGACTAACACGATGGGAATAAATAGCAGGGACTTGGCAGTAATGACAACGCGCGTAAAGTTTGAAAATATTGTTTGAATAGGGAATCAAATCTAATAATTCACCGAATGGTTTCCGTTGAAAGTCACCATCAAGGCCATACAAACGAACATCTTTATTTTCTTTTTCAACCCATTGTAATACTGTTTCCTTCAAATTAGGAAAGAATTGAGCTTCATTTACAAGGATAATATCATCTTCAGATACGTCAAGACTCTTCAAGTCAGAGACAAATTCACAAGGGATCTTCCATTGGTCATGAGTAGATAAATTTTTATCGTCATATCGTGTATCTAATGAATAATTAATGACACGAATGCGTAGACTATCACGCTTGAGTTGGTAGAATGTTTCAATTAATTTTGTGGTCTTTCCTGAAAACATAGGACCCATAACGATTTCCAAGTAACCAACGCTCATTGTAATATTAACACACTTTTTTCTGTATCCTTTAGATAATCAATTTTATCGTTGAAACAATCTAAATATCAAAGAATATGTTTAATAATGAGTGAGTCGATTCCATGGATTGAAAAATATAGACCTACCAATTTTAATGACATTGTATTGGACCCTATTAATCGTGCAATTTTTGAAAATATCTTGAAGAATGAATATATACCTAATTTATTATTTTATGGTCCTCCAGGGACAGGTAAAACAACGACTATTATTAATCTGATTAACAATTATCAAGAAAAAACAAATGAGAAATATAAAGAAAATATTATTCACTTGAATGCATCCGATGAACGTGGTATTGATATTATCCGTAATCAAATTCAACAATTTGTCAAATCATATAATTTTTTTAACAAGGGATTGAAATTTGTTATCTTAGATGAAGTAGATTATATGACAAAAAATGCACAACAAGCTTTAAAATATTTAATACAAATTTCGGGAAAAAATGTGCGATACTGTTTGATTTGTAACTACATAAGCAAGATTGACAGTTCCTTAATCAATGAATTTATTTGTATACGTTTCAATCAATTACCCAAACAAGAAATTTATACATTCATTAATAATATTCGTAGAGAAGAGCAACTAGAGTTAAGTGACAAGTTTATTGATGGACTGATTAGTAATTATGGTTCCGATATAAGAAGTATGATTAATTTTATTCAATTGAACCAGTCTTATAGCAATGAAGAGCCTAAATTGTTAAATGACCTAGTATGGACTCGTATATTGGAACTAATAAAAACATCTACTATCCAGGAAACCAACAAATATATGCATTCCATTAGTGTGGACTATAACATTGATAAAAAGACAGTATTGTATAATTTTTGCTATTATCTAATTCGTTCCAGATGTGATTTGATTACTCCTGAGTTGCTATCCACCTTTGAATTAATTATTCATGATAACAATTCAGATATAGTCCATAATATAGAATTTCTATATGAATCTGTAAAATTGAATTAGATGTCTCGTTTAACTACTTAAAGAATTATAATTAGCAATATAAGAATGGACTTGGATGATGAATGGGATACGTTTATGAAGACAGACAAACTAGCCGTTAATGAGGAGGTGGAACCTGAAATAGACAATGAAAAAAACGAAGGTGAGGTGCCTGTGTGTAATGATTTGTATATTTCAACGAAAACAAAGGTATTATATTTGAATATTCCAATTGACATTAATAGTGTCTTTTGGAATATTCCCGTTATTGAATACTGGAAACCGACGGAAGGAGTCATCAAAAAACAAATAAAAATTGTAAATAATTCAAAGGAAGAATACAATGACTATTTGGAAAAGTTGAATTCATTATCGTATTACACCGAAAACATAATCAAACAAGTGGACAATCAAAGCGCACGCAAAGTGAAATTCAAAGATGAACGCAAGTTAACAGTAGGGGTATCCAAAAAAGACATTATGAGTTATCGTTCTAAAAAGAAAAATGCATTTTACAATTGTTTTGCCATTATTGTCCGTTTCTATCAAGACAATGAATTTAAAGAAATTCACGTCAAAGTATTCAATACTGGGAAAATGGAGATTCCTGGAATATTGAATGCAAAAATGCTGGAATTGATTCAAATTAAAATCATAGAAATACTACAACCATTACATAGTGAACCCATTAGTTATGTAGAAAACAACGAACAAGGGGAACAAAATGTATTGATCAATTCCAATTTTAGTTGTGGATATTATGTTGACCGCGAAAAATTACACACTATATTACGTAGCGAAAAGTATGGAATTGAAAGTGCATACGACCCTTGTAGTTATCCTGGTGTTAAATGTAAATATTACTTCAATAACGAACTATCTTCATTGGAAGAACAAACAGGAAAAGTATCCAATGAAGATAATACATTGAAATTGTCAGAATTGTCTGATAATAACCGATACACAGAAGTGAGTTTTATGATATTTCGCACGGGTAGTTGTTTAATTGTAGGAAATTGTAGTGAAACTATTCTGTTACATGTATTTGACTTTATAAAATCAGTGTTTACTAATGAATATTACAATATCCGTGCAATCAATCAAGAAGAGACAGTAAAAGAAAAGAAAAAGAAAGTGCGTAAGCGAAATGTATTTATGACAGAAGAATATCACAAATCAGTACTATCTTCAGCGTTTAACCCCAAATTACATGTTTTATCAAAATTTAGATTGGGTGTTTAGACTTCTGAGTATAACCAATCTACTAATTCTTTCATATTTTTATTGGTAATTTTGGAATGTAATAATTCTTTATTCGAGTGTATTTTCAATAAAAACCATTCTTGTTTATCATCCTCTGTGATAGATCCAGAACGCGAACGTTTTGTTTTTTCTGTTTTTGACAACAATACTCGTAATAGTTCTGTATATTCTTCATAAGAAAATTGGAAATGCTGTTGAAGTGCATCTAAATACAAAAAGGCTAGGTCTGCTTTTTCAATACATTCTAAAAATTTAAAGTAGAAAGTAGAAAACAGTTCTATACGTTGTAGGTAAGAATATTGAGTATTCGACCAAAACAATAAAATAGAATTCAATGAATCCAATTTCGAGAAAAACATATTCATTTCCTTATTAGTTAATGTAATGGATTCATCTTCTAGAGTCATAATATTGTGGATACTTGTTGCATTATGATTATCTCCATTGTTATACAATTCGCATATTGTCTTTCTGAATACAAATAATACAATGTCTTTGTTCGTAAAAGAATCTGACAAGTCACTAGTATTTAATTGATGAATATATTCCAGATAATAATATCCAGCTTGTTGAGCACCATAAAATGCCTTGTCAATATTCTTCAACTTATTCATATAATATTCAAATACACGGTGAATACAATGGATACCCAGATAATGATTTACCTCAAGATTAGTTTTAAACTGTTCATTGTTAATGTATTCACTCATTAAATAATAGTATTTTTCGACAATGTGATTTTTCGTTGCTTTCGGTAGAAACTGGGTCATAAATATAGTATAATGAGTTATAATATATTTCCCAAAAGAACAATATAAAGTATTTTTTGATATATTTGTATATATTATTAATTATGTCTACGGAAACGAGTACAAATACAGAAAATTCGAATTATAGACTACCTGATGCAGATACATTACGCTCTTGCTCTAAACTAGCTATTGTTGAGGACAAACCTATTATGATGGACTATTGGGTGTCTTCCCTTAATAAAGAGTCCAGTTTGGGATTAAAGCCCAGTGGTGAGAAAATACTCGTAAAGAATGCCGAAGAGTATACCAGTCCTATCCAAAATGTTTATAAGAGTGGTAATGATTTCATTATTGAAACTGAGAACTCTTTGTATATTGTTGATAAGGAAATAAAGATGTATAGAGCGGACATTGAGTAAGCGTTGTGAATGATATTACTTTACATACTAATATCATTTATTCACCATATTTCTTGTAATGTAGCACGTTGTTCTTCTGTTAATGAAGATGGAAATGTAATATTAAATTCAATAATAAGATTTCCTATTTGATCTCCACGTCGCATACCATATTTTTCATACATACGGCGTGAATTAGGAACAATGATGTAGGGATTATTAATGGTGCTTATTGACAGGTTTTTACCACTTACATGATAAACATCTCTAGAGAAACCACATAATGCTTCCTTCAAAGTAAGTTCACAACTTAATAACAAGTCTAATCCATTTCTACGCATTTTTGTATCATTGGTAACCATCACTTTTACTTTCAAATTGCTTTTCATTGTATTATTCACACTATTCCCTTTTCCTTCTATTATAATGGTCTCATTGTTGTCTATTCCATGGGGCACACTTACATACAACATCTCTACTTCTTGACGCTGCACATTATTTTCGGTAACTGTTCGTTGAATTTCAATAGGAACATTCACTCCTTGATAACTTTGCTCAATCGTAATGGTTACTTCTTTGTAAATATCAGGAGGACGAACTAATCCAGTGTGTATATCGACAGGTTGACCATTATGAAATACACGAATGTTAGAAGAAAAATTCATATTACCGGTATTCATTGGTTGTCCATTAAAAAACATTTTGAATATATCATTCACATTGGTAAATGCCTGTTGTTGATTTTGTAATGGAGATTCACGCACACGTTCTTGCTGGTCATATTCTGCACGTTTTCCTTCATCGCCAAGAACATCGTATGCATTATTAATGTTGGTCATTTGGGTCTTGGCTTCTTCCGTTTTATTCCTATCTGGATGATATTTTAACGATAAGGAACGATATGCCTTTTTTATTTCAGTACTAGATGCTGTTCTAGGGACACCTAAGGTTTCATAAAGAGACATATTTAATAGTTAATATTGTTCTTGTATATTTATTTTAGTTTTTTACAAAATGATTTAACAATATCCATTGTGTTATATCCAAGTCTATGGATACATTCATCGAAAAATATAAACCATATTTTTTATCTGATTTTCATTTTTCTGACAAGTTTAATTTGATTGTCAATGATTTTCTAGAACTAGATTATTTGAATATATTATTTATTGGGGATGCTGGTTCAGGTAAGACCTCTTTGTTAAATACCATGATACGAGAATATTACGGACTTAATAAAGACCAAAGTATTTCTCATTCGAATGTATTATTTATCAATAATTTGAAAGATCAAGGTATCCAATTTTTTCGTAATGAAATGAAAACGTTTTGTCAGTCTCATGGAACTATTTATGGTAAAAAGAAAATGGTCATTATTGATGACATTGATTGTATCAATGACCAAAGTCAACAAGTGTTCCGTAATTACATTGATAAATACAAGCATCGAGTAAATTTTCTTTGTGTTTGTTCGAATATTCAAAAAGTCATTGAGAGTTTACAATCCCGATTACATTTAATCAAATTAGAAACACCTACACACGATGACATGAACAAGATTTTACAAAAGATTATAACGACAGAACGACTAACTATCGATGAATATTCACAACAATATATATTACAAATCTCTCAACATTCGATACGCTGTTTATTGAACCACTTGGAAAAAATTTATATTTATAATACTCCTATTACAAAAGAAAATTGCAATGCTGTTTGTTCTACCATGCCTAACCATTATTTTAAAAATTATATCGAACTGTTACAACAAGGTTCTATGACAGACGCTTATAATGTACTTTTTCATTTACACGACCAAGGATATTCTGTCATTGACATTATTGATTCTTTTTTCTTTTTTATAAAATTAACGGATTTATTTGATGAACATACCAAATACAAGATTATACCAAATTTGTGTAAGTATATTACTATTTTCCATAACACTCACGAACATCCATTGGAATTAGCATTATTCACAAATAATATATCATCATTGTTTTTGTAATTGTAAGTGTAATATTAATAATATAATGATGTGAATAGTTTGACACGCTCAAAATATATGTGTTTAGGAATATATATACATATTTTAAGCAATTAATGTCAAAACAAATATTCAGAGAGCGCGTACCTAATTCTATATTGTTTGATTTACTGGATAAAGTGTGTCTAAAAACAAATAACTATTTTTTGTTTGATATGAATGCTTATAAGAAAATCATATATAATAAATCATATACAGACTTTTTTGAAACTTTGAAACCTTATTATCATTTGGGGAAACAGTTTTATTTAGAACGAGAGATTTCTTATAATGGATTCACTACTATTCTTAGGCAAATTTGTAAATATAACGCAATTATGTTCACCTCCAATATAAAATACAATGCGTCCAAATATAATATTGACTATGTTATTTATTTTTGACTTTACATAACTTTACATTGTAGATAAAGGTATGTAAATAGATTACACTAATACAATTATAATGAACAATATTTCTCCTATTGATGGAAGATATCAATCAATTACAAATGTATTGTCGGATTATTTCTCCGAATTCAGTTTCTTCAAATATAGATTGTATGTGGAATTAAGTTATTTTATAGCATTGATAGAAATATTGCCGGAATTGAAGACACTCCGTCAGGAACAGGTTAAAAGGAACATTATGAACATACACGAACAGTTTAACAAAGGTGATTATTTACAAATAAAAGTGAAGGAAGAACTATTAAAACACGATATTAAGGCATTAGAATATTTTATACATGACAAATTTATAGAAATAGAGTTGAATGATTTTGTAAGTTTCATTCATTTTGGAATTACATCCCAAGATATTAATACAAGTGCGAATATTTTATCCTTAAAAGACGGTTTGTTCAATTGTATTATTCCTGAAATTAATATTATCATTAATTCCATAAAACTGTTTGTATTAAATACGCAACATAATGATATTATGCTTGGATTCACACACGGACAACCAGCGGTTCCCACTTCTATGTCAAAAGAATTGTTAGTATTTTATTATAGACTTGAAGAACAATTAGATATTCTTAGAACGATGAAGTTTACTACAAAATTTGGGGGAGCAGTTGGTAATTTTAATGCTCATTATGCAGCTTATCCTGATATTGATTGGGTTTTGTTTGCCAATGATTTTATTGATCGTATTGGATTAAGAAGGGAACAATATACCACACAAATAAGTAATTATGACCATTTGTGTAATATTTTCAATCAATTAAAGACGATTAATACCATTGTTAATGACTTGAATATTGATTGTTGGTTGTATATTTCCAAGGATTATTTAAAATTAAAGCAAGTGTCTACTGAAATAGGGTCGTCTACTATGCCGCAAAAAGTAAATCCTATTCATTTTGAAAATAGTGAAGGAAATATATGTATAGCAAATGCGTTGATAGAAGGTATAACGCGAAAATTGTCTGTATCTAGATTACAACGTGATTTGACTGACAGCACCATATTACGAAATATTGGTTCTGTATTGTCATATTCATTGATTGCTTATACATCTAGTGTGAAAGGATTGCAAAAAATAGAAATAAATAAGGAAATTATAAAGAATGAATTGTATGATAATTTATCTGTTTTATCAGAAGGCATACAAACAATACTACGAAAACACGGTGTATCAGATGCGTATGAAAAACTACACACATTGACAAGAGGTCGTAAATTGACCCAAGAAACATTGAATGAATTTATAGAAACAATGCCTGATAAAATCAAAGACGAGTTGAAAAAAATTAACTTGGAAACTTATATTGGAACTTGTAAGTCGTATCATTGAACCTTTTCCAACGTTACTTCTTTCAATACATTTTTCATAATTCGTTGTTTGAATTTATCGTCTTCATTATACTATAAAATACTACGATTTTGTCCTAATTTAAACTAACAAAATTATACTACATTATCCTAATAATTATTAGAATACTAAATGATAAAAACTAAATTATGGTGTTATATTTTTGTCCTAAATAGTATTTATCCTACTACGTTTTTGTCCCATCACCAAAAAAACAAAAAAAATATGCTAACAAATATGATGGGTTTTAAAATATACAAATAGCGAACTGTTATCTAGATTTTATCCAATGTGACTTCTTTCAATACATTTTTCATAATTCGTTGTTTGAATTTATCATCTTCATTATTATTTTTACCTCCCAATGCTTTACAAGTAATATCCATGAAATCATCACAATCTTGAGTATCCATTGTCAAATAGTTTGGATGTTTTTCCTGCCATTTGGATAATTGTCGATAATTTTTATTTGCTACTTTATTCACAATAGATTTCAATTTATCTTTATTGTGGTTATCTTTTTCCCATTGATTGTCATCTTTAATGTAAACGGTTTCACGTTTTATATCAGTACAATGAAGTGGTCTCGAATAAATATCCAGTTCTTGTAACTTATTGGTGAATATGCGTGAAATCCCTTGTACGAACCCTAATCGTTTGGTTTCTGTCAGGTCTTCTAGTTCTAATTGTAAGGAATCAATAAAATCTTCAATATTCATGGCATCTTTACATTGTTCATTCAAAAAGAAATTCAGGTTGAATCGTTGATTATTGTTCGTAATATTAGTAGTATTGTTAGTATTTCCTAATTTTCCATCTTTCACTACATCCAATAATTGTTTTTGTAATTGATTATTTTCTGTTTGTAATTGATTATTTTCTGTTTGCACTTGTATTACTTGTTTTTGTTGTTCCATCAATAATGATTTAAATTCACCATTTTCTTTTAATAGCTGTAATATAATGGTTGAATCAATATTACAAGGTTTTGTTGGTTCCTGTTGTATTACATTATTTATAACAACACAAGATTGTTTATGTCTTGATAACCCTTGTCTATATTTAAAACTTTTCCCGCAATCACAATCAAAGGTTGCGATTTTTTTGACACCATTTGTAATCATATGATGTTTCTTGGTTGATAAATGTTTATTATAATCAGATTTTTTATAGCATTTATAATCACAATCTTTACAAAAGAAAACAGATTGCGACTTGGGCGATTTATTTGACACCATTTATTTTTAAATTATGGTGACAAATAAATCGCCTAAATATTACGCATCCAATTTTTCAAAAAAAATTATGCTAACAAATATGACGGTCTATTTTGGGTTTTCACTGCGTTACCCTGTAAAATGAGCTAAGCTAATAAGCGTTAGTAAAATTAAAACCGTACTTTTCCATTTTGGACATTTTTA
>Ga0255759_10002713_pt1 | contig 15702 bp, 13 predicted proteins | sample 101ome_20_FD_179959 | JGI IMG/M metagenome (GOLD analysis project Ga0255759, IMG submission 179959) | Coastal salt marsh microbial communities from the Groves Creek Marsh, Skidaway Island, Georgia - 101404AT metaG (version 2) | ecosystem: Environmental > Aquatic > Marine > Intertidal zone >...
GGTCGGGGCTTCGGGTATGTCAGGTCCCCCTGTAATACTTTTCGGTCTCAAGCAGAATTGGGACCACCGCGTTTTGCGCGCCTCTTTGATAGGCTATTTTGGTATCATTCATTCACTCGCGGTCTTAGTACTGGGGGGCTTGGGGATAGGAGGAGTGGAAGCTTTATTTCAGGTGCTTGTCGTTCTTCCGGGTGTTTTTATGGGATTTGCCTTTGGCTGGCGGTGGCGTGCTAGGGTAGATCAAAGGCTGTTTCGATACATCGCATTAGGGCTTCTCTGTGTATCGGGGATGCTTGCGCTTTTCAGGCTATGAAAGATACCAGCAGATAGGAGATTTATATTGGCCAACGGTAAAAATGTGCTGCTCATTACGAGTGACCAACAGCATTGGAATACGCTCGGCTGTCTCAACTCGGAGATCTCTACGCCGAATTTAGATCGACTGGCGGCAGAAGGGATCATGTGCACGCGCGCCTACTGTCCCAACCCTACCTGCACGCCCACCCGAGCGTCCATGATAACAGGGCAGTATCCAAGTCAGCACGGAGCTTGGTCGTTGGGAACTAAACTTTCAGAGGATAGGCATACAGTAGGCGTTGATTTCAACGAGGCTGGCTACCGTACCGCGCTCGTTGGAAAAGCTCACTTCCAGCCATTAAAAGCTACCGAGGAATACCCCTCATTGGAAGCTTATCCCACCCTGCAGGATTTGGATTTTTGGCGGGAGTTTAATGGACCGTTTTACGGTTTTGATACGGTTCGACTGGCTCGGAATCACGCCGATGAGGCGCACGTTGGTCAGCACTATGCGCTTTGGATGGAAGAGCGCGGGCTCGAAAACTGGCGCGATTTTTATAAGCCGCCCACGGGAACGAACCCCAACCAGAAACACCGCTGGGATATCCCTGAAGAATATCATTACAACACGTGGATTGCAGAAGAGAGTTGTTCGTTGTTGGAGGGATACAAAGAGCGCGGCGAAAATTTTTTTCTATGGTCTAGCTTTTTTGATCCACATCCCCCGTATTTGGTTCCAGAGCCGTGGGATACGCTTTACGATCCAAACTCAATTACCGTACCGCAGGTAGTGCCGGGAGAACACGACCGAAATCCTCCTCATTTCCGCATGACTCAGGAGGAAAATCCAGATTTCTCAGCCTGGCGAGAATCGGGCATGGGGATCCACGGCTATCACTCGCATTTGCACGACCGGGAAGCGATGGCCAAGAATATTGCCATCTATTACGGTATGGTCACCATGATGGATAAGTACATTGGCCAGATCCTAGATCGACTTGATCTCCTGGGAATGACCCAGGATACGCTCGTTGTTTTCACAACGGATCACGGTCACTTATTTGGTCAACACGGGATGATTGCCAAGGGCGGGTTTCACTATGAAGACCTCGTGCGACTGCCTTTTATCGCTCGATGCCCAGGTGAAATACCTGCGGGACAAAGGAGTTCGGCTCTGCAGTCCCTAGTAGACTTGCCAACTACGTTTTTGAGTTGGGCAGAGATCGAAGTTCCTGAAATGATGGTAGGTGTTGATCAGGGGCCTGTCTGGCGTGGTGAAGCCGAGAACGCGAGAGACCATATCGTCGTGGAAAATAGGCATGAGCCTACTACGATTCATCTAAAGACCTATGTAGAGGATCGATACAAGCTTACGGTTTATTTCGAGCAGACGTATGGAGAGTTATTTGATCTGGAAGAAGATCCCGCTGAACTAAACAACCTGTGGGACAGCCCCTCGCACGAGGGCCTAAAAAACAGACTGATTCAGCGGTTATTATTCGCAGAAATGGGTAAAGAACCCCTGTGGATGCCCCGGGTTTCTGGGGCCTAATGAGTGCTTAGGCGCTGAAATAGGGCTGATTGTTGGGCCTATTCGATGCGTTCGATTAACGCCAAAGAAGGAAGGATACCTATGAGGATTCTCATTACGGGTATTACGGGGCGCATTGGGGCGAACTTAGCCGCAGCGCTCGTCCGGCAGGGACACAAAGTGCGCGGGTTGGTTTGGCCTCGGGACCCTCGCACCGAAAACTTGAAACCACTCGGCGTGGAGTTGGTAGAAGGCACGATTACTTCTGAGCAGGATTTAACCCATGCCGTGGAGGATATGGAAATCGTCTACCATTTGGGGGCCGCGTTCCAAGGGGGTGGGCCTTTCACCGATAGCGAGTATTTTGAAATCAACGTGCGAGGCACGTTTAATATGTTGGAGGCCGTTCGTCAGACTACCAGCCTGCGCCAATTAATCTTTGCTAGTTCTGATGCGCTCTATGATAAATATGTGCCGGGTGGTATGGAAGGTCCGATTGTGGAAGAGACGCCCAGCCAGCCCCGCGGCGCCTATGCACTCAGCAAGGAATTGGGAGAGAATCTGTGTCTTGGGTATGCGCGAAGCTACGCGGTTTCTACTACTATATTGCGCTTTGCTATGGTGCGAGCCGCAGATGAGATCCTCTCATTTCCCCAGTTTTTCTTAAGTCAGATGAGAGGGAGCCATCGAGAGCTAGAGAATCTGTGGGATGGGGAAGAGCGCCTCGTTCTCCTGAGAGACGCGCTAGGTCGGCCCTTTAAAAAGCATATCGCAGACGTGCGAGATATCGTTCTTGGATGCCTTTGTGCGCTGGATGTAGAGAAAGCATTCGGCCAGATTTACCAGCTCGCCGGACCTTCGCCCTTTACTTGGGAAGAGGCGGTCCTCCACCTAAATAAGCTTCTCGGCATACCAATCGTTGATGTTGAAGTGGGCGGGGTGCCTACGCACTACGAGTTTGATCTAAGCAAAGCCCAGCGCGAAATCAACTTCAATCCCCAATATGGCCTCGGGCGAATGATTGAAGATGCTTGGTCTTTTAAAGCGGGTAAAACGACCGACGTGCTGCCTCACGGTTGAGGAGTGTATCGATTGGGGGCGTTGGGAACGCCTTCACTTATTAGGGCTGCGTAGATGGCGGCGAGGACTTCCTCTGTTCGGAAGGGCTTGTAGAAGATAGGCACGCCGTCGGGTATCTGGAATAGCTGGGTAGATGCGCTTTCGTCTGCGGGAAGCAGTAAAATCGCTTTTACCTGAGAAAGCTTTTGGAGAACGGTGTGTATCGATTCTGCGTTCGGGAGGCCGAGAAGGATTAAATCAAACGGATTGGTCGCGTGAGTAGCGACGGCTTCTGCTTCGTTTTGGGCGATTTCAACATGGTAGCCGCTATGGCGCAGTAGGTTGGCAAAGGTTGCGCTAAAAGAGGCGTTGGTATCTAAGAGTAGGATAGAAAACACGATATTCTTATGGGGGGTGTAGAGTTTAGAGATAGTTCGTTCTGTTGGGAGGCAAGGTAAAGGAAGCATCGAACCCCCGCAAGAGGTTGATAGGGTCCTTTTTCGTTCCTACTTCTCTTTGAAAGAGCAAGGGTGATAGATATGGATAAGGCTGAGCTAAAGAGCGCAATATGTCGGGCGATTGACCATAAGAGGGAAGAGATTATTGGCGTTGGTGAGGCCATTATGGATCGGCCCGAACTCGGGTTTAAAGAATGGAAAACGGCGGATCGAGTTTGCGCCGTTTTTGATGAGTTGGGTCTCCCCTACGAGCGCGACTTGGCGCTTACGGGGGTCAAGGCAAGGCTGAAGGGAAAGGGCGATGGTCCCACAGTTGCTCTCATGGGGGAATTGGACGCGTTAATCGTGCCGGACCATCCCAGGGCGGACCTCTCCACGGGGGCCGCACATGCGTGTGGGCACAACGCGCAGATTGCAGGTTTGCTGGGTGCGGCTTACGGATTGGTTGAATCGAGTGCCAGCGGGGATTTAGCCGGAGATGTCATATTCTTCGCCGTCCCTGCGGAGGAATATGTGGAGATAGAGTATCGCAGAGGGCTGGTGCGGGAGGGAAAGACAACTTTTCTGGCAGGAAAGCCGGAACTGGTTCAGTTGGGGTATTTTGATGACGTGGATATGGCAATAATGATACACAGTAGCAGTCCCGAACATGCAGATGGGGCGATGGGTGTGGCTTCTTCTAGCAATGGTTTTCTAGCGAAGACCGTTGCATTTGTTGGCAAGGCTGCGCACGCAGGGGGATCACCGGAAAAGGGCATCAACGCACTCAATGCGGCTCAGCTCGCCCTGAGTGCGATCAACGCGCAGCGAGAAACCTTTCGCGATCAGGACTGCGTGCGCGTGCACCCAATAATTACGAAGGGGGGTGATCTGGTTAACATTATCCCCTCGGAGGTGCGCATGGAAACCTACATCAGAGCTCGCACGCAAGAGGCCATACTCGACGCAGAAGTCAAGGTGGATCGCGCGCTGAAGGGAGCGGCGTATGCCATGGGGTGCAGCGTAGAGATCGAAACTGTTCCGGGGTATATGCCCCTGCGCAACAGCCCTAAGCTGCGAGAGCTGTTTAAGGAAAATGCCGGAGACATTTTGGGGCCTGAAGAGTACAGGGATTATCCGCATGGGGGTGGCTCTACCGACGCGGGAGATCTGAGCCAGATCATGCCGGTTCTCCACCCGGCTATGACGGGTGCAAAGGGCGTAATCCACGGCTCAGATTGGGAGATTGCCGACGTTGAAGCCGGCTATTTAGCTCCCGCAAAGACAATGGCTACTATGGTCGTTGATTTATTGGCTGATGGTCAGGCCGAGGATATCCTCCGGTGTGAAAAGCCCGCCATGACCAAAGAGGAATACCTTGAAAAACAGCGCGGTATATTCCGCAGTGAACGGTTTAATAGGGGAGACGAACCGGCATGAAACTAGGGTTGGTCACGTATAACTTAGCCAGCGAATGGGATCTCGGAACGATAGAGAAAAACTGCTCAGAGACTGGATTTGAAGGCGTTGAATTACGCACGGGACACGCACACGGGGTCGAACTCGATTTGGGGATAAAAGAGCGGGCCGCACTGCGGGCTCGTTTTGCGGATTCGGCGGTAGAAATTGTGGGCTTGGGCAGCGTCTTTGAATATGATACACCAGATGAGAGTGAATTGAAGCGGCAAATTGCCGGTACCAAGGAGTATATCCGCCTTGCCCACGACTTGGGCGTTGGGGGAATAAAGGTGCGTCCCAATAGGGTACACGACGAACGAGGTATAGAGCGAGAAAGGACTTTTGCACAGATCGGTCAGAGCCTGCAGGAATGCGCCGTCTTCGCATCGGATTGGGGAGTGCAGATTCGATTGGAAGTGCACGGTCGTGTAACCTGTGAACCCGCTCATATGCGCACGATTATGGATCACGCGCCCCATCCCAATGCACGTGTCTGTTGGAATTCAAATAATACCGATGTAGTGGATGGTTCGATCGATGGCAGCTTTGCCTTGCTCGAGAAACGCATTGGCATGGTCCACATAACAGAGCTTTGGAGCGATTATCCCTGGCGGCGCCTCTTTTCGCTGCTGCGTGATACGGGATACAGCGGCTACTGCTTGGCCGAAATTTCTGGGAGCTCTGATTCGCTACGCCTGATGCGATATTATAGGGCTCTCTGGCTAGCGCTGAGTGGATTGGAAGCAGATGCCTGAGCTCGCGTACGTAAACGGTGCATACATGCCGCTAGCGGAGGCAACCATCTCCGTCGAAGATCGGGGATTTCAATTTGCCGATGGGGTGTATGAGGTTATTGCCACCTATGGTGGAATGCCTTATGCGGTGAGTGAACACATGCAGCGGTTACAGCAAAGTTTAGAAGCCTTACAGATTTCATACTGCCCAATTCGTGATTGTTTGGTAGAGAAAATCGAGCATGGTATCGGAGCGTGCGGCTTCGGAGAAGTGCTCGTTTATATTCAGATCACCCGCGGCACTGCCCCTAGACATCACGAATTTCCACATCCCGAATCCGAACCCACTCTTGTAATAACCTTTAAGGAGCTAAAGCGTTTACCGCAGCAATTATATAGGGAGGGCGTGAAGGTAGTTAGCGTGCCCGATATGCGGTGGGGGCGCTGTGATATAAAAAGCATCGCTCTCTTGCCCAATATTCTCGCTAAGCAGGCTGCGCATGAAAGGGGGGCCTTTGAGGCGCTGTTGGTCGACGCAGAGGATAGGGTAACCGAAGGCTCGTCGACAAGCGCTTTTTGCGTGCGTGCAGGCACCCTGTTTACAGCCCCGGGAGGAACGCACATACTGCCCAGCGTTACGCGTAAGATACTGCTGGAACTGGCCGGTTCGCTGGGGTTGGCGGTGTGTGAGTCGTTTTCGACGCTCGGTCAATTCAAAGAGGCGGATGAGGTGTTTCTCGCAGGAACGACAACAGAATCCGTCGGCGTTGTTGAAATAGACGGTGTGCTCATTGGGGATGGGCGTCCTGGAAAGATTACAAGGACGCTGCGAAATGCGTTTCTTCAGGCGATAAAGGCGGGAGACGGACCTCATCGTTAGAGGCTCGTAAAAAAAACGTTCCACGAGCCTCTAACGAGCGAGAGGGTGCTATTGGTGGATAACTACCATTTTAGTTTCGGTCATCTCTTCGACCGCATACTTGGGCCCCTCCTTGCCCATTCCACTGTCTTTGAACCCGCCGTAGGGCATGAGGTCGGCGCGCCACTGAGTTCCCCAATTAATGTGGATATTGCCGGAGTGGACTTGTTGGGCATACTGTAGCGCCCAGTTGATGTTTTCGGTGAAAATGGCCGCGCTTAGGCCGTAGTTTGTATCGTTGGCTACGGCAATAGCGCTATCGATATCGTCAAACCGACTCACGGCAATGGCCGGACCAAAAATTTCATCACAGGAAATGCGCATGGCGGGATCCACGTCTGCCACGATTGTGGGGGCGTGGAGCGTTCCCTCACGGGTGCCGCCCGTTACCAGTTGCGCACCCCCGGAAACGGCATCTTGAATCCAAGAATGGACGCGTTCGGCGTCACGCTCTCGAATCATCGGGCCCATCTTGGTATTTTCATCCATTGGATTGCCCGTGGTGAGTCCTTCGACGGTCGGCTTTAAAACATCCAAGAAGTCGGCGTATATCGCCTCGTTGACCAAGACGCGCTGGGCGGATATGCAAACCTGTCCGGCATTTGCAAAACCGCTTGAGGCCGTGGCCGCGGCTACCTTTTCAAGGTCAGCATCGGCCATGACGATAAGGGGCGAATTGGATCCCAATTCCATGGTTACCTTTTTAAGCCCTGCCGTCTTACATATATGTTCCCCGATATCCCGGCTTCCGGTAAAGCTGATTTTGCGCACGCGAGGATCGGCGCTTATGGCATCGCCAACGGATCCTCCTGGTCCAGTTACGCATTGAATTGCTTCGGGGGGGAGCCCTGCTTGGAGCAGTATTTCTACGAGTTTGAGCGAGGAAAGCGGCGTGTCCGTTGCGGGTTTGATCACGATAGAGTTGCCGGCGGCCAATGCGGGACCGACCTTGTGGCAGACTAGGTTGAGCGGGAAATTAAAGGGTGTAATCGCAGCGACTACGCCACAGGGGACGCGCAGCGTAAAACCAAATTTGCCAGCGCCGTTGGATGCGCCGCTCAGGTCGAGCGTTTCTCCCGTAAGGCGCTTGGCCTCCTCGGCCGACAGCTCTATGGTTTCTTGAGCACGGGCGGCTTCTCCCATACCTTCGGCGATTACTTTGCCCTCTTCGAGGGTGATAGTTTTTCCTAAATCGGCAGCCCGCTCGGTCATAATCTCACCGGCTCTATGCAAGATCTTGTAGCGATCATAGGCCGACATAGCTGCCATGACTTTAGCACCGCGCTCCGCCGATGCGATGGCTGCATCGACATCGGCAGGGGTTCCGTTGGGTACGGTATCAATGATTGAACCGTCAAACGGGTTCAACACGTCGATGCGCTCGTCGCGATCGACCCATTCTCCTGCAATAAACATCTTCATAATTGGTTCCTCTTAAGTTGGATTGGTTTTCTATTTAAAGACAACGTAAAACGGCCCTCTGGGCTGTCAAGCGTTTACTAGGGCAAGTCTTGGGCGCATCGGATGCCTAGGAGCTCTGTTTTGGGGTGGCGAGCTCCGTAGAGGCGCGTTGCAATGCGCACGTGATAGGGGTCCGAACCATAGGACCCGCCCTTAATTACCTTGTTGTTACCTCCTAGGGGGCCTTGAGGATCCTTGGCGCCCTCAGTTTTCTCGTAGTATTGAAAGTTAAGCCAGTCGTGTACCCACTCCTCCGCGTTGCCGGCCATATCCATTATGCCGAAAGGGCTAGCGCCGTCTGGGTAGCTGCCCACCGGTGCCGCGTATCGGTGTCCATCGGGCTCGGGGGACTGTGTTGAGCGTATGTTGGCTCGTGAGATCCCGCCCTCGTTTGGAGCCTCGTTGCCCCAGGGGTATTTCCGGTAGGTATCTCCAGGCCCGCGGGCCGCATATTCCCATTCAGCTTCTGTCGGTAGGCGCTTGCCTGCCCAGTTGCAATAAGCATAGGCATCGTACCAGTTGATTCCCACTACAGGTTGTTGAGAAGCGGTCATCTCGCTGTTTATATATCGCTGCCGATGGTCTAGGTTGTCGGGCTGTTCTGGGTGATCCATGCTCCGGTCGCCGGTCTGTTCGATATGGTCGAGAAAGCGCGTGTATTGCGCCTGCGTAATTTCGAACTTGTCCATGTAGAACGCGCTAATGGAAACCGTATGTCTCGGGCGCTCCGCTAGGTAGTTTAGATATTCCTTGCGGGGAAAATTTACCAAGTCTTCTTCCATGCCGCCCATAGAGAAGGTGCCTGCTTTAATCAGCAGCATCTCAGAGCCGTCCTTCGCGGTGATGGATGGATCTGGTTCCCGGCTGCAGTGGGTCAGGGTCAGGGCGAGCAAGCCGCACAGGGCGAGGCGTCTTTTTGAGAAAAGCGTATTCACTGCTCACAGCTCCTATGTAGAGATGCCATTGCGCTCGGGCAATGGTCTAAGGTTGATCCTTGTAAAAAATGTCAGTGCCTACGCGCCGTGAAAAGTTAACTACATCCCCTTTTTCGTCGAGCAGGGGCTTAGGGGGCGTACGCCGCTGTGTAAAGAGACTCACGGTCACAAAAGCCAGAACTGCGAATGGAACGGCCATTAAATCTGCTGGAAGATCGGGCGATGCTAGAAGCAATATCTGCCAGGAAATAAAGCCAACGATAATGGACGCTAAACAGCCCGATTCGTTCCCTTTCTTCCACCAAATTCCTCCAGTTAGAGGAACAAATAGCGTGGCTAGGAGAATGGACCAAGAGTCGACCATTAAGTCGTAAACGGACGTCTTATCCAGCGCTAACCAGAGCGCAAATAGACCGAAGGCAATCACCGAGATACGCGAGACCATAAGGGCGGTACGCTCGCTAATATCCGGCTTAATATAACGCATTACATCCCATCCAACTACGCTTGCGGGAGCCAATAGTGCGCTGTCAGCACTGGAGAGGAGGGCGGATACGAGTGCGCCGACAAAGAGAACGAGGGCAGCTTCGGGCAGATACTTGAGCGCAAGTTCCATCATGACGAGGTCCGGATTAGACAAATTGGGTAAGATCACGCTTCCGGCTAGGCCGAGAAAGACGGGAATAAGGCCGACGGTGATATAGAGCAGGCCGGCTAAATAGGCGCTCCGATAAGCGACTTTCTCATCTCGGCTCGAAAGACTCCGCTGAATCAAGTCTTGCCCTGCCAGATTTCCCAAGCCGATAACCAACCAATCTCGGGCATAGGCGAACCAATCAGCTGAGCCAGCATTGCGCGGATATAGATGGAAGCGGTCGGCTGGAATCTGAGCGGCCAAGGCCTGCCATCCTCCCATATCACTGATTAGTATGGGGGCTAAAATAAGCAGGCCGAGGGTGAGGATCGTTACCTGGACAAAATCCGTGAGCGTAACGGCCCACATGCCACCTGCAAAGGTGTAGAGCAGTACGATCGCTGCGGCAATTAGGATACCCGTAGAAGGATCAATGCCCGTGAGACTTTGCAGGATCCTGCCAAATGCAACCATCAGGGAGGCAACCCAACCCACATAAGCTGGTATCGTGCACAGGCTGGCCAAAAGGCCGGCTTTCTTGTTAAAGCGAGTTGTAAACAGAGAGGCAATGGTCATTAAACCCATGCGTCGCAGAATACGCACGTAGAAAAAGCCGGCCACAAAAAGGCATAGAGCAGCGCCAAAGGGGTCGGCAATGACCGCCAGAAAGCCTCCTTGGTAGGCTGCACTGGCTGCGCCAATGCATATGCCGCCCCCAAACCAAGTAGCGGCAAGTGTAGCCGTGCAAAGGGGCAGAGAGAGTCTCTTGCCTGCGACTATAAAGTCTTCCGTCGTACCGACTTTACGGCTGGCATAAAGGCCGATGGCCAGCATACATACCACATAAAAACCGAGTCCGATCAGCACATAGCTCATATTTTGAGTCCCTCCAGTGTGAGAGAAAAATATGCATGAAACTTAAAATGCAAAAGGTTGTGTGGGCGATCTTTTTATCTGAGTAGGTGAGCAGTAGATGCCGAAGGAAATACTCGGAAATTCAGGTCAATAGGTGTGGGAAGTAGCGGTTGTGCAGAGTGCGAATAGTTGGTTATCTTTTTCGGCAAAGGGGCCTTTATAGGCCAATTTCTACTCTTTCCCCTCCAAGGATTCCATGCAAAAAGCCTATAAGGTAGAAACCTCAATCTCTCATGACTTAGCGGAACTCTATTCCATCCTAGTTGATGAATTCGAGGCAAATAGCAGCATTCCACTTTCCGATCTCAACAGAACGCTCTTGCAAACGGGTATTATTCACCATCTGACGATGATGCAGGGACTTGGATTAGTTAGAGGTGATAAGGAGAAAGAGGCTCGAATAGAGGCGCTTATAGAAAACGTTGCCAGCGATACGCTCCTCTGGGATGTGCTCAATATGGTGAGGTCATATTGGCGAGATCGAGGTGTCGATGGTCAGGGAGGGGCCCTCGATTTAAAGGCCTGAAGAGATCGATTTAAGAGGTTTTTTATCCCTCCGAGATCTTATTTAACTCATTGTAGTTTTTGGCCTTTATGAGTCTGTTCTCGGGTTGACATGCACATTCAAGCCGAGTATATTTTCACCGGTTGTAGCCTTTTCACCGTTGTTGGGTCGTCCCTTGGATTCATATAGTCAAAAGATTCTCGATCACTATCGTTCCCCGCGGCATTCAGGCGTATTGGCGTCTGCTAATGCAAAGGGAGAGGCCGAGAATCCCGCCTGCGGCGACAGTATGCGGTTCTTTGCCCGAGTTGAAAATGGTTTAATCGTGGAGGTTTCCTGCCAGACGTTTGGCTGTGCTCCCTCCGTTGCCGCTGGCTCTGTGCTTGCTGAATTGGTGAAAGGGAAATCGCTTCAGTCGATAGAAATAGATGCTTATATAATTGAGAAAGCGCTCGGAGGACTGCCTCCAATAAAGAGACATGCGGCCGTTCTGGCCGCCGATGCGTTCCATAGTTTTGTCAATGACTTTCACACCACATAATCAACCTTCTTGAAAGGATTTATCATGGCCCATTCACTGCCCGATTTGCCCTATGCGTATGACGCGCTTGAACCGCACATAGACGCGCGGACGATGGAAATTCATCATTCCAAGCACCACAACACCTATATAACGAATCTCAACGCCGCTCTTGAAGGACACGACGAACTGGCTTCCAAGAGTATCGAAGACCTAGTCACTGACCTTGATGCCGTGCCCGAGGCAGCTAGGATGGCCGTGCGTAATAACGGCGGCGGACACGCCAATCACAGCCTCTTCTGGGGAAACCTATGCCCCGACGGCGGCGAACCAAGCGCTGATTTGGCAGCTGCAATTGAGAGTGAGCTCGGGGGAATGGATGCGTTCAAGGACGCGTTCGCTAAAGCGGCAACAACGCGCTTTGGTTCGGGGTGGGCTTGGCTGGTTGTAAAGGATGGCAAGCTGGCTGTGACGAGCACGCCAAATCAGGATACGCCCCTGATGGATGGTTCAGGCACGCCCATTCTCGGTCTAGACGTCTGGGAGCACGCCTACTATCTGAACTACCAGAATCGCCGCCCAGATTATATTGCCGCCTTTTTCAATGTAGTTAATTGGCATGCGGTTAGCGATCGCTACGCCGCTGCTAAGTAGGGAGATCTAAATGACTCTGCAAGTTGGAGATAAGGCACCCCAGTTTACGCTGCCGGATACGTCCAGAGAAGACGTCAGCCTTCCGATGGATCCTGCGCAGAATGTCGTTCTGCTCTTTGTACCCCTCGCTTTTTCCGGTGTGTGTACTGCCGAGCTGTGCGATGTTTCGCAGGGATTGAGTGCATACGAAGATTTGGGTGCGCGCGTGTTGGCTATCAGCGTCGACAGCCCTTTCGCGTTAAAGAGCTGGGCGGACCAGGAAGGCATCACTTTGACGCTGCTTAGCGACTTCAACAAAGAAGTCTCAGCCGCTTATGGAGCCCAGTACGATGATTTTATCGGACTTAAGGGAGTGGCTAAACGCTCTGCCTTCGTGATAGACAAAGAGGGCGTTATTCGCCATGCTTCAGTCTCTGATGATCCAACGGTCTTGCCTGACTTTGAAGCGATTCAAGCTTGTCTTCAAGCATTAGAATAGATCGTCGGCAGCGAAGATAAGAGCAGAGAGGGGTGAAGCACTAAGCTTTCGCCCCTCTCTGCCGTTTGGGCCCGTATTCCTGCGCAAATCAAATCAAATCAACCAAAGGATCCTCAGATACATGAAGCCTTCGGAGAGCAATCCCCGATTTCGTCAAGATGTCCCTCAGGAAATGGCGCTTCTCGACCACCGAGACCTGCGCGGTGATGAGTTTTGGCGTGCCATTCCGGCATATGCTCAGCTTAGCCGAGACGAGTTTAACGATTATCGTTTTCAGAGCCGAAACTGCGTAACGAGCCTGCGCAAGCTGCAGCAGGTTATTGGCGAAAAAATGGACCCTACTTTCAGCCGGGATGTGGAAGAGGGGATAGCGCGCTCGACCATGAGTCTACGCATTTCCCCCTATCTGATCTCGTTGATCGATTGGGAAAACCCATACGACGATCCACTCCGGATTCAATTTCTACCTCTGGGTTCGCAAATGCGAGAAGATCATCCGGAGCTGCGTCTCGACTCTTTGGCAGAGCAGGACGATTCGCCGGTGCCGGGGCTTACTCACCGCTACAGGGATCGCGCTCTCTTTCTCGCGTTGGATACGTGCCCTGTTTACTGCCGCTTTTGCACGCGCTCTTACGCGGTGGGGCTCGATACGGAAGACGTGGAAAAAGTGCATTTTGGTGCCCTAACCGACCGTTGGGAAGAGGTCTTCACGTATGTGGAGTCCCGGCCAGAGTTGGAAGATCTCGTGATCAGCGGGGGGGACGTAGCAAACCTCAAAGCTGAGCATATTGAACACATTGGGATGCGTTTATTGGATATTAAGCACGTCCAACGCATGCGATTTGCCAGTAAAGCCCCGGCAATAATGCCCCAAAAACTCATAACGGACCGGCCATGGACGGACGCGCTCATACGCGTAGTTGAAGAAGGGCGTGTCAGAGGTAAGGAAGTCTCCCTCCACACGCATTTCAATCACCCTGTGGAAATTACGGAAATTACGCGTGAGGCCCTAGAGCCCTTGGTGCAGCGAGGGGTTATTATACGGAATCAAACCGTTCTACAGCGCAGGGTAAACGACACCCCGAATACAATGCAGCTATTGGTTCAGCGATTGGGATGGTTGGGCGTGAAGCCCTACTACGTCTTTGTGCACGACATGGTGCGGGGAGTAGAAGATTTACGCACGAGCCTGCAAACGGCTATCAAGCTGGAAAAACAGGTCCGTGGCCTCACTTCTGGATTCAATACGCCGAATTTCGTGTTGGATACGATGGGGGGAGGAGGCAAGCGCAACGTGCACGCTCATGAGGTATATGATCGGAACAATGGGATTGCCGTGTATGCAAGTCCCGCGGTGCGCCCAGGCGATCTCTTCTTCTATTTCGATCCAATTGATGAGCTGTCTCCAGAGGCTCAAGACCGCTGGCGAGACCCCATCCACCGTGCATCCATGCTGGATGAGGCTATGCAGCGGGCCAGAGACTGCGAGTGAGAAGTGTGATATCAGTATTTGTATGAGGTTGTTTTCCTCTCTTAATAAGAGAGCTAATGGGTATACAACACCCCACGTGTGCGAGAGGTTAATTGTATATGGCTTACACAGACTTTAATGTTTTGCTAGCGGCCCTAGGCGTTCTGATAGTTGGAGCAGGGATGGGCTATCTGTTGAGTGGATCGGCCCGGCGCAGTGCCGTCGCGCGCGTGGAGCGCGAGGCGCAAGAGCATCTTGATCGCATGATGGCCGAAGAAGAGCGAGCAAGGCGCATGAAAGTATTGGAAGAAAAAGACGAATGGTATGCGGTAAAAGCACAGCAGGAAAAGGAATTGGAGCAGAAGCTCTCTGGTCTCAGCGAGAAAGACAAGGTATTAACAGACGACCGGAGTGCTCTGCAGGCTAAGCGGGAAGGCCTCAACAAAGATATCAAGCGATTCAAGCAGCAGGAGAGTAGAATACAGCAGCGTGAGCAAGCGGCTAAATCAAAAGAGGGCGAATTGGCCCAAAAAATGAGCGAATACCAAGAGCGGTTGGAAGTAGTGGGTGGCTTGAGCGTTGAGGAAGCGCGCGAGCAGATGATGGAACTTTTGGCTGGAGAGGTTCGGGCTCGTTCAGCGGCTTTGGTGCGCGCGGAGAGAGCCCGTGCCAAAGAGGAGTCTGATCGCGAAGCAAAAAAGATTATTGCGATGGCGATTCAGCGCTGCGTGGTTGATGAGGCCGTTCAGGTGACCACTTCGAGCGTAGCCTTGCCCAACGAGGGAATAAAGAGTCGGATCATAGGCAAGGAGGGACGCAATGTTCGCACGTTTGAAGCGGCTACGGGAGTTAAGGTCGTGGTCGATGATACGCCGGAAACCGTTCTCCTATCAACCTACGATCCGGCCAGGAGAGAGATCGCCGGTCGGGCTATGAAAAAGCTTATAGCAGACGGTGGTTTTACGCCGAACCGGATCGAAGAGGTCGTAAAAGAGTGTCGTTCGGAGCTGGATGAGGAGATGGTTGGAGAGGGGAAAAAGGCACTCGCAGAAATAGGCGCTAAGCAATACCACTCCGAACTACCTCATTACGTCGGCATGCTGAAGTACCGTGCGAGCTTCGGCCAAAACCTACTACAGCACTGTCTCGAAGTGGCCCATTTAGCTGGGCTGATGGCGGCAGAGCTAAAGCTGGACGTCCGCCTAGCCAAGCGCGCTGGTCTCCTTCACGATATTGGCAAGACCGTAAGTCGTGAAATGGAGGGATCGCACGTTGAACTGGGTATCGAATTGGGCGATCGATTTGAAGAGCATCCCATTGTGAAAGAGGCCATTGCCGAACACCATGAAGACAACGAGCGCATGTCGTTAATTGGCTTTCTGGTGAAGGCCGCCGACACGATTTCCTCCATCCGTCCGGGCGGTCGCCGCGAAGATCTTGAAGGGTATGCTCGGCGCATAATGCGCTTGGAAGAAGTGGCCAATTCTTTTGAGGGGGTTAAAGATGTGTACGCAATCAACGCCGGTCGAGAGGTGCGCGTTATGGTTGAAGGCCAGCGCATTGGCGATGATGATGCGGAAATGCTCGCCTTTGATATCGCCGAACGCGTAAAGAATGAGCTGACTTTCGCCGGCCAGGTTAAAGTAATGGTCGTGCGCGAGACCCAAGCGGTTCGCTTTACCGGACGGAGTAGG
>Ga0255759_10002723_pt1 | contig 15685 bp, 17 predicted proteins | sample 101ome_20_FD_179959 | JGI IMG/M metagenome (GOLD analysis project Ga0255759, IMG submission 179959) | Coastal salt marsh microbial communities from the Groves Creek Marsh, Skidaway Island, Georgia - 101404AT metaG (version 2) | ecosystem: Environmental > Aquatic > Marine > Intertidal zone >...
CTGTTACTCTATTTTTTCTATAAATTTTAGCTCCATTATTTCTAGCTCCCTTTGCCATGGCATTTGTTGTGCTAGTTGGATCAGTGTAGCCATCTTCACGTGTGTGAAAGGCTCCTATAATTCCATCTAATCTTATAAAAGGATGATATTTCTTTATTTCTTCAGTTGAGATAATTGAACAAGGAGAGCCAGCTATATCTAAAATACCTTTAACGTAATGAAACCATTCTAAATCTTCTTTTTTATATGCAAGTCTCAAACTTCCAGTTTCATGAAAGCCAGTAGCTTGTCCAGTTTCTTTTTCTAATGATTTGTATAAATTAGTTGAATAAAGATGAATTTTTGCAAGACTTAAATTACCTAACATGTGCGGACATTGGCCAGCTGCATGCCATGTTGAACCGGATGTTAATTCACTTTTTTCAATTAAAACGACATCATTCCAACCTTCTTTGGTTAGATGGTATAACAAGCTAACGCCCATTATTCCTCCACCAATAATTACTAGTTTTGCGTGAGATTGTATTTTGTCCATTTATAAAGAATTTCAGTAATTAACTAAATAAGTAAGACATTATTAATTCTTTTAAAACTAATAAATTATGTCTAGATTGCCTCATTAAATTTAATTTAGGAGAAAAATAATGTTTAAAAAAACAATGAGACTTGCTCTTGCTATCGCTACTTACTTTACATTATCAGTAAGTTCATTTGCATTTGAAGCAAGTAACCCTCAATGTATAGCTCCAGCAAACCCAGGTGGTGGATGGGACTTTACATGTAGATCAGTAGGAAAAACTTTACAGGATTTAAAATTAATTCCTGGTTCTATGGAAGTAACTAACATGGCCGGTGGTGGCGGTGGAGTTGCTTATGCAGAAGTAGTTAATAAAAGAGGAAGTGATAACAATCTTATTGTTGCAGCTTCTTCAGCTACAGCTACAAGATTAGCTCAAGGTGCATACCCTGGAAATACAATTGACCAAGTAAGATGGTTAGGTTCAATTGGTGCAGATTATGGAATTATCGCAGTTTCAAAAGACTCATCAATTAAAACATTACCAGAACTTTTAGATCAAATTAAAAAAGATCCTAAATCAATCACAGTTGCGGGTGGATCTGCTGTGGGTGGATGGGACCATTTAAAAGTTTTAATCGCTGCAAAAAAATACGGTATCAATGATGTAAAAAGCATTAAATATGTTTCATTTGATGGTGGTGGAGATGCAGTGACTCAGCTTTTAGCTGGAACTGTTCAAGCATTTACAGGAGATGTTTCTGAAGCAAAAGGATTTGTAGATTCAGGTGATATTAAAGTATTAGCAGTTCTATCTGCTGATAGATTGCCAGGTGAATTTTCATCATTCCCTACAGCTAAAGAACAAGGTGTTGATGCAATCGGTGCTAACTGGAGAGGTTTTTATGTTCCAGGAAACATGTCTAATGATGCTTACAATTATTGGGCTAGCGCTATCTCTAAAATGTACGACACAAATGAATGGAAAGACACTATGAGCAAAAATGGTTTGGCTCCACTTGATTTAAGTGGTGATGAATTCCAAAAATTTGTTGCTGAGTCAGTACAATCTATTCAAGATCTTTCAAAAGAGATTGGATTAATTAAATAATAATTTTTGGGGCATTCTTATGAATGCCCCATAAAAATCTTTAAATCATGAATGAACGAATTTTTGGGGTCATTTCATTTATAATTGCTTGTGGCTATATTTATGTTGCAAGCCTTACTCAATTAAGTTTTATCTCAGACCCAGTTGGCCCTAAAACATTTCCTTATATAATTGGTTCAATTTTTGCTATTTCATCTTTATTCTTAATTTTTAAACCAGAATTTAATCCGCAATGGCCAAGTTTATATAAATCTTTAGAAATAATTTTTGTAACAATTATATTAATTGTTTATGCCTACTCTCTTCCAGTTGTTGGTTTTGTAATATCAACTTTAATTGCAACCTTTATTTTATCATGGCGATTGGGAGCTAAGGTAACTGAAGCTATTATATTTGGAGCAGTTGTTTCATTTGGTATTTATTTTTTATTTAGAACAATATTAGGTCTTTCTTTAGCTAAAGGAATTTGGGGATTTTAATGGAGACGATAAGTTTTTTATTAGATGGTTTTGACGTTGCCTTTACCTTGCAAAACATAACTTTAGCTTTGATCGGATGTTTTTTAGGAACAGTTTTTGGTGCATTACCAGGATTAGGTCCTGCTAATGGAGTTGCAATATTAATTCCTATTTCTTTTTCATTGGGTCTAGATGCTGCATCCTCGATGATATTGCTTGCTAGCGTTTATTATGGAGCAATGTATGGAGGTAGAATTTCCTCAATTTTAATCAATATTCCTGGAGATGAACCAGCTTTAATGACCACTTTAGATGGTTATCCAATGACTTTAAAAGGAAGAGCTGGAGAAGCGTTAACTTTAACAGGAATTTCATCATTCTTTGGAGCAATTGTTGCAACAATTGGTTTAATGTTTTTAGCACCCCAACTTGTAAAAATTGCTTTGTTATTTGGTCCAGCAGAATATTTTGCATTATTTGTAATGGCGTTTGCTACATTAGGAGGCGTAAGCTCTAATAATAAAGCAAAAACAGTTTTAGCTTCTGTAATTGGTTTAGCTGTTTCAACAATTGGGGTTGATGGTCAAACAGGAGTACCAAGACTAAGTTTTGGAAATGTCCATTTCTATGATGGTATAGATTTCTTGATCGTTATTGTTGGAATGTTTGCAGTATCTGAAATATTCATTTTTATAGAAAATAAAAATACTGAGACAAGTAAAGATCAAAAAAATTTAATTATAAATAAAATTTTACCTAAATTATCAACGATTTTAAAAACAGTTCCAGCAATGATAAGAAGTTCATTGTTAGGTTTTTTTGCTGGAGTATTACCTGGTGCAGGAGCTTCGTTAGGTTCTTTTATTGCATATACATTTGAGAAAAAAATTTCAAATAAAGATGATACTTTTGGTAAAGGTGATGAACGAGGTGTAGCTGCACCTGAAGCAGGTAATAATGCTGCTGCTGGTGGAGCATTAGTTCCTATGCTTTCACTTGGAGTTCCAGGATCTGGAACTACGGCAGTGTTATTAGCTATGTTAATGACCATGAATATTACCCCAGGACCTTTATTATTTAAAAATAATCCTGATGTTGTGTGGGGATTGATAGCTGCTCTATTTTTTGCAAATTTTATTTTATTAATTTTAAATATTCCAATGGTTAGAATATTTACTAAAATTTTATTGCTACCTCCAAAATTTTTAATGCCAATTGTTGCCATGATTTCTTTTGTAGGAATATATGGAATTTCAGGTTCAAGTTTTGATTTATTATTAATGATCTTTTTTGGTTTACTAGGTTGGATATTAAGAAAACTTGATATTCCATTAGTGCCTGTGATCATGGGTTCAATTTTAGGTAATTTAATGGAAACCAATCTTAGAAGAGCATTAACTATTAGCGATGGAAATTGGTCTTATTTATTTCAATCGAAAGTATCTATTATAATTTGGCTAATAACAATTATAGGGTTTATATTACCTCTGTTAATTGGAGGAAAAATTAAATCTCAAATGGATAAATTAAAATCCAAAAACTAAAAATAAAAATTATAAATTTTAGCTACTACAAAAATAAAAATTAAAGCTATTAAAATTGGTTTAAATTCTATTAACAATTTTGTTTTTAAATTCACTTATCTTCTCTAAATTTATTATGACAAGCTTTACAATTTCCCCACATAAATTTACCAAGTGTGCTTTCGATATCCGCCGCATCCTCTATTACAGAAGCTAATTGCAACATATCATTTGAAGCTTTAGTCATTAAACTATCAAATTCATTTTTATTTTCCCAAATTGATGGCAATGCTTCGGTATCAAAACCTTCTTGAGTGTTTTCAGGAAATAAATTAAATAAAATTTTAAAATTTTCGCTCATCTGTAACATCAATTCTTTTGCTTCATCAAAATCTTCACTTAATGCTAAAGAATTTACTTTTTTAGCTACTTTGTAGTTATTGCTTAAAATGGATTGCCTTTTCTTAATAATCTCTTCTACGGATTGTTCAGCAAAAGCAAACGAGGCTATACACAACAAAAAAGCTGTTATTAAACTGTTGCAAGTGAGTTTTGTTATATGTTTTACTGTTATATGCATATTATCAATACTTTATCAGAGTATGGATTAATCTCAAAACTGTTTCATTGGCTAACAGCTATAATTGTTTTAATACAAATACCTTTAGGTTTTTATTTAGTAGACTTGGATTTTGGCCCTGAAAGAATAACTTTTGAAAATTTACATATAATTTTAGGACTGGCTGTTTTTTATTTAACTATACTAAGATTATTAAATAATATTTTAAATCCTACGCCAAAGTTAAAAACAAATAGCTTTGCAGGACAAAAATTTATAGCCAAATTAAATCATCTCTTATTATACATTTCTGTTTTAACAATTACGATATCTGGAATTTTAAAAAAATTATTTAACGGTGAAGAATTAAATATTTTTTTTAAAATAATTACACTAAGTGACAACCATCAGTTAAGTGAACAATTTTATGACATACATATTTATGCTAATTATATTTTAATGAGTTTGTTACTTTTACATATATTGGCAGTCATAGTTCATAAAATTTTATTTAAAGAAAATATTTTAAAACGAATTTTTTAATTAATGAATGTTTTTTGAGTTTTTTACTATGTGATGTAAATTTTGGCCCTGAGAACATAAAGTCATTAAATTAGCAATATTTTTTATACCTTTAGTTTGAGCAATATTGATTAGATATAAAAATAATCTAGCTGTAATTATGCAATCACCTAATGCAGAATGTCTAATTTGATCATCTGTTTTAATATTAAAATACTCACATAAATTTGATAATTCATAATTCTTTAAATCTGGGAATAAACTTGCAGTTAAATAAATTGTATCTATAGATTTTATCACTTTCATTCGATCTGCTAGTTGGGAGCCTTTTGAATTTTCTTTTAAAAAATTAATGTCAAAATTAATGTTATGACCTACTAAAACACTTTTTTTTAAAAATTTTAAAACCTTTTCACTTATCTCAATTAAAGACGGTTTTGATATAACTTGCTCGTCAGTAATATTGTGTATTTTTGTAGAGGACTCTGGAATTTTCATATTTGGATTGACTAACTCGTCAAGGTAATTTTTTTCATCAATTTTTAAATCGCTTATCTTTAATGAAGCTATAGAAACTATTTGATCCCCTTTTTCAACATGCAAACCTGTTGTTTCGGTATCTAATATTGAAAAATTTGATTGTTCTAAAGAAACACGATTAAATAATTTTTTAGTCTCAATTTGGTATTTAAATTTTTTAAAAATATTCCTCACCAATATCTACCCTTACTCTTTTTTTAAGATCCTTAATTGTTTTTAAATAAATTTTTAATAATTTTACTTCTCTATTCAAAAGTTTTTTGGGATTTATAAAATTTTTTATTTCAAGGCCTTGTTGAGCTCGTTCTACTTGATTAATTAATAATATTTTTGACATAAAACGATGTGCGTTTTTAAAAAAATCTGTTTCGTCGTCGGTTAATACTTTAAGTTTATTTAATTCTTCTAAACGTTCAAATGTTGATATTTTTGTTATTTTATTCTTAATTGAATAAAGCCTTATACTTTCTACTAAGGGTAATGTACCTGTATGCTTTAAGTTTAAATACCCTTTATTTTGTTCATCATTTTTTTCAAGAATAAATTGTCCAAAAAAACCAATAGCAGCATCACTTTGTTCTTCGCTAAAGTATAGAAATTTTAATAATTTTTTTTCTTGAAGTTTGTGATTAACAAAGGATCTTAATTCCTCAGCTAATTCAATTTTTCCATAAACAGATCTAAAATCATAAAGCATATCAATATACCTCATATCTTGAGGTGCATGCTTATCTAACCATTGCTCAATTTGAATTTTCCAATCTGGTAAACTTTTTCGCCACAGTGGGTTGCTCGCCATTAGATCACCTTTGCAAAAAGGGATATCACAATCATCTAAAGTTTTAGTAAAATCTTTAGCTAATTCTTCAAAATATAAATCAATTTTTTTTGGATCTTCATTTACATTTGTCTCATAAATTAAACCATTGTCTTGATCAGGATGTAAAAAACTTTCCATTCGGCCTCCAGATCCCATTACAATTACAGAAAAATTTGGTATCTCTTTTATAATATTTTTTTCTTTAACTCGTTTTTCAGCCAAACGTATTGCCCGTCGATATATGACGTTATTTAAAAAACTTAACAGATAAGATATATCTCCAGTATTAACATTTCGATTAATTAAATTTTGCGCTAAATTAATTTGTTGTTGTTTAATTCTTATTAATCCTGAAACATCTTGTTCATCATAAGTCATATGATCAATTTGAAATACAATGTCACCAATTTCAGCGGTTAAAGCTCTATTCATATCAATCATGCCTAGAACCTTTAAATTTAAATCAAACACTGGAAGATGATTTAAATTTAATTTTCTCATTTTACCTACTGCGTGAAACAATAAGTCATCGTCATAAACAAATTTAACTGATTGTGACATCACTTGATTTACAGTTGTTTGTTCATTTGCGCTAAAAGCGACTCTTTTTAGAATATCTTTTTCAGTGATAATTCCACAAATTTGATTATTTTCCTCAACAAGAATAGTTGATTTTTTAAACTCTCTTAATTTTTCAATAGCAGTTTTGATTAATTCAGTTCTTTTTACTAAAACGAAATCATCAGTCATGTAATCCATAACTTTTTTAGTAAATAATTCTACGCTGTTAGATCTTTTCAACATTCTTAAATATAATTATTTATTCTCGAAAGCACATCTAAAACCCACATATATTGCATAAAAATTTGAAGGTTTGTATTGGGCTCCTTCTTTCCTAGTTTTTGCAGCACCATACCACCAAGAAGCACCTGCTGTTAATGAGTTCTCTCCTTCTTGATCGTCAATCCATTCCCAAACATTGCCTCCCATTGCAACTAATCCATTAACTCCTTCGGGCAATGAAGTCACAGTAACATGCCGATCATAATTTAAAATTCCTTGCGAATTCATATTGATTGCTAAATCTCCGCTTGGATATTTGTAAGTTTTTCCAAGTTTATATAAATCAGATTTAAATTGTTGAGTATATGCCGCTAATTTCCATTCATCGAAAGTTGGTAAGCGACCACCATGATATTTGCAGTAATTTTCAGCTTCATAACGGCTAATATGAACTGCGGGCTCTAATTCACTTTCTGGTTTTGTGCCATATGGATTTAAATAATTCCAATTAGATCTTTTCTCCCAACCAGCTCCCCACTCATAACCGCCACCGGTTTTCTCTGCATCGGTGATAATTTTATTTTTATCAGCATATTCTTTAAACTCTTGAATTGTGACCTCATATTTATTTAAATAAAATGAACCAAAGTTTATTTTTTCATTAGTAAACGCATACACAATATTGCAATTAATAAGAGTAAATAAAACTAATATTATTTTTTTAAAATAAGACATATCAATTTATCTCTAAATTTTATTTTAGAATTATATTTGTCATTTAACTCGTTAATACCATTTATTATTTGAAATTTTGATAAATTTAATAATGTTGAAATGTATTTATTCTCAATCATTTTTAAATATTTTTTCTTTGAAATATCAACATTATAAATAAATTTTTTTATAAAAAATTTTTTATTATTTTTTTTAATTAAATTAAGTATTTGAATATCTCTTTTGAATGATTTTTTTAATTTATTTTCCATTAATGCAAAAGTAGGTATTTCATTATTTACTGGGTCCAATGCTAGTATAATAATTGTACCCTGTGATTTAAGATTTTTTTTACAAAGATTTATAAATATATTAATTTGATTTAAATTTAAAAAATGGATGGTTTGTTTAATCAAAATTAAATCAAATATAATTTTGTTTTTTTTTAAAAATTTTAAAGCATCTATTTTTTGAAAGTTTATTCTTTTGTCTTTATCAGTATGATCTTCTAGATCTATACCTACTGGTTTATCATTTAATTTTAATTTTGAAGCAATGGAACCAATAATTTTTCCTCTACCACATCCAATATCTAATATCTTTGAACTTCGATTAATTTTGCAATTTTTAAATAAAAATTTATTAAAAGAATTGATATATTCTTTTGATGATAGCCAAGTTTTGTTATCCCAATTTTTTATTGGTTTCATAGTTTATATTATTCATTTAAATTTAATTTAAATAAAGTATTAATATTTCATGTATTCAAATTTACATATTTTTCTAGGAGCAACTGTAGCTGATGCTGCGGCAAGACCTGTCCATTGGGTGTACGATCCATCAAAATTAAAGAGTTATCTTAAAAATAAAAAAGAAATTGCATTTTTATCTAAAAATAAGTGTCCATTCTATGATATCAAAACTGGAAAAGTTTCTGGATACAATGACATTGGTCAAGTTATGTTCCACACTTTATTAACAAATAAAGATGATAAAAATATTATTAAAATTTTTAAAAAAAATGTTATCTCACACTTTGGTCCTGGTTCTCTTTATTGGAAAAATTTAAAATCTAGAAAAAAATACAAAAAGATAAAATGGACAAAACCTATTAAAGGACCTTGGATTCATCAAAATATATTAGAAACTATTCAAAATATAAAAAAAAACAAAAACCTTACAGGTGGTAAAAAAGTAAACGAGTCAGATGGTTTTTGTGCGGCGCTTCCATACTTTTTATATGATCAAAACTTATTAAAAATTAAAAAAATCATTAAAACAATTGCTAATACTAAAATAAGTGAACAATTTGCTATCGCTAAATTAGAAATAATTAAAAATGCGATGTCTGGTGAAAAAAATCCTATTAAAAAATTTTATAATAAAAATAAAAATAATAGATATTTTAAAGATGTAATTTCAAATTTAAAAAAGGTTTTAAAAGATATTAAAAAACCTCACATTGAAACAGTTAATAAATTTGGTAAAGCATGTAGTTATCCGGGAACTTTCAATGGATCAATCCATGCAATTTTGAATAGTAAAAATTTCAAATCTGCAATTACAAAAGTAATAAAAGCTGGAGGATGCAATTGTTCTAGAGCAAATTTTGTTGGTGCTTATTTTGCTGCTTTAAATGGAAAAAAAGATATTCCAATTAAATGGATAAATAAAACAATTCCTGCAAAACAGATTTTAAAAAATATTGCTTAAATGCAAAAATCATCAATTTCATACATCTTAAAACTTTCTATTCCTATTTTTTTTGCAAATTTAGCTATTCCATTAGTTGGTATAATTGATACAGCTTTAATGGGTAATCTTGGAAATTTATCCTATCTTTCAGCAACTTCTGTAGCTGCTAATTTATTTTCAATGATTTTTTGGAGTTTTGGATTTTTAAGAATGGGTACGGTTGGGATGGTTTCGCAAGCTCATGGTCAAAATAATTATAAAGATATTTTAGATATAATTTTAAGAAATCTTTTTTTTGTTTTAATAATTTCATCAATAATTATTTTTCTACAGTACTTTATTCTTAATTTAAGTCTAAAAATTTTTGAATTAACTGATTTAACAAAAGAGTTTTATATTCAATACTTTAAGATTAGAATTTTTTCTGCCCCAGGAGAATTAACTTTATATATAATTACTGGATTATTTGTAGGATTACAAAAAACTAAAATTTCAAGTTTAGCAGTTGGTTTTTTTTCAATTCTAAATATTTTTTTAAGTATTATTTTTGTAAAAATCTATAATTTAGATATAAGAGGTGTTGCTTATGGTACTTTAATATCTGCATTAATTACCTCCATATGTTTTTTATTTTATACTTTTATATATTTAAATAAATTTACTTCTCTACGAATTAATTTGCATGATTTATTTAATCTTAAAAAAATTAAAAACATCTTTAATATTAATTTTAATATTTTCATCAGAACAATTTTGCTAACTTTTTCTTTTTTGTGGTTTACCTATCTAGGAAGTCAAATTGGAGAAGATTTTATTGCTGCTAATGCTATACTAATTAATCTTGTTTTTTTATCGGCTTTTATTCTAGATGCTTATGCTTTTTCAACAGAGGGAATGGTTGGTTTTTCACTAGGTAAAAAAGATATTAATTTATTTAAAACTATTCTTAAAAATTCATTTATACTAAGTTCACTGACTGGATTGATTATCTCAATTATTTATTTCTTTATAAGCAACCATGTAATTAACTTAATGTCAGATATAGAAGAAGTAAGATTACTTAGTTCAAACTACTCAATATGGTTAATCATTATGCCTTTTATTGCATCTTTTTGTTACCAATTTGATGGGATTTTTATAGGTGTGTCTCAGACTAAAGAGTTAAGAAATGCCATGATATTTTCCGTAACTAGTTTTCTGATACTTTCAATCATTTTAACTAAATACTATTTTAATACAGGTGTTTGGATCTCATTATGTATATTTATGATTTTACGAGCTCTATCACTCTATTATTATATGGGAAGAATTTATCTAAGATTTAATTAGAGATAATTTCTTTTTATGAATATCGGCTCTAATTGAAACTAAAATAATAATAATTACTAAAGGAATACATGCTAGATTTATGTCATTCCAACTAAACTTTAAAATTGAATATCCTGCAGTTAAACTTGCAATAGATTGAATTGAAAAAACTAATACATCATTAAAACCTTGTACTTTAAATTTTTCATTACTTTTATAACAAAGCACTAATAAACTAGTGCCGCCAATGAATAAAAAATTCCAGCCTATACCTAAAAGTACTAAAGCAACTAAATAATTTATAAAAGTTTGCTCATAAAAACTTAGTGCAATACAAACTAAATAAATAATAGCACCCATATAAATAATTTTAGAATGTCCAAATTTTTTAATTAAACTACCTGTAATTAATGATGGTAGAAACATACCAATAATATGAGATTGAATTACAATACTCGTCGAACCCAGAGTAAATCCATGCATCTTATACATACTGATTGGAGTTGCGGTCATTAAAAATGACATCATAGAATAAGCTAAAGCAGCAGTAACAATTGCTTGTAATATAATTGGATCAGATATTAACTCTAAATACGATCTTTGAGGTCCACTAACTTCTTCTGAAATTTTTGGGTTTTTATCTGTTTGATAAAAAATTAATAAAAATACAGGTATAAATATTAAAGCTGCTAATGAAACATAAGAACCAGTGTATAGATGATCAGAAAATAAATCTTTTGTTAAATTTGCAACGTTAGGTCCTATTAATGCTGATAAAATTGTTGCAAGTAACAAAATTGATATTGCTCTTGAGCTATCATTTTTTTCAACTGTTTCAGCTGCTGCAAATCTATATTGGTGTGTAAAAGCAATACCAGTACCAATGATAAAACAAGCAAAACAAAATAATATAAAATTTTCAGTATATATTCCATATGCAGCAAGCAAAGCAGCTAAACTTGAATAAGTTGAAGAAAAAATAAATCCTTTTTTTCTACCAATCTTGCTCATAATTTTTGCTGCGAGCATAGTAAATACTGCCGTTCCAACAATTGATAAAGAAGTAGGTAAAGTTGCTAAAGAAGCTATTGGAGATATTTTTAAACCAACAATGCCACTTATAAAAACTGTAATTGGAGGTGCGGTAAAAGAAAACACCTGACATATAGTCAGTATAATTAGATTTTTATTAAACATTAATTATGGTTAAATATTATATTAGTTTAATGGCAAGCAATACCAAACTTTTTAAGTCTCCAATAATTGTATGGCCATGGTGTTAAAAAACCAACCGTTAACATTATTGGAATTGCCCACCAAGTTAACATAGCTCCACCTGTTAAAACATAGTCTGTAAGATTCATTGCTATTTCCATACTCAGCATTGAAATAAAGCTCATTCCACAAGCTATTTTTAAGGCATTTATTAAATTAAAATTTTGTCTCATTAGAATAATTGTTTCTAAAATAATACTTGTTATTAAACCGTTTATGATTGCTAAGATCATGATCCCTAAAACTGGAAAAGGAATTTTAGTTAACTGAAAAAAAAATATAGTTCCAAAGTCACCAATCGAACAACCTATCACGCACCACATGGTATTATTTGCACTTCTTTTCCATGTATGTCTACAAGACCAATTAAATGTGGTGGTACTCATATAAATTAATTTTATTAATTAAGACCTAAACCTTCTTTTTTCCAGTTTTCTAATCCACCAATTAAGTGGCAACAATTAGTAAAATTGTAAGATTTAGAAATTTGAACTGCAAGGGTAGATCGATGTCCATGCGCACAATAAAAAAGAATTTTTTTATCTTTTAACATATCTTTATTTTTATCAATATACTCATGCATTTGAGGGAAAGGTACGATAACACTATTATTAAGCTTACCTTCTTTTTCAATTTCTATATCTTCTCTTAAATCAATTAAAAGAGAGTTTGGATCTTTTTTTATTTTATTGAACTCATCTGGTTCAATTCCATTATTCACTTTCTGTCTGTTAAAATCTATTCCAAGTTTTAAATTACTTGGTACTGCTACATCCATCATTTTAGGATCAGGTAAATTTAGATTATTCATTATATCGATATATTCATCAGCAGATCTAACTTGTAATCTTGGATTATAATATTTTTCTTCTCTAATTGTACTAACCATCTCCCCTTTGTAATCATGAGCAGGATAAACCAGAGTATCTTCAGGAAGTTTTAATAATTTATTAAATATAGAATTATATGAATCTCTTGGATCACCATTTTGAAAATCAGTTCTACCTGTGCCTCTAATTAAAAGAGTATCACCTGTAAAAACTCTATCTTTCATTAAAAAACTAAAACTCTCAGAAGTATGACCGGGTGTGTATAAAGCTTTTAAATCTATGCCATCAATTTTTATATTTTCTTCGTCTGCTACTCTCATAGCAACAACATCTGCAGGAGTTTTATCTCCCATTACAGTTACACAATTTGTTTTATCTCTTAATTCTGCAATACCTGAAATATGATCTGCATGAATATGAGTATCAATAACCTTAACTAATTTTAAATCTAATTCTTTTAATAATTTAATATATTGCTCAACGTTTTCTAAAACTGGATCAATGATTAAAGCTTCTCTTCCAACGGCTGATGCAATTAAATAAGTATATGTGCTCGAAATTTTATCGAATAATTGTCTAAAAATCATAGTTATATATTACAACTTTAAAAAAATAATAAGCTAGTATTTTTGTCTCTATTTAATGTAAAATTATTACTTAAATCAATACTCTTAAAACCAAATAAGGAATTAGACAAAAAAATACCGTCAAAGTAACATGAAGAATTATGCCTTTATAATGAGCTTTTGCAAAATCATTATGAGATACCTTAAAAAACATATGATGGATTTTATAAATTAAGCTTTTTGGTGCACCTCCAAAAATAAATACTCTAAATAATATAAATAAAAAATTTGCAATTATTAACCAACCTAAAAAATTTGCTATAAAATTTAAATTCATATAACTCCTTAAATAAAATTTTCATAAAAATAGTTAAAACAGTAATATTACGAAATAATTACAATTAGTAATCATTTTGTAATTTATAAAACTAATAATGACAGTTTAGCTGTTATTAATATAATGCAATTATACTTAAAAAAATGAAAAAATTTAAAAATCAAAGTATTTTTACAGCTGCTAAAAATGCCATAAACGGCTTCTCCGTTCTAATTAATGATTATTCTGCAAGAAGAGAAATTATCCTAATTTTTGCTTCTGCCATTATTTTTTTCTTAAATACGAATATCTATACATTAATAATTTTCATACTATCCTTAGTGTTATTATCTGTCGAAAGTTTAAATTCTGCAATTGAACAAACCTGTGATTTAATCTCGATTAAAAAAAACCCTAAAATAAAAAGAATAAAAGATCTTGGAGCAACTGCTGTATTTATAATTATTTGTGCAATTGTTTTTACTGGAATTAATTACATATTTTTTTTAGTTAATTAAAATTTAAATAGACTCTTTGATTTAAATTCAATTTTGGTTTTTAAATTAAAAAAATCTAATAATGTAACTGGAATATTTTCATGAGAAACTTCATTTTCTATAATTTTAATATTATTGTTTAAAAAGTTTGACCATAAAATAATTGGTATATGTTTTTGTTCTTTGGGTGCTATTGAATTTGGCAACCCATGTAAATAAATATTTTTTTCACCTAAAGACTCTCCGTGATCTGAAACATAAAGCATAGCGGCTTTATCATTCGGATTTATATTAATTTTGATTAAATCTATTAATTCAGACAAAATATAATCTGTATACACAATCGTGTTATCATATGTGTTTATTAACTCTTCTCTTGCACATTCTTCAGGACTATTTTTTTTACAGACAGGTTTAAAATATTCAAATTCTTCGGGATATCTTTTAAAATATTTTGGTCCATGACTTCCTAGTGTATGTAGAATTATTAATAAATCTCCAGATTTATTTTCTTTTAATATTTTTTTAGCCTCTTTAACCAAAATATAATCAAATTCGTTTGGTGTATATCTAGGACTCTTAATATCCATAAAATCTATTGTTTCAATTCGATCACACACATGCTTGCATGATGAATTGTTCTCAAGCCAAATAACTTTATGATTTTCTGTAGAATTAATTACATCAAGTACATTTTGTGTAAACTCTGCTTTTGATGGACTATAATCTTTATATTTATCCATATAAAAAATACATGGAACAGAGTATGCGGTAATTGTTCCGCATGAAGTTGCTGAATTAAAAATCTTAATATTTTTTTTACTTAATAATGGATTTGTATTTTTTTCATAACCAATTAAGGAAAAATGATCTGCACGAGCTGTTTCTCCAATAACTAAAATCATTATTTCTCGATCTAATAAATCATCTTCTTGAGTTGATCTTACTAAAATTTTCATTTCTGGATCAGATTTATAATAATTTTTATAAACATCATAAATTGATGTAATTGCATATGTTGGAATCAGTTGAGTTAATATTTTATTATTTTTACGTGCTATTAATGAAACATTTTTATAATTACCAAAAATGATAATAAGTAAAATAGAAAGACTAATAATAATAATCACTATTCTTTGAAAAATTTCTTTAATATATAAAGATGGGTAATTAATTTTTATTCTTAAAATAATGAATGATGGAATAATCGCAAAAACAAAAATACTAATAAAAAGTTTTAAATTTAGTATATCATTAAGTTCAGAATAATTTTTTTCTAGAAATGTATGAAATGTACTAACTATAACATCATCATTTATTAAAACTCCATAATTGGATTTAAAATATTTTGCAATCGCACCAATAAAAAACAAACTAATTATTAATGGTTTTAATAAATATCTTTGACCAATAGTTAAGATTAATAAATTTAAAAAAGTTATTATTAAAAAATATAATCCAAAAACAAAATAACAGTTATGAAAATTAAAATGATTATCTTTTATACTAAAAAAATAAGTAAAAAAATCATAATTGAATAATAATGTAATAAATAATGAAGAAGTGATTATAAATTTTTTAAAGTCGATACCTTGCACTGTAGCTATCTAGACTATAATTAAAAAAATTCTATTAAATAATTCATATTTGT
>Ga0255759_10002748_pt1 | contig 15621 bp, 11 predicted proteins | sample 101ome_20_FD_179959 | JGI IMG/M metagenome (GOLD analysis project Ga0255759, IMG submission 179959) | Coastal salt marsh microbial communities from the Groves Creek Marsh, Skidaway Island, Georgia - 101404AT metaG (version 2) | ecosystem: Environmental > Aquatic > Marine > Intertidal zone >...
CAAAAAACACTCAGAGAGGGCTGATGCGCAAAGGCGTGAAGCGCCTGTCTCTTGGCTCTCAGATGCTGTTCGCCTCCCAATGCATCTCAGTGCTGCATTCTCGGCTAACACACTGAAGCGCTGTCTTCTACCCAGCCGTGAACAAAAAATCCCTATTTTTTAGGCTCTAGGGCTAGCCGCCGGGCCACCTTTGGCGTGATAATGCGGCGTCGAGTGAGTTGATATCTAGAGCAATTTTCACGTGCTCTTTATCAAACGTTCATAGACGCGGTGTAAGGTTCGGATCCGTCAGTGGGTATGGGGAAATTCATCAACTGATCGGGTCAACGATTGGGTGCAGTGTTCACGCTGCCTCGGCCGTTAAACCTAAAAAAACAAATATAGCAGCCAAAAGAACGAGGAATTCCTATGTTTCAACGGATAGCAGCGTGGGCGATGATCGTGCTGTTCAGCTCGGCCGTTTTCGCGGACACCGATACAACAGCAACCATGCGCGGCAGCGTCAACGCAGCCGGTGCGGAAGTCGTTATCACGTATGAGCCTAATGGGCTAACGCGATCTAAATCGCTCGGTGATAGCCAGAGCTTCACCTTCTCATTTTTGCCAGTGGGCGGCCCCTACACGGTCTCTGTCAGCGCGCCTGGGTTTGAGAGTGCGGTCGTCAACGACGTGTACTTAGCGATCTACCAGAACGACAAAATCGACATCAACCTGCTTAAGACAGGTGCCATGGAAGAAGTCGTCGTGACCGGTAAAAAGTTGGTTAGTGGTCAAGGGTTTGGTACCGGCACGACGTTGGATCGTGAAGGCATTGACGGCATTCCGACGGTCGAGCGTTCAATCGCGGATTACGCGCGTATGGATCCTCGGGTCAACATCAATCAGGAGTCGAGCCGTGGCCTCGAGATCTCAGCCATGGGGGCGAACAACCGCTTCAATGACTTTCAGATTGATGGTGTTAGCTTCAACGATCCGTTTGGTTTGAACGCAAACGGGTTTGGCACCATGCGCAACCCCATCAGCATGGATTTCGTTGAGCAGATCTCAGTAGATATCACGCCCTTTGATGTGAGTCGCGGCAGTGCGACAGGTGCCTCGATCGCGGTGGTCACCAAGTCAGGCAGTAATGAAATTGATGGCAGCATCTATTTCACGAACCGGTCCGAGGACACGGTGGGTGATGTGCCTGGCGGCGGCGACTTCCCACCCTTCGAAGAAGACATTATGTCGTTCACTTTGAGTGGACCGCTGGTCAAGGACAAGCTCTTCTTTTTTGTTGGTTATGAAGAATTTGAGCGGACGGAGCCTTTTGCTTACGGGCCTAAAGGGTCGGGTGCGTTGAACGAATCTGAGGCAGCAACGGCGGATGTGTTTCAGCAGATTGCTGCGATCTCCCAAAGCCGATATGGCTTTGATCCTGGCCTCTACCAAAACATGAGCTTTCCAGAAACTCACGAAGAGTATCAGGTCAAATTGGACTGGTATGTTTCAGACCAGCATCGACTGGAAGCCAACTATTCCTACAGTGAAGACCTTCTCTTTCAAGGGATCAGCGGAAACAAGTTTTCTAAAACGGTCTACTACAAGCCGCCTGAAATTACGCGGTACTCAGCGACCTACTATGGCGAGTTAACCGATCGTCTCAGCGTGAAGGCTAAGTACTCGAAGTACAACATGACGGAGAACGATGGCTCTGAAGGAAATCTCTTTCCCGAAGTTAGGATTCAATATGATGATGACGACGGTAACCGTGACTACATTTACCTTGGTGGTGAGAAATATCGAGGCGCTAACTATATCGAAGTAGACTCTGACTTCTTCACGGTGAAGGCCGATTACGCACTTGATGACCACTTAATCACCGTGGGCGTTGAGACTGAAAAGTCGAGCATTCAAAACGTGTTCTTGGCTCGCTATAACGGTGAAGTTCAGTTCAGCAGCATTGCTGACTTCGAGACCGGCAATTGGAGCTATTTGCGTTTCAATGTCCCCACGGCGGGCTTGGAAGATGTAGGCAGCATTGCCGCTGACTTTGAAGTTGAGAAGATGACCCTCTACGTCCAAGACGTGTGGAATGTGTCTGATCAACTGACGGTGCAGGCGGGTTTGCGCTGGGATCAGGTGGAAACGCCCACGGCGCCGACGGCTAACCCAACTTTCGCTGCAAAATACGGGTATACCAACGCGCAGAAGTTTGACTACAACGTACTCCAGCCTCGCGTGTCCTTTGAGTATGACCTGTCTGAGAGCTTGGGCGGGACTTTTGTCGAGGGTGCTGTGTTGCGAGGTGGTTATGGCTTGTTCCTGGGTCGGTTCCCCAACGTTTGGCTGGGTAATGCCTATTCCAGACCAGGCCCTCTGAGCGATTACCGAACCTATCGAAGCTTCTCTGACTCGATTGGTTTGATGCCGGCGGGTGACCCGACGTTCTTCTGGTTGACCAGTCCGGACTCCAGCTACACAGTCTCTAGCAGCTACACCACGGATCAATCTCAGTATGTTGATCCTAACTTTGAAGGGCCTTCATCCTGGAGAGGCAACCTTGCGCTGGACTTGAACCTCGCGGGTGGCTACGACGTGACGTTGGAAATTAACAAAGATACCGTCGACAAGGGCATTGCGATTCGGGATCCCGGATTGACCAAGAACGGTTCGTTCGCGGATGGGCGAGGCATTTACGGCACTTCTGGCAGTTTTGAATTGACCAATAACGATGAGGGCGGTGCAACGGCATTCACCATGTCCCTTCGCAAGTCGTTTTTTGATCAATTGAACTTCTTTGCTGCGTACACCAATACGGATGCTGAAGACGTATGGGCGCTCACATCAACTCAGGCTGAGTCCGTTTACGGTTATCAGCAGCGGTTTGATGGCGATGAACTGGCAGCGGCCCAATCCTCGTTCAACATTGAACATCGATTCTTGGCTTCGCTCGATTACTCAGCCAATCTTTTTGGCGACAACGCAACGCGATTCTCTCTGGTTTATAACCACCATAGCGGCGAACCGTTCAGCGTGACGTTTGATAACCGTTACGGGATCACCGGTGCTTATGGCCATTACGGTGGCTATGATCTCGCGTATATCCCGACGGGTGCGGACGATCCGAATGTGAACTTTGCTTCTGATGCAGTTGCGTCCGCGGTGATGGCACACGTCAATGGAACGTCACTCGCCAATTACAAAGGCACCTACGCGCCACGGAATGCCTTCACGAGTCCATGGGTTACCCGTTTGGATTTGCGGATCACCCAGGAAATCAACCTTCCAGAATACTGGTCGGCCATCGGTGAAAACAAAGCGATTATCTATCTCGACATTATCAATCTAGGGAATTTATTGGATGACGAGAGCGGTGTCGTTAGGGATTACGCTTACAACACCAGTCGTCAGCTTGTGACCAATGGGTTCGATGCAGACACAGGTAAAGTCAACATCACCGGTGTTGACCCCGACGACAGCTTCTACACCCTCTCTGGTAGTGGCCAATCTTCGTGGCAACTTCGATTAGGCTTCAAGTACAAGTTTTAATCGAGGACTTTGGCCTGGAATGAAAAAGGTGGCTTCGGCCACCTTTTTTTTTGCGCCTTCATGTATCCTTCGGGGTCGAGAGGCTAAGGCGCTCTAAAAACCGTAAAAGCAAGTGTTCTCTGCGTCGTGTTCACCCGTTTGACCGGTATGAATCAATGTGAGCACCGGTTATCAAGCGATTTGCAGTGCAGAGTGTTCAGTTAGGTGGGCGTGGACATTTGGACCGAGAGGGTGGGGTTGTCACGCATAAGGAGCGCTAAGGGACAATCTGAGGCTTCAATCTATTTGAGCACGAGGGCCGAGGCGGCAAGGCACGACCGGGTTCTGGTAGCGGCTTAGCCCTTGCGGGCCGAGACTTGCGAAGTCTGAGTATTGGTCTCGGGCGCGATGAACAACGTTGTCAATAAGGAAAAACGATGTCTGAAGAAATAAAAAAGATTGCCATTTTAGGTGGAACCGGCGATTTGGGCGGCGGCCTGGCCCGCCAATGGTCGAGGGCGGGTTATGAGATCCTAATTGGCTCGAGAACACTGGAGAAGGGTCAACAGGCGGCCGCAGACCTGCTAGCGGAATTCCCAGATCTTCATGTCACTGGGCTCGATAATGCGGCTGCGTCTGAGCAAGCGGATCTAGTTGTACTGACTGTGCCTTTCGCGCACCAATTGAGCACGTTGGACACTGTGAAGCACGCGCTCGTTGGCAAAGTGTTGATCGACGTGACAGTACCCCTGATGCCGCCAAAAGTCGGGACTGTTCAACTGCCTGAGGCAGGCTCTGCGGGGCAGCAGGCTCAAGACTATCTCGGCGAAGAGGTGCATGTGGTGTCAGCGTTCCAGAACGTCGGAGCAATGCATTTACAAGAAGACCACGCCATTGCATGTGATGTGTTGGTCACCGGCAATAAGCGGGCTGCAAGGGATACGGTGATTCGTCTGGTTGAAGCGCTCGGACTTCGGGGCTGGCACGCCGGACCCATCGCGAATGCCGCCGCGGCAGAGGCACTGACGTCCGTTTTGATCACCATTAACAGGCACCACAAAATCCAGGGATCTGGATTGGTCATTACAGGAGAGCCAGCCGAGGATACGCCCGCGGAGGGCTAGCGCGACTTAGCTGGCCTAGCGTGTTTGACCCCTTGGTCGCCAAGTGTCCAAGGGGTGAGCCTGGCCTCTACTCTAGATGGTTAAGATCGTCACGCTTGCAATACTCGACTGAAGTGACGGTGTAGTGCGTCCCGACGCTTTGGGGTAGGGCAGGCGCGCGGCGGTCAAGTGCCTTGAGTCTCATCCCGCGATATGATCGGGTCTGATCCTTGAGTCAATTTTTTTGAGCATCTCGTTATGAACCTTGAATTCATCGCCATTGAGAACTTCCCAATGGTCAACCCCGGTGATGATCTCGCGGCATTGATCGAAGCAGCGCTGGCCGCGCAGGCGATCACACTGATGGATGGAGACGTGCTGTGTCTTGCACAGAAGATCGTGTCGAAGGCAGAAAATTGTTACGTCGATTTGCGCACAGTGACTCCCTCAAGCGAAGCGATGGCGCTCGCGAAAGAGGTCGACAAGGATCCTCGAAAGGTTCAACTCATCCTCGACGAGTCTGTGGAGGTGGTCAGAAAGCGCCCAGGGGTTTTGATCGTTGAGCATCGGTTGGGGTTTGTGCATGCCAATGCTGGAATCGACCAATCGAATATTTCACTCGAAGGGGTGGATCAAGAAGAACTCTGCCTGCTTCTCCCGAAAGATCCAGATGCCAGTGCTGAAGGGTTGAAGGAGAGGCTCGAAGCGATAACAGATTGCAAGCTGGCTGTGGTGATTAATGATTCGGTGGGCCGAGCATGGCGGATGGGTACCGTAGGGCTTGCCATTGGTGTTGCAGGATTAACGGCGCTCGAAGACTACATCGGCGACCACGATATCTATGGTACCGAACTCAAAGTGACCCAGGTGGCTGCCGCTGATGAATTGGCCGCTGGCGCATCACTTGTAATGGGTCAGACCACGGAACGCGTACCCCTGGTGCTCATTCGTGGCTACCAGCGAAGGGCTAACCCTGAAGCGGAATCGCAGGGTGTTAGACCGCTGATTCGACCCAAGCAGATGGACATGTTCAGATAGAATGAAGCTCTTGCCCGCTAACGGGAATCGATCATGACCGCAGATCAAAGCCATTTTCTTGCACTATCTGGTGGCGTGGGTGGCGCCAAGCTCGCTTTGGGCTTGAGTCAAGTATTGCCCCCAGAGGCCCTATCCGTGTTGGTCAACACGGGGGATGATTTCACGCATCTTGGGCTTAGAATATGCCCAGATTTGGACTCTCTGATGTACGCACTGTCATTTCGAGCCAACCAAGCGCTCGGTTGGGGACAAGAAGGCGAGACTTGGCAGTTTCTCGAAGCGTTAGGCCAACTCGGAGGTGAAACCTGGTTTCGGCTCGGTGATCGAGATCTAGCGACTCATATCCAACGAACGCAGAGGCTTGCGTCTGGTTGCACGCTAACTGAGGTTACGCAGAGCCTCTGCCGCAATTTGGGTATTGAAATCACTGTCCTGCCGATGACCGATGACGTCGTCGCCACGGAGATTATTTGTCAATCAGGGGACGTCCTCGCGTTTCAGCATTACTTCGTTCGAGACCAGTGTCAGCCGCCAGTGCTGAGTGTGCGATTCAAGGGGATCGAAACCGCAACGCTGAACCCAGCGGTGGGTGCGCTTCTCGATGGGAGCAGCGACCTTAGGGCTGTGATCATATGCCCGTCAAATCCATTCGTTTCGGTGAAGCCGATTTTGGATTTAGATCAGACGGCCGAGCGATTGATCAAAAGCGCTGTGCCTGTGGTTGCAGTCTCTCCGATCGTCTCAGGACTCGCGATCAAGGGCCCTGCCGCGAAGATGATGGGCGAGATGCGTCTGCCCACGTCGGCGCTAGGCGTCGCAGAGTATTACGTCGTAAACTATCCTGGCGTGCTTGATGCCTTCGTCATCGATAGAGCAGACGAATCTTTGAGAGAAGCCATCGAAGGGCTGGGCCTTAAGGTCTTCATCACAGACACAATCATGCAGAGTCTGGAAGATCGAAAAAGGCTGGCGGATGATGTGGTGGGATTCTGCAAGTCGATGAGTGCCTGATGAACACGGCTGCCATCATCCCTATCAAGGCGTTCGCCAATGTGAAGCAGCGGTTGTCTGCATTGCTGAACGAGGCGGAGCGGGCAGCGCTTGCAGAGGCGATGCTCAAGGATGTGCTCATAGCCTTGGGACTGTGCCAATATGTGGATGAGGTGTTCTTGGTCAGTCGAGATCGCTTAGTTCATGACATCGCCTTGGAATTCGACGTGCGGGTTATCCATGAGCCGGAGCAAGCAGATTTGATTGGTTCAGTCACTTATGCGGCGTCAGTTCTCGAGGATCGAGGGTTTGATCGAATGCTGTTCCTGCCCGGTGACGTGCCGCTCGTGACGCCTGATGAACTAGACGCGATCTGCGATGGGGTCTCAGATCCTCCGATGATTCGAATCGTGCCAGCGAGTGATTTATTTGGGACGAACGGGTTGCTTGTCTCTCCGCCTGCGGCCATCAGCTTCTTATTCGGGCCCGATAGTTTTCGAAAGCACCTGGAGATTGCAGAGCACGCCTCGCTGCGCGCTGAGGTTATCCAGTTGCCGGGGCTGGGTTTAGATTTAGATACGCCAGAAGACCTCATCCAATTGTGCGACCGACTGGCAATTGGCGAAACAGCATCTCATACTCTTGTTTTTATGAATGACAATGCCATGAGCGATCGTTTGTCGGCTTGGCAAAAGGATGCAAAGTGAAGGATTTAGATCGAATCTTACAGCTCGCGGAACAAGGACAGGGATTGTCTGACGCCGACAGCCGCGAACTCATTCAGGTGACTGACCTCGAAGTACTGCTGCCGCTCGCAACCAAGGTAAGAGATTTAGGGCACCCAACGGCGATTTCTTACTCGAGAAAAGTGTTCGTGCCGCTGACGCATCTTTGTCGTGACGTTTGCCATTACTGCACGTTTGCCCAAGTGCCCAGAAAGCTTGAGGTGGCCTACATGAGCCCAGAGCAAGTCCTAGACATTGCTCGGCAGGGCGCTGAGGCAGGCTGCAAAGAGATTCTTTTTACGCTGGGTGATAAGCCAGAGGCACGATATAAAGCGGCGCGAGAGGGCCTTAAGGCACTCGGCTATAGCACGACGCTCGAGTATTTAAGGGCGATGGCAGAACTCGTACTCACCGAGACCGGGCTATTTCCACACTTGAATCCAGGACTCATGACGCGCGAAGAAATGGCGGCACTGCGCAAGGTCTCGATCTCGATGGGCATCATGCTCGAATCTGCTTCTGATCGACTGACCGAGAAAGGTATGCCCCACTACGGTTCGCCGGATAAGGTGCCAGCCAGGCGCCTTGAAACAATCCGTCTGGCAGGTGAGTTGGGCGTGCCTTTTACTTCCGGCATTCTGATTGGGATCGGAGAGACCCGAGCTGAGCGGATCGATTCGTTGCTCGCCTTGCGCGATGCCTCCCGGGACCACGGTCAGATCCAGGAGCTGATTATTCAGAATTTTCGCGCTAAACCAGGCACGAAAATGGTGGACGCGCCCGAGCCAGATTTAGACGAGTTACTCTGGACCATCGCGGTCGCTAGGCTTCTCTTTGGCTCGGAAATGAATATCCAGGCGCCGCCGAACCTCAGTCCCGGCGTCTTCCATCGAATCATTGCCTCTGGGATTAATGATTGGGGTGGGGTCTCACCCGTCACCCCGGATTTTGTCAACCCCGAAGCGCCCTGGCCGCATTTGGAGGAACTGGCGAAAGAAACGGCTCGGGAGGGCAAGGTGCTGGTTGAGCGGCTAGCCGTTTATCCCTCGCATTTGAAGGCATTAGATCGCTGGATTGATTCAGAACTCCAGCCCCTGGTTCGCTCAGAACTGGACGGTGAGGGGTTCGTGCGTCGTGAAGATTGGTCAGCCGGGGCGATCCTGAAGCCACCGCAAACTGAGCTCAATCGAGTCGGTCAAGTGCCCATGAGGGCGCCAAGCGCTGATCTCGCTCAGATTCTAGATCGAGCGTCCGCAGGTCAGCGGCTTACTGAGTCGGAGATCGTACGCCTTTTCAAGGCGCGGGGGGACGAGCTGTCTCATATCTATCAAGCCGCGGACAAGGTCCGTCGTGATCTGGTTGGCGATGTGGTGACTTACTGCGTGAATCGCAACATCAATTACACCAATGTGTGTTATTTCAAGTGCCAGTTTTGTGCCTTTTCGAAGGGCAAAATGAGTGAGAACCTGCGTGGCCGACCCTACGATCTTGCACCTGACGAAATCATGCGGCGAACGCGAGAGGCCTTCGATCGTGGTGCCACAGAGGTGTGCTTGCAGGGTGGAATCCATCCGGAATACACGGGGCAGACTTATCTCGATATCTGTCACACCATCAAACAAGTTGTCCCGCAAATGCATATTCACGCGTTCTCGCCGTTGGAGGTTTGGCAGGGCGCCAAAACGTTGGGTAAGTCGCTCACAGAGTACTTAGGCGAATTAAAAGAAGCAGGTCTAGGCACCCTGCCAGGCACAGCAGCCGAGATTCTTGATGACGAGGTCAGAGCAACCTTATGCCCGGACAAGATCAATACCGAGCAGTGGCTTGAGGTCATGCGAGCTGCTCATGGGGTCGGCTTTAACACCACGGCAACGATCATGTACGGCCACATTGAGCGCTACGAGCATGTGGCGCGTCATTTGCTCCGGATTAGAGACTTGCAGACCGAGACCGGAGGCTTTACTGAGTTTGTGATTCTCCCCTTTATCCATATGGAGGCGCCGATGTACTTGAAAGGCGGCGCGAGGAAGGGACCAACCTTTCGGGAGGCGCTGCTGATTCACGCGATCTCTCGCTTGGTGCTGAACCCAGTGATAAAGAACATTCAAGCCTCCTGGACCAAGTTGGGTCATGACGGCGCAAGGGCGTGTTTGAACGCAGGCGTGAACGACCTCGGTGGCACCTTGATGAATGAGACGATCACTCGCGCGGCGGGTGCGAGCCATGGCCAGGAGACATCTCCGGAAGCTATGGAAGCACTGATTCTGAGCGCTGGGCGAATCCCCCAGCAGCGAACCACAACCTACCAACCGGTCGACGAAGCCCAAAGGCAGAAGTCGTTGGCTGCGCCGGCGCTTGTCGAGCCCAGCTACACGGCCGCACGTCGTTATGATCGCAAGACCCCAAAAAATCAGCTGGTGAGAAACGAGCGTTTTAACGAGGAGCGATTGACCAGCAGCGAAATTATCTGAATAGCCTTTCAGAGGCGTTACGCTGGGCGTCCGACCCGGACTGCGGCAAAGCAAGACCAAAAGTCTCGCGTCTCGTGCCGATCTAAGAGATGATGGCCGCGCGTCTGCCCGAAAGGCAGCCTCAAGGGACCGCATCAAACAGCAATAGGAGACCTGATCATGGCCATTCCCCAAAGAACAGCATTGACTCTGCCCGATCCCCGGGGCGTGACACCCACGATTGAAATGGCAAAGTGGGCTGAGGGCGAAGGCTATGATGATCTTTGGTTTGCCGACAGTTCAGGTGTAGATGCATTAACGACGGCGGCGGCGGTGGCACTCAATACCAGCCGCTGCCGAATTGGCACGGCGATCATTCCGGTATTCTCTCGAACACCTGCAGTCCTAGCCTCTACTGCGCATGTGCTGCATCAGCTGTCCGGTGGGCGCTTCATTCTGGGACTCGGTTCTTCTAGTCAAACCATGATGGAAAATTGGCACGGTCAAACTTTTGAAAAGCCGCTCACCCGAGTGAAGGAGACGGTGCAACTGGTTCGCTCGATGCTTGAGGGAGAGAAGTCTGATTTTGCTGGGCAAACGGTTACCAGTCGCGGCTATCGCCAATTGCCGCTCGAAGCTGGCGCGCAGCCGATTTATATGGCGGCGTTAAGAGAAAAAATGCTTGAAGCAGCCGCGGAATTTAGCGATGGCGTGATTCTCAATCTATTCCCGCGCGATGCGCTGCCGAAAATGATGGAACACATCCGCATTGGCGCAGAGCGTGCCGGCAAGAAGCTAGAAGATGTCGAAGTTGTCTGTCGACATCAGGTCGTGGTGACCGATGATGTAGAAGATGCTCGGAACCGAATTCGGGCCGCGTTTGCCCCCTATTACGCAACACCCGTATATAACGCGTTCTTGGCTTGGTCAGGCTATGAAGAGGTCGCGACCACGATCCGAGAGGGTTGGGCCGCAAAGGATCGCGAGAAAACCACTTCAGCGTTGAATGATCAATTGGTCGATGACATCGCCATCATAGGTGATATTGGTGCTTGTCAGGACCGTATTAGGGAATATGGGGAAGGGGGCATCACCACCCACATTATTTCTTGTGTTTCGCCCAAGGATACCCAGGCCACTTACGGCGCCTTCACCGGCAATGCCTTTAAATTTTAGGAGAACATCATGCGGATAGATGGAGGATTAATGGGGGATCTGAGCGAGTCAGGTCGCCAAGCGAAACGACTCGAGGGGCTCGGTTATCACGGGGCGTTGACAGCGGAAACCGCTCACGATCCGTTTTTCCCTTTGCTGCTTGCTGCACAAGAGACCGAATCGATCGAGCTCATGACATCCATCGCGGTGGCTTTTTCGCGAACGCCGATGAACCTAGCGAACATCGGTCACGACCTTAATAGCTTTTCGAAGGGACGATTTATTTTAGGCCTGGGCTCTCAAATAAGGCCGCATATCACCAAGCGGTTCAGCATGCCCTGGTCCAAGCCAGCGGCCCGAATGCGCGAATTTATTTTGGCGATGCGGGCTATTTGGCAAGCTTGGCATGAAGGCGCACCGCTCAAATTTGAAGGCGAGTTTTACACCCATTCATTAATGACCCCTATGTTTACGCCCACCGATACCCAGTATGGCGCGCCGAAGGTGTTTCTCGCTGCGGTTGGACCGCTGATGACCGAAGTCGCTGGTGAAGTTGCTGACGGGGTCATCATTCACGCGTTCACTACCGAGAAATATTTACGGGAAGTGACCCTGCCTGCGGTCGAGCGCGGGCTGGCGAAATCGGGTCGGTCACGAGCCGACTTCCAGGTGGTTTATCCAGGTTTTGTGGTCAGCGGAACCACCGAGGAGTCCTTCGCCCAGACCAAACAAGCGGTGTGCAAGCAGATCGCGTTTTATGGTTCGACCCCTGCTTATGCGCCTGTGCTAGGTATCGAAGGCTGGGGTGAATTGCAACCTGAGCTCAATCGGCTGTCAAAGCAAGGTCAGTGGGATGAAATGGGCACGCTGATCACCGATGAGGTGCTCGATAAATTCGCGGTAGTCGGAGAACCCGACGCCGCGGTAGACAAATTTCTTAGTCGGTTTGGTGACGTTGTTGATCGGACCACGGGCAGTTTTCCAAGCCGAGACTCTGATCACGCGCGAGCCATTCTCGCGAAGTTATCTGCATAGAGGATGTCGCCGGTCATGATGGCGTGAGCTGTGAGGTCGGGCGCTGCCCGCAAGTGGGTTCGTTGTGTTAAGAATGGGTTTTGTTAATGCCGGGGCGAGTGCTTAGCGTTCGTACGAGTCATTAAGTTTGAAATTAGACTGACAACAGTTGAAGTACTGAACAGATCACGTGAAGGAGGGTTGATCATGAAACTAGGTTTAATTGGTGGGTATGGCGGCAAAATGATCCAGGTCGATATTGAGCGGATCAAATATGCTGAAAGCCTGGGATACGATTCGATCTGGACTGCTGAGGCCTATGGCGCAGATGCCGTGACCCCTGCGGCCTGGATTTTAGCTCAGACAGATAAAATTAAGGTCGGCACCTCCATTATGCAAATGCCGGCGCGATCCCCTGCCTGCAGCGCGATGACTGCGATGACCCTGAACCAGTTATCAAATGGTCGATTTATCGTCGGTCTCGGGGCGTCCGGACCGCAGGTGGTTGAGGGTTGGCACGGTGTTGCCTATGGGCGACCGGTCACCCGAACCAAAGAATACATTTCCATTATGAAGAAGATTTTCGCTAGGGAGGCGGCGGTCGAGCACGAGGGCTTCCATTACAGCTTGCCCTACAGCGGCGAGGACGGCACGGGTCTTGGCAAACCGCTGAAGAGCATCTTGCAAGCGGACAAAGACATTCCCATTTATACCGCTTCGATCACGCCCAACGGGCTGTCGGGAAGCGCTGAGGTCGCCGATGGGGTCTTCCCCATTTGGATGGATCCATCGAAGCCCGAGGTGCTCCTCCCCCACATTGAGAAAGGTCTGGCCAAATCAGGCCGTACTTTGATGGAATTTGATATTGCACCCTTTATTACCTGCATCATGGGTGACGATATCAACGCGTGCCGTCAACCGATCAAGGGCAACATGGCACTTTACATTGGTGGCATGGGCGCAAGAGACAAGAATTTCTATAACGACTATTGCAAGGCGCTAGGCTTTGAAGATGCAGCCGTCAAGATTCAGGATCTGTATCTCTCCGGGAAAAAAGACGAGGCCATGGCGGCAGTCCCTGATGAGTTGGTTGATGCGTGTCATCTTGTTGGCCCCGCTGAGCACATTCGTGAGCAGCTGACACGTTGGAAGAGCGCGGGCACGAGCGGTGTGGTCGGGTCTATGCTCATCGGTTCTGGTCAAACCGAAGCCCTTAAGATTATTGCCGAGGAGATGCTCTAGTCGCCAAAGCGCTGTGACCAGGAATTGCCTTGAGCTACTCCGTTCATCCGGTTGATGCGATTCAGCAGATTGGGAGCGTCGCCTGGACCCAATTTGCTGAGGCGCCCGCCTGCCCAGTGGATCCCTTTCTCAGTTACGCGTTTTTAGACGCCCTCGAGACCAGTGGTTCCGTGGGCGCCAACACAGGGTGGGTGCCCTACCATCTCCTGGTGAAGGATGACGCTGATGCGGTGTGCGGCGTGATGCCTTTATATTTGAAAGGGCATTCCCAAGGCGAATATATCTTTGATTATAGTTGGGCCGACGCCTTCGAAAGAGCCGGCGGCCGCTATTACCCAAAGCTTCTCAGTGCCGTGCCTTTCACACCTGCGACCGGGCGCCGCCTGCTGACGATGGATGTGGCGGCCGAAACCGCGCTTGCACGTGGCGCCCAACAACTGGCAGACCATCACGATATCAGCTCAGTTCACATTAACTTCCTGGACCAAGCTGCGTGGCGAAGGCGAGGTGAAGAAGGATGGCTCCTACGCACGCATAAGCAGTACCACTGGCAGAATCAAGACTACGACAGCTTTGATGCCTTCTTGTCCGATCTGTCGAGTAAAAAACGCAAGAACATTCGGCGTGAAAGACGAGATGCGGTTCAGGGTGATCTCGTGATTGAGCGACTCACCGGGGACATGATCACCGAAACACACTGGGATCATTTTTTTCGCTTTTATATGGATACTGGTAGTCGAAAGTGGGGGTCGCCCTATTTGACCCGATCGTTTTTCTCGCGAGTGGGTGAGACGATGGCCGACCGAATTTTATTGGTGATGTGCCGTTCTGGTGACCGATACATTGCCGGCGCGATCAACTTTATTGGAAGTGAATGCTTGTTTGGCCGAAATTGGGGCTGTATCGAGCATCGTCCGTTTTTGCATTTCGAAGTCTGCTACTACCAGGCGATAGAGTTCGCGATTGAGCGCGGGCTTGAGCGAGTTGAAGCGGGCGCTCAGGGCGAACACAAGCTTGCACGGGGCTACTTGCCAAGTGAAACCTATAGCGCCCACTATATTGCGCATTCGGGATTCAAAGCGGCGGTCGATCGCTTTCTGTCAGAAGAGCGGCGTTATGTCAGCGAAGAGATTGATTATCTGGAACAATTTTCACCCTTTAAATCACAGTCCTAGCGGTGTTAGTGCTTCAAAACCCGTTCATTCAATTGGTTCGATTGACCAAGAGGCGATGAAGAAGGCAATAAAGAAGCCTATGAAGAAGACAGCCGCGCGGTCGTGAATGATGGGTCCCAGCAAACGAGGAGGGTCCTGCAGTGAGTGCTAGCAAAGCCCGACCAGCCACGGCGTTAGTTACTGGCGCATCCGCCGGTATTGGCGCGGCGATTGCACGAGGCCTTGCCGAGCGGGGGCTGCGGCTCATCTTGGTGGCTCGAGGTCTTGAGCGGCTTGCAGCGGTGGCGGCCAGTTTGCCCAAAACTGCGGAGCCCGTTTGTCTCGCGATCGATTTGTCGAAGCCAGAGGGACCCTCAGAGTTATTGGCGGCTGTCGCTGATCGGGAGATCGACATTCTTGTCAATAATGCGGGTGGCGCACCCCACAAATCGTTTTTAGAGACCGAGCCTCACGGCGTTGAAGGCTTAATGCAACTCAATATGACCACGCCGTCACTGCTTATGCATCGGCTGATTCCTCAGATGAAGGCACGTCGAAAGGGTCGTATTTTGAATGTTGCCTCCATGGGAGCGTTTCATCCCGTCCCAGGGTTGGCTCAGTACGGCGCTGCCAAGGCATATCTTCTAATGCTCACGGAAGCCCTGAACGAGGAGTTAAGAGGCTCGGGCATCAGTTTGACCGCGCTCTGCCCGGGGATCACTCGCACGGACCTCGTTGCCGAACTACCTTTGGATGAGCTGCCTGAGGCGCTTGTTCTGTCCCCGGAGTATGTTGCACGTGCAGGTATCGAAGCGCTCTTTTCTCAAGAGGTGGTGTGCGTGCCTGGACGACTGAATCAAGCCGCTCTAGCTGCTGCTAAGTTGCCCCCTAGGCCGGTGCTTCGAGCATTGGGAGGACTGTTTCAGCGCTGGACCCAACAGGGCCCTTGACTGCTTTTTGGGTTTGGTGGCCCTAGGTTAAGACCTAAACCTATCGTGCACAATGGATGAGATCCATCAACATCCCGCAAAAACCAAAAACCAAAAACCAAAAACCAAAAACCAAAAACCGAAGAACAAGAATCAAGACACAACATAATTGCAGCAAGCAGCAAGCAGCAAGCAGCAAGCAGCAAGCAGCAAGCAGCAAGCAGCGAGGAAGCAGCTAGGATAAACCCGCAAACAGAACATTAAAGAAATCCAAGTTAGACCTAAGAGATAAGACTAAGAACTAGGCTCTA
>Ga0255759_10002766_pt1 | contig 15572 bp, 16 predicted proteins | sample 101ome_20_FD_179959 | JGI IMG/M metagenome (GOLD analysis project Ga0255759, IMG submission 179959) | Coastal salt marsh microbial communities from the Groves Creek Marsh, Skidaway Island, Georgia - 101404AT metaG (version 2) | ecosystem: Environmental > Aquatic > Marine > Intertidal zone >...
CGAGTGCCTCTTCCAGTGCAGCCCGCGTGACCGGCCCGGCGCGCAGCACAGCTGGTGTGGTCCGGGTCAGGTCGATAATGGTGGACTCGAGGCCAAATTCGCAGGGGCCACCATCGATCACCGCGCTGATACGACCCGCCATGCCGCTTGCGACCTGTTCAGCCGTGGTAGGACTGAGTTTCTTGTATCGGTTTGCTGAAGGCGCAGCCAAGCCGAGGCCAGTCTTCTCGAGGATAGCCTGGAATACCGGATGTGACGGCGCCCTCACAGCGATGGTTTCGAGCCCGCCGGTGACATGCGGGCTGACAGTCGATTTCTTATGCAGCAGCAGGGTCAGGGGGCCAGGCCAGAAGGCCTCGGTCAGTTGCCAGGCTGACTTCGGCACTTCGCTCACCCACTCGGGTAGTTGTGCAGCCGACGCCAGGTGGACAATGAGCGGGTGATCCGTCGGGCGTCCTTTCGCGGTAAAGATGGCCTTCACCGCGGCGGGATTGCCCGCGTCAGCTGCCAGTCCATAAACAGTTTCGGTCGGCAGGGCGACGCATTCTCCATTAATCAGTCGTCTGCTGGCCGCTTCAACGCCCTCTTCGCCGCGCAGTATCTGGACTTGACCCGTCACACATAGTTCCTGAATTATTTCGGTTTAAGATTAGCGGCAACCAGGGCGGTGACGCCAAAGCGGAGCGCTATCTTAGCAGTAAACTAAACGTAAATATGTGCCAGGCCAAATGTGGCGATCAGCTGGACCTGTGCCATTGACAGCGGTACATCGCTATAATGCAGCGCTTATTAATAGCGGTTACTACCCCCCTTAAGCAGACGCTCGAACAGCCCTCGGACTCGCAGGTGTGCTGCAGCCGCCTGCGGGTCCAGTCGAGGGGTAAATCGCGAACAATAGTCTCGAACCAGTGAGCCAATTCTGATGCAGTCCTACATTTTGTCTTTCTACTGTCCCGACCGGCTCGGTGTTGTCGCAAGGTCGACGGGCCTGTTTCACCAGCTGGGAGCCTTCATCACTGAAATCGCGAATTACTCAGATCCTGTATCGGAAACCTTTCACATGCGCTGTGTGTTTGATGACCGGCAGATGACGGTTGGCTTCGATGAGTTTCGCACGCGCTTCGTTGAGGTGGCTGACGAATTCGATATGACATTTCACCTGCGCCCGGCGAACGCCCTGCAGCGGGTGCTGATCTGTGTCTCGAAATATGATCACTGTCTCAGTGTCCTGCTCAATAAATGGAAATCAGGTGCACTGCCGGCTGATATCGTTGGCATTGTCAGTAATCATGAAGACTGCCGTGCTATGGCGGAATGGTATGGTCTGCCTTACGACCACCTGCCGGTCACCCCAGAAACGAAGTCGCAGCAGGAAGCGCGTCTGCTCGAGATCATGGCAGCGCGTGGCGTCGACCTGCTGGTGCTGGCGCGCTATATGCAGATTCTGTCAGACGACCTGTGCGAGCAGCTGCAGGGCAGGGCAATCAACATCCATCACTCGTTCCTACCTGGTTTCAAGGGTGCGAAGCCCTACCACCAGGCTTACCAACGCGGTGTCAAAGTGATTGGTGCCACGGCTCACTACGTGACCGCCGAGCTCGATGAAGGGCCAATCATTGTTCAGGAGGTGAGGCCCATTGATCACGAGGTGACGATTGAACAGATGCTCCACCTGGGTCACGATATCGAAGCTGCGGCACTTTCGCAGGCGGTCAGGTTGCATTGTGACGAGCGAGTGCAGTTGAACGGGCAGCGCACCGTCATACTCTGAGCATAGCCCGCTAGCGATAGCCCTCGTTCACCGGACGGCGCGGCAATGACCACCATGCCGAATCGCAGGCCTCCAGCAGTTCGTCATCGAAGGTCACGTCCAGAGCGGCCAGGTTCGCATCCAGCTGGTCTGGCCGCGTTGCTCCGATGAGCGCCGAACTGATGCCCGGTTGTCTCAGCACCCAGGCAACCGCGACGGATACCATGTTGAGTCCTTTACCTTCGACCACGGCTTTCAGGGTCTCTACCGCCTCAAACTGGGCGTCCTGCCAGTAACGCATCTGGTACGTGGCGCCAGCGGCACCGACTGTGAATCGAGTGCCTTCCTCTGGCTCCTGGCCTGGCTTGTATTTCCCTGAGAGGAAGCCGCCGGCCAGAGGGTTGTAAACAATGACGCCGATTCCCTGGTTTATGCACATCGGCAGCAGTTCCGTCTCTATTTCTCGATAGAGCAGGTTGTAGCGCGGCTGTATGCACTGGTAACCGGGTATGGCTAACTTGTCGGCCGCCTGGATCGCTTCAGACAGGCGCCAGGCCGGGTAGTTTGAACAGCCGACGTAGCGGACCTTGCCGGCCGTGACAAGATCATCGAACGCCCGCAGGGTTTCATCGATCGGGGTCAGGGGATCAAAACCATGGGACTGGTAGAGGTCGATATAATCAGTCTGCAGGCGCGTCAGGCTGGCATCCACCGCGTCGACAATATGTTTGCGTGAGAGCCCCTTGTTATTGAGACCACCTCCCGTCGAGATCAGACACTTTGTTGCCAGCACGATCTGGTCGCGATTGCCTTTGGCCTTCATCCAGCGACCCAGGATAGCCTCGGTTTCACCCTGGATTTCGCGTGGTCCCCCCAGCGGGTAGGCATCGGAGGTGTCCATGAAGACGATGCGATGATCCATGGCCTTGTCGAGGATTTCCCGCGAGATCGATTCTTTAATCTGGTAGCCAAATGTCATGGTGCCCAGGCACAGAGCTGAAACCTCAAGGCCGTGTTTGCCGATGCGACGTTTTTCCATTGCTGACTCCTGATTGGCGGTTGTGTGTTCATAGGATAATCGCGCAGCACGTTTGATACTATGCAGAAATGTCGCAGGTGTTGCAGGAGGGGATATGAAAGCCTGGCAGATGGAAAAACTGGGTGATCCCTGGGATAACCTGACCCGCAATGAGGTCGAGTTGCCGGCCGTGTCAGACGCGGTCTGTCGTGTCCGGGTTGAGGCCGCTGACCTTAACTTCGCTGATATCCTGCAGTGCCAGGGCAGCTACCAGGTGAAGCTTGAGCCTCCCTTTACCCCTGGTATGAATGCCGCCGGTACCGTCATTGAGGCGAGTGAGAACGGACGCTTTCAAACCGGGGATAGAATTGTCGGGCCCTGCTACAAGACCAGCGGCGGTTATGCCGAGGAGTGCCTGATTGCGGCTAAGGGAGCGAACCTTTTGCCTGAAGGTGTCGATCCCGTGCAGGCGGCTGCGATCCATGTGACCTACGGCACGGGCTGGTTTGGTCTGCACCTCCGGGGAAAATTGAAACCCGAAGATACCGTGCTCGTGCTGGCAGGTGCCGGCGGTGTTGGTTCTGCAGCGATTGACCTTGCCCGCGTGCATGGTTGCCGGGTGATCGCTGCTGCTGGAGGGAGCGAAAAAACGTCAGCCTGTCGCGACCTCGGTGCTGAGGATGTCGTCGACTATAACTTTGAGGATCTCTACGAGCGTGTGATGGAGATTACCGATGGGCGGGGCGTCGATGTTGTTTACGATCCCGTGGGTGGAGACTATTTTGATGTGGCTCGGCGTCTTGTCGCCTGGGAAGGCAGATACCTGATTATCGGCTTTGCGGCAGGCAGGATTGCGACGGCACCGATGAATCACACGCTGGTGAAAAACTATTCCCTGGTTGGTGTGCACATGGGTGGCTATCGCGGTCGTGATGACAGCCAGTTTCAGCGCTGTTACCAGGAGCTTTACAAGATGTTGCAGGCCGACCGCCTGAATCCGCTCATCGATAAAGTGATTGGGTTCGACGAGCTTCCAGATACGTTGCAACTACTGGCTAACAGAAAAACAAAGGGGAGAGTGATCTTTGACCCTGCGAGATAGCACAGTGGGTGTTGCAGGCTGGCCCGCCCGATACAACATTATTGCGCTCGCCGCGGCTGCAGTATTTATCTGCTACATGGACCGGGTGATCATCTCGATCGCTATCATCCCTATGAGCGCGGACTTTGGCTGGACACCGGAGGAGCAGGGGCGCGTCCTATCCTCTTTCTTTGTCGGTTATCTGCTGACCCAGGTCGCAGGTGGCTGGCTTGCCGAACGATACGGCGGCAAGATCGTGCTGGGTTTCGGGGTCGTGTTCTGGTCGCTGTTTACCCTGCTGACGCCAGTGGCGGCGGCTGGCGGCCTGACGGCACTGCTGGTGGCAAGGGTGCTGATGGGGATTGGTGAGGGCATAACCTTCCCGTCTATTTACGCCATGTTTGGCCGATGGATACCTGAATCCGAACGTTCCCGCGCCATCGGTATCCTGTTCTCAACCATTCCGCTCGGCAGCGTGTTCGCTCTGGTTGCAACACCGTGGATCGTGACGCACTACGGCTGGGAGATGGGCTTTTATGCGTTCGGCGCAATCGGTTTCGTCTGGTGGATTTTCTGGCAGAAGCTTTCTGCGCGCAGTCCTGATGAACACCCGCGCATCAGCGAAGAAGAGCTGCAATTGATTCAGGGCGATGCAGAAGTGACAGAGACGCCGCCACCGCCAATCAAGGCGCTGCTGAAAACGCCTGCGGTGTGGGCCATCATCATTGGTCATTTCTGTGCGAACTGGGGTACCTATGTGCTGCTGGCCTGGATGCCCACCTATATCAACAAGGGCCTGGGGGTAGATTTCGCGTCTGTCGGCATCTTTACGATGATTCCCTCGCTGTTCTCGTTCCTCGCACTCAATGCCGGTGGCTGGCTTGCGGACTACCTGATCCGGCAGGGGCATGACAAAACCCGGGTCAGGAAGACCATGCAGGCTGTCGGCTTCGGTGGGTCCGCAGCCGTGCTCGCGGTTGTGGGCTATTTAGAGAGTATTCCGCTCGCGATCGCGCTGATGTCACTGGGCAATATCTTCGGTGGCGCCATGGCGGGCGGCTTTGGTGTCAATCATCTTGATATCGCCCCGCGCGGTGCCGGCGTCATTATGGGATTGTCGAACACCGCGGGCACGCTGCCCGGTATTATCGGCGTCTACATCAGTGGCCTGATTCTGCAGGCAACCGGCTCCTGGGCGCTGGTGTTCCAGACAGCTGCTGGCGTCCTGACGTTTGGCCTCGTGTTCTACCTGATTTTTGCCCGGGCAGAAAAACTGTTTGATTAACGGGGCCCCGGTCTGAGCTGACAATAGACAGAGCACGCTGCGAAGTCGTACCCTGACTCGTGTCATCCGATAAGAGTGCAGGAGAACCCCGTGAGCAATAATCGTTTTAGCCTGGCCGGCAAGAGTGCGCTGATCACAGGTGCGTCGTCGGGCATTGGCGCCTACTTTGCGAGATTGCTGGCAGAGTCGGGGGCGAAGGTTGCCCTCGTCGCCAGGCGGCTTGAGAACCTCGAAGCCATCGCTGCCGAAATCAATGACAACGGCGGCGAGGCGATTGCGATTCAAGGTGATGTGTCGGTGCGGGAACAGGTGGCTGCCGCTATGGATGCTGCCTGGGCTGCGTTCGGTCGAGTCGACATTGTCGTTAATAATGCGGGCACTGTCGCCGATGGCGCCAGCATGCCAGAGAAACTCGACCAGAATATCTGGAATGAAATTATTCAGATCAATCTCAACGGCGTCTGGTATGGCTGCCAGGAAGCTGGTGTGAGAATGCTCGCCGACGGTAAGGGAGGCTCTATCATCAACGTGTCCTCTATCATGGGGCTGGGTGGTGCAGCGGACCACCCTGTTGCCTATCAGACGACAAAATTCGCCGTAAATGGCCTCACAAAGAATCTTGCCTGCAGCTGGGCGGATCGCGGCGTCAGGGTGAATGCGCTGCTGCCTGGATACTTCCCGAGCGAGATGACTGGTCCATTTTTCGCGGTGCCTGGCTACGTCGACTATGTGGAGGAGGCGACCGCCATGAACCGCGTTGGTGAACTGGAAGAGCTGGCTGGGCCGCTGCTGCTGCTGGCATCCGAGGCTGGCAGCTACATGACGGGCCATACGCTTGTGGTCGATGGTGGATATTCTGCGAGTATTGGCGGCGTGCGATTTGAGGATCGAACCTACGATGGTATGCATGCCGCGTTCCCCGATGGCAGGGCGCAGCGGATATTCCCTGACGAGTGAACAACGCTGCAATCGTCGCACTGTCACGATGGCTTTTACGACCTGGTCGCAAACCCCTGCGAATTCATTGAGAGATTGCCTCGGCAATTTCGAAGTACCAAAGGAGAGCAATTATGCCCTTGTCACGCCGATTGGCTCTGACCGAAGAGCAAATAGAAGATATCATGACCGCCAGCTGGAACTGCCGAATCGGCACGATTGGACCTGGTCAGCGCATTAACATCACGCCGATGTGGTTTGGCTGGGCCGGTGGCAAGGTCTACATCTATGGACGTGGCCAGAAAGTCGCGAACCTGCGTCGGGATTCAACTTGCACGGTGATTGTTGACCGGAATGAAAGGTTTCCGGAGTTGCAGGCCATCATGATGCAGGGGCAGGCGACTGTGCTGGAGGACGAGGCTGCAGAAGCGGCAGACCCGGATCTGCAGGAAGCCAGGCGCCAGATGGGGGTCAAGTACAACGGCGGACATGGTGCGCCGCCACAGGAAGACCCACCACCGAATAGTGCGACTGCAGGTGGCAGGGACCGGCGCTGGATCGTATTCAAACCCGACAGTCAGGTGACCTGGGACAACTACAAGCTGGGCGACCTAAAAAAGTCGTAGCAATGGCAGCGTCGCTGAAACACGCGGCAAAGCGGCGGCCTACCCGGGCCGGCTTTTTGTCTTGAAAAACTCGACCGATGAATTGGGCCAGTTGATGGTGTCACATTGGATTTTCAATCAGCATGGCAAGTCCCTGGCCGGCACCCAAACACATCGACAGAACAGCATAGCGAGAACCGGTATCCTGCAGGTGCTGCACCGCGTTCATGGCCATCCTCAGGCCCGTGACACCTGGTGGGTGTCCAACCGAAATGCCGCCACCGTAAAGGTTGTGTTTTTCCCTGGGAATGCCCAGCTGGGCCTCGACGTGGAGGTTGACGACGGCAAAGGCTTCGTTGACCTCGAAGTAGTCGATATCTGCGACCGCCAGGGTATTGCGCTGTAACAGCTGCTGGATCGCCGGGACGGGTCCGTGTCCCATGAGGCTCGGTGCAACGCCAACAACGGTCCAGTCGACAACACGGGCGGCGGGTGTTGCGCCGGCGGCAGTCAGACTTTGCTCAGTCCCGACCAGTATCGCGGCCGCGCCATCCGTCACACCCGACGAGTTGCCGGCAGTGACCTTGCCGTTCTCCTGGAAGGCCGGTCGAAGTCTGGCGAGGCGCTCCATCGTGATACCTTGCCGGGGAGACTCATCGACTTCAAAAGTTCGGGTGGTTTTCCCGTCAGGCACTTTGATGGGCACGATCTGACGGCCGAGAAAACCTGACTCAATCGCAGCGAGGGCCCGGGCCTGGCTCGTCACTGCATATTCATCCATGGGTTCACGCTCGTACTGGTATTTCTCGGCGAGGTTCTCTGCCGTATCGCCCATGTACTCGAGGCTGAAAGGACAGCGATAGCACCACTCCAGCACATCTTCGAGCTGCTGGTTGCCGCGGGCATTACCCCAGCGGGCGGTGGTGACAGCGTAGGGCGCCCGGCTGAACATCTCGCAGCCGGCAGCGACAGCAAGCTCGCTCTGGCCGGAAGTGATCTGTTGGCTGGCTGAGATGATCGCCTGCAGACCCGAGGCGCAGGCCCTCGAGACATCCAGTGCAGCTGCTTCCTCGGGCAACCCGCTTTTCATACCGACGACCCTGGCAGAGAAGAGTGAGTCCTTGTCTGTGGGGCAAGTAGTGGTGAAAACCATATGATCGATAGCATCAGCCGCCACACCAGCACGTTCGATACAGGCCTGGACGACCTGTGAAGCGAGGTCGGTAAATGGGACATCCTTCAAGGAGCCGCCAAAGTCGCCAAGTGCGGATCGGGTGCCGGCCGTGAGGTAGATTTCAGACATAGTGATGATCTTATTACTTTACAAGCGGAAGCATAGACGCTCTGCGGAGCGCCAGCAAACCGATGTCGACTAGGTCCTGATGTGATCCTGAGTGCATGCAGGTTGGTCTCTTTTCGAATGAGCGGCGTAAGAGGAGCATGAAAACATTTACTATCAGACAAGCGGAAGGCCACGACCTTCGCGCCATCAACCGGATTATAGAGTCAGCCGTCATGAACTGGCCGACCGAGAAACGCCTGAAGAAGCTTGCTGTAGGTCCACTGCAGTACGATGAAGTGGACCTGGCGGAGTACGACGTGCTGGTCGCAGAGGTGCGTGGCGAGATTGTCGGCGTCGCTGTCTGGGACGCTGAGGCGGCAACGCTGCTGCCGAACGGCGAAGGTGGGTTGCTGCACGGGCTCTATGTCCTGCCGCTGTTTCAGCGTCAAGGCGTGGGCCGTTCGCTGATGGACGCGGTTTTCGCGCTGGCGGCAGAGCGAAATTTGCCAGGTCTGTTGATCAAAGCGCAGCGCGTTGCACGTTCCTACTTTGAATATCAGGGGTTGGAAATACGCGCGGCCAACGAGGACGAATACCCCTGGCAGTACTGGAAGCGGCTCTCCTGAGCCCGAGTTTCCGGCCCCGGTAAGCAAGTTCCATTGGATCTGGAGGTAGTCACCGATGTTTGGATGGTTCAAGTCAGACCCTGAGAAGAAGCTCAGGAAGCAGTATCACGCCAAGCTCGAGCAGGCGATGCACGCGCAGCGCAATGGCAATATCCGGGAGTACTCGTTTTTAACGGCAGAAGCGGAAGCGCTGCGCGAGGAAATGGAAAAGGTTTCCGCTCAGCAAAGCGCGTCTGTCTGACCTGCCATGGCCTCAATCGCGGTCATCGGCTGCGGCATCGCTGGTACTTCTCTGGCTTACCTACTGTCCCACAGCGACAGCAATATCAACGTCACGCTGTTCGACAAAGGTCGCGGCATCGGCGGACGTATGTCCACGCGTTACTCAGACGTCTACGAGTATGATCACGGAGCACAGTTTTTCACCGCTCGCAGCGATGAATTCCGGCAGTTCCTGGTGCTATTCGACGATGCTGTCGCTAGCTGGGATGCAATGGTCACGACGCTTTCACCTACCGCAAAGCCATACAAGCGTCCCTGGTTCGAACCTCATTACGTTGGCGCACCAAGAATGAATTCACTTTGCAAAAAAATTGCCGAAGACATGGATGTTCACCTGGGACAGCGCATTACCAGGGTGACGGGTGTCCCGGGTAACTGGTTTCTCGAGAGCGACGACGCGCTGTCTGGCCCTTTCGATTGGGTGATCTCAACAGCGCCGGCGCCACAGACTTTTGAGTTACTCGATTTGAAGCCAGTTGATGTTACCTATGAGCCTGCCTTTGCGCTGATGGTGCCGCTCAGGCAGCGACCTGCGTTTGATGCGGCCGTTGTAAAGGACTCACTTATCAACTGGGTGGCATTGACCGGTACCAAGCCTGGCAGGAACGATACCGAGGATTCCAACCTCGTCGCTCACGCCAATCCGGCATGGTCGCTGCAGGTGCTTGAAGAACCGCTCGACGAGGTGAAGCACAGTATGCTGGAAGCGTTAGAGACGCTCTCGTTTGACTGCGATGGAGATGCATCGATGATTCACCGCTGGCGGTATGCGCGTGTCAGTCAACCCGCATCGGAGCCTTTCCTGCTTGACCCGACAAGGCAGCTCGCTGCCTGCGGCGACTGGTGTGTTGGACGCACCGTTGAGGATGCATTTCAAAGTAGCCTGCAGCTGTCTAATGAGCTGCAACTGCATCTCTTGTCGAAGGCCTGCTAGAAACCCATTTTTGCCAGCCATTCAGTCATGCGGCTGAATGCGTGTCGGCCCTGACCTGAGAGAAACAGGCTCGGGTCCCGCAGCATCGTCTTAATAACGCGATAACGATAGGCAATGAAAAATGCGGTCGGAAATTCTTGTAGTGGTGCACTGCGGCACCAGCATAAAGTTTTTCGTAGGCCCCGGCTGGATCTGCCATAACTTCCGGGCCCATCAGGTCAAGCGAGTAATCAGCGGAGGCCAAGCCGTTTCAATCCCTTGCCTACGATCTGCAACACCCGACGGGTGAGTCGCAGTATTCTGCTGCGCTGGTAAGAGTCCAGCTCAGACATTAGCTGCTCTACATCCTGGTACAGACGATCGATGTGCTGATCGCGCCGTGCCAACAGACGTTCTATCTCCTCGCGGGTCTCGGGAGCAATGGCTGCGTCCTCAAGGAGTTCTGCTGGCAGGGGTCTCTCAACGTAGACCGTTGAATGTGGCCTGCCCAGTTCTTCAGCGGGACGCTCACGGCTGTAGTAATAGAGCGCGAAGGATTTCCTCGATATTGGCGGGTCAGCATCAGCGATCCTGGGAAACCCATGCCATGAGTTCTCTGTTGTTGCGAACATGACGAGCCGGTTGAAGACTGGCAGAATAGATTGTTTGCACTGTTCTGGCTTGTGAGGGTTCTCGCTCAACTCGAGGGCGCCGCCCCAGTTGGTCTCCCAGCTTTCATTGAGAAACAGGATCAGGTTCAAACGGCGGTGAAGATGGGTCGTCGGGTGGTAATTGAAGTCGATGTGGAGATCGAGATCCTGTCCGGAAAGGTTTTCGTGAGTACCACCACCGAAATAGTCGGGGTCATAGATCAGATCAGGAATGCCGGTCAGTTGCTCGATAAGGCCCAGGAACTCAGGTGAACGCACCAGAGCGTCGAGTTGTTCGTAAGTGGCGCCAAGAGACCGCACGGCTTGATGGACACATTTGTGACCGACCTGACCGCTCTCGTTGAGAGAAAGACTCTCATCAAAAGTTGGAAAACCTTCCACCAGGCTATGGGCGAAACCAGGTTCGAGGAAATCGTCAATTACCAGATGGCGAAATGGTTTCGCCTCCTGGAAGCGTTGATGCAGGCCTGGAGTCAGCGCGGCGATATCGGGTCTAACAAGTGACAGCATCCCTGCATTCTAGCCTAACGATTCCCGTGATTCTCTTTGACAGGCTCCCGACTTATACTCCATGCGCCAGATAGTTCTGTTACTCCGCTATGTTGCCTCGCCCTGTTTTCATTATTGGTTCCCCCCGATCCGCGACCTCTGTCATGACGTGGGCCCTTGGGCAGCATCCGAATATTCAGCCGATGCCAGAGACGGCCTGGATAGCCAGTATGGCTGTTGGCGCTGTGCTGGCTTTCAACAAGGGGTCTGAGCGAGAAAAGTATTCGCACCTGTCTAACGTGCAGTACCCGGCGGAACGCTTCCTGCACCACATGGGTGCCGCGATTCACGAAATCGTTTGCGAAGTCTATGAGGAACGCTGTCGGCAGGTGTATGGTGAAGATTATCGCGTTAAAGGCATCAGCCTGAATCCTGCCAATCCGAATTTTGGATATCAGGTGCGGCGCCGCGTCGAGGACCCCAAAACTCGATGGGTAGACGGCACACCGCTTAACAGCCTCTGCCTCTGGGGGTTGAACCAGCTGTTTCCGAAGGCGAAGTTTGTTCATAACCTCCGGGCCCCAGAGGAAGTAGCGCTGTCGCTGGTTCACTTTGATAATGTGGGCGGTGCACCCCAGGAAATCGAGGAAGGGCTCGCAACGTGGCGCCGGCACGCAGAACCCGCCTGGTTGGCGGAAAAAGCCTGGGGTCCGGAAAAAGTCTTTCGTCTTGAGTATTCACGTCTTGGCGATGAGCGGGAAGTCCTGCTGCAGGAACTCATGGCGTTTCTTGGCGAAGACTACTCATCAGAGTGCCTGCTGCCGCTCGACAAGAGAACCAACTCGTCCGAGGTCACGGCCCACAGGGAAACCGGTCTCGCCACAATACGCTCTGCTCCGGCTTTTGAGGCGGTCAGCACGCTGTACCAACAGATGCAGTCCGACCAGACACTGGATGCGAGTGCAGGCGATGAACTTGAACGACTGTTTAATCTGCACGTGCGCGATATCGATCTTCTTAATCTGCCGAAGCCATCGTCAACTGAGATGCAACGGGGAGAGAGTTTCCTGCGCCGGCTTCTGTCTTAAGTTACAGAGAGATCGAGAATTAGTCCTTTGCCAGGCACACCAGTACCTGGCGCTTACGGGTGCCGCTGTAAGGATAACGGCCATGCATCACACGGTAATTGTCGATGAGAGCAATGTCGCCGTCCTGCCAGTCGAGGGGTACCGTAAATTTTTCTGACAGTGCCACTATCTTCTCCAACGCGGCGTAAGGAATCGGCTCATCATTGCCGAATGTCATGACAGGCCGGTTGCTGCCCACCCGAGGTTTCCAGCCGCGATGCACGGCAATAACCTGGTTAAAGAAAGTTTGTCTGCCGTTGGTCAGTTGCCGCACTGCCGGCAGGGCAGGGGTAGTCGCTTCGAGGGAACCGTCTGCCAGCCAGGCCCAGGTGTAGCCGAGTTCGCCGAGCCGCGCTTCAGCCTGCGCTGCTGTCTCGACGCTCAATGTGCTGTGCCAGCTGCGACCCTGGCCTGACGCCAGGTCGTCAGCTGCGGGCATGTGTGTCGTGTATTTCAAGTCGAGTGTTGCAAACTTCGCAGCCAAATCCGGATCCTCACCAGCGAGAGCCTGGTACAGGTGGTCTGATCGGCAGATGGGTGTCGCCCCGCCGGACTGGGCGGCGGACTGGCAGTAGAAGAATAATTTCTGCGGGTAGATTGGGGTCTGTGCCATCTCGTGATGCAAGAAGATCTCGACGTCAGGTGGTGCTTCATTCGCGGTAAAAACCCGTGGCGTCAGGTTGATGCGGACAGCATTCGAAAGTGATTCTGCGTAGGTAAAGTCACCGTAGCCGAAAGCGGCTGTAAAAGTGTCAAACTGAGCTGGGGAAGTGACGGGGAAGCCCCGGAATAGGATCGCGCCCTCTGTCGCAAGGTCGTCTTTGAGTCGATCGAGGTTGGTCGTCACCCAGTCGGTCAGTTGCTCGCTTCGGGTAATTCCGGTGTTCGTTTCGACGTGAGGAAAACCCATATCTGTTTTGTTCCGCCTGTGCCTGCTGGTGCCGAATCGCTGGCCAGCAGCAAGAATATAACGAAAAAGCGGGCGGGTTACTCGAACTACCGGGCTCAAGGCTGCCTAAAAAAGCTCAAGGCTGCCTATCAAAGCTCAAGGCTGTTCTTTAACTATCATGGCTGCCTGTTCGCCGAGAATAAAAGCGGATTTTCCTGGCGTTGAGAACAAATCGATAAGAGGAAGTCTTTGTTCGGAAAAACCGAGTTGTCGAGTCGTTTCTTACGAATTGTTTAGAGATTCTGTCGCCCTAGAATTCGCGCAAAATTCAATCCATAGAAAAGAGTAAAGACTATGTCTGGTAACCAATCCCAGGAAATGAAAGAACAGGCTGAAAGTGCTGTCACACCTTCGCAGAGCCGATTAGCGACTATCATCGACGACCCATTTGCATCCATGTTTGCGGGCACTGTCTCCGTTGTGATCGCCTTCTCTGTTGTTGTCGGTGGCTCTGCGCTGGTCAGCGCGCTGCTCTAACAGTTCTCTTCACTGAATCGTCAGTGGCGTATCTCCAATGCGTCACTGACGAGACAGCTTCCCACTTCAGATAACGTCAGCCTAGTTTTGACGCCATCCATCAGTCCCTGAGCGTCCACGTCCTATGGACAGACAGCGATAAAGACCGTCCCCATCAGCTTTTCCCGAAATAAAGCCGGGAAGTGCTCATGGCTTCCTTGTTATAATCCTTCGTAAAGATCGAATATTTGCCCAATACAATTCGATCTGATCGAAGTGATCCTGCCACTGGAATGGGCGCGTAAAACCCACAGCGTAAACATCAATGCCGGGTAAGTGTGCCGCAGCACTGCTCGCAAAGAGAAAACATGAGACACCTGAATTACACGCACCTCCTTTACTTCTGGACTGTTGCCACTGAGGGCAGCATTGCCAGAGCCGCTGTGGTACTGCATCTCACACCCCAGACCATCAGCGGTCAGATCAAGTTGCTTGAAGAAGCGGTGGATGCATCATTGTTTGCTCGCGCCGGCCGCGGGCTTGTGCTGACTGAGACAGGTCATCTGGTTAAGCAATACGCCGACGAAATTTTCTCGCTGGGAGCGGAACTGACACATTGGGTGAAAAACAGACAGCCGTTGATGCCGACGACCCTGAATGTTGGCGTCGTGAATTCCATCCCGAAGTTGATCGCACTGCGGATCATTGAGCCGACATTCTCGCTAAGTGACCCGTTTCGCGTGATGTGTCACGAGGGCAGTCTGGACAAACTCATCGGCGAACTCGCTGTGCACAAACTAGACCTGGTTATTTCTGATCGAGGGCTGCCGCCAGGCACCGGCGTTAAGGCGTTTACTCATGCGCTCGGAGAATCGCCGGTCAGTTTTTTTGCGCACAAGTCGATCGCTGATGAGTACCTTGAAAACTTTCCGAAGTGTCTGAATGGTGCGCCCATGCTGCTGCCGTTTCAGGAGTCAGCGATACGCCGCGCCATTGATGACTGGTGTGACATCAATGGCGTGACGCCCAGGGTCGTCGCAGAGTTTGAGGACAGCGCCCTTTTGAAAGCTTTTGGTGAAGCGGCTATCGGGGTGTTTCCTGCGCCCAGCGCAATCGCACCGGAAGTAACATCGATATACCACTCGGTTCACCTTGGTACGATCAAGGGTGTCAGCGAGGCATTTTTTGCGATCTCACCGGAACGGAAACTTAAGCATCCGGCGGTGCTGGAAATTACCGAACAGTCTCGCAGCAAGCTGCTCGGTTAAGTTGGTGCTGTCATGGGGTCGCCAGCTTGAAAGAGAGCTGAGGCTGCCTGATGGGGCCTAACCGAAATCAAGTTCTTGCTGCTGGAATGCCACGTCCCCAATTTTCTGCGGCTGTTGCCAGTTGGCGTGATTCTGCCGGTACACTGCCAGCAGGCGGTCAACCGCTTTCAGTGACAATTCATCCAGCGTCATGAATGGCGCTCCTTTGACCCCGCCGCCGGCGCGGAATTCCAGCAGTTCAACACCAGCGGGTCCTGCGGTGTACTTGTAGGGCTGGCCATTTGGAATGAAGAAAGTCGACCCGGGTCCGAGCCGGCGCTTACCCATTGTAATTTCGCCGGCAACGACATAGTACAGACAGTCACCCAGTGCCGGATGGCTGTGGCGGAAGAGTGGGAAGTTGGCGCCAAACCAGACGTGTGCGAGGCTCATGCCATTCTCGCCGCCCTGAGAGAACAAGAGTGTGGAACTGGTGCCGTCGGTGAAACCTTTCACCAGCTCAATGGCCTTGTCTCGCGCTGCGGCCTCACCATACTTCTCGGCCAGGCCTGAATAGTCAAACAGGCGTGCAGCGTGCTCTTCCTTGATTTTGGTCGAGGGAATGGGCGTCGTGATTTCGGGGTTTTCATTGATGGTGAAAGGGCCTCGTTCGGACACGTAACCGCGTGTCACAGTACCCTCGTTTTGCTGGTCGTTAAGCTGTTCACTCATGCTGTGCCTTCTCCGGGATGATTCGTTGAGCTCGACTGAGTATGCGTTGAATCAGTCGACGGCGGCAACCTGGCCGCCATCGGCAGTGACATGGGTGGCGTTGATCCACAGGCCAGCAGGACT
>Ga0255759_10002775_pt1 | contig 15552 bp, 20 predicted proteins | sample 101ome_20_FD_179959 | JGI IMG/M metagenome (GOLD analysis project Ga0255759, IMG submission 179959) | Coastal salt marsh microbial communities from the Groves Creek Marsh, Skidaway Island, Georgia - 101404AT metaG (version 2) | ecosystem: Environmental > Aquatic > Marine > Intertidal zone >...
TAGTCATGTTCAATAATAATACGTTGCTTGACTTCACCCCTACTATTTACCAGGGTTTGTCGGATGACTTTAGCATCCAATAGTTGCTCAATCTTTTCTACAAGATTATCAACAATTACTTTATTTGTTGTTTTCTCCCAATTAGCACCTTCAATCAATTTAGTCACACCTTCTAAATGATTTTCTACAGCAATTTTTCTAAAGTTGTCGTCAATCACGTTGCCTCTTTTCTAATTCTTCAATTCTATCTGAAAGCTTTTGTAGTTTTTGTTCCTGATACCTAAACAGGAGTTTTTCTCTATACGGTTGAATGAGTTCTTCCCTAATAAGACGAGGAAAATCTTGGAAAGTCGTTTTTCTTCCTGGAGCATTTTCTAGCCAAGTAATAACATCTTCAACTCCTTTTTCGTAATCAGTCACGTTGCCTCCAATCATCTGGTTTGTCTTGTTTGAACCAGTCTATCACATCATCGGCAGAATCGAAACCCGTTTTATAGTTTGATGGGTCAGGATCTCCTAACCCCATCTTGTTCATAAAATCATCCATAGTACCTTCTTGAATGTCTTGAGCAGCCTGTCTTCTTGCTTGCTTCAACCAATCCCTTGCAGTGGTATGTCTCTTAGCAAGTTTCTCTGCCCAGATCATGTCGTCAAGTTTGACTTCTTCCTTGTTCGCAATCTTTTTACAGATAAACTCTAACCTTAGTCTGTATTGAGTAGACAGCATTTTAATCTCGTAGTTTTAGTTCTAAATCTTCTAACTTATGATACTCTGCATGTGCTCGTTCCTGACGCTCACACACAATGCTTAGAATATCATTCATGATTACATCATTATCTTCGTAATCATCAAGATACTTATAGATAGCTTCCTTCAGGTATCTGTACCTGTGCCATTCTGGTGAATAAGGTTTGTACATAATAAATTAAAGCACTTCTGTATTTATTTCCACCGAAGTGATTCGGCATACTCAAGAACATTCTTTCGAACATCCATTAACTCATGATAGCACTTTTGATTATGAGCACATTGACGCAATGCTGGATCTGGTTTCAGAACAGACTCAACAAACAAATCTAGTCCTCTATTCCATTTTTCTTGCTTGCTTTCACCATCGTCAATCGTGTACTGGTCTTTCATTTTAGTGCAGTGTTAAGAGAACAATTTGGAGTTACTTTTTTAATCTCAGTAATCAATTCTTCTTTGATTTGAGAACTTAAGTAATTATTAGATCTAATTCGATCAATGATACCTTGACTGTCCGAACAAGATAGTTGTACGGATAAAAATAATTCTACCATACTAACCTCCTAATCTCTTACTATTTAACAATTTCCCAATGATCACTGTTTTCTTTGTGAACCCATGTGAAGTATTGTCCATTGATCGATTTTAGAAAATACATATCTTCTGTTTCTTCTTTAATCTCACATCCATGAAAGGAATTCATATCCGAAAAGAAACGATACTTAGCTTCTTTACTAATAGGAATTAGATTTACAAATTGTCTTTTTGTTTTCATAAAGTTCTTAAAGTAGTTCCTTCAAACCTGACAAAGCAGATTATAAACTGATATTGATACCTCTGTCAAGTCATTAGAAAATTCATTACAACATTAGTAAGTCTTACTCCCCAGTTCATAAGAATAAAGAAAGAACTCACAAAGATAATTTTATCTGTGCTGGACATTTGACTTTTATTGAATACTCGTATAGTATCAAAGAACCTCTCCTAATTACTAGGGTCCAGTCCAGTTTGTAAAGTGTCCATGATTATTCTTACAGGTGCAGATGGTTTTATTGGGAAGAACTTTCTAAAACAGATTGATGAACCAGTTGTTAAGGTAGAGAAAGATGATGCCTTCACATTTTTAAGAACATTCAAAGATTGGGACAAAGTATCTCTCATCCTCCATCAAGGTGCTATGTCCTCAACAACAGAGAATAATATCCTTAGATTACATAGCAATAATGTAGTGTTTACTTTAATGTTATTTGATAAGGCAATCAGTCATCAAATACCAGTGAAGTTTGCATCATCAGCGTCTGTCTATGGAAATACCAATGGAGAAATCAATCCATTGAATTATTATGCAATCACAAAACTTCAAATTGATTACTACATCAAAGATCACATGAGTAAGTTTAAATCAATTCAGAGTTTTAGATACTTTAATGTTTATGGTGAAGGAGAAGAACATAAAGGTGATCAGGCATCACCTATCTCTAAGTTTACTAAACAAGTCAGAGAGACAGGTAAACTAAAATTGTTTGAGGGTTCTGATAAGTTTCTCAGGGACTTTGTTTGTGTTGATGATATTGTAGATGTTGTATTAAATAACAATGCTCCATCAGGAATTTATGATCTGGGAACTGGTAAACCAATTAGTTTCCAAGAAGTAGCAGATTTAGTCATAAAAAAAGAGGGAGGAGATATTGAATATATCCCCTTCCCCGATCATCTAAAAGATAAGTATCAAACTTATACCTGTGCAGATAACAAGTTTGATTATGAATTTAAGACTGTTGAACAATATCTCCTTGAATAACTCTATAACTATCACTATCAAAATGCTGAGTTGAAAATTCAAACATCTCAGTATCTTCAATAGCTTCCATCTGATGTCTTAGTCCTCTGTAAATATGAAACTTATCGCCTGGATTTAGGATTATTTCTTTTGCACTATCATAGTCGTCATCATCACCATATCTCAATAAAATCTTTCCAGACTGAACATAGAAAGTCTCATCTTTTATTTTGTGATAATGATAAGAACATTTCTTTCCTTTTACAAAGTAAAGTAATTTACCACAATACTCTTCATTGTTGACGATCCATTTCTCAAATCCCCATCCTTTATGTACTAATTTAATAGTCTGCGAAGAACTCATTTGCATTAACTCCCTTGTCGTCTATGTAGTAGTCTCCTGATGGTTTTCCTAGAATAAGTTCATGATACTTACAACCCCACATATCTAGTTGCATCTTAGTGAGGTCGTAAAACTTATCTCTTGCCTTTTCTCCATCATCATCGTATCTACCCATACCTCTTGCTGTAAGGTATTTGATAGTATTTCCTTTATCATAAAGTTTGTTAATTTGCTCAATTCTTTCTTTGATAGGAATACTTCCTTCATATTTACATGAAGTGCAATCACCATTGGTACAGATTGTACCGTCAATATCAATCACATAAACGTTCGACATCTTTTTCATTCAAAACATAAGTTCCAGGATTTGATACTGCAATCGCCGCTGCTTTATTTGCAAACTGGATTGCTGCATTCATCTTACCATATTTAATGTATCCGTAGGTCAGTGCTGCAAGAAATGTATCACCAGCACCAACAACATCATAGACATTTACCTTCTCACCAGGATATAATATACCTTGATACTCTGCTCCTGATGATCCTCTAGTAATAATTACATTCTTATATCCTTCCTCTAATTTTTCATATTCAATGTCATTGATTTTAACAAAGCAATTATTCTTTGGAAGATTAGATTTCTTGCTGTCAACAAATACAGGACATTTTGCATTTGCAACAATATCAAATAATTTCTCTTCGGTTATAAAACCTTTATTGTAATCACTAATTACAATCGCATCAAAATGTTTATTTGGAATTGAATCCTTCATAGGAAGACAAAGAACTTCATCATCAACTCTTAGAATTTGTTGATTGTATCTCTCGTCAATATAACGAGTTTTTGTTATTGTTTCTTTGTTGGTCATTATGGTCACATTGACGCCAAATGCCGACAGGTTATTGTAAACATTCCACGCCATACCTTTCCTAGTTTCTTCTCTTTTGTAGTCAAGAACTGGAACAGGTGCCTCTGGATTTAGGCGTTTTACTTCACCATAAACATACTTATCAATACAACTATCCCCTATCAACAATACTTTTAATGGTGTTTGTTGTTGCATAGTTTTCAATCCGATCAAAGAATATAAGTTGCTTAGCATATTGAGAACCGATAACAGTTTTACCTTTCCAATCAGAACCTACCATCATTATATCAGGTGAGAATCTTTCTACAAGATTTTCTAATTCTTCATTACTGGAGAATATTTCAACTTGATCGACTGGTTTTAGGGTTCTTAAGAAAAATGCTCTATCATCTTGATTATAGATTGGTCGTGCTGAACCTTTCTTTTCTTTCACCCTCGCATCAGTATCTATGGCTACAACGAGATAGTCTCCAAAGGACTTTGCATAGTTTAACATTTCCAAGTGCCCTCTATGTAAAAGGTCAAATGTACCATTAACAAATACAGTTGTCATATTGGAATATATACACTACAATTATGAAAAAGACTATAACATACTAATGGGAAGATATCAAACTAAGAAAGTTGATACCAATCAGCAAATGAATACCGCTGATGGTTGGCCAACAGAATTTCCAAAATGTGTAATTGGTATTGATAGAGATGGCGTCATCAATGAGTGGAAAAATGTAATCAAACGCCATGAAGACGTGAATATCATCGAAGGATCATTAGAGGCAATTAGAACACTTCGACTTAAAGGACATCGTGTAGTCTTATTTGCTGATCAACCAAACATTATGAGAGGATTACTTTCACCTCAGGATGTGAGTAATGTGATGGAACATATGATGAGGGTATTTGGAGAAAATGGTATTCTCAGTATCGATGGTTTCTATCACAATACATCAGATGATTCTAGAGACATTTACGCTAAACCAAATACTGGAATGATGAAGAGATCTCAGAATGAGATGGGCGTGAAATATAATGAAGGATATTATGTAGGTGATACTATCGAAGATATTAAGATGGCGATGAATATAGGTGCTACACCAGTTCTTGTGAGAACAGGAAAAGGACTTTCGACAGAAGAAAAACATCTCAAGTCCTTCAATCCAAAGTATAAAGACGTTAAGGTCTTTGATAATCTCTTAGAATTTGCAAACTCTCTTTAATCTTCGTTTGCTACTGTTACAAGTTTACCAAGTTCAGGGAGATACAGATATTCAATTTTACTATTTCTCAGAGTCTTGATTGCATCATCTAATGTCTCTACAAGTGGTTCACCAGCGAGATTAAAACTGGTATTGAAAAGAACAGGTACATTAGATAAATTGTAGAATTCATTGATCAAATCATAATAGTGTTTGTTTTGTTCTTCAGTTACTGTCTGAACCCTACAAGTACCATCAACGTGAGTAATTGCAGGAAGTTCTCCTACTACCTTTGATTGAAGTTCGACTGCATACATCATAAAAGGAGATTCATCCATACCGCGAAGGTCAAACCATTCACTAGCATGTTCTTTCAATACAGTTCCTGCAAATGGTCTGAACCATTCTCTACCTTTCACAGTATTCACAAAATCTTTTCCATTTTGATCTGCTGGGTTATAGAGAATAGAACGGTTCCCTAATGCCCTTGGACCGCCCTCAGACCTGCCTTGGAAGATAGTTACGATGTTCTTATCATAAATCATCTTTGCAACGTCTGCTGGCGTCGTATCAGATACTTCAATGTCTTTATAGTATTCAAGATCGTCTACTGTATATTCATACTTCGGTCCAAGATATAATGTATTCAGAGGATCTCTATCATATTCAATATCATTCTTTTGAGCATAGATGTGTGAGAAATATCTAGCAAGACCAATGGATGTTCCGCCATCATTAGAGATGGGATCAACAAAGATATTCAAGTCTGGGAATCTTTCTTTGTAGTAATAGTTTGCTACGCAGTTCAGACCATATCCACCAGAGATTACAATGTTCTTTTCTCCAGTCATATCTACAGTCTTCTCAATCAAATCACCCACATATTCTTGAGTTTCCTTTTGAACTTTCCACGCAAGATTTTTAGCAGCATCAGTTACTTTTGATGGATCTCTGTGCCACTCTCTAGGATCTCCATCTCGTTTCAAGTAAGGAAATCTTTCTGAATCAACAAATGCTCCTGCTGGATAGTTTGGAATGAATACATTCTTATCTCCCCTATTAGTTTCTTCATAGAACAAATCTGGGATCTTTGCATCTTTCTTACCATATGGAGCAAGACCCATTGTCTTACCCGCTTCAATAAATCCAAATCCAAGATACTCAGAGACTGCTTCGTATGCTTTAACAGTTGTTACTGTAGAATCAATTTCATATCTCTCAGTTGATGCTCTTGGGGCAAAGTTATTTGCAAATCTTTTAAAGATTGGTTCAATTCTTTCATAGTCACACTTGAAAACACTTTCAGTTTCATAAGCATCGACATAATTATTGTCTTCTTGACCTTCAGAAACTTGTGACCTCACAACACTACCTGCACCATCTACAATAATTGCAGTTGCAGTATCAAATCCAGAATTATAAAATGCACCAGCAGCATGTCCGAGATGATGATTGTTACCCAGATAAACAGATTCACAATCTGGATAAAACTTTCTTACTAATGCACTGTAAGAATCTTCACCAGTCCAAGGAAGTTGATGCACTTCTTGTCCTGTTCCTCCAATAATTAACTGATTGATGTGATATCTTTCCATAATATAAATCATGGATTTATAAGGATTTCCATCATATTTCATTCTACTCATTCTCTCTTCTTCGATGTAGAGTTCTAACTTCCCATCGCAGACAAGAGCCGCTGATCCATTATGACCAGGATTGATTGCTAAAACGTTATAAGTCATTCTGTTTTCTCCTTAATATCTTTCACAATGGCATCGTAGATATTATCAATATCTTCATCTGAAAAGTCCATACAGCGATCGTTTACTCTATCTGCAAGATGAGAATCAAATGCACTAATTCTAATTGGTGAATATTGTTTCTCTACGTCTTTATTTTCTATAATCTGAAAATGATCTGGGTAAGTCGTATTGATTGCAAATGTAGAACCAAGAAGAACAGTTCCTGGTTTATTAAATGATCTAGCCATATGTTGACCTACACTATCACAACCAATGAAGTAATCACAACCTTCAATTACTGCTGCCCATCCTCGAAGATCCATCTTGAATTTAGCAGTAACTTCATCCTCTTTTGAAACCAACTCATAGTATTCTGGTTCTGCCATCAGAACAAGATTATATTTTTGAGAAAGTTTTTTGACCAACTTATAGTAAGTTCTAGGTTCAAATGAACGACTACTATCATCAATTGGATCACCATTATCAATTCTGGTAGATCTACCGAAAGGTTGAATTACAATGGTAGTATTCTTATTTTGTTTGCTACTAACTCCTCCTAAAATATTAGCAGCCATTTTTTCTTCTGCTTTAGTGAGAACTAACTCAGGAATTCCAAGGTCTGAATGATCATCTGTTTGATTGATAAGTTTATCAAATGCTTCTGCAAGAGAGCACTTTTGATTGTAATAATCCCAAAGACGATAGGGTTCTGGTGAAATAATATCTGAATCTTTAATTAAATTGTTGAATATTCCTTTTACGTCTGCACTGTAAGATCTGTCGTGAAGATCTTTAATACCCCACAATAAAGTGTCCCATCCAAATGTGATGATTGCCCAATCCTCATCTGGATGGTTTCTAGCATATTTTTTTAGTGCTGGTATTGCGGCAATAACACGTCCCGCACCACCGTCAATGGCGAATACTTTTCTTCGTGACATAAAAATTCAAACCTTGATGTGTTCATCTACTATATTTAGATACTAAAAAGAGGAGCATTTCTGCTCCCCTTTTCGGATTATACTACTCGGCAGGTTCTTCAGGTTCTGGTGAAGGTTTCTCTTGCTCAAAATAAGTTTGAGTTTCTTCATCATAACCAATCCAAGATGTGGTTCCTAAACCAACTGGATCAGAAATCTCTGCGATGAAAACTTTTGCTTCTTCGGGAACTTCTGTTTCTCCAGGTGCTAATGGCCAATCAGCAATATCATAGCGATCTGGAAACTTATCACTTGCAGGAAGATCTCTCAATGCCTGACGATAAGTTTTCCAACCAGATGGAATGTTAGTTCCAGTTTCTTTTGCTTTAGTAATGACCCAATCACTTTCAGAAAGAAGGCGATCTCTAGTATTCTTTAATTCACTCCTCAAAGAAGATTGTCGTTCGTCAAAACTCTCGACTTCAAGTTTCAAATCATTTTGAACATCTCTTGGTATTGGTAGAGTTCTTGCTTTACCATCAGGGGAAAAAATTATTTTCATTTATCCTCTCCTTTTACCATATACGTGCCAGTTTGAATTACAAGTCGTTGGTCTAAGACCCGATTCACCCTCCACACATATTTCAATATATTGAATACTGTTCCAATTTTGACAAGAAATACCTCTTCCTCCAAGATCAAGGTAACAACATGTTTGAGGAGACATTACCTCACCTTTCCAACTTACAGAATTGGTAACTCCTGGATAAATTTCAAGTTCTACAGTCTGCCCAGGCGTTACCTGACATACACTTGTATTAATAGCGGTGGAACTATAATCTTGTATAAAACCATATCCACTTCTTTCACAATCGCAAATGCCACCACAGCACTGAGGATAAAATTTTGTATAATATAAACTACTAGAATTATTGGTTTTCCAAAAGCTACGGAAGTAACAAGGAGCACAATATCCAGAAATAACAAATTTTAATGCGGAATAACTAGAAGTATCTACTTCAAACCTTGGAGTAGGATTATAAACTTCTGTCCAATTATAACACTCATAAACCACTTCCCACTCACTTTTAATTGGTTCATCAATATCAATCTCATTAAAAAATGATTGACCTGGTTGTCTTATGTATCTACTCATCCTTCAAACCCCCAAACTTGTGCAGAAATTGGATAGTCGCCATCATTTTTAATAACAATTGCATCGCCATTTGATAATATAATTCCACTTCTTTCATAAGCATTTGATCTTACACCATAATCAATAATTGTACCCTTAGGAACATTTTCATCAAATTGATCAGTGTAATTAACCACACATGAATCATCTATCTTATAGACTTTTACCTCGTCTGATAAGTTCAATGAGAGATTATTTTCTCTATTCCAAGTATATAAGTCTGTAGTAGTGAAAGTATCCCAAGCACTATCTGTATGATTATAAACTTGTAATGACCAATGTGTTGGACCGTACTTGTAGATACAAGAAACACACATTTGTCCATTAGCATTTTCATATTTCGCTTCTGTCATTTCCTTAGGGAAATCAGCAACTTTATTGAAGAATTGATTGTCTCCTGATTCATATTCAACACCAGTCCATTGCATAGCAGGAAGTGGTCGAATGTTTTGGGTACATCCAAAATAACCAAAACAGTTTGTCTGAGTCATTTGGTATAATTCTTCATAATTAATTTCATATATTCCGCAATTATTATTCATACATGATCTCATCATAGTGAAAGTTCGGCAAGTATTTGGATCATGAGCAAGATATTTCATTGGATATTCACAGCAGTGTGTGTGAGGAACATTAACCCAAACACCAAGACCGCAGCTGCATGTTGCGGCGTTAACATCAGAGGCTCCCCAAGGCATACATCCTCTTGGATATCCAAAGTAATAACCAGTTCCTTGATCTGAATTGCAGAATGCCCAAGTAACTACACCATAAGTTGCAGCTCTTTGAACTCCATATGGAGACATTGGTTGAGATGTCTGTGTATTGCAGCACCAAATAGCTTTGTTTATTACTGTAGTACTAACTAAAGGATCTCCGCCACCAATTAGACAACAAAGATTATTCCAAAAAACACCACCACAACAATTATTAAGTCCAACACAAGTACTAATAGTCTGAAGAGGAGCACATGTAATATAATTAGAACTCAATGAACATGACCATGCCATCCAATTATAAGAGGGATTTGCTCCCTGATCAAGACCCATAACAACTGCTTGTGCCCTTTGTGTAGTAGAGCAAGTTTTAGTTACTGTACTTGCTGGAGTATTAAGTGTTGACCCATCACCAGTAACAGGAGTTCCATAATGATTTACTACCCAATGACAAATAGAGTTTGCAGCACCTTCTAATGTATTTCTACAAAATTTAGTCTCCTCAAAAAGGTCATATGTTGAGGCTTCAATAGAACATCTAGAAGAACAAGTAAATTCGAAAAAATAAGGACCTGAATCAGTATTATTATAAACATTTACAAATCTCTTTGCTTCATTGCAATCTTTACAATCAGTGTGAACACTATTCACAAAATAAGGACAGAGACCATCACAAGACCAGGTTACGTTGTAGCAATATGGAGACTTTTCTGTGTAACACTCAGTAATAGTAAGAAGATCTGTGCTTCCTGGAAGAATTACTTCATTTCCTCCATATGGCACCTCAGTAAAAGTTGCTCCAGGGCAATAATTTGTACCATCGGTAAATGTATACCTACCAACTCTACTATAATTTAATTCATTATCTCCGCGACCACGGAAAAATGCACCTTGGTATTCTCCCCTATTATGAACTCCAATTAAATTCTTAGCACCAGAAGTTCCTGAAGTATATAATGCACTACAACAAGTTAAAGTGCATTGACCATCAGTAATTGCTACATTAATATCTACCGAATTCTCTGCATCAAGAACCTGTGTGGCAAAAGTAATAGAAGCTTCTGCTCCCGATGTGTTGTGATAAACCTCACAAGTGGTGTGTGCTGGGATACATTTGTATCCAAATCTTCCTCCGCTAGGCATTTATTTCCTCCTTATTTTCTTAAAAAGTATGCTCTTGTGTTTGACGAAACATTAGATAAATTACTACCATCACCAACATAAGAAGTAGCAGTCACAATTCCACTAAAATCGCCATTTCTAACATTTAAAACATCAGTAGCATCAGAAATAACTGTATCTCCGCTAATTTTAATTGCCATAATTCACCTCCCCATTACAAAAATGAAAAGTTCTCTTCGCCATCTTCGTGTCTCCACTCGGCATTTACAATATTTATTTATAAAAGATAAATAAAGAAAACTGATTATTGATATGAGTTCTCTTGCAAAGAAGGGTTGGCACTATATTCCAGACATTATTACTAAAGAAGAAGCAATACAAATTAAGTATGAGAACTTAATGGGTGCAGTCAGGGATCTTGGCGGTCTTAAGACTCATTATGATCCTGAGCGAGGAAATGTAATGTGTTGTTATGCTCCTCCTTCATCAACATTTGTTGTTCATCGAATGAAACCAATCCTAGAAGATCTTCTAGGAGAAGAACTTATACCTTCTTATTGGTTTACTACAACATATCACAATAAGGGTTGGATGAACTGTCACACAGACAGACCATCGTGTGAAGTATCAGTGACTATGAACATCGCTGGTGATGCAAAGTGGCCAATTAAACTCAAAGATCTCACAGGAAAGCGTAGAGAAGTTGTAACTCCTATGGGTCATGGTGTCGCATACTTAGGAACAATCGTCCCTCATTGGAGATCTCCATTAAGAACACATAAGAACGATAGGTTTATGCAACTCTTTTTACACTATGTAAGAAAAAACGGTCAATATGCTGATTATGCATACGACCGTAATCAAAAATGTTATGATCTACTTAATAGACCTTGATATCATACTTCTTTGCAATCTCTGCGTCTTGTTCTTCTTTTGTGGGAACACCTTCAACTCTCATCCAACAGACACTTGTAAATCTTTCACCTGATTTAACAGGTTCTACACCGTGAAGATAATGATGTGTAGAAGGAAATGCAACTAAAAGTCCTGGTTCTGGTCTGATACGAACTCTATATTCTGGGAATATAAAATCACCACCTTCAAAGTCATCATTTAAAAATAAGACAGTAGAAATATCTCGGTCAATGGACTTCTTCCATTGCCTACTACCATCAGGATTTGTCCATATTGCTTCACCATCAAAGTGAGGTTTATAGTGTCCTCCTTCTGTATAATAAAGAAACTGTGGAACTTCACTATCTCTAATCTTAAAATTATAGAATGGATTGATTACATTTTGAACAATATCATCATAAAGAGATTTTACTTCATCGATAATGGGCATAATGTCCGCACACATTACATCTCTGGTGCTCTTATCAATTTTATGTTCACTCTCTCTGGTCTTATTTGACTTCTCTGCATCATAAACACCCATTCTATCTCTAGGTGAGTTTCTTACATAATCAGTCAGATATTTACAACCCTCTTTTGTGACGACATTGGGTTTGATGAGGATATTCCCAAGTAATACATCCATAAAAAATAATGTAGTTTTGTTTATTTAGTGTTAGTTAGAGACTGCTGCTAAACCTACTCTTGCTTGAGGTAAGTTTGTTGTCGGAATACTATTTGTGGTCTCACTAGAGAAATCTAAACGGTCTATTGATGATAATGGATCAGGATTACCACCACCACCGAAGTAACCATAAGAACTATTTGAGACTGCTGCTAAACCTTGTCTTGCTTCAGGTAAGTTTGCTGGTGGATTACTTGTGGTTTCATTAGAAAAATCTAAACGGTCGATGGTGTTAACAGAAGATGGAGCACCACCACCACCAAAGTAACCATAAGAACTATTCGAGACTGCTGCTAATTCAGTTCTTTGTTGAGTTAAGTTTGCTGGTGGATTACTTGTGGTTTCATTAGAGAAATCTAAACGGTCGATGGTGCAAACATTACCTGGAGCAAAACCACCACCAAAGTAACCATAAGAACTATTTGATACTGCTGCTAAACCTTGTCTTGCTTCAGGTAAGTTTGCTGGTGGATTACTTGTGGTTTCATTAGAGAAATCTAAACGGTCGATGGTGTTAACTGTAGATGGAGTAGCACCACCAGCAAAGTAACCATAAGAATTATTAGAGACTGCTGCTAAAACATTTCTTGCTTCAGTTAAGTTTGCTGGTGGATTACTTGTGGTTTCATTAGAAAAATCTAAACGGTCGATGGTGCAAACTCTAGCTGGAGCAAAACCACTACCAAAGTAACCATAAGAACTATTTGAGGTTGCTGCTAAAAACTGTCTTGCTTCGGGTAAGTTTGCTGGTGGATTACTTGTGGTTTCATTAGAAAAATCTAAACGGTCGATGGTGTTAACTGTAGGCAAATTACCACCACCAAAGTAACCATAAGTGCTAGAAATTGGTCTCCCTTTGCTGTGGAAATACTTAGCTTGAACTGAACACCACAGATCTCTTTCTTGAGATATCGATGAATTTGCTAGTCTTATAGTCTCAGTAGAAAAATCTAAACGATCCATCTGACTAGTTGTAGAAGGCGGTGGCGATGCGGGCCCACCAGCAAAGTATGCTGCATTACCATCGGAAATACCTGCCACGTATGTTCTTGGTATATGACTTTTAGCAGATAAAGTATTTGAAGTTTCGGAACTAAAATCAAAACGCTCGATTTCGCTGGTATCGACAGACTGAACAACAGTAGGTGGGTTTAGAACTCTTACTTTAGTACCGTTAAGATAGTAACCATAAGAATCATTTGAGGCCGTTCCATAATACCACTTATTAAGATTACCAAGAGGAGTATTTGGATTCAAAATAGTTTCATTAGAATATTCTAATCTTTCTATGGAAGTGCCACCTGGATCACCTGGAACAAAACTACCATAATTACCACCAAAGTAACCATAAGAATCATTACCAATACCTTGTATTGTTGTCTTTGATACAAGTAAGTTAACTGGTGTTGTTACAGTTTCATTAGAATAATCCAATCGATCGATAGTGCAGACGGAGTTCGAAGAAGTTGGAAACGCCGATGATCCACCAGCAAAGTAACCATAAGTATTGCTTGAAGCTCCTGCCATAAAGATTTTTGCTGATGGTAGATTATTTCCTGGTGTCGATACTAAACCAGTATTAAAGTCTATCCTTAAAATTAAATCAGTAGAGCTGGGGGCGCATCCACCTGCAGAATAACCATAATCTAGACTAGATACTCCTGCATTACAGTCTATACCAGCAACGGGTAAACTTCCACTATCTGCGGGATTTGAAGTAGTTTCGTTTGCTGTATCTAAACGATCAACTGTACCAACAAAAGTAGAGGTGAACCCACCAATAAAGTAACCAACACCATAAGACTCAGTTCGTTGTGGTGATCCATAAAAGAATGGTGCAGATCCAAAAGTACCTAATGGTGCTGCATATCTCGATTGATTCAGTGGGATGTTGATGCCTGCTAAACTACTTCTTGCTTGAGGTAAGTTTGCTGGTGGATTACTTGTAGTTTCAGTAGTAAATTCTAAACGGTCGATAGTGCTAGCAATACTTGGGGTATAACCACCACCAAAGTAACCATAAGAATTGTTTGATACTGTTGCTAAACTTCGTCTTGCTTCAGTTAAGTTTGCTGGTGGATTACTTGTGGTTTCAGTAGAAAAATCTAAACGGTCAGTAGTAGAAACCTGAGATGGAGTCTGTCCACCACCAAAGTAACCATAAGAACTATTTGATACTGCTGCTAAAAGATTTCTTGCTTGAGTTAAGTTTGATGGATTATTACTTATGGTTTCGTTAGAGAAATCTAAACGGTCGATGGTGCAAACTTGACCTGGAGTAAAACCACCACCGAAGTAACCATAAGAACTATTTGATACTGCTGCTAAACGATCTCTTGCTTGAGTTAAGTTTGCTGGTGGATTACTTGTGGTTTCGTTAGAGAAATCTAAACGGTCGATGGTGCAAACAGTAGGTGGAGTAGCACCACCACCGAAGTAACCATAAGAACTATTTGATACTGTTGCTAAATCACTTCTTGCTTGAGGTAAGTTTGCTGGTGGATTACTTGTAGTTTCAGTAGTAAATTCTAAGCGGTCGATGGTGAAAACATTAGGTGGAGCAAAACCACCACCAAAGTAACCATAATTTATATCAACAACTCTAGAAGAATCAACACTCGCTGTTTTTCTTAGGTGTTTTATGTTTATTCCTGTTTTACCTGAGGATACTGCTGCTGATCCACGTCTTGCTTGAGGTAAGTTTGCTGGTGGATTACTTGTGGTTTCGTTAGAGAAATCTAAACGATCGATGGTGCAAACAATAGGTGGAGCATCACCACCACCAAAATAACCATAAGAACTATTAGAGACTGCTGCTAACTGCGTTCTTTCTTGAGGTAAGTTTGCTGGTGGATTACTTGTGGTTTCATTGGAAAAATCTAAACGGTCGATGGTACAAACCGTTAGTGAAGGTGGTGGTGGTAACGGATTAGTAACAGAACCACCACCAAAGTAACCATAAGAACTATTTGATACTGCTGCTAAACCATTTCTTGCTTGAGGTAAGTTTACTGCTGGATTATTACTTGTGGTTTCATTAGAGAAATCTAATCGGTCGATGGTGTTAACAAAAGATATATCAGTTCCACCACCAAAATACCCATAAGAACTATTTGAGACTGCTGCTAACAGAGATCTTGCTTGAGGTAATCCAACTGGTGCAATATCTTGAACTGTTTCGTTAGAGAAATCTAAACGGTCGATGGTGCTGGAAGCATTGGGAGGATTAAAACCACCACCAAAGTAACCATAAGAACTATTAGAGACTGCTGCTAAAGCATTTCTTGATTGAGTTAAGTTTGCTGGTGGATTGCTTGTGGTTTCGTTAGAGAAATCTAAACG
>Ga0255759_10002780_pt1 | contig 15544 bp, 15 predicted proteins | sample 101ome_20_FD_179959 | JGI IMG/M metagenome (GOLD analysis project Ga0255759, IMG submission 179959) | Coastal salt marsh microbial communities from the Groves Creek Marsh, Skidaway Island, Georgia - 101404AT metaG (version 2) | ecosystem: Environmental > Aquatic > Marine > Intertidal zone >...
GCATCGGCAATGGCCGTAAAATGCGCAATTAACCCCGCTTGAGAAGGCCGATTATAATAGGGAGTTACTTGCAAGGACGCATGCACCCCCAGGGCCTCGGCTGCCTGGGTAGCGGCAATGGCCGTTTGGGTGCAATTGGACCCAGTACCCGCAATAACAGGAATGTCTACCGCATCCAATACCGCCCGATACAAGTCCGCCTCTTCCGCATGCGTCAAGGTGGGAGACTCCCCGGTGGTACCGGATAACACGAGGGCATCGCTGCCGGTGGCGGCTAAATGCCGGGCAACACGCTGCGCTTCGGCACAATCCAAAGCCCCGGATTGATCAAAGGGGGTAATCATGGCCGTAATTAATGATCCAAACATAATATTAGTGTACTGTACTGAGCAACTGTTTGAATAGGGCCAAGGTATCGGTCCGCAATTGATCGGGGGTCGTATTGTGCAAAATCCAATCGCCACGAGCTTGAAACATATCCCGAGATGCTTGATGGGGCAAAATGCGGGCCGCTTTGGGATTGCTGGCTAGGATATCCGCATCGGCACGGTCCACCGTCACAATGGTTTGGCAACGATCGCGCAAGCCAATTTCCTCAATGAGCGCACCCACCAACAACGATGGGGTTGTGGGGGTTGGAAGCTGAGCGCGAATGGCGGGATGCGAGATGCTGTTTAATCGCGCCAACGCCACCGGGTCCTGAAAGACAATACGCCCCAATCGGTTCCGGTCAATCTGCCCGTTGGGCTGCCGGACATCGGGCGAAATTTGCTGGGCAATAGCGGCAATTACATCGGGCAGTTCCAATACGGCCCAGCCAATATGGTCCAGCTCGACAATGGGCAATCCAAAGGCCTCATGGACGAGGCTAGCCACGGTTGATTTGCCGGAGCCCACACGCCCAATAATACCCAGCCACGTCATGCGTATAATCCGTGTGCTTGGCAATAATCGGCCACAGCGGGGGGCACAAGGGTTGCTCGCCAGTCCGCACGCAGCTCAGTCGCGCTTAGTGGATAGGGCGGTGCCGTACAGTGTGTGATGTGGGCAGCGGCAGGCAGGTGGGGATTGGTTCGGGGCTGAGTGTCTCGGGGAACCACAAAAAATTGGGCCAGATCGCAGAGTGTATCAATGTGATGCCAGGTATGCAGGGCTTCGTATTGATCACTGCCAATGACGAGGGTAATGGGGATGCCGGGGTATTGGGCATGAAAATGCCGCACGGTGTGTCGGGCAAAACTGGGGCTGTGCTGGGCGTCATAATCGGATACGGTCACGGTGGGCCACTGGGCGGTTGCATGCTGGACCATGGCGAATCGATGATGAAAGGGGGTTTCACTGGCCGCACGGTGCGGGGGGTGTGCCGACGGGAGCACAACAATGTGACGAAAGTGGGGGAGTAATTGCTGAATCACATGGTCATGCCCCCAATGAAAGGGGTCAAATTGGCCGCCAAATAGCGCTAAGGCATCTGGTATTGCCGGCATTAATGCACGGCCTCGCGTTTGAGTACGACTAAAAATGTTTTTAGTATGATTTTTAAATCCAAGAGTAACGACCAATTGTAAATATAATACAAATCGTAATGAAGCTTTAGATCGGGACGGGGGGTTAGATAGGATCGCCCATTCACCTGGGCCCACCCCGTTAGACCCGCTTTGACATGAAAGCGTTGGGTAAAATTGGGGCTTGTTTTTCTATAGGTATTGACGAAGTGCGGCCGCTCGGGACGTGGCCCAACAAAACTCATATCACCCACAAAGATGTTGAATAATTGGGGCAATTCATCCAAGGATAACCGCCGAAGCAGGGCCCCAAACGGAAATATCCGAGGGTCATCCCCGACCACGCATACCGGGCCAGTGTCGGCTTCTGCGTTGATGCCCATGGTACGGAACTTAATAATCATGAAGGGGCGCATGGTTTGGGTGAGTCGCTCTTGGGTGAAGAAAATGGGCCCGGGGGATGATACATAAATACCGATGGCAATCAGCAGCATCAGTGGGGTTAGAAGGATTAAGAGCACAATGGCTAAGCTGCGATCCAACAACTCTTTGATCGCATTTTGGATGGGGGTATTAAACACCCGATGGGTGCGCAAAAAGGTGAGGCTGTCCAATGCGCGAGATTGAACGGGGACATGCTGAAACAATGCCGTGTTGGCTAATATATACAATTTGTTTTTGTATTGTTGTAATAGCTGATCATAGGGTAAATCCAACGCTGGATCGGTGATATAAATAATATCGGGTGTATGGCGGTCCAAGTGGTCCATCAATTCGGATAGTGGCCCAAGGCGCTGATAGTGCTCCTCGATTCGGTATCGAAATTGGTGGGGCGTTTGGTCTGAAATGCTGCCGATATAGTGGATGCAATAGCTGGGCTGGTGCAATAATGTTTCGATAATCATTTGTTCGGTATCCCCCCCACCAACGACAATGGCTTTTTGATGTTGGCGCAATCGAAACCAGTGAAACTGCTCCAGTTTCCATAGGGCAATACGAATGCTACCCGTGGCAATGAGGCACAATACAAATGCGTAGGCAATCACAGCTCGGGATTCTGGTAGTTGAGGGATCAAGAAGGACAACGCCATTAATTGCACGCAGGCAATGGTGGACCCTTTGACAACAACCAGAAGGGTGTCCACAATATACAACGGGCCGACCCGTTGCCGATAAACGCCGTATAAACAAAACGCCACCATCCATACCAATGTGGCGACCAGGCTTAAGATGCTATACGGATCGGTTAGTTCAACCCCAGGGAATTTAAGCCGATAAGCCAGTAAAAAAGCGCTGGGAATCGCCACAACATCCAGACCAAATAGCAGCCCCAAAATAAATTTATTCATGAATGAGCGGGCGTTCAAATAAACAGCGTAGAGCGTCTTGGGGGTGCTTAGCCTCAAGCAATACCCGATAAATTTCATGCAGCAACGGCAAACGCAACTGCTCGTGCTGTGCATAGGCCTGTAAGCGTTCCGTGGTGCGCACACCCTCAACGGTATGCAAATGATCCGTTGACGCATGGGTGCCAATGGCATAACCGTATTGCCAATTGCGACTCGTTTGGGATTGGCAGGTGGCAATTAAATCCCCAATGCCGGATAACCCGTAGACTGTTTGGGCGTGCCCCCCCATGTGGGTGACTAGGGTGCGCATTTCATTGAGCCCTCTGGTTAATAGGGCCGCTTTGGCATTTTGGCCCAGGTCTAAGGCATCGCAAAGCCCGGCGGCAATAGCCAATACATTTTTAAAAATGCCGCCAAGCTCAACCCCCACACAGTCCGTAGCCGTGTAGGGTCGAAACCAGGGGGTGCTGATCTGATTTTGAAGGGCGACGGCCAATTCTGGATTGGAACTGGCAATGACGCTAGCTGCCGGTTGCTGTTTGGCAATTTCAGTGGCTAGATTTGGCCCAGATAGCACAGCAACATCGGGTGCGCCCATGCGGGTTAAATAGGCGGATAATAACCGATCCGGCTCATCGGTTAACCCTTTACTTAATATTAACCATGGGGCAGAACCCGGTGTGGCATCGCATGCGAGTGCGTAATGCTTAGCGGGCAAGGCATACACCAATAGATCGACGTCCTGTGTGATGGTGTCCAGCGATGGGTCCGCAGTAATCAACGGGCTGAGGGGGCATTCGGGCATGTAATCGGGGTTTCGATGCTGGGTGTTAATGTGGTGGCAGCGTTGGGTATCTCGGCTCCATAACCGAACCCGATGCTGGTTGTGGGCGAATAGTGTGGCAACCACAGTCGCCCAAGCTCCACAGCCTAAAACCCCAACCGAGATGGGTGTCGGGACTGGGTTCATTAGACTTTGTTTTCAGTTCCATTCAGGAGCCGGTGAATATTGCTCCGGTGCTTGATAATGACCAAAACAGACAAACTAAAGATGGCGCTAATATAGGCGATGGGTAACCCTAAGACGTAGGCCATACCGGGTGCTAGTAGGGCCCCCAACAGACTCGCCACCGATACATAGCGTGTGATGCCAATCACCACCGTTGCCATACCGGCGAGCGATAGCCAAATAACGGGGCTTAACACGAGTAAAAACCCCAGGCTAGGGGCTACGCCCTTACCGCCTTTAAATCCCAAAAATACAGACCAGATATGCCCAACAATCGCCATCAGGCCAACGCCAATGTGCCACCAGGGGCTGCTGAAATAGTGCATGGCTAAGGCGGTGGGGATGGCGGCTTTGCTGGCGTCCAATAGTAACAGCGACACGGCGGGTTTCCATCCGCCTTGTCGGTACATGTTGGTGGTGCCTAGATTGCCAGAGCCGGTAGTTTTTAGATCTAGGCCACACCATGTTTGGATGCCAATAGCAAACGGAATTGAACCAATACAGTAACCCAGGATACAGGCAAGAAACCCAATGAGCATGGTTAATTTAGCGCATCAAATACATGTTCAGCCAAATAGGAACTGCGAACCAAGGGCCCTGAAAACACATGCCGAATACCCAGATCGGTGGCAATGTCTTTGTAATAAATAAACTCTTTGGGGTGATAATATCGGGCAATCGGCAGGCTGTTTCGGTCGGGTTTGAGGTATTGCCCTAGGGTTAAAATGTCAATGTTGCGATCGCGAATATCGCGAAATGTCTGAATGAGCTCGTCTTCGGTTTCCCCAAGACCCAGCATAACACCGGTTTTGGTTAATCGATTGGGGTCCTTGGCCTTGACCGCAGATAACACGTCCAAGGATCGGGTGTACAACGATCCTTTTCGGGCAATGCGATACAGGGATGGGACGGTTTCTAAATTGTGGTTAATCACATCCGGTCCGGACTCAATCACGGTGGTTAATGGCGCAGCTTGGCCTTTAAAATCTGGAATGAGCACTTCAACTTTCACTCGGTTTTGATAGCGTTTTTTGATCTCAGATACAATAAAGGCATAATGCCCAGCCCCGCCGTCCGGCAAATCATCTCGGTTGGGGGATGTCAGAACAACAAATCGTAAATTGAGTTGCTCGATGGCATTGAGAATATGGGCCAAATCAGCCGTATCGGGTGGGAGCGGTTTTCCAAATTTAACGCTGCAAAACTGGCAGCGTCGGGTACAAATGGTTCCCAAAATCATAAAAGTGAGTAGGCCTTTGGACCAGCATTCGGATCGATTGGGGCATCGCGCTTCTTGGCAAATTGTGTTGGGAATCTCCGCATTTAAGTTTTGGGATAATGTTTCAGCGGCTTCGCGCTTCCCAACGCTGGATCGAAACCAACTGGGCAATCGTTCGCCGGTTGTTTCCAGTTTTTCTGATTCTGTTAATACACAGGTCCGCTCTGGTGTCATACTTAGTTTGTATTCTACCAAAAATCAGGGCAATCAAACAGTCCGAATGTTTAAAATCTGCAAACAATGGGTATTTAGTTTATATACAATTACCAATTTATTCGTTGCATAGCATAAGGAGATACCATGATCCATTACTCAATGGAAGAACTTCAACAAAAATTGCCGACTGTTCTACAAAACACCGTACCGGTGAAAAAAGAATTTGTCATGGAAGGGTTCAATGTAACAATTTTTGTTCAGTTTTTTATGAATTAGGTGTTGATGGATTAAGGGTCTTGGAATAGGTCCCGAAGGGTCTGGATCCACGAGTTTAGCCACGTGGTTTTTTTGGGAGCCTCTGGTTTTTTATAGGTGGCCGTTAATTCAGTCAGCCAGGCACTCCGTGCCGATGGCGTGTCGGGCAGTTGACGAAGGGTTTGATAAATACCGAGCCAAACGGGATGCAGGTGTTTGATGAAGGTATCGTGCCCCGGTTTCTCAAAGAGGAGCAACAGCGTATCTTGCCAATGGGTTTGAAAGATCGGCCGGGATTCCCCCGATATTGCTGGGAGGGCACAGGGGGGGGCATCGGAAAAAGACAGAGTAAACAGACTAATTAAAAACCCATGGGCATCGTTTGTTGAATAGTGTTGGCGCAGGGTCGCCATGAGGGGGTCTATTTGCTGGGTGATTATTACCGGAATGTCAGGGTCCGATTCAGTCGAATGACCGCGGTATGTTTCGCTAATGGCGGCATCCACGGCTTCATCCGCCAAGGGCGGCAAGTCTCGGCGTTCACCGGGTTTGGATCGGCGGGGGTAGAAGCGTTTGGATGAAGGAGTCGGAGCGGGGGCGTTGTCGGTTTGTTTGGCCCCAACGGTTGATTTGGGTTGTTTGTATTCGGGTTGCTTTCCGGTGAGTAATTCCAAGATTTCAAGGACAAAATTGTCATCGACTTTGCCACCTTGTTGAGTAATAATGGTTTGCCATTCTTGGCTGAGGGCTTCGATAAAGGCATCCGGAACCGAGATTTCAATGACCTCATCAAAAATTTTTTTCCATCCTTGCTGAATCCGGTCCATCTCTAGGCCCGATGGAATGGGCAGATCAACGCCGGAGTAAATTGTTTCAAAATACTGAATCAGAAATGCTTTGTGGTCATGATCATCTAAAGCGTTTTGAATTTTTTGGTAGCTCATGTGTGATTCTTGAGATATGTATAGGCTTGGGTGATGGCTTTTATTTTTTTGTCAGCAAGGGTTTGATACTCTTGCCCCAAATGCTGAACTTTATCGGGGTGATACTGCTTGCATAGTTTTTTATAGGCTTGCTTAATGGTTGCTATATCCGGGCGTCCGGATAATTCTAAAATAGCCAAACACTCCGCATACCGATTGCTGTGAGAGTCGGTGGGATGATGGGTCTGATGATTAGCATATTGACGCTCAAAAGCGGTGCTGTCGTGGTCTCGGATGCCCAGCAATTGGCAAATTCTGTGAATGATTTGTCGTTCTTTTTCATGGAGGTGGTCATCGGCGATTGCCACTTGGTACACCATATCTAGCAAAATCAGTTTGGATTGGTATTGAAACGACTCATTAAATGCAGTACACAATTCATCCAACGGGGGGTTTTGTTTGAGCGCCGATTGCAATAAATCCATGAGCCAGGGAATCCGTGAGGTTGGGAATCCAATGCGCTGAAAACATTGAATCACAATCGCCATTTCTTTATCGCTGACATGGCCATCGCTGTGAATTACATGGGCAATAATGCGAATTAAAATTTCAGTAAACCGTTGATGCGAAACGGTCGTGCTTTTAATATTAGTATGAATGCCGGTATTGTATCGAATGGTTTTGACTAAGGAGTAGACAACAAACCCAATCACAATCAGAGGGAAAAAATTAATCAGAATCGCTAATGTGATTCCAAACAGTAAGATAATGAACCGAAAGCCACCAAACAACAACAAAAACAATAAGATCAACCAAACGTAGTTGCCGCCATTTGAATAATTTTTGTATCGCATTGTATGCCTTAGTTTACCATGCTCTGGGCGATAAGCCCCAGTGTTTTTTATGCTATACTGGCAATTAAGATGACGAATACAGGGCCGGTGCTTGGCATTATTGACTATGGCGCTGGAAATTTATATAGCGTTGAGAAATTATTTCGATACTTAGGGTGCTCCGTTCGACGGATTGACACCCCCTCAGACATTACCAACAGCGATGGGGTGATTTTGCCCGGTGTTGGTGCGTTTGGGTATGGCATGCATCAACTGAACCAACGGGGGTTTGTCGCCCCAATTTTAGATCATGTTCAGGCTAAAAAACCGTTCATTGGCTTGTGTTTGGGGTTTCAATTGTTGTTCGAAAGCAGTGCGGAATCCCCGGGAGTATCCGGCTTGGGTGTGTTTCCTGGGCATATCGAAGCGATTGACAATACCCAATTGGTTGTTCCCCACATGGGCTGGAATCAATTGCACGACACAGGAGACAGCCCGTATTATTTGCAGGGCATTGATCGTCCATTGGTGTATTTTGTTCATAGTTATTGGCTTCAAACGATTGATCCGTCCATGGGGCACACCCAGACGAACTATGGCCAATCGTTTGTGTCTAGTATATGGACCCCCACGGTCTTTGCGGCGCAATTTCATCCGGAAAAAAGTGGGCAAGTGGGCGTTCAGTTATTGCGCAATGTGATGCGTCATTTTGCGCATTTGAAGTGAGTCTTAGCTACCGTATGCAAACGGTCGCGCCCCAGTGTTTTGATAACACAATCATAGGCTGCTTGAATATGGGTAGCCCCTTTGGGCAGTGCAACGCCAATGGTGGCGGATAGCTGGTCTAAATCTGCGATAAAGCGGGCACGGGCGACAATGCTGGCAGCGGCAACGGCAATGTTGGATTCCGCACGGGTGGCCTGGTGAATGGTGACATGGGGAATACGCTGGGTTCCCAATGTTTGCAACACGGCAGGTTTGGCAAATTGATCCGATAAGGCAACCGTACAACCCGTTTGTTGGTTCATATGCGCAATGACATCAATATGGCAGCTCGCCAATAAACTATTTAAATTGGGAGTTTGGGCATACCGCTGATTGTAATGATCTGGCAATAAACTGCATACGGTGTGGGGGCAGTGGGTTTGAATCCACTCGGCCAATGGCGCAATGTGGGTATCGCGCAGTTGCTTGCTGTCCATCACGCCACGGTCTCGTAAGGCCTGTGCGGTATCGGGTGTGACATACACAGCCGCAGTGACCAAGGGGCCAAAAAAATCACCTTTGCCGGATTCGTCCACCCCAATTAGGGGCAATGGCCATGCATCAGTGACAGCCATCGGGGATTGGGTTGCTGTTGGCTGGGCGGTTGATTGGGGGGTTGTGCGAGCCTTTAAGGGCGCTAACCAGGCACGCAACTGGTCCTGGATCGTCAAATTTTTAATTTGAGACAGATCCACGGTTGGGCCTTTTTTACCAAAAAACAAACGAATGGTGATAGCGCTTTGGTTGAGTCGGCACTCCAATTGGTGGCCATATTGAATGGCTTTTTCGCTTTCAATTTCGACTAAATTATGCTTTAATAAACGTGTGGCTTCCAGTATAAAATTATGATTTTGATTCATTATTTAAAGTGTACAGAATAGAGAATAAATTCGTCCATGAACATTCCCATTTTATTTGAGTTTTCTATTATGATTGTCACGGGCTTGTTTGCCCAGTGGGTATCTTGGCGCATGCGCTTGCCGGCTATCTTACCGTTGTTGTTATTCGGGTTATTGGTTGGGCCTATTTGTGGGCTGCTAAATCCCGATCAGTTAATGGGCGATTTGTTGTTTCCCTTTGTATCGTTGTCGGTCGCGATTATATTATTTGAAGGGGGTTTGAGTTTAAAAGTTAAAGATATTCATGGGTTGGGCAACGTTGTCTGGAATTTGAATACCATTGGGGTGTTGGTGAACTGGGTTGTGATTGCCATTGCCGCTCATTATTTTCTGGGCATGACGGGTGCGTTAAGCACCATTTTGGGGGCCATTTTGGTGGTCACCGGGCCAACAGTAATTGGGCCTTTACTGAAGCACGTCCGCTTGGACACCGATTTGGGCTCAACATTACGCTGGGAAAGTATTATTATTGATCCGGTAGGGGCGGTGATTGCGGTACTGGCCTTTGAGTGGGTGTTTTTGAGTGAAGTGGGAGCTATGTTATCGTATTCGGTTGTCTTTTTGCTGATGACCTTGCTGGTTGGCTTGGGCTTGGGCTTAGCGGGTGGGGTGTTCATTATTATGATTTTGAAGCGGGGTTGGGCCCCGGCGTATTTGCATTCGCCACTTACGCTGGCGATTGTTATGGCGGTGTTTGTTTTATCTAACTTTATTCAGTTGGAGTCGGGTTTGCTGAGTGTAACGGTTATGGGCTTAATTTTAGCCAATCAAAATCAAGTTAAAATTAAGCATATTTTGCGCTTTAAAGAAGATGTGACTTTGTTGTTAATATCGGTCTTGTTTATTATGTTGGCTGCACGAATTTCGTTTTATGATTTGGTGGGGTATACCACCTGGAATACGGTGCTGTTTTTAGTGAGTGTTGTCTTTGTTGCCCGGCCCCTGGGGGTGTTTTTATGCACGTTGGGGTCTCGGTTAACCTGGCGGCATAAAGTATTTATGAGCTTAACAGCACCCCGGGGAATTATTGCGGCAAGTATTGGATCGTTATTTGCGTTAAAGCTCAGTAACTATGGTGTTGTGGATGCTGAACAGCTGGTGTTTTTTACGTTTATTGTTATTTTTGTTACCGTGGCTCAGTCTGGCTTATTGGCGGGGCATTTGGCGAAATGGCTTGGGGTCACACGGCCCCATTTCTATGGCGTGTTAATTGCGGGATCCAATGCATTGTCCCGGGCAATTGCCAAACAATTGATCGATCAAAAAATAGATGTGCTGTTGGTGGATACCAACAAGCAGTCCATCAATGAAGCCCGAATGCACCATATTCCGTGTGTTGAAGCCAGTATTTTGGATGATAGTATTTTAGACGAGTTGGAGGATCGGAAAATTGGCCGATTTCTAGCGGTAACACCCAACGATGACTTAAATGTATTGGCGGTTAACAAATACAAGACCGTTTTTGGACGCAGCAAAGTGTATCGGTTGTTCCCTCAAGATGTTACCCATCAACAGCATTTGGAAATCCCCACACTATTTTCAGCGGGGATGACGTATACGCAATTGGTCAATCACATGATTTCTGGGTATTCCGTTGCGGCTATTAAACTGAATGAAGGGGAAGAATTGCGGGATATTTTGATGCACTATGATGCACCAGTTATTCCGTTGTTTTTTGTATCGCAACACCATGAGCTGTATATTTTTTCTGAAGGCAATCGCCCCCCACGATTGCCCAACATGACCCTGATTGCGTTGGTCCCATGACAAAACGGGTCACGATTCATTGGTTTCAACGCGATCTTCGGCTATCCGATAACCCCGCATTATTGGCAGCCACTCAGGATGCCACTGTAGTACCAGTCTATGGCCTAATTGATGAGTGGGCACCCATCCCCACGGGGGCTGCGAGTCGGGTTTGGCTACACCATAGTTTAAAGCAGTTGTCCGATCAACTGGGTGGCCATTTATCCATTTTAACCAGCATGAGCGATTGGGATGCCCTAATTCGGCAGCATTCGGTAACAGCGGTGTATTGGAATGCGGTTCCGGGTATTGATTATCAGCCGGTCCATGAGCATTTAGCTGCGTTGGGCGTTGACTGCCATGGCTACAGTGATGGGTGCTTGTGGGAGCCAGGCTCGGTGGTTAAATCGGATGGGCAGCCCTACAAAGTCTTTACGCCATATTATCGACGCTGTATTGAAACCCCGCCTACCCAACCGGTTCCCATGGCTAAGCCCAGCGTTGTGTCCGTTGGATTGGGGGATACTTCGGCGTTGCTGCCGGCCTTGGATTGGGCGTCTACAATCACAGCAACGTGGCAGCCGGGGGAGCGGGGTGCGGTGGCTCGATTGGCCGAATTTTTGGATACCATTCAGAATTATGCGGATGGTCGCAACACGCCCAGTGAGCCCCATGTGTCGCGGTTGTCTCCGCATTTAGCGTTTGGGGAGCTATCGCCTCGTGTGATCTGGTATGCGGTGGCTGAGCGTGGCATTGACCCCACCCAGGATGCATTTTGCCGGCAGCTAGTCTGGCGAGAATTTGCGCATTATTTACTGCGGGATTATCCAATGCTGTACACTGAAAACCTCAACAAGCGGTTTGATGCTTTTCCATGGCGGGACCACGGCCCGTTGTTACAGGCATGGCAACAGGGAAAAACCGGCTATCCGATTGTGGATGCCGGGATGCGTGAATTGTGGCAAACCGGTACAATGCACAATCGAGTTCGGATGATTGTTGGGTCTTTTTTAGTTAAAAATTTGCTGATTCATTGGCGACGGGGCTTTGAGTGGTTTTGGGATTGTTTGTTTGATGCCAATGTAGCCAATAATAGCTTTGGCTGGCAGTGGATTGCTGGTTCGGGGGCTGATGCGGCACCGTATTTTCGAATTTTTAACCCTATTTTGCAGGGTAAAAAGTTTGATGCCGATGGGCATTATACCCGTCGCTATGTTCCGGAGTTATCGGCCATGCCCAATCGGTATTTGTTTAATCCGTGGGAAGCTCCCAAGTCAGTCCTGGATCAGGCCGGCATTACGTTGGGGGTGCATTATCCGCGACCGGTGGTGTCGGTTGACCACTCGCGTCGGGAGGCATTGGCGGCGTTTGGGAGTCTGTAGCCAGGGCTTCAAGCAATTTATTAAATATAAAATGATGGAAAGGCAAGCAGGTATACCAGTACAGCCGCCCGAACACACCCAAGGGCCGAAACGTAGCGGTTTGAATGAGGGTGTTGTCCCGGATTTGAAACTCCAACCAGGCTTCGCCGGGTACTTTCATTTCAGCATAGAGGAGCAAGCGTTTTTTGGATTTGTCGGCAATGAGGACCCGCCAAAAATCCAACGAGTCCCCGGGTTTAATGTCCGTCGGGCTTCGGCGGCCCCGGCGCAAGCCAACCCCACCCACCAACTGGTCAATGAAGCCACGCAGTTTCCATAATCCATTGCCAAAATACCAGCCCGATTGGCCGCCCAATTGCCATATTTTTTCCAGCGATTGTTTGGAGTTTTGGGTGGGTAATTGACGCCGATCAATAAAACAGCTATGGGTGGGCACTCGGGTATAATGCGCAATGCCTTTTTTTAAAAAATAATGATGGGGGGAGTCTGTCCAGCTGGATACAACGTCGTTTTGTTCAATTCGATGAAAAGCGGCTTTGATGGCTTCTCGGTACGTCATGGGATTAATATTTAGCAATTCCAGCAAGCGAGTGTCTCGGCATACAACTTCGTTTTTCATGCTATCAACCAAATGCCGAGCGAGTGCATAGGTGGTTCGTGTGACGAAGTTGAGCCAATAGGAGGACAGTCGGGGTGACAAGAATGGGGTTGTAAAAATATAGCGCCGCAGTCGACGGACTTCAGCAAATTGGAGGAGCATCTGTTTATACGATAAAATATCGGGGCCACCAATATCAAAGCTTTGGTTATAGGTGGCTGGGTTGAGTATGCTGCGGTGTAAACACTTGATGACATCGCGAATGGCAATGGGTTGGCAGCGTGTTTTAATCCATTTGGGCGTTACCATAATGGGAATTTTTTCAACCAAATCGTGAATAATATCAAACGAAGCGGAGCCCGATCCCACAATAATACCCGCACGGAGTGTTGTGAGTGCGTACTGGTCGCTGCGCAGTAATGCTTCAACATGCAAGCGAGATTTTAAATGGGGCGATAAATTGGCTTCATTCACAATGCCCCCGAGGTAAATCACCTGCTGAACCTGTGTTTTTTCTATCGCTGATTTAAAATTATTGGCGCATTGAGTTTCCAGTTTGTAAAAATCGGCGGTGGGAATTGCCATCGAATGAATAAAATAAAAAGCGGCATCAATATCATGGGGTAGTTCAATGGTGTCATCCAGAAAATCCACAACAATAGCAGATAAGTTGGGGTGGTTGTGATAATTGTAATTAAATCGGTCTAAATCTCGAACACAGCAGGTAACACGGACATCGTCTGTGAGTATAGCCGGCAACAGTCGTTGGGCAATATAACCCGTTACGCCAGTAAGTAAAATATGCATGGGATACTAAGCAGTATACCACAGTATTTAATACCCTTGGGCGAGTCCCGATGGGGTGCGAGGGTCTGAGGCTCCGTATAAAACGCCGCTGTGTTTCATAATACTTTGGGTGGAGCCCATAACCGGTCGGGTGACGAGGGTGTGCCCCCGTTGCGTGAGGGCGGCTTGCGTATCTGGGGACAAGCCATAGGGTTCAATGCGCAAGGTGTCGGGCCACCCTTGGTGGTGAAATCGGCCAGAGGCGGTTGCGTGTGCTAGGGGCATGCCATGGTCGATGACGTTGCTGATGAGTTGGGTGACGGTTGTAATAATTCGGCTGCCTCCCGGGGATCCAGTTACCAACACCACGCCGGTATCATCCAGAACAAGCGTGGGGGTCATGGAGCTGAGCATCCGTTTGTTGGGGGCAATGGCGTTTTGAGCATTGCCTAGCAACCCATACGCATTGGGTTCACCCGGTTTTGCAGAAAAATCATCCATTTCATTGTTTAACAAAACACCGGTTCCGGGTATGCCGATGCCAGAGCCGTAGCTAAAATTGAGTGTTGTGGTCACCGATACAGCGTTTCCCCAGCGATCCATGACACTGTAATGGGTGGTTTCGTCACTATCGTAGGGCTGGCCGGGTCCTGTGTCGACACTGGGGGTGTGTTGGTGTAAATTGATGCGTTTTCGGCGTCGATTTAAGTAAGACTCGCTTAACAATTGCTGCACCGGCACGGCAACAAAGTCGCTATCGCCCAGCCACTCCGCACGATCCGCATAAGCCAGTTGCATGGCCTCTGCCATGGCATGAATGGTTTTTGCACTATTGGGCCCCCAGGTCTTCAACGGAAATGGTTCAATTAATTTGAGAATTTGTGCCATAATAATGCCCCCAGAACTGGGTAATGGCATTGTATAAATATGCTGGCCACGGTATTGAATATGAATCGGTTGGCGTGTGATACTGCGGTAGTTACTCAAATCGGTTGTGGTGATAAGGCCATTGGTGTCACGCATAAATTGATCAATCGCCCGGGCGGTTTTACCGGTATAAAATCCGGCGGTTCCATGCTTCGAAATGCGCGATAAAGTTTTGGCTAAGTCGGTTTGAACAAACGGATCTCCAGGATTGGGGGGGTGATTGTTGGGATAAAAAATAGCGGATATGTAGGGATCTTTTGCCAGTCGATCCTGGGCGGTTTTGAGCGACAATACCAAGGGTTGCGACACAGGAAAGCCACGTTTGGCTAAGCGAATAGCGGGGGCAATAATACGCTTGCGGGGTAGCGTTCCGTAGTGGTCTAAGGCCGTTAGCAGCCCATGAACACTGCCGGGAACGCCGCTGGATTGCGTTGAAAATCGAGCTCGTTTGGTATTCACTGTGCCATCTGGGTCTAAAAACAAATCAGCATGAGCGGCTGCTGGGGCCGATTCTCTGAAATCCAGGGCAATGGTTTTGTTTTCACTAGCAATATGAATCATCATAAATCCGCCACCCCCTAAATTCCCGGCTTGTGGGTGGGTAACAGCCAAGGCAAACCCGACGGCCACCGCAGCATCAATCGCATTGCCCCCAGCACGGAGTATGTCGGTTCCAATACGGGTTGCCTGCGCCTCTTGGCTGACGACCATGCCACGGGTGCCCATCACGGGGTGATGAATGGCCATATTGGATAGAATGGGGGAGGCGATCACAGAAGCCGTTAGGCATAGACATCCAATAAGATACGCGCTAATTTTCATGGGGTTCTTAGTATAACACACACGTAAAATAATAGTTTATAAATCTTAAACGCTAGCTGATTGCAATAATCCTGTGATAGGATTTTGTTTATGATGCGTAAGATTCGTCGGGGTGCGTTACCCAAATTGGTGTTTGTCCTATTTTTGGGCATTATGGTGATGGGCTGGGCCCATGACCTAGAACACACTTGGGATGGGCACGACCATTCGACGCGCACGTGTTCGGTATGTTCAATCACGATCCTGCCACACACCGCTATTCGTTCGGCGTTTCTAAGCCCACGAATTGCCTTGGGTGTTGTGCTTGTGG
>Ga0255759_10002784_pt1 | contig 15536 bp, 11 predicted proteins | sample 101ome_20_FD_179959 | JGI IMG/M metagenome (GOLD analysis project Ga0255759, IMG submission 179959) | Coastal salt marsh microbial communities from the Groves Creek Marsh, Skidaway Island, Georgia - 101404AT metaG (version 2) | ecosystem: Environmental > Aquatic > Marine > Intertidal zone >...
TACCAGGGAACAAAACTACAAGATGAAAGTTTTTCTGTTTCATATTTAGATGACGGGTCAACAATTGTTATTACATTTTATACCTCATCTACAAAACCAGGATCAAAACTAGATACCTATCCTAACGGGCCCTTTACTATTCACTTTGATTATACACCTCAAGAAGTCTCTGGTATGAGTGATATTAAGCATCATATGTTTGGTACAACGCTTAAAGGAAATATTACAGATCATTTTAGTGTTAATGGTGAATTTGTAATTGCTGAGAATAATTTTGGTGGTCAAGTTATTGATTTTTCTATGCCAGACAGATCTGGAAATGGTCAAGATAACTTTTATTATGATTTAGGTAAATTAAATATTGTCGAAAATAGTGAACAAATCTTTCTTAATGATCAATCTCAGACTCGTGATATTGATTATATTATTATCTATAAAAATGGAAAATTTCGTTTTTTAAATCAAACGCCTGGTTTAAGTGATGTTATATCTGCAGATTTTCAATATAAAGAAACACAAGGAGTTATAGATACTGACAATAAACAACAAGGTTATGCTACCCTTTTAAATGCAACTTATAATACACCTTCTCTAAATATTTCTGGCTCTTATAAATATATTGATGAAGACTTTACTCCCATTGGATCAATTAATGAGTCTAAAGGTAATACAATTATTAACTCTTCTATGGATTGGGATGTTTCTCCTGGGTTTTCTTTTTCTTCAACGTATTCACGAGAAAAACTTTTAGCAATGGTAAATGCTGAAAATTTGAATATATATAAACATATTGATAATTTTTCTACTGGTGTTAAAAGCCGATTATTTAATGTTATTGATTCCGATCATAATTTTAATTATATTTTTACTATTCAAGACCCTGATGCCGGTTATCTTGATGATTTTTCTCATGATGTTGATGATCTAACAGTCTCCTATAAAGGTAATTATTCTTTTGGACCACCAACGTTTCGCTCTAATTTCAAATATTCAAAGTCACGCCAGCTAAATGATTACAGAGATAAAATTCTACCAAAATCTACATCTACAGATTCATCATCTTTAGATACATCGCTAAATCTTTCTAATCGCTTTTTCTTTAAATCTATTGTTATTAAACCTTCTTACTATCAATCAAATTCAAATACCCTTGAATCTATTGCTCCGACATCCTCATTTAAGCAAAATAAAAACTTTAACTTATCTTCTTCATTTAAACCTCTACGTGTTTGGTCTTTTTCTCCAAGCTATCAATGGTCTAATACAAAACAGCAAACAGCAAGTAATGCTGATATTGCTGAAAACAAAGCTCTTTCTTATGGAATCAATTCAAACTACGATCCATCCAGTTGGTTTTCTACTTATGGCTCTTATAATCACAAAGAAGATGAATCTGTGCTATTAAACCAACAAAGTAATATTACCAATACAAAAACTCTTTCTATAAAACGATTTACTCCTTATTTCGGACTAATATCGTTAGGTTTATCAGCAGATAATTATATTGCAAAAATGCTTAGTGGAAGTTCAATGAGTTATTCTTTTTCTGAAAATGACCAACAGAAAAACGATCGACGAAATCTCTCTTCTTCTCACTCTAATCGTACTAATTTAACCCAGCTTACCTTATTTAAATCTCTAAAACTTCATAATATTTCATTTTCCAATTCTCAATCCCAAAATGATAGCTTTGTTGAATCAAGTTCTGTTAGTGAAAATCATTCTATCTCAGATACAGAATCTTTCGGGATTCAACTAAGTTATTCGCCAACATTTTTATTTTTAAAATATCTTAAATATTCTAATTCATTAAAAAATACGTCTACAGAATCGTTTGCTAGCATTATTGCACGATCTGTTACTGGAAATATCACTGAACAATCAACCATAGAAAGAGATTTTTCTCATTCATTAAACTTTTCTCCGCCGCAACTTTCTATTCCAAATATTTTTTCTGACAAAAAGAGAGCCTTGCGTCTGGGGACGTCTTCTTTTTCTTTTAGCCAAAAAGAAAGTTCAAAAAATCACAGACAAATTTCTACTCCATATCTTTTTTCTTCTCAAAATAATAGCTTCTCTAGGCTCAGCGCACTTACTAACTCCATCGATCAAAATAAAATTAAAAATTTTTCAATATCATCTACATTATCTCCTTTTAACCTTTTTACTATGTCTGGATCTAGATCTTTAAATGAAAGTTATTACAATAGAAACATCTCATCTACTGATCAGTCGTTTTTTCAAGAAACAAAAAAATACACATCGTCTTATTCTATTTCTCCTTTTAAATTTCTATCATTTTCTGTAAATGCAAATCAAAACAGATCTACACAGTGGCTTATGCCAACGACAAATATTTCAGCACAAGAATTATTAACCACTCAAAACGCCACTCTTTCTTACACAAATAAATGGAATCGATTTTACTCTGGTACAACCACATTAAAACCCTTCCGTTTTTTCTCTCTTTCTGGTTCAGCCTCTTACGATATTATTAATCAATATATTGGCTTAATAGGAAATATCCAAAAAACATCTTTTAAAACAGAAACTTATACATCGTCGCTTCGTTTTACTCCAATTAAATCTCTTGCTATTGTCGCTAGCTATTCGTTAAACAAAACCAATCAACAGGAAGGATCTTCTAATTCTCAATCGCTTACATATACGCCAATTAAAACTACCTATGCTAGTGTATCTATCATATATTCTCGTACACATTCTACAGGGTTTGGTATCAATTCAATTCAATTAGATAATCAATCTCAAGCAGATCAAACTATTGGTGAAACAAAAACGGTTAATCGGGATCATATTGTTCAGAATGGATCTCTAAATATTGATATATCGCTACCTATAAATAATGCCTATGTTCAAAAATTCACATTGATTGGTGAAGGCTATCTTAAAGATATCGAAGATAAATTAGAAACTCCTGAAAATCCTCAAAGTTACTCTATTTTTGGTTTGGTTTTAAAAGGAACGCTACATTTTTAATACATTCTAAACGTATTACATTAGGTAAATGACCTAAATTTCATATATTTTTTTTACCAATATTCTTTTTTTTTATTTTCTCATTTACACTGTCTATTATGAAATTATTCATGAGATATTTTATTATATATGTATTTATCTTTTCTTTTTTCTCTCAACAACTTTCTGCTAACTCTGAGACTAACTATCAGACTATTTCTTTAGAAACGCAATCATATCAACTGACAAAACCTATTATTACAAAAAATAATATCGATTACATTCCCTTAGTTGAATTAAAATCATTATTTAAATTCAAACTATCCTTTAATCATAAACTTTATGGTTATCATTATAAAAATGATTCATTCAACTTATTCTTTCCTTTAAATTCTTCTGAAGTTTGGTTTAATAAAACCCGACATTTTTTTTCAACGCCTTCGTTTATTAAACATTCATGTGTCTATGTACCGCTTGATGACATTGCTTTGTTAATGGGTTTTTCAGTAAAAAAAGACAATCACAAACTACTCTTTATAAAAAATAAAATCTATAACTTTAATTCCACTTCGCCTCTTGTGTTTTATGATACTATTCATGTTGATTCTACTCGAATTACAATTCATAAAAAAAACAAATTATCTCATATTTTATATAAACATAATAAAATATCTTTAAAAGATAAGATTATTCGTAAAAATAATATTAACTATCTTAACTCTAATACGTTTTTATCTACGCTTGGGTATAAGGTTTCTCAAACAGAGACTGAACTTCGTCTAGCTTATAAGAATATTACTTATATCATCCCCTTTTCTTCTCGAATCTGGAGTATAATAATCGACAAAAAACGTACTAATTTTTTAGCAGAAGCTCCTTTAATTAAATCAAATAAAACAACCCTACTCCTTCCATTTACTTCTTTACTTGGTTTCTTAGACTATTCAATTGCTCATAATCATATCAACGCATCGTTAGAATTACTGGATAATATTCATAGTATCTCACCTAATGGTAATGCAGATCCATTTTCTATAACTATTTTATCACGCCATAGCCTATTAACTGACTTTGATATTGATTCCCAAAATGGGCTTCTTCAAGACTTTACTATTCCGTTTTCAAAAGCCTTTACTAAATCTTATATATCACTACCTGTAAATCCATTTATAAAAAAAATTATTACACGTAATTTAAACTATACATTCGAACAAATGCATAATAACCCTAGTGTTCTAGGTAAAAAACAAACGCTTATTTCTATTCATCTTTCTCAAAAAACATCGTTTTATCCGATGTCTAATTCTAACGGTCTGTTTCTTTCTCATAATAAAGTTTTAGAAACCTTTTCTGTTAAAGAAACTAAAGATATGTATATCATTTCTATCAAAGGTCATAAATTAAATTCGCCATTAATTTCAAAAGAATCAAAAAAGCTAATTTTTGATTTCAAAAACACAGTCACACTTTTATCGCCTTTAAAACGAATAAATACCTATGATTTAAGATCAATTCGTACATCTCAACTATCTTTTTCTCCGCTTATCTCTCGCTTTGTTATTGATTTCAAACAACCAATTCCCACCTATACTATAGAAAATAAAAATAATGGCTTTATTATTACATTCAAAAAAACAGCCCCTCCAAAAACAGTTGTAGCTAAAAAAACGAAACAACGTCGAACATACAAAAAATCTATAAGAAATAAAGTAATAGTATTAGATGCTGGCCATGGAGGGCGAGATCCAGGAGCTGTTATTGGCAAAAACTTTTATGAAAAAAAATATACACTTGATGTTGTTTTACGTGTAAAGCGTCTTTTAGAAAAAGAAGGTGCGTATGTTATCTTAACAAGAAATGGCGATCATACCCGTAGTTTATCTCGTCGTACTTATATCGCTAACAGAAATAAAGGTGACTTATTTGTAAGTATACACTTCAATACATTTTCTTCGCCAAGAGCGAATGGTTCTAAGTCATTTTATTACAAGAAAAAGGATAAACGTCTTGCTCGGTCTATACAAAATCAATTAAAGCGTGATCTTTCTATAAAAAGCTCTGGGATAAAACGCTCTCGTTTTTTTGTTTTAAGACATACACGTATGCCTGCTGTTTTAATTGAGCCTCTGTTTCTTTCTAATCCAAAAGAAAAGAAATTACTTGTATCCTCAAACTTTCGAAACTTACTTGCTACATCTATTTTTAAAGGAATCAAAAATTATTATCGCTAAAAAAATAATTAAAAAAGGTTAGAAACTCCTTTTTTTGTGGTATTGTTTCAAAATGAAATGTACGTTTTATGGGGTTTGTGGGTCTTATCCTGGTATTAGTAAAGATATAAAAAACTTTAAACATACAGCCTGTGTCGTTATTGAAACAGAAGAATTTATACTTATTTTTGATGCTGGATCTGGAATTATTGAGCTTGGTCACACCATTCATAATACCACTAAACCTATCTTTTTAACGTTTAGTCATTTTCATTACGATCATATCATTGGATTACCGTTTTTTTCCCCTATTTACGAACCACATCATAATATCACTATTATTTATCCTCGAATTAATAAAATAAAAACGATTCTTCCGAAAATATTTAATGCAGATTTCTTTCCTGTTCCTTACAATCAACTCCCGAATCCCTTAGCATTAGAAACTCCGGATTATTGCAATGAATTTGGGTTTAGTTTAACGCCTGTCAAGCTTAATCATCCTGGTGGATGTTATGGCTACCGCTTTACATATAAAGATATCTCTATTATCTACGCAACAGATAATCAGATAACACCTTCAAATTACAACTCTTTTCTTCAATCATTTGATAACTGCAACCTGCTTATCCATGACTGTTATTTTTTTCAAGAATCACAATCTATGCTTAAAACATGGGGGCATACGTTTTTAAACGACCTGCTTTCGCTCTCATTAAATACTAATATTAATCAACTATGTTTATTTCATCTGAAACCTGATATAGATCAGGCATATCTAGATCAGATTCAAGAACACTCTTTAAAAGAGATTAAAAAACATAATTCACCGTTACAATTAATCATTCCTTATGATGGACTCGAACTTTCTTTTTAACTTAATTAAAGAAAAAGTGTATACCGGCCCCGAGATTACTATTGATAGAGTTATATTCTTTTTTATCAATCCAGCGATCTACTACTAAATTTTCGTTATAAATAGATCCTTCAAAAAACAAATAAAAGTTACTAAATAGTAAATATTCAACACCTATAAATATTTCATAAATCTTAGCTTTTTTCATCTTAAGATCATAATCATTAAAAATAGCCCTTTCTTTATACGTTTACTTTTCATCCCCATAACCAACACCAGAATATAAAATAATAATTGAATTCGTTGAAAGCAGTGTTTCTTGTAACTCATAAAATAATCTAACACGATAATTTAATTCATTTGTTATGTCTTCATGCTCATTCGTTGATGCCCATCCAATAACTTGCACCCCTACTCTTTTGAATACATTCCACTTTACACTTCCCCTGTAATAGACTGGCTATAAATACCACCTAATCCTATAGGGCCTTTTGTTGCTTTTCGGATTCCAGTATTATCAACAAATAGAGTCACTCTTAATGAGTGTGTTTCTTGTGATTCATAGGTATTAGTTGAGGCAAAAACATAAACTTCTAAATCATTGAATGAATATATAACTTCTTGTGTACTTTCTTCGGCATTATTTTCAACGCTAAAATACGCATCTATTTCCGAACACACTGTTGCAAATATCAAACTTAAAAATAAAAGTTTCAATAATACTATATTTTTCAACATACGTTTACTTTTTTTAATAATTATCTTAGTTATCGAAATAAAATTAAAAAAATTTCATTCTTTTTTTATCTTATCTAATGTATTAAATTTAATTTAATAGTGTGAATAAGTAGAAAAATATATTATTTTTTATGAAGTTAGGTCTATATGTACGATAGTTTTCGTATATATTACAGTTATATTAATTAAGTGGTGTTACTCTTAGTACGCTAAAATATAGTTTAGAAAATCAGAATTTATTTCTTATTAGCTTTCATTCTTTTTCCGTACTTTTTGTACTTGTGCTTTCTCATTTTTTTACGTCTTTTCTTGATTAAACTTCCCATAGTCACCTCCAGTATTAGCGGCCGATCATATTATCATATTTTTTGCGTACAGCATACTGCCTTTTTTCTTTTTTGTCAGCTGTGTTTTTTATACTTACTTTAAGAAATCTAATCTTATTTTTTGATCTTACGTAATTATTAATATTTTCTAAGATTTTCTCTTTATAAATATTTATTTCAATTGTCCAACAGGGATTATCAGCTAGGATATAACACCATTGGCCTTTTAAAAAATCAAACGCTAACTGCTTAGCTAAAACCCCACCAACAATCGCCTCCCAATTCTTTCTTACTTTATAAGAGCGCTTTAGCTCATTAAAAATATAACTGTCTTGATTTAAATGACTTTTTATTTCATCCACAGGTTATAACTCCTTGTTTGATTTCAATCATCTGTTGAATGGCATTGTTAGCTACATCATAAAAGACTGAATCTTTTTGCGTTGTTGCATAAAATAATTGATATCGTGGTTTAATAAAGTTTACTATTTTTTCTGTATTTTCTCTATCTACTTCAGCAAAAGCATCGTCTAATAAAATACAAGCAAACATTTTTTTTTCGCGACAACATTCGATTTGTGCTATACGAAATAAAATAGCAAAACTTCGGTTGATACCACGTGAATAGTAGTCGAAAATATCTTTATCATTCACCTTGAAACAGAAATCATCTCTATGAGGGCCTGATAAGCTGTATTTTAAAATTTTCTCTTTTTCTATATCGTTGGTTAACGTTTCAAAAAAAGTTTCTTTATAGAGTTCTTTAGGGCAGTCTTCTAGTCTTTTTTGCATATAATTAATCGCTATTTTATCAAAGGGTAACTTTATATCATGTTTTGTTTTATTAATCGTTTCTTCTAATAAAAATAAAGCATTATGTCTTTCTAAAACAATAAATGTTCCTAAATCAGCTAATTGCATATTAAGCGTTCTAATAAACTGGTTATCACAAAACTCTTGTTTCAAATATTTATTTTTTTGTCTTAATAGTTTTTCGTATCGTTTTAAAAAGACCTCATACTCAGGATTTAAAATTGCACAAAATTTATCAAGTATCTTGCGTCTGTAATCAGGATCTTTCTGAAATATATGTAAGGCATCTGCAGAGATATATTCTGTAAAATAAGACTGAAATTGCTTCTTTGTACTTTTCTTTGAATTTTTTACAAACTCTTTCTTTCCATTTCTTTGTAAACGAATATACCGTCGCTCTTTAATTGATTCATTATCTAAATCCCCAATATCAAGTCCTATAAAACACTCTTTTTGATTATCTTGAATCACTTTTTCTATATCATCTTGGATGGGTGATTTTGTTTCTACACCAAGATGAATTGCCTCTAAAATAGATGTTTTTCCTTGGTTATTATTACCAACAATAAAACAATGCTTTTTTGTAGATAAATCGATAGTAAGTTCTGTTAAATTACGAACATTTTTTATCCAAATTTTTTGGATCATAAAAACTTATACTAAGGTGCTAGTTTTGATAATCAGCAGTTCGTATTGGCATGATGATATAGACAAAATCTTCTGTATCGTCCAGAGTAATTTTACATGGACTTAATTCATTATTAAATGCAACATACACGTCTTCGGTTGTTACTGTTTTAACAACATCTAGTAATAAACGAATATTAAAAGCGATTTTAACATCATCTTCACCTGAAACTCTTTCTAAAGCAACATCTTCTTTAAAGTCACCAAGACCTTTGGCATTTGCTGCAATAGACACCTTTTCTTTATCAAAAGAAAATCGAACCACATTATTAGATGCCGTTGCAATTAACGACGATCGCTCTGCTGCAGCTAAAAATGCTTCCCGATTGATCTTAAATTTATTCGATGTTTGTTCTGGGATAACTTGCTTATAATTTGGAAATTGCCCTTGAATAATCCGTGATATTAGTAAAAAAGAATCCATTTTAAATGCAACTTGATTCTCTGAAATCGTAATTTCAACATCTTTATCAGATGATTCACCTTGTAAAATTCGATTTAACTCATTCACGGCCTTGTAAGGAATTATCGATTCAAACGACTGCTCAAATGGAGGAATTGTTTGGCTTTTTAATGCTAATCTATAGCCATCCGTAGAAACCAAAATTAATTTATCTTGACTATTTTTGATCAAGATTCCATTTAAGAACTGTTTTGTTTCATCATAGGAAACGGCAATGATTGTATGTTTAATTAATTGCTGAATATCACGCGCTTTTAGGGAAAATGTAAAACCTTCATCGATACTTGGAAAAACAGGGTAGTCTTGTGTGTGAGACCCGAGGATATCAAAATCAACTTTTTCCCCCTTTATAGATAACTTCTGGCTATCATCAACTGAAATTGAAACGATGTTGTCATCTATTTTAGAGAAAATACTACTTAATGTTTTTGCTTTTACTAAGATACTACCTTCTACGCCAGGTTCATCGATAACAAGCCCGTTTTCTATACCAATCTCTAGGTTGTTTCCACGCAGTTTTAAATGCGAGCCTTTAAGTTCTAAAAAAATATTTTCTAATACAGGTAATGATGATTTTTGAGATACAGCCTTTTCTACGATAGCGATACTTTCTTTTAACTTTCCAGAATTACATTTAAATTGCATGAAAGGACTCCTAATTGATTTTAAACTTGGTTACTATAATATTATTTTTTTTATAATTTTTAAATATATTATCGTAGTCATAGGGGGGTGTTGATAAGTGTATAAGTGATTTATTAACTGATAAATCGTTATTATTTATTCTTTTTTAAATTACAGGATTGTTGATAAAATTGGTTTGTTTGGCAATGATAATTTTTTTATCAACATATATACACAGATAATCACAGGTTTTGCATAGGTTATTCACAATCAAAAAAAATGGGGTAAATCAGGGGTTAGGTATCTTGTTTTATATTTGTAATTAAAATATTGATTACATTTTTTAATTCGCTATCTGTTTTGATCATTGATTTTATTTTATCGCAGGCGTGCATAACGGTTGTGTGGTCTCTATTTCCGAAACTTTCTCCAATACGAGGTAACGACATATTTGTTAATTCACGTGCTAAATACATACAGATTTGACGAGCATTCGCAATTTCTTTTGTTCTGCTTTTAGAGGCTAGTTCGGTTGATGATACATTGAAGTAATCACCAACTTTCTTTTGTATTGTTGCTATAGTTAAGGGTTTTTCTTTTTTTATTCCAACAAGATCTCTGATTACAGTGCTTGCTATGTTTAATGTAACTTCTGTATTTAAAAGAGAGGCATATGCAAAGATTCGTGTTAAGGCACCTTCCATTTCTCTAACATTTGTTGGTATTTGAGTTGCTATAAAATGAAGGATTTCATCTGTAATTTCATAATGATTTAATTCTGCTTTTTGTTGTAAAATCGCAATTCTAGTTTCTAGATCAGGAGCTTGTATGTCTGCAATTAATCCCCATTCAAAACGTGTTCTTAATCGATCTTCTAAGGTTGGAATTTCTTTTGGGGGCCTATCGGATGTTAGGATAATTTGTTTACTTAAATTATAAAGGTCGTTAAACGTATGAAAGAATTCTTCTTGAGTCTGTTCTTTTCCTGCTAAAAAGTGAACATCGTCAACTAATAATACATCAACCGTTCTATATTTTTGTCGAAACTTCTCAACACTACGCATTTTAATGGCATTGATTAAATCATTTGTAAATTTTTCACAAGACACAAGCTTAACAGTGAGTTTTTTTTCGCTTTGTATTGAATTACCAATACCATGAAGCAAGTGTGTTTTACCTAATCCTACAGGGCCATATATAAATAGGGGGTTATAGGCTTTTGCAGGTGCTTTGGAAACAGCTTCGGAGGAAGCAAAGGCAAATCTATTGTTGTCTCCGATAATAAAACTTTCTAATGTATATTTTGGATTAAATGAGGTTTCTTTAATTGTTTCTGTAGGTTGTTTTTTATTAAACATTTGTAATTGCAAGGGTTCAGGTTTTGCTTCCTCTGTTGTTTCTGTAACAAGATAATCAATTACGATATCATAATTTATATCATCACAATTTTCTCTTATTATTGGTTCACATTTATCCTTTATCCATTCTTTTGAAAACAAATTGGGAACTTCTATAGTTAGTACATTATTTTCAAATGATTTTGGCGTAGCGGACGAAATTAGGGTCTGATAACCGGCGCTAGATAAGTTTTCTTTTAAGCAAACTGTAATTTTTTCCCATAATCCATCCATAAATGTTGATAACTCCTGTATATATTATTAATTATCCACAATTTATACACATATTTCAATGATACATGTTAGTTCTTTGAATTATTGTGTGAAAATTTATATTTAAGTAAGAAAATGATTATTTTTAACTTTTTGTTTGTGCGTAAATAAGCAGAAAAATAAAACTATCCACAAAGTTATCAACAGGTATGTTGACAAGTTGTTTATAACCTTGGTTTTTATGCTAAAAAAAGTCTTAAATATGCTTTAAAACGGTTTTTATAGATGCTTCAATTGGATCATCGGGAGAAATCTTAGTGCTTGCTTTAGAGATTAATCGCTTGGTTTCTTCTTTTGAATAGCCCAGGGTATTAAGCGCTAGTGAAAGGTCTTCGATATAAAGAGAATTAACCGGAGGTTGGGAAGGGAGTGTTGATAATGAGGATTTATCAAGTTTATCTTTTAATTCGATAATAAGACGTTCTGCCATTTTTTTACCAACACCGGAAATACTGATTAATGTTGTAATATCATTGCTAAAAATTGCTGTCGTTAATTCATTAATAGATTTTTCGGATAAAATTCTAATGGCTACTTTTGGGCCAACACCTGAAACACTCGTTAATTTTGTAAAAATATCTTTTTCCTCTAATGAAAGAAATCCAAACAAGGTTTGCTGATCTTCTCTTACATGAAAATGTGTGAATAATTGAATCGTGTTATTTAATGCGGGTAATTGCGTTTGATAGGAAGTAGGAATGATTATTTGATAACCGAGACCATTGGCATCTACTACAATAGAATCACTTAAAATGGCTACTAATTTTCCAGTAATTTGATAGATCATTGTATGGGAAGTATACAGTGTTACTATTGATGATGTAAAATACTTGTGATGGGTACGTTGTTTACAAAAATTATTAAAAAAGAAATTCCTAGCTTTGTAATTAAAGAAGATGATCGGTTTTTTTCGTTTTTAGATATTCGCCCCATTGCACATGGTCATACATTGGTAATTCCAAAGATTGAGGTTGATCATTTTTATGATTTACCGGATGACTATATTGGAGATTTATTTGTATTTGCTAAACCTATTGTAAAAGCTTTAGAATCTGTTGTGCCATGCTTACGTGTAGGTAGTATGATTGCTGGGTTAGAGGTGCCTCATGCACATTTGCATTTAGTTCCTATTTTATCTATGAAGGAATTTAATTTTGAACATGCTAAACCTGCGGATAATCTTGAGTTAGAAATGCTTCAAAAGAAAATTTTAGCTGTGTTAACTTAGTGTTTGATTTGTTTTTTTGATAGTGTAAGAAATTCTTTTTCTAGAGCAACTGTGTTTTCTTTAAAATACTGCTTTGAAACAGTTTGATCTAAGTGACTACTATATAAATAAGCGATGACATCTTTTTTTAGTTGACTACTTAAACAAAGAGCATAGTAATCTAATTGTAGGTGATACCGGGTTTCTAGCTCTTCTATTGTATCGCAGGCATCTGTTTTTACTTCTAATAAAATAATTGCTTTTGGTGTAATTGCTATTGCATCAGCACGCCCTGTCATAGAGGTGTCTTTTGTAGCATAAGATAGAGGGTGTTCAAATAAATAAGTATATTGTTGTAGGTTGTTTAAGATAGGGGAGTTAAGTAAATTTTTTAGTGTTAGATCAATTTCTTTTTGTAATTTAGCAGAGGCAAGTGCGTATGAAGATAGATCTTGGCAATAGTCCATTAATTTAGAAAGTGTTGTTGATTTGTTTGAAAGGATAAACATGATACCTTCGTGTAATACAGTTCCTTTTAAGCTATATTGAATTGTCTCTAGAGATAGTTGATTGGATTCTTTTGCCGTAAGTTCTGAAACATGAATGGTTTTTGTTGTGTTAATTTTAGGAATAGTAATGGGAGTTTTTGATATTGTTTGAGATGATATCGTATTTTTAATGTTAGTTTCAGAGGAGGGGAGTTGAAAATAACACGGCAATGAATACGTTGTGTTATTGATGGAAAAATTAAGCGAGGTTGAACGTTCTTTGTAGTTAGGAAGTGATTTTAAAAAAGATAGATAAGATGATAACGGCTTGTCATTTTTTTGATGGTAAAGCCCTGTAAGAAAAAGTTGTTTTTTTGCACGTGTACAGGCTACATAAAACAGGCGCTTTTCTTCATCCAAACACTCAGATTCTTCAGTTTCAAAAAACTGACTGCGAATTTCTTTGTCTTCATCTTTATCAAATGACGTATGGCATTGTGTTTTACTAATGATAAGAGAACTGCTTTTTATAACAGAAAACTTTTTATGTGCACCGATAACAAAAACAGAATCAAACTCTAGGCCCTTTGCTGCATGAATTGTCATTATCGAGATAATACTTTCTGAATTGTTTGGAAGCTCAAAGCTAGAGTCATGAATAGATAATTTATACTCTAATAAATCGATTAAGCTGCTACGTGTATGATTGCCTTGCTCTTCTAATGATTGCAATAATCCTAAAAAAATATCAACCTGATACTCACCGTTAGGTGTTTTTTTTATGGTATCCATTCCTACAGGGGAATAGATGATTCTTGCAAGCATTTCAGATAATGATGTTTTGTGTTTTTCAGACTCCCAAAATTCAAGTATATCTTGGGTAACTTTGATATGGTTTTTTAATGACTCTGAGAGAGACTGAGTATTACTTAAACAATGTGAGCATTTTTCTATTAAAGAGTCTCCAGGTTGTGTTAGAAGGTGTTGACATACACTCATTGTCATATTAAATATTGGAGATTGAAGAAGAGAACTCCATGTTAAAAAATCATTAGGATGCACTAAAACCCGCGTTATTTGATAGCAGTCAATTACGAGTTGTTGGCTAAAAAAACCTTTTTGTTTATCTGTTTGTACAGAATAGCCTTTGTTTTTTAAATAACGATAAATTCCTTCACAATAATTCCTATCTCTGGCTAAGATCCCAATAGTATTGTTTTTTGTTACTGTAGTAGAAATATAATGTTCTATGACAGAAAATTCAGCTTCTGGGGTATGGCTGTCTTTTAAGAAGTGACAGAGAAATGATCCATCAACGTCTTGTTGTGCATTAAGATGGGTAAATTTGGTTTTTGAATCCGTAGTGTTTTCAAAAATATGTAAAAAAATTGGATTTAATAAATTTAAAAGAGAGGGGCTGGTTCTAAAATTATCAGTTAAAGAAATTACACTACTTGTATTTGGTTGGTTTTCAAAGTTTTTCATTAATGTGGAAAAAAAAGAAAGATTTGCACCTCTAAATCGGTAGATACACTGTTTTGTATCACCAACAAGAAATAACTTTTTAGTATCTAATGGATTATAAATATTAGTTAACTTTTTGATAATATTCCATTGATGAGTATCCGTGTCTTGGCATTCATCAACCATAATAAACTGGTAGTTATTTTGAAGTGACTTTTGAATTTGTGGATTATCAAGAAGTTGATTTGTTTTTTCTATTAAATCCATATAATCAAGAGCTAGGACAGAATTTTTTAAGTTTGAAAATCCTAGAAGCGCTTCATCATAAAGAGATAATAAGGCTTGTGTTAAACTGGAAAATGTCTTGCGCTGTGTCTGAGAATATTCTTGGATAATATCCCTTTTCTTAAAACAGGATAGTAAATCGGATTCTAGTCTACTTTCAGAATGAGCTAGTAGATATGTTTCAATGTGAGGATTATTGCTTTTTAATGCTTTTTGAATAAAATTGAAAATTGCTTTTTTTGCTAAAAATGCACTTTCATCATCGCTTAATACGGTAGCAAGAGGGGATATATTGAGGTGAAAGCTATAGTCTTGCAGTAATTTTTTACAAAATCCATGAAACGTTGTTATCGGAGCGCTATGTAGGTGTGGTAGAAGTGATCTGAGATGGGGCGATGTTTGAGATTCTGAAATTAGTTTTTGATAGATTCGATGGAGGCATTCTGAGGCTGCTTTATTTGTAAAGGTAAGGGCTAAGATATTTGATGGTGAAATGTCTTTATTTTGCTTTAGTAACCTAAGGTATCGATCTACAAAAAGTGTTGTTTTTCCTGAACCTGCTCCTGCTTCAACAAGAACATTTCCATCATTATATACAGCGTTATATTGGGCTTCTGTTAATTTCATTGTGCTTTATTTTGATCATTACGACTGGTTAATGTTGTTTGGCAGTAGCGACACGGCTGTTGAGAACTCGTTTCGCAAGTATCATTAGAATGCGTAAATTGG
>Ga0255759_10002786_pt1 | contig 15527 bp, 9 predicted proteins | sample 101ome_20_FD_179959 | JGI IMG/M metagenome (GOLD analysis project Ga0255759, IMG submission 179959) | Coastal salt marsh microbial communities from the Groves Creek Marsh, Skidaway Island, Georgia - 101404AT metaG (version 2) | ecosystem: Environmental > Aquatic > Marine > Intertidal zone > Salt...
AGAGTTGCCGCACATAGCGTGCAGGACTATGATCAATGGAAGGTCGCATACGACGCCGATACTGAAAGAAGAAAGGGGCTGGGGCTGACAGAGGTCGCTCACTACCACAGCGCGTCTGACCCGAATCATTTCTTGATTGTTTGGGACTCGGCGTTGTCACCTGCCGACACGAGAGCAGTCGTTTCTGGCATGTTTTCGGATCCCGAACTCATCGAATTGATGCAGGCAGGCGGTGTTATTGTCGAGGAGATCAAATACTGGTTCGCTGACGACTAGATCATTGGCGACGCCGTATGCCCTAAAGCAGCATCAGCTCATATGCTGACCAATCAAAACAATGAAGATGTTTCTTGCATCGACTTCCGGGGGCGTTAGTCAGAAAATTGTCCGAGGAACAGCATTCTAAAGTCAGAAGCGAGAGAGATCTGTCGATCCTGACGGAGTTCTCTTTCTCTTTGTTGCAGCAGGAAAGCCTGGAAGATCTTCTCTGGAGTATGGCCACTCGAATCGGACAGCTACTTGAGTTCGATGACTGTGTCATTTATCTGCTGGAGAACGAAACTCTAACTCAAGTAGCCGCCTACGGACTGAAAAACCCCGTCGGTAGAGAGATATTTGAGCCTATTTGTATACCACTAGGGCAAGGTATTACAGGCCGCGTGGCAAAAACCGGGCGCTCCGAGATGGTTGATGACGTCCGAGGCGATTCGCACTACATCAACGACCAGTTCCCAGGCGTTTCGGAGCTGACCGTACCCATTTTTTTCGAAGGCAGAGTCATCGGTGTCATTGATTCTGAATCTGATAGAGTCGGGGCTTATACGAAATCTGACATGGAAACTCTTGAGTGGCTTGCTGCTGCTGCAGCGCCCAGGATCAGACATGCAAGAGAAGAAAAAGCGCGACGCGCTGCTCAGTCAGAGCTCGCTGAGGCGAACAAGAAATTAAAATCCTTCTCGCAGACACTTAATGCTCAAGTTCAGGAAAGAACCAGAGAGCTCCAGGTGGCAAAAAATAAGGCTGTCGACGCCCTTGCAGTTAAATCGCAGTTTGTTGCTCAGATGAACCATGAACTCAGAACACCGCTGAATGGTCTGCTTGGCCTGGTCAACTCCGCCATCGAAGTGTCGTCTGAAGAAAGTGTTTTGAGTCTCCTGGTGAAAGCGAAGGAGTCCGGGCTTCTGTTAACAGACCTGATTAACTCAGTTCTGGACTTCAGCAAACTTGAAGCGGGTCAGATGCAGATCAACAAAACCCCCACTGACATTACTGACTTTATTCAGAACACCGCCCGGCACTTTGAACACTCAGCTGAAGCAAAAGGTATCGATTTGATAGTCGATATCGATGTTGACTCCCGATCGACATTTATGGTCGATCGAAACAGACTCACCCAGGTCGTCACTAACCTGGTCGGCAATGCCATCAAGTTTACTGACTCCGGTCATGTCAAGATCGGGGTGACAAGGGAAAACGAATCTCTGCTTCTCTATGTGGAAGACTCCGGCATCGGCATAGCGCAGGAAAACCTGGCTCTCGTCTTCGAACCCTTTACTCAAACCGAAGAGGTCACCACGGGTTTCTATGGTGGCACCGGGCTTGGCTTGACAATCTGTAAACAGATCGCAGACCTGCTGGGCGGGCAGTTGCGGGTAGAAAGTCGGCAAAACGAGGGGACTACTTTCAGCTTTGTTTTCCCCTCAGTGCAGCTAACGAGTGAGAGCAAACCAGAGAAACCGCAAATAAATTACACCGCACTCAGAGAGAAGAAGATTCTCGTTGTTGAGGATAATCCCATTAATCTGCAGGTGGCTGAGCTCTTCCTACAGAGAGCAAACATGCAAGTAGCCTCGGCATCCAATGGTCGGCAAGGACTGCAAGCTGCCGAGTCAGGTGACTTCGATGTGATTTTAATGGACCTTCAAATGCCAGTCATGGACGGCGAGGAAGCCGCTCGACTGATACGCCTGAGCGGCAACGAGGTACCGATTCTGGCCTGCACCGCGAACACTGACGAGCGCACTAAAGAAAGCTGTCTTGCGGCTGGTATGAACGGTTTCGTCACCAAACCAGTAAATTTCGAATCACTGCTCCAGGCAATCCTGGCGGTGATTGCGGAGTAATAAACAGCTTCACCACCACGGGTTTGGGCTATGACGCCGGGGCAATGATAAGCGCCGTTGGCGCGGTTAGGGAGAATTTGTTGAATGACGGCGAATCCTGCGATCGAGAGCAACCAGAGTCAGGTCGAACCACCTACTTTTCGAGCGTCTTCTCACAACTGTCACAGATCCCGTGGGTGAACCCCGTTTCGTTTTGGCTACTGACAAAATATTCCAGACTTTGCCAGGACTGGTCCTCTGTTTGAATCTTTTTACACCAGGCGCACATTGGGAGTACCCGTTCAAGATTACTCAGTTGCTGCGCAAAGGCTTCAGCGAGCTCAGAGGATTCCTGGGCTTTTCTCGTGGCTTGCAACTCACTTGTTATCGATCGCCTTCGTGTCTCGAAAGCAGCATAAGACAGTATCAGTGACAAAAGGATCATGTAGCCGTAGTGAACCCAGTTGAAAGCCTGATCAATCGATAAGGCAATAACTAACCAGGCGACCAGAACGACTATCACAGTGAGCAACCACCAGGCCAGAGAGAGCAGGAAAGTCCCGGTCGCTATTATAATAAATGCGACATTGGTTGATTGGTGATCCTGCTCGCTGAGATACAGATGCGTCAGACTGTTGAAAGCGACCAAAAAAAATACACCAACGCTGACCGGGTACACGAGATTGAGTGTAATCAAGCCCTTCCTATGGCATAGCGTTAGTAAGATCAAAGCCAGCACTGTAAAGCTGGCAAGCGGCAGCATGATCGCACTTTCTTCGGGTTCTAACGTCAGGTAGTGGCCAGCTGAAAGTGCGGTATACATCACGATGAGAGGATAGAAAATGTAGGGCAGCGTTTTATGAACGATTTTTGTTTTTTCTTTTTCACCAAGCTCATTGGTGCGCCAACTTGCCATGAAAGAACCTATTGCTTACGGAAGTAAAGTGTCTCTATCGCCTCGGCAAGCTCTGACTGCGAATAAGGTTTGCTCAAAACTGAAAACCCTGATTCGCTTTCCGCTTGAGATAGAAGTTCTTCGTAGCCAGTGGTCAGTTGAACTTTCACTTTCGGGTGTTGCGCCCTGAGCCACGAAGCCAACTCCAGACCATTACGTCCACCGGGCATGATGACATCACTGAAAACAACCTTGATATCAGCTCGAGCCTCCAGGGTTTCCATAGCGGATTCGGCAGAGTCAGCGACGAGCACCGTGTACCCTTCATGTTCCAAACATCGCTTTGCGAAACGCTTCACACGTTCGTCGTCTTCCACCACAAGGATCGCGCCCAGATCTTTTTTGGGCTTTTCGACACTTTGAGCGACGGTTTCGGCGGCCGGAGCTGGCTCTGCAGCAAGTTGGGGAAGGTAAATCACCACCTCAGTCCCGACGCCTTCTTCACTCGAGATATCTAACCAGCCTTCCGCTTGGTCTACCATACCGCGCACCATGCTGAGCCCCAGTCCGGTTCCCTGGTCATCGGGCTTGGTGGTAAAGAAGGGTTCGGTTACCAGCGCAAGATCTTCTGACTTAATTCCGCAACCATTGTCAGCCACCGAGATGAAGACATACGACCTTAAATTTCCATCAACGCCTCGGGCTTTTTTAACAACCCCGGTTGATACGCTTATCTCACCACCCGCCTCCGACGCATCGCGAGCGTTAATGCAAAGGTTGATTATTGCGCTTTCCAGCCGCCCTGGCGCTGCATTCGTGGTCAATGTCTCGCTGCTGCACTTCAATGATAGAGACACGCCGTGTTGCATCGTTCGCTCCAGCAAACGAAAGACCCGAGTAACTAACTCGTTAACGTCTATTTCGCTGGGTGTCATCTTTTGCTTCTTTGCGAAAGAGAGAAGTTGTTTGTTCAGATTAACGCCATCCTGAGTCGCCGATAGCGTATCTTCTATCACTTCTTTGAGATCCTGATCATCCTGGTTGACCTCTTCCGCCAGGATTCTTACGTTACCTTGTATTACTGAGAGGAGATTATTGAAATCGTGCGCAATACCTCCGGTGAGGCTACCGATTAACTCCAGTTTGTTAGCTTGTTCGGCAACTCGAGTTTTTTCGTGCGTTTCCGTGAGATCTTGACCCACACAGATGACACCGTTGACCTGATCGTCAGCGTCTCTGCGAGCAGTTGCACTGAGAAACAACTCGACTCGGTCACCTTCCGGTGTCAGGAGATTTACCTCAAAACTCTTGAGATCTTCACCTCTATGTGCAGATTCGAACACGGCGTTGACTAAATTTATGCTTTCCTCGGCGATAAATCTGTCGTCGAGTCTTTGGCCTAACACATCTTCTTTTTTGTATCCCGTCAGCGTTTCTGCAGCCTGATTCCACTCATTGATGTTAACAGCTAAGTCGACACCTATTATCGGAGCATTAGCATCCTCTATGATCTTGCGCAGTTCGGCCGCTGATTGCTCTGCCTTCCTTAAAGCTGAACCTTCTTTAACGCCCACAATATAACCGGCACATGCGAGAACGATGGGCGCCAGTTCAATGATCAGGAGAAAGTAATTTTCTCTGTGAAATCGCCATAGAGACTCCGCAGTAAAACTGAGGTCGCCGGCTGCGTATGCCAGTGATAGCGCCATCACTGGGAACAGCAGGCCAAACAACAAACCCCAGAGGGTGTAGAGGCGCTTGTTCTTCATTGTTTACGCACTTAGCGTCACAGGGAACGTTATTATAGAACTTGCTGACGAGAAAGGGGCAGCTTTTTCAAACAAACTGCAACGGTGAGATTACAATGCCGTTACGCTGGAAAAAAATCAGAGCCAACCATAACAGCTGTCTGCACTCGCAAATCTTTTATCAAAACAAGGACCTGACCATGGCCATAGACTTTTCTACCGATCCCGAATTCCAGGCCCAGATTGACTGGGTTACACAATTTGTGACAGATGAGATCGAGCCCCTTGACCACCTCATGCTGAGTGGCCGTGATGCCGATGGCAATCGCCTGAGCCGGGACCAGTGGGGCGCGATCCGTGGATTCATCGCGGAATGCCAGCAGCGAGTAAAAGACCAGGGGCTCTGGGGGTTTCACCTTGGCCCGGAACTCGGCGGTCCCGGCCTCGGTCAGGTCAAGCTGTGTCTTTTGAATGAGATACTGGGCCGGACGCGAATGGGCCCCACGATCTTTGGCTGCGCAGCACCCGATACCGGCAACATGGAACTGCTGGCGCACAATGGCACCGAGGCGCAGAAGCAGAAATACCTCGAACCCTCACTTGCGGGTAAGAAACGCTCAGCCTATGCCATGACAGAACCACATGCCGGCGAACCAGGCGAATTTACCTGCAATGCCGTCCGCGATGGCGACGACTGGGTTCTCAATGGTGAGAAATGGTTTATCTCCAACGCCGTCGCGGCTGACTTCTTGATCGTCATGGCGATTACGAATCCCGAAGCACCAATGCTCGAGCGTGCTTCGATGTTCATTGTTGAAACAAACACACCCGGGTTCGAGATCGTCCGCAATGTCCATACCTACGGCACGCCGATTCATGAAAACTTCAATACCGGGCCCGGCCGCGGCGGTCACGCGTACCTGCGTTTCACAGATGTCAGGCTCCCCGCTGATGCCCTGCTCGGCAAGGAGGGAGCAGGTTTCGTCGGTTCCCAAACCCGGCTCTCAGGCGGCCGCATCCACCACGCCATGAGGACCGTCGGCGTCTGCAAGGCCGCACTCGACATGGCCTGTGAGCGGGCGGTGAGCCGTCGCTCCAAGGGTGAGCGCCTCGCTGACAAGCAAATGGTGCAGGCTGACCTGTCTGAGTCGTATATCCAGCTGCAGCAGTTCCGCCTGCACGTGCTCTATACCGCGTGGCTGATTGACGTCACAGGCAGCTACACGCGTGAGATCCGTAAGGAGATCGCTGCGATCAAGGTGAGTGCTGCCAAGGTGACGCATGACGTCGTTTACCGTGCCATTCACCTGCACGGCTCTCTCGGCATGTCGAACGAGACACCGCTCGGCAGCATGTGGATGTCAGCCCCGTTTATGGGCGTGATGGACGGCTCTTCAGAATCTCACAAGGAGAACCTGGCCAAGCTCATGCTGCGTGACTATGAACCGAACGAGGATCTGTTCCCTTCATACCACCTGCCTAAACTGCAACAGGCTGCGCGCGAGAAGTTTGCACCACTGCTGGCAGCGGCAGGCTGAGTCAAACTACAACCGCTCGACGGTGACAGCAATGCCGTTCAGTGCAGAAGTACCGCTTGGCCGATCGACCTCGGCCGCAGCGGCCAGCCGATTGTAGTTAGGCCCGAGTCGGCGCACGCCCTGGGCAACATCATCTTGCTCGCTGAAGCCATGCGGCAGGCAGACACAGCCCTTCATTAAGTCGTCCGTTAGTGTGACTTCCGCCTCAATAGATCCTGCAGCAGAGACCAGGCGGATCCGACCACATTCAGCAACGCCATGTTCCGCCGCGTCCTCGGGATGCATTTGCAGCTGACAATACTGCTTCCCTTTGGTCAGCGACGGCAGATTGCCGAGCCAGGAATTGTTGGTTGCTGCCTGACGCCGGCCGACCAGTCGCAGGCCAGGGTTATCTCGCGTTGCCACAAGGCTTGTGAGTGCATCAATGATCACCGCAGGCGCCAGTTCGATGCAGCCATCTGCATGCGTCACAACCTCTGCCAATCGCCCACCACGCAGTTCGCCGAGGTCAATGCCATCGGGCGTTTCAATCATCTGTTGTAGTGTCAGGCCATCGGTGCCATCAAATTGATCACCCCAGCGCCCTGCTCGAATGCCAAGATCCAGCAACCGCTCGACGCCTGATTCAGGCCCGATACTACCGACAATTTCCTGGATATCGCGACCATGCAGCGGGCTCGATACGTCGGCAACGTAGCCGGTGGCCGCGTTGGCAACGATATTGTCCTCAAAATCTCGCCGCTCTTTGTCTGAAGGGACGCGACCACTCGCGGCAAGACACGACAAGGTCATCGCCATGTCCCATTCACGCATGGCCTCAGCCTCAAATATCGGTGGCGAATAACGCGCACTGTTACGCCACCCCATGGAACCCAGAAAACTGTCGTAATGGCCATCTTCAAACGGGGAAGAACCCGGCAGCACAACATCAGCCAGGCGCGTGGTTTCATTGTGATAAATGTCACAGCACACCAGTAGTTCAAGCGAGCCCAGGGCTTCTGCCAGGCGATCGCTGTCGGGGTTGGAGACGACCGGATTACCTGCAAAACAGAACAATGCCCTGATCTGCCCTTCTCCCGGCGTTTCGATTTCTTCTGCCAGCGCGGCACAGGGCATCTGGCCCAGCACTTCAGGATAACCACTTACCCGGGACTGCCACCGATTGTAGGAAACTGATTCGCTTCCTGAGCGGGCTGACGTGAACGGTTGCTCCGGAAACATCGCACCGCCCGGTCGGTCGAGCGCGCCCAGCAACATATTCAGCACCTCTACCAGGAAACTGGTGAGCGTGCCGTGCTGCTGCAGTGTCGTGCCAACCCGGCCATAGACTACGGGCGACTCCGCGTTGAGCATCTGCCTCGTTAACGCTCTCAGCGCGTCTTCACTCACACCACAGCGCTCACTCGCCAGCGCGAGCGAGACAGGTGACAGCGCCTTTTTCAGTTCCTGCCAGTGCCTGACACCGACCGAAACATCGGGTTCGCGACCCGCTTGAACGATCCCGTTAATCAATGCGGCAAGCAGAAACGCGTCGGTGCCGGGTCGGATAAAGTGATGCGTGTCAGCCAGGCGGGCGGTTTCCGTTCGCCGCGGATCGATCGTCACCAGGCGACCGCCGCGACTTTGCAAGTCCCGCAGTTTTTGTCGAAAGCCCGGGACCATCCAGAGAGATCCGTTCGAGACGATCGGGTTGGCACCCAACATCAATAGAAAATCGGTGCGGGCAATGTCCGGAACCGGCAAGGCCATACCGCTGCCGAACATCAATGCCGAGGCTAGCTGTTTCGGCAGTTGATCGACGCTGCCGGCAGTGTAGATGTTGGTTGAACCCAGCATGCCAGCAAACACCCCTGCCCCCATGGAAAGCCCGATGTTATGTGCGGTCGGGTTGCCAAAATAAACTGCCACCGCATTCCGGTCAGAGCGGTCAAGGAACAATCCCAGTTTTTCGGCAATAAACTCGAATGCCTCATCCCAGCCAACGGGCTGCAACTCTCCGTCACGGCGCAACAGGGGTTGCCTGAGCCGGTCAGGGTCGGCATCGAGATCCTTCAAAGCGATACCCTTGGCACAGACATGGCCTTGGGAAAAAACATCGTCGGGGTTCGCCTCGATCGAAACCACCTTACGCCCATCCGCATCAATGATGAGCCCACATCCCGCTTCACAGACGGAGCAGATCCTTTTTGTACTCATTGACCCTCGCCTTGCTTGTCTTCCAGTCAGTGTCCTTGGCTTCAGTCGAAGCCACAACATGCTCTTTAAGAACATGGCATGCCAGCCTTGAATCCTGTCACAATAGGCACTGAAAATCAGTGCGCGATGCGGTAAAACGTAGGTCCAGGGGCGAAACATGAAACCCATCAATGAAAGCTATCTTTGCGGCACGGCGAAAGAACCGCTGCTCTATGAAACGATTGGCGGTTGTCTTGATCGCATCGCCGCAGAACATCCCGATGCCGACGCGCTTATCGTCAGGCACCAGGGTGTGCGCTGGAACTATGCCGAGTACAAGGAGAAGGTCGAGGCGCTTGCTGCCGGTCTGCTCAGTCTCGGTATTGAGCCTGGTGACCGGGTTGGCATCTGGGCACCGAACCGTTACGAGTGGTGTCTGACGCAGTTTGCGACGGCAAAAATCGGCGCCATCATGGTCTGTGTCAATCCTGCCTACCGGCTGCATGAGCTGAACTATGCCCTCAACAAGGTGGAATGCAAGGCGATCATCACGGCCGATCAGTTTAAGACCAGCGACTATCTCGGCATGCTGAACAGTCTTGTGCCGGAACTGGCCGAGGCAGAACCCGGCCAGCTCAACGCCGAGACACTACCACACCTGACCACCGTCATACGCATGGGTGGCGAGCATTCACCGGGAATGTTCAATTTCGATGACGTCTGTGCTCTCGGCGGTCCTGCAGAAAAGGCAAAAATGGCGGATATCGCCACCCAGCTGCAACCCGATGACCCCATCAACATACAGTTCACCAGCGGTACGACCGGCAACCCCAAGGGTGCGACCCTGAGTCATTTCAATATCTTAAATAACGGCCTTCAGGTCGCTGCCTGCATGCGCTTCACTCACGAGGACCGACTGTGCATCCCCGTGCCGTTGTATCACTGCTTCGGTATGGTGATGGGCAATCTTGCCTGCCTGAGTCACGGTGCCTGCGCGATCTTCCCGGACGAAGGATTTGACCCCGTCAGCGTGCTGGAGACCGTCGCCGCAGAGAAATGTACCGCCCTGCATGGCGTGCCAACCATGTTCGTGGCAGAGACTGAGCTGCCCGATATCGACAACTATGATCTGTCGTCGCTTCGCACCGGCGTCATGGCGGGGGCGCCCTGCCCGCTGGAACTGATGCACAAGGTGATCGACACGCTCAACATGTCAGAGATCACTATCATGTATGGTCAGACTGAGACCAGCCCCGTCAATCACATGACCGATATCGAATCGCCCATCGAGAAACGCTGCGGTACCGTGGGTCGGGTCGGTCCGTACCAGGAAATCAAAATCATCGATGATGCCGGCCATGTCGTTCCACTCGGCGAGAAAGGCGAATTGTGCTGCCGCGGCTACTCTGTCATGCGCGGCTACTGGAACGATGCGGAACGCACCGCCGAGACCATTGATGGCGCGGGCTGGCTGCACTCAGGTGACCTCGCAGTAATGGATGAAGACGGTTACGTGCAGATCGTCGGGCGTATCAAGGACATGATTATTCGTGGTGGTGAGAATGTTTACCCTCGTGAAGTCGAGGAGTTCCTGTACACACACCCTGACATCCAGGAAGTCCAGGTGTTCGGCGTACCGGATGAGCGCTTCGGTGAGATTGTCGCCGCCTGGATCCAGCTGAAAGATGGGGCCAGTGTCAGCGAGGACGACATCAGGAATTTCTGCAGGGACCAGATTACCCACTTCAAGGTACCTACCAGGATAAGGTTCGTTGCCGAATTCCCGATGACCGTGACCGGCAAGATCCAGAAGTTCAAGATGCGTGACGCGATGCTCGAGGAACCTGCCGCCTGATCTTCACCCGCCGCCAACGGCGCTCTGCTCAACGATAAGCAACAGGATGGCGCGGCCACACGCTACTCCTTTAACAGGCCATCCTGTAGCATGACGTCGTCAACCGAGAGACCTTAAGAGACCAGAGACACGTGGAAACCCGGAAAACCATCTGCCCCCTCGACTGCCCTGATGCCTGCGGTATTGTCGCGACACTGGATGACGGCATCATCACCCGTATTGACGGCGACCCTGATCACCCGTTCACGCAGGGCTTTCTTTGCAAGAAAGTTCGCACCTACCATGAGCGGGTCCAGTCCGATGAGCGTGTGCTCTACCCGCAGAAGCGAGTCGGGCCTAAAGGCGAAGGCCGATTTGAGCGGATATCCTGGGATGAGGCCTGGTCGATCCTGATAGAAAAGCTGACGGCTATTCGCGAGGAGTTTGGCGGCGAGGCGCTGCTGCCGTATTCCTATGCCGGGAACATGGGCAAGGTCAATTTCCACGCCGGCGATCCGTTCTTTCACCGGTTCGGCGCCTCGCGTCTGAATCGCACTATCTGCTCGACCGCAGCCAAGTCAGGCTGGGCACTGCACTACGGCTCAGACCCGCACAGCCCTCCCGACAAGGCACTGGATGCGGATCTCATCGTCGCCTGGGGTATCAACGCGAAAGTGACCAACATTCACTTCATGCCGCTGGTCGTGGCAGCGCGCAGGCGCGGTGCGAAATTTATTGTCATCGACCCCTATCGCAACATCACAGCGGAAGCCGCTGATGACCACTATCTCGTCAAGCCGGGCGGTGACACCGCACTCGCGCTGGCCATCCTGAAAATCCTGATAGCAGGCAAAAAGGTCGACCACGGATTTATTGAAAACCACTCTGAGGGTTTCGCTGAACTCACGGCTTACGTCAGCGGCCTCGACATGGCGGCACTGGTCGAGAAATCCGGTGTCAGCGAAGCGCGCATCCATGAGCTCACGGCGCTGTTTGCTGCCAACCCGAGGACCTTCATTCGCGTGGGTGTTGGCCTCTCGCGCAATACCCAGGGCGCCATGACAACGCGTGCGATAGTCAGCCTGGCTGCGACACTCGGCCTGTTTGATGGTAAACCTGGCGCTGGCGCCCTGCTCTCAAGCACAGCGTTCCCGCTAGATCTGCGCAAGCTGATGTTTACCGAGCTGATGCAGCAGCCAACCCGTACTATCAATATGGTCAGGCTCGGCGAGGCCCTGACGCAGGCAGATCCGCCAGTCAAAGGCCTGTTTGTTTACTCCAGTAATCCGCTCAGCGTCGCACCAGACGGCAGCGAGGTGAAACGGGGGCTGGCCCGCGAGGACTTGTTCACCATCGTACACGAGCAGGTGTATACCGACACCACGCGCTATGCCGACCTGCTGCTACCGGCAACAACATCGTTTGAAAACGACGACCTGTATTTCGGTTTCGGACACTTCTACATGAGCCGGACCGAGCCCGTCGTACAGCCACGCGGTGAGGCGATCAGCAATTTCGACCTGTTCCAGACCCTGGCGCAGAAGATGGGTTTCAATGACCCCGTATTCTTCGAGACAGCGGCCGAGCGCATCAATACTTACACACCGGCGATCTCCGGCATGCCCGCGGAGATCGGCGACGAGATTCCTGCCGGCGCAACTATCAGGTCAACCTACTTCGAATCTGCCGGCGACTTTACACGCCCGGGCGCGAAAAAATTTCAGTTTACTGTCGATACCGGTGATCCGGACTTACCTCGCCACGCAGCCCTGATGCCGACCCGGGAACTGGAAGATGAGACACTTACTGAGCAGTACCCCTTTGCATTGATCACGCCACCCAATGGCGATCTGTTGAACTCAACCTTTGGCGAGCGATTTCCCGACAAACTGGCAGCCGTGATGGTTCACCCGATCGATGCCGAGCGTCTCGACATCAATCAAGGCGACTGCGTTGAGATCGCGAACCCGCGAGGTCGACACACACGCGAGGCACAGGTGACCGATCGCACCCAGCCAGGCCTGCTTGTCGCAGAGGGTATTTACTGGCAGAACACCCAGTCCGGCGATTCAGGAATCAATGACCTCACGTCCCAGGAAGTCACCGATTATGGTGAAGGCGGCACGTTTCATGAAAGCCGCGTGAAGCTGAAGAAAGTGGCAAATTAGGGCAAGTCTGAAAAGGAGCCACTACCAGGTTTCGCCAAACGGGCGGATGACGGACTCAAAAGACCAGGCGCTCCGCGGCTGGTGCGCCACCCGGTAGCATTCTTCCGCAATATCAGCAGGCTGACAGAAGAAGTCGTCTGGCTTGCCTTTGAAGACTTTACGCGTCCACTCAAGGTCGATGACGGCATCAATAGCGACATAGGCGGCGTGTATCCCCTTCGGACCGGCCTCTCGCGCAATACTCTCGAGCAGAATCCGCTGCGCAGCCTTGGTCGGTGCGAAACCCGCAAACTGAGCCCGTCCACGATAAGCAGAGGTATTGCCCGTGCAGATGATCGCGCCCTCGCCGGCACTTTCCATGTCCGGCGTGACCAGGCGTGCCAGTTGCAGCAGCGCCATGGTGTTCACCTCAAACGCCTGCCGCAAACGGTCCGCATCGATAGTCATGTAGGTGCCACGTTCCGCGGTGACGGCATTGTGGACGACCACCGCCGGTGCACCCAGCGTCGACCTGATCTCGTTATAGGTATCCTCAAGTGCGACAACATCGCTGACATCGCAGACAAAAGGATGTGCCTCCGGGACTTCAGCAGCGAGTCCATCAAGGCGCGTTGCGTCCCGCGCCAGCATGGCGACTGAGTAGCCACCGGCAGCGAACCGGCGAACCAGTGCAGTGCCAGTACCGGGTCCAACCCCTGTAATCAGGCAGGCCTTCACGACGATCGGACCTGCTTGCGATACACCTTGACCGGCAGCCGGGTGTACCCTTTAACGAACGAGGAGAAGGTGCGAGGCGGTTCCTCAAGGACCTCAATGCGATCAAAGCGTTGCAGGATTTCTTCCCAGAGAATACGCAGCTGCAGCTCGGCGAGCCGGTTCCCCATGCAGCGGTGAATGCCAAAACCAAACGACAGGTGGTTGCGCGAGTTCGGGCGGTCAATGATCAGGTCATTGCCATTTTCAAACACTTCTTCGTCACGGTTACCAGAAACGTACCACATCAATAGCTGGTCACCCTGCCTGATCTGCTTGCCGCCGATCTCGATGTCTGCGTTCGCCGTGCGGCGCATGTAGGCCAGCGGCGTCTGCCAGCGGATCACTTCAGCGACCATCTTCGGAATCAGGCTAGGGTTGGCGACGAGCTTGTCATATTCCTGCGGAAACTTGTTCAGGCCATAAACACTGCCAGACATGGTGTTCCGCGTCGTATCGTTACCACCGACAATAAGCAGCAACAGGTTACCCAGATGTTCCAGCGGCTGCATGTTCTTGGTGGTTTCACCATGCACCAGCATCGACACAAGATCATCACCGGGTTTCTCGCGGCGTTCTTCGAACAGTTTCGCGAAATAGGTCACGCAGTCGATGAATTCCTGGCGCTTTTCTTCCTGGGTTTCGACGATGCCGCCCGGCTCTGGAATCGCGAACACGACGTCTGACCAGCGGGTCAGCTTACGCCGATCTTCCAACGGAAAATCGAACAGGGTCGCCAGCATCAGCGTCGTGAGTTCAATCGATACAGTGTCGACCCAATCGAATGCCTGGTCATGCGGCAGAGAATCCAGCACCTTGCAGGTCCGCTCGCGAATCAGAGGTTCGAGATTAGCCAGGCTGGACGGGGCCACAATCCCAGTCACGGATTTCCGCTGGACATCGTGTGACGGCGGATCCTGAGCGATAAAAGGTGATTCCGCACCGGAGAAGACGCTGTTGCCGATCTCCGTGCCTACCGGAAAGCCGAGGGTGATGCCATTGGCCGAAGAGAAATTTTCCCAGTCGGTATCGACGGCCTTGATATCCTTGTACTTGGTCAGTGACCAGTACCGACCTGCCGTTTCAATTTCGTTAAAGTGGACAGGGTCTTCCGCTCGCAGGCGCTCAAACACAGCCTGCCAGCGGTTATCTGCGAACAGGTGAGCATTGAGTGGATTTACATCCTCAAGCGGCATCTCATAAGGGTCAGGCGTGTTGGCGCCTTTGGCAGCCTGTTCCTGTTCCGGCGTGCGATAATTGGCCGTCGCCGCTGCGGCTGAATCACTCATGTGTTTTTCTCCGATCAATTCGCCCCTTTCATACCACAATTATCAGCACTTGCACATGACGCACGAGTGCTGGCGACACCTGGACTGCCGCGACCCAGGATGCACAGTTCTGGTCATTGAGGTCGCCCGGTGATATTAATGTCATCAACAGGAGCGGGACAGGAATGAAATACAGCGAGATTTCGGCTGAAGAAGCAGCTTTAAACGGCATGTCGGTGGCAGTCTATGCGGCGACCCGCCCCGATGATCCGGCTGTCGCTGATCAGTACGGCCGCAAGTTTTCCTGGCACGAACTGAATGCAGCAGCGAATCAACTGGCACGCCTGTTTCGCGATCTCGGGCTGAGCACCGGCGATGGCGTCGCATTACTCTCGAGCAACCGGGCTGAATTTGCCCTTGTCATCGCTGCCTGCATGCGCAGCGGTGTTCGACTGACCCCCATTAACTGGCACCTGACCGGCGAGGAGGTTGGCTACATTCTCAACAACTGCGATGCGCAGGTCTTCATTACCGAGCAGCGATTTGCCGAGGCCGCCCTCGAGGCGGTTACTCACACCGACAAACTCAAGGCCTGCCTCAGTTGCGACGGCGACCTGTCCGGGTTCGACAACCTCGCTGAAGCGGTCGCCAGTCATTCAGCGGACAATCTCGCCGACCCGGTCCATGGTAACTGGATGCTCTACACCTCGGGCACCACAGGCAGACCCAAGGGCGTCCACGTCAAGGAGCGTCCACCTAATATGCCAGACCCGGATCGCAGCCACACGTTTGATACCGTGGCACTTTGCACCGGCCCCGCCTACCACGCCGCACCGCTCGCAATTGATGTGGTCGCAACGATTGTCTCCGGTGGCAAACTGGTACTGATGGACCGGTTCGACCCGGAGCTGACTCTGCAACTGATTCACGACCATCGAGTGACACACACCCACATGGTGGCCACCATGTTCCATCGCATGCTGCAACTCGATGAAGCAACCCGTTCAAACTACGACGTCAGCAGCCTGCGCCGCGTCGTTCACGGG
>Ga0255759_10002789_pt1 | contig 15515 bp, 16 predicted proteins | sample 101ome_20_FD_179959 | JGI IMG/M metagenome (GOLD analysis project Ga0255759, IMG submission 179959) | Coastal salt marsh microbial communities from the Groves Creek Marsh, Skidaway Island, Georgia - 101404AT metaG (version 2) | ecosystem: Environmental > Aquatic > Marine > Intertidal zone >...
AATGGGTGGTGTGCAGGCGATTGCGTCGATGGCTTTCGGCCTGTTTGGCAATCCTGCAGCGGACATGCTCGTGGGGCCGGGTAACAGCTATGTCGCGCTTGCCAAGCAGATGCTGTTCGGTGAGGTCGGCATTGATGTGATAGCGGGACCGACGGAGTCCGCTGTGATTGCAGAAACCGGTGCTGACCCCGTGACCATCGCTATTGACCTGGTCTCACAGGCCGAGCACGGACCCGACTCGCCGGTCTGGCTGATTGTCAATGACCGGGCATTGGCTGAAGCAGTGATGGAACGGGTATCTGTGATCGCCGCCGGCATGCCGAATGCTGAAACCGTCAATCATGCCTGGGAACATCATGCCGAAGTTGTACTTTGTGATGATCGCGAGGAAATGGTTCGGGTGAGCGATGAGTATGCGCCGGAGCACCTGCAGATTTTGTCTGATGATCTGGATTGGTGGCGTGAAAAACTCAGCAATTATGGCTCTCTCTTTCTCGGGGAAGGCAGCACGGTGACACACGGTGATAAGTGCTCGGGTCCCAATCATATCCTGCCAACATTGAAGGGCTCACGGTACACCGGTGGGCTGAATGTGCAGAAGTTCATCAAGGTGCTGACCTGGCAGAAAATTGATGAGGCTGCAAACAGGGGCATGAGTGCAGCAGGTTCGAGAATCTCTCGTGTTGAAGGGATGGAAGGTCATGCCCGTGCCTGTGACTGGCGCTTGCGAAAATACTTTCCCGGCGAAGATTGGCCTTTTGTTGTGCGCGAAAGGGGTGAGCTGGAGAACAAGAAATCGTGAAAGTGTTCGAAAAGTCGTTCCTGCAGCAGGAGCCGTTGCCGGCTGCTGCGATTCATGCCGTGACAGAGGTCATGCAGTCCGGACGTTTGCACCGGTATGACACGACACCAGAGCACCCAGGCGAAGTGGCCCTGCTTGAGCAGGCTTTCGCTGCTTATCAGGGCAGTCGATACTGCCTCGCCTGCGCATCAGGTGGCTACGCCCTCTATATCGCCATGCTGGCAACGGGTGTGAAGCCGGGTCACCGAGTTCTCTGCAATGCCTTCACGCTGGCGCCTGTGCCCGGCGCGATACACAACTGTGGTGCGATACCCCTGCTGGTAGACACCTGCCCAGACCTGACCATTGATCTCGACGACCTCGAACAGAAGGCGTCCCAGGCGGAATATCTAATGCTGTCACACATGCGGGGTCATATCGGGGACATGGATCGTATCACCGCAATTTGTCGACAACACAAAGTCATCCTGATTGAAGATTGTGCACACACGCTGGGTGCCAGATGGGATGGCAGACGCAGCGGCAGCTTTGGCGAAGTCAGCTGTTTTAGTACGCAGACCTATAAGCACCTCAATTCAGGTGAAGGCGGGCTTCTGGTTACCGATGACCCTGAGCTCATTGCCCGGGCCATCGTGTTGTCAGGTTCCTACATGCTGTTTGATCGGCATCTCGCTGCCCCGGATGCTGCCGACATCGCTGCGCTGGCGAAAACCACGCCAAATTACAGCGGTCGTATGGACAATATGAGGGCAGCGTCGCTGCTCGGTCAGTTACCCTGCCTTGACGAAAACTGCCAGCGATGGAACGAACGCTACGGGGTTCTTTCCGAAGGGCTTGCCCGCATTGATGGAATTACCCAGCCTGTGCGCGATCCGCGTGAACACTTTGTCGGCAGCTCGATCCAGTTTTTTCTGCCGGATTTCAATCAGGCAGAAATTATTGCGTTTGTTGATGCCTGTGCTGACCGGGGCGTGCAGTTAAAGTACTTTGGTCGAGATGAGCCGCAGGGTTACACCAGTCGCTATGACAGCTGGGGATACCTGGGACAGGCCGAACAGCTGACACAGACAAATCATCTGTTGGAGCAACTGATTGACATGCGGGTTCCGCTCACCTTTGATCTGGACGACTGTCAGCTCATTGTCGACATCATTGCAGAAGTGCTGGGCGAATATGTCTAACGACCGTCGAGTTGTCGGTGTGCTTGGGGGCATGGGCCCGGAAGCGACCCTTGACCTGTTACAACGTGTTGTACGCGGCACGCCAGCAAGGGATGATGCTGACCATATCCGGATACTGGTGGACAACAATCCGGGCGTACCGTCACGTATTGAGTATGTGATACACGGCCGGGGTGACAGCCCGCTACCGACGCTGACGGCGATGGCGAAAGGGCTGGTTGAGCAGGGCGCAGACTTTCTGATCATGCCCTGCAATACAGCGCATCTTTATGCGGATGAGATTGGTGCAGCAGTCAATGTACCGTTAGTGAGTATGGTTGAAACAGCGCTGGCAGCTGTCGTTGCAATGGGGCCTGACTATCGTCGATTGGGTCTGCTGCATCGACAGCCGTTGTCCAGACCCACTTGTATGAAACTGCATGCGAGCAGAACAATATTGTTGTTGTGACACCCGATCCAGACCGGCAGGCGCGCTTGATGTCGATCATAAAAAGCGTCAAAGCGGCATCGCAGGTAGAAACCGACGCCAGAGACCTTAACGAGATAGGTGCCAGTTTAAGCAAGCAGGTCGATTGCCTTCTGATCGCGTGCACTGAACTTTCAGCTTTCAGTCAGGGTCTTGATCTGGATGTGCCGGTCATCGATGCATCGCAGTGCCTGGCAGAAGAAACAATAAAAATAGCCCTTGGGAGAAAACCGCTATGAGTGATGGGATTGATCAGGCAGTTGATGCAGCATTCAGGCCTGTTGCGGAGACCATGGTTGAGCTGGTGTTCTTTTCGATTGATGTTGGCGGTACCGACCTCCCATTGATCGTTGTCTGGCTCGTGGTGGGTGCGATATTTTTCACGGGCTACTTCCGCCTGATCAATATTCGAGGATTCAGCCACGCCATTCGGATTGTCACCGGCAAGGAAGATTCTGAGCCCAAGGCGCCGGGCGAGGTCTCGCACTTTCAAGCGCTGACGACAGCTGTGTCAGGCACGGTCGGTGTTGGCAACGTGGTACATGTCGCGGTCGCTATTTCCATCGGCGGACCGGGAGCCACCTTCTGGCTGATCGTCGCCGGCTTCCTGGGTATGGCGTCAAAATTTGTGGAATGTACGCTGGGCGTGAAGTACCGGCAAACCAACGCTGATGGGTCTGTCTCTGGTGGTCCGATGTTTTACATGGATAAAGGGTTTGCGGAGTTAAACATGCCGCGGATTGGTAAAACCATGGCGTGGTACTACGCGATTTGCGTGATGCTGGGTTCGCTGGGCGCGGGTTGCATGTTCCAGGCAAACCAGGCCTACGTGCAGTTTGTGTCGGTCAGTGGTGGTGATGCCAGTGTCTTCGCCGGTCGCGGCTGGCTTTTCGGTGTGCTGCTTGCTCTGTTAACAGCGGTCGTCATCATCGGCGGGATTAAAAGCATCGCCAAGGTGACCTCAAGACTTGTGCCGTTTATGGCGCTGCTCTATGTGTTTACGGCGCTTATCGTTATTGGTGCCAATGCCGAAAAACTACCGGGTGCTGTTCTCTCCATTGTTACCAACGCGTTCAGCCCTGAAGGTGTGACAGGTGGGGCCATTGCTGTGCTGGTTCTGGGTTTCCGTCGCGCAGCATTTTCCAATGAGGCGGGGATTGGTTCCTCATCCATTGCTCACGCAGCGGTAAAGACCAAGGAACCGCTGACCCAGGGATTTGTTGCCATGCTGGAACCGTTTATAGATACGGTCATTGTCTGCACGATTACTGCACTGCTCATTACTGTGACGGTTTACGATCCCGGGATGTTGAATGACGGTCAGATCAGCGGCGTCGAGCTGACATCGGCAGCGTTCGCGAGTGTCATTCCCTGGTTCCCTTATGTACTGGCGGTCGTCATTATGCTGTTCGCCTATTCGACGATGATTTCGTGGTCTTACTATGGGCTCGAGGGGTTCATCTACATCTTCGGGGCGAAACGGTCTTCGAAGCTCGTCTTCAATAGTATCTTCTGCATTTTTATCGTGATTGGTTGCACCACACAGTTGAGCGCGGTGCTTGATTTCTCCGACGCCATGATTTTCGCCATGGCGCTGGCGAATATTGCAGCGCTTTATGTGCTTGGCCCGGGCGTAAAACGAGATCTCGATGTCTACTGGCAGCGGATTAACGAGTCGCGGTCAGCCAGATAGGCTTAGTGCCTGACTACGATCCCGAAAGTCGCTGGTCGATGCGGTAAATAGAACGGCCTTTCGCAAAAGTTTCGATGACGGGGATGTCCTTGATTGTATCCGGGTCAACCGTCAAAGGGTTTTCGCCTAGGATGACCAGGTCTGCCTGCTTACCTGCTGTAATGGAACCTTTCGTGTCCTCTTCAAAGTACTGGTAGGCCGCGCCGAGCGTCACGGCGTGCAGTGCCTGCATTGGTGTCGCACGCTGATCGGGCCCGAGCACGAATCCACTGCGGGTCTTACGATTTACCGTCACCCACAGGAGGCGCATGACATCCGGTGGCACGATCGGCGCATCGTTGTGCACCGTGAAGGGAATACCGAGTTCTGCTGTTCGGCCAACGGGACTGATAAACGCGGCTCGGTCTTCGCCGAACGACCTGCGGTGCCAGTCACCCCAAAAAAACGGATGGGCGGCGAAGTAGGAAGGGACGAGACCGAGTTGCTTGATTTTATGCAGCTGGTCTTCCCGCGTAAGCTGCGCGTGAATAATCACGGTTCGGTGATCGGGTAGTTCTATATCTGCGACTGCTTTTGCGACCCCTTCGATCATCACATCAATGGCACCATCACCGTTTGCGTGTGCGAGCACGGGTACACCACGACGAATCAGCCCGGCAATCCGCTTCTCGTATTCTGCAGCGGGATAAATGAGATAGGCGCGGTAGTCCTCAGCTGCGCCGGGAGGACCTTCGCTGTAGGGCTTTGACAGAAACGCGGTTCTGCCCTGCGGCGAGCCGTCCAGAAGAAGCTTGATACCACCAACGCGGAAGCCATTCTTGTATGTTCTGTCGGCCTCAATGCTATCGAGTTCGCTGGCTTCCATGCCGTTGCCGACCGGGAAGGCGACGACATCAATGTCGAACGCCTCGCGTTCAGCCATGCTGCGGAACAGACTCACCATACGTGGGCTGGAGCCGCCATCCTGCACGGTCGTCAGCCCATAGCTGGCATGCAGGTCAGCAGACTGTTTGATTATCTGGACCATATTTTCAGGGTTGCTCATGGCCTTGCGGTCTCTGAACAGGTAACCCGCGGTTTCTTCCATAACCCCATTCGGTTCGTTGGTTTCTGGCCAGCGGCGAATGACACCACCAGACGGGTCCGGCGTGTTTTCGTCGACACCTTTTAGTGCCAGCGCCTTGGAGTTCACGGCAGTCAGATGGCCGGAAACATGCATGATGGAAATGGGGTGTTCCAGTGATACTTTGTCGAGATCAGCACGATTTGGGTGCCTACCTTCTGTGATCAGTGAGTCGTCATAGCCGTAACCGTATACCCACTCGCCCTTGGGGATACGCCGTTCCCGAATATGCGCCTGCAGGTGCTGGATAACGTCGTCGATATTGTTAACTGGACCGACGGGTGGAGATGAGAGGTTAGCCATATTGACCAGCGTGCCGGCAAAAGGCATGTGACCATGGGCATCGATGAATCCAGGGACCAGGGCCTGATCTCCCAATTTAACGATGCGAGTTGATGCGCCGTTGTGCCGCAGCACCTCGGCTTCAGTCCCGACCGCAAGAATGCGCGGACCTTTGACAGCAACAGCTTTTGGAGCCGGATTGTCTGCGTCCACCGTTACGATGTTGTTGCCGAGGAAGATGATGTCAGCTGAGCCGAGTGCGGTGGCACTCTGTAAAATGCAGAGGGTCAGGAGGATGGTAAAGATGTGAGCCATTGGTTGCCTCGGGAAACGATGGTTGACAAAGACGCATGGGGTCCTGCGTTCGCAACAGCATTTGAACATCTTGTGTGATCGTCAGATCAAATAGCTGTGACAAAATCGTAAGATATTTTCGCCTCGCGCGGAATAGGTCACGCCATTCCATAGCGGGGCACTAGAAAGGCTGTAAACTTGCGAAACGACGTGAACCTGCTTCAGGTTGCCGCCTCGCTGATTCTGACTTTCGCAGGAGATCCCGTTATGAATGTGCCAAGAAATCTCGCGGGCAAAGACTTTACGCAAAACAAATATGCGTACTTCGACTGGATACGGGAGAACGAGCCGGTTTACAAGGCCAAGATGTTCGTTATGGACATCGTTTGCCTGTCTCGATACCAGGATTGTGCGGACATTGCTCTGGGATATGCCCGGCCTCGTCAAATTCTGCCGCGGTATGATTGAGCGGAAACGACAGCACCCCGGTGATGATGTGCTGTCTCAACTGATTGAGGCTGAGGAAGAGGGCGATAAGCTCAGCGAAGATGAACTGGTTGCCATGATGTTTCTGCTGGTGTTTGCCGGTTACGAAACTACCGTACATCTCATCAACAATGCCGTGCTGACCCTCCTGCAGCATCCTGATCAGCTGCAGAAACTTAAAACTGACCCTTCTCTCTGTAACACGGCGGTTGAAGAAGTGCTTCGGTTTAAGGGCCCCGTTCACGGTACCAAACCCAACTGGACGCGAGAAGATGTTGAATGGGGTGGTGTGAAAATCAAGCGGGGAACCCCGGTGATGCCGCTCCTGGGTGCTGCCAACCGGGACCCGCGCCAGTTTAATGATCCGGAATCCTTTGATATCATCCGTGACCCCAATAAGCACCTGGCGTTTGGCTACGGCATTCACCTCTGCCTTGGTGCCTGGCTTGCGAGACTTGAAACCCGCGTGGCCTTGAATACATTGCTCGCTCGGCATCCCGACCTGGAGATTGCTGTTGACGCCACAGAACTCCGGCTGCAGACCGTACCCTTCTGGCATCGATACGAAAGCCTGCCAATCAGGCTTAACTGAGGTGGTGCCCAGGGTCAGAATGGACGGTCCGACTTGCGTTGCCCGCAATGCAATACCGTGCGTCGCTTATGAAGAGCTCTCCGGCAAGTCCTTTAAAGGCTTCGTATTTCTCAACAACACTAGCGGGAGATTGATCACAGGCAGAAGCCATTCGTAATGCATTGGCGTGATACGCTGCGCCAGGTCCATCAGCTTGGCATCAAGACCGACAAAGATCCGGCGCTTATTGCGTTTAACCCCGTTCAGGATGATTTCAGCTGCGCGTGAAGGATGCATGCCTTTCGTACGGAACATCTCTGCCATTTCGTCCTTGTTGAAATCATCACCCAGGAATCCCGCGTCATCTTCAGTGAACCGAGAGTTCGCTACTATGTTGGTCCCGATGTGCCCGGGGTGCACGCATTGGACCTGAACAGAGGTATCTTTGAACTCTTTTGCCAGGCTCTCAGTAAATCCACGGACACCAAATTTAGTGGCGTGATACACAGACTGACCGGCAACAGCAATCATTCCGAAGATGGACGACGTGTTGACCAGGGCTGCTTCAGGGCGGTCTTTCAGCAGCGGCAAGAACACCCGGCTCGCTTTCACGACACCGTTCAAATTGATATTCATGACCCAGTCCCAGTCCTGTTCAGACATACCATCAAAGTTCGACCCCACGGTAACACCGGCGTTGTTGAACACGAGGTCAACCGCGCCGTGTTGTTCGACAACGGCATCAGGCAATGTCTCAATCTGATCCATGTCGCCCATATCTATGATGTGCGTCGACAGCCCGACATTGTATTGCCTGACCATGGCAGCGGTATCGTTGAGTGTGTCTTCGTTGATATCGCAAATAGCCACGTTGGCACCGGCTTTGGCGAGCAGCACCGCGAGGTAACGCCCCATACCCGAACCCGCGCCTGTAATGACTGCGGTTTTTCCTGAGAAATCTTTCATGCTGGCGTTCGCTATTGATGTCCCGGCAGTTAATCCCAAGAAGGGTATGTCTTGCAAGTTTGCTCCGTCACTACCGGCTCGTAGGCGCGGTATGATCGAGCGGATACGGCGGAGGTGCCAGGCTGACTATTCTTTGTGCCAGCCGGCAATCATCCCAGCGTGGTAGCCCCCGTCTACGGTAATTTCAACGCCGTTGATCCAGTGCGCATCGCCGAGGGTCAGAAATTCTGCCAGTCCTGCGATATCTTCCGGTTGTCCTGCCCGGCCGGTCAGGCGCGTTATACGATCATAATTATCGGGGCCCAGCAGCTTTCGAAAACCGGCTGAGAGCCTCGTGTCGGTGATCCCCGGGTTGATGCAGTTGACCCGGAGTCCCAGCTCCAGGGCTTTTTCCGCTGCGTGGTAAGTGTAGGCAGCCAGACACTGCTTGGAAAACTTGTAGGCCTGATCGCTCCATTTCGCGTGATTCTCAACCAGCCAGTCGACACCTGCGGTGAAAGTGTCGGTCCCGAGCAGCGCGTCGACCTGTTGGCGATTTTCTGACCAGTCTCGCCCTGCGCTGGAGGCAATCAGGGTGATTCCGCTACCCGCCCGGACTCGTGACATCAGCGAATCAGTCAGGCAACGTGTGCCCAGAAAATTGATCCGCACGATTTTCGCAGGATCGTCTGACGATCCTACCCCAGCTACGCAAATCAGGCCGGCGATCTCCCGAGGCAGGTGATCGATGGCGCTGGCAATCTGCTCGGGGTCATTAAGATCGCAGTGGATGTAATCGAGCGTATGGTCAGTCGAAGGTACGATGTCCAGATTCAGTGTTTGATAGCCGGCTGAGCGGAGACGGACCTCGATCGCCCGGCCGATGCCCGAGCTGCCTCCGGTGATGACGACAGGTGCTCCCATATCAACAGCTTAGGGATCGATCTCACTCGGGGTCAAGCATGATAGTCTGCACTCGCTGGGGGGAGGACCTAGGAATGTCAGTTAACGAATCTGTTACCGATCAGGTTGATGCAATGCGCCAAGGGACATTGCGGCCAACGACGTTAGTGGATCAAGCTATCACCCGCATCGGCCAGCTCAACCCTGCGGTCAATGCGGTGATAACGTTGGCTGAGGCGCGTGCCAGGGAAGAGGCAGCGTCCTGGGATCTTGCATGGTCCACTGGTGATGACCTTCCTCCTTTAGCCGGGGTCCCTGTTTTGATTAAGGATAACCAGCGTACCGAAGGTATCCGTACAACCCTCGGTAGTTCGCGCTTTCTAGACCAGGTCCCGGAGGTAGATGCCGGTATAGTCGCCAGGTTGCGAGCAGCAGGTGCCATCATTCTGGGGAAGACCAACATCCCTGAATACAGCATAGGTGCGAATACTGTTAACCCGGTCTTCGGTGCGACAGGTAATCCATTTGACCCCGCAATGACGTGTGGCGGCAGCAGCGGAGGGTCTGCAGTAGCGGTGGCTTTGGACATGACGAAACTCGCCACGGGTTCAGACCATGGCGGTAGTCTGAGGATTCCGGCGAGCTACTGTGGCGTTATCGGTTATCGAGCGACCCCGGGAGTGGTGCCGAACGAGGAAAGGAGGACACCCTCGACTCACTATAGTCTTCAGGGGCCTATCGCGCAGAATGTTGCCGATGCCGCGCTGATGTTGTCAGTGATTGCCGATCGAAGCCATGGCGGTGAACGTGACCCCATGACATTTCCCCTTGATACACAACAATTCCTCAATCTGGCAGACGTCGACCTGGGTCAGCTCAAGGTCGCTGTTAGTGCTGACCTGGGTGGGCTGTTGGTTTCTCGAGATACCAGGAATCTCTTTGTCGAGCGTATTGAGCGCCTGGCATCCCGTTTCGATACCTGCGACTGGCATGATATCGACCTGACTGAAGCGCCCGGGGTGGACTGGCATCTGCGGCAGGATGTTTTTGTTTCCCAGTATTTTGAAGAGGCCGGCAGCTGGGATGAAAACTTCAGCCGAAACGTCCGTCAGACTTATGAAGCCGCCATGCAAACATCAATGCAGGCCATCGCGGAAGCTCGATATCGGCAGCTGCAACTCATGCATCGATGCCAAGAACTGTTTAACGATTATGACCTGCTGATTGTGCCTGGTGTCGGTGTTCAGCCTTTTCCATGGAAGCAGGATTATCCAGAAATGGTTGACGGGCAAGTGATCGAAAACTATATGGCGTGGTTGCATCTGACTTCGAGCCTGACCGTGGTGGGACTGCCTGTTCTGGCAATGCCATTGGGTCAGGATACAGGCGGGATGCCATTCGGCGTTCAGTTAGTTGGAAAGCGCCATGCGGATCATCAATTGCTGTCGGTTGCTCGGGCTCTTGAGCAATCATGTCGTGAAGATGTGCTCCTCAGGCGCCCTTTGCCGGACACGGCCTTCTCGCCACGCTCCTGAGGATTACAAGGAGGAAAGGCAGGGCAGCTCGAAGCGCTGCCCTTTGGATCATGGGGTTTGATTATCTGACAACGATCATCAGCTCCACTCCCGAGTCAACGACTGTCGCTCGCCAGCACCATGAAACCATTGATGCAGAAAACATGATGCGCGACGATGAGTTAGTGGTGGAAGAGGTTATCGCTGTTATCGATCGACGGCCATAGGTGCAACCAGGCTCGAAGATAATGGCCATCATTTTCAAAGCGTTTTTACCGCTGCTGAATTAGGTCCAAATCTGTAGAGGAAATCCAATTCCAGATGTCGAAGTTGCCAGCTGCCTTAGTCCACTTATCCGTAGCTCTTATGTTCATCTTGAGCGCGGTGTTACAGTTCAATGACCCCGACCCGATTTACTGGTCCTCAGTTTATTTGTGTGTCGCTGGGGTGCCGATGACGAGGTTGTTAGGCTGGCGATCTTCTGCGGTTATCTGGTTGCCTGCGGGAATGGTCATTGCAGGTTTATTGCTGTCGCTTAATGGATTCCTGGATTATCTGCTGTCCGCTGATTACTCATCAATTTTTGCCAGTATGCAGGCTGAAAAACCATATATCGAATCAGCTCGAGAATTTCTCGGTTTATTAATTTGCGGGGTTTGTCTGTTTGTTTATGGCAAGCTTGATGGCAAATAATTCCGATTGTATGAACCTTGGGTGTAAGACGAATTAACCTCGTTTCTGCTTCATCAATCAGGTATCCAACGTCATCGAATACGCTTTTTTCTTGCCACGCTCCTGAGGTTTCAGTGGGGCGCGGATTCGTTCTGGAATTGACGATGAATCTCGATTAAGCCTGGTGTGAGTATGGCGAGCCATGCCAACACGGCAATTCCAAACCATTTGACGGGCAGGACCAGACACAAAACCAACCACAGCGCGACAAAACCATAGACTCGGTTCATCATCTTTGCCGGTGATGCTGAGCTCTTGTCCCCGTCCCGCGCCAGTGGGAAAGCCTTCGGTCTGATGAACCAGCCGTGCGCAGTCAAAATCAGCAGAAAGCGGAACCAACCAATTTCTTTAGAGCCCATCACCGGATTGATATCCAGAGCCGCATCCTTGGTGTCGCCAAGCGATGCCTGAATCTTCTCCCAGGTGTAAGCTGCTTCTGGACGCGCACCAGCGCCACTCATATTGCTGAACTTCGGTACACACCGCCACCGATACAATATCCTCCCGGATTTGTGTACCGCTACGACCGCTGGTTGGTAATACCCGTTGGGGTGAGACGCCCACTTACGCTCGCGCAGATGGCCAGCGTCTTCATTGAAAAAGACATCCAGCCAACCTCGCTCGCTGCATTCTTCGCGAATCTCATGATGCGGGTCACCGACGATCGGAAAATGAGTCTCCCATTCCAGTTCAGCCTCGGTCGCCAATGTCTGGGGTTCGCTGGTAACACCGAACACTTCCCCACCTGCCGCATGGATTTCCTCAAGGACACCAGTCTTCACATAGCTTCGTAACTCGAAGCGACAGGGTGGTCACCACAAACCGCGATAGTAAAGCAGCAACACAAACTCATGCTGCTCTAACTGTCTGTCTAACCATTCTAGCCGAACACCGATCGGTGGATCGAGCAGTGGCGGGATATCAGGTTCTGATTCGGCTGCAAAATCGAATTGGAATGCATCACCATCAGGAACAACGCGCACCTGCTCCCGGGCGCATATCTCACCATCACAAAGCACAAGGCCGAACTCGAATGGCTCGTCGGTGCTCTCGATATCATCCACATCGACCAGGCCAGTCAGGGCGTACTCCGATGCACGCGCGTTGTTTATCCACACCAACGCAGCCTGCGCGGCGGGTGCCAGATGATCGGGTATGTTTTCAGGTGCCTGCAGTGAGCTCATACAGCCTATTCTATCGGGAAAAGTAGATGAACCGCTCATTCTTCCGCCAGATTTTCCTGCTGTTGTGGGCCGCCGGAGTTAAGACCGATCTGTGAATATCCCCCAACTAGTCTTGCATTTAGATGGACTTCTCGACAGATTCGTCAAGCGCTATCAGCGGTCGACCCCTTTCAAGATTTGCCCTGACCCAACATAGCAAGAAGGTTGGTATGCCAACTGGTATCCTTAAGCCCTTCATAACCAGACAAGCGACAAGGACCAGAAAATGATCAAGCTATACGGCCTCAGGATGAGCAACTATTACAGCCTGACGAAAGCGCTGTTGATTGAAAAGGGGATTGAGTTTGAAGAGGTCAAGGCACCTCCATCGCAGGAAGAAGACTACCTGTCGCGATCCCCGATGGGAAAAATGCCGTCGATAGAGGTGGATGGTCAGTACCTGTCGGAGTCGATTGCAATATTCAACTACCTGGAAGCCCTGAAACCGGGCCTGTTGCCTGACGACCCCTTTAGTGCGGCGAAGGCCATGGAACTAGCCTGCCATTTAAAACTCGATATTGAGCTGGTCGCCAGGCGCTGTCTGCCGGAACTACTGTTCAACAAACCGGTCAGTGATGAAACTAAAAAAGAAGTGCGCAGGGACCTTGGCAAGGGGAGTAAGGCGGTTGAGCGTCTGATCGTTTGTGATCCCTACATTCGTGGCAGTGAGATAACCGTCGCTGACTTCTACGCGTATTATTGCCTTGGCCTGGCTTCGCAACTGGCAAAAATCGCAGAGGTTGATCTGCTGGGAGACTCGCCGAAGCTGGTTTCGCTGCTCGAACGGCTCGCTCAGCATCCAAGCATTGCGCAGGTGACTGCAGAGGCAGCCGGCCAGCCCTAACCTTTCGGTTACACCTTGTCAGCGACTGCTTTTGGTTTGGTGCCAAGCATTTTGCGTTTCAGATACCCATCGATACCGGTCTGCCTGAACGAAAACAACCTGTTGGCCACGCGAGCTGTCATCGCGGACTTGAATTCAAGTACGCGATTTTGCAGTTCGGTTCGCTGGGTCATGCCGATGCTTCCCTGAGTGCTGCAGGCATTTCTGCTGCCACTACCCGGCCGGGGAATCCCTTGAAGTGTGGAATACCCTGTTCGTAATCGATTAACCCTTCATCGTCAGAACAGAGCACAGCATCGCTCGACATAAATGCGCCCGCCAGTTCCTCTTCGCCCCTCAGTTCCGGATACCACCAGCCATGCGGAACCCGCACGTGCCCGGTTTTCATGGATGCCTGAATCGATAACTGCATGGTGACTTTGCCATGGGGTGTTTCCAGGTTGACCCACTGACCATCCACCAGACCATCGCGGGCAGCGTCCTCAGGATGCAGATAGATGCTGGGCAGCTTGCATCGGTCCCGCAGCTCCTTGATGTTGCGCTGGCCGGTCTGGAAAAACGGATCTTCACGCACACCGGTAAAGACGCGATAAGGGTATTCCTCGCTGGTTGCCGGGCCCTCCCGGTGATAGGGCAGGGGATCAAACCCCAGGTCGTCCAGCACTGAAGAGTAGAGCTCTACCTTGCCGGACGGCGTTGCGAAACCGGTTTTGCGATATTTCCTGAACTTGGGTGCAGGCATCTCCATATACCCCTGCGCCTCGAACTCGGCGAAAGTTCGGCCTGATCGCGACAGCCTGTAGTCCAGTACTTCTTCAACATTTTGCCAGGGGAAGTAGTTTCCAAAGCCAAAACGGTGCGCCAGAGCGCGCCAGAAATCATAGGTATTGCTCACCCCTTCGGGGGCATCCACTACTTTTTGTGACAACGTCAGTCGGTTCGACCAGCTCCAGGAATCGGCAATGTGATTCCGTTCAGTGAACACGTCCCCCGGCAACACGTAGTCCGACAACATTGCGGTGGGTGTCATGAAAATTTCGTGGGTGACGATCAGATCCTGGTTCATCATGCCTTCACGAATCTGGTGTTGGTTTGGGTAGCTCATCAACGCGTTGTTGCCGAGCACAAAGAAGGCCTTAATGGGGTACGGGTCCTCTTTGGCCATAGCGCGGAAAATCTTAGTCGGATTTGCCATGTGACAACCCATGACCTGGTCAGCGTAGGGGAAACCCCAGACCTGCTCGCAGGATTCTTTCAGCATCTCCGCAGCGCGGTAGGTATACGCTGGGTGATCTTCAAAGCCGAGCTGCTTCGCCTTTTGTGCAGGTACAAGTTCCTCGTGCAGTGCGATTTCTGACTCGGGGATGTAATCCTCGTTAAAACCGCCCAGTGTTTCACCACCAACAATATCCAGGTTCCCTGTCACTGCGCGAAGAATGGAGTGGAGGCGGATCGCAGAGGTTGATGAAATCTGCATGTCGGTGATCGGGGTCCACGGGATAATCGCACCATCGGCGGTGGCATACATACGCGCCGCTTCTGCGATGAGTTCCTTGTCCACACCGGTGATTTCTTCAACGCGTTCAAGCGGGTATTCATCCACCCGCGCCTTTAGCTCGTCAAAACCCGTGCAGTACTCCTCGACAAACTTCTTGTCGTAGAGCTCCTCGTCAAAAATGACTTTGAGCCAGCCAAGACACATGGCCGCATCGGTACCTGCACGAAGTCTCAGGTGAAGGTCGGACACCTCAGCCTGTTCGGATACACGCGGATCCAGCACAATGACCTTGGCACCGCGGTCCCGTGCTGCGTTGATGGCATTGTAGATCGGTGTCCATGAGTGTTTGCGGGGGTTGTGACCAAACAGCACAATACAGTTGGTGCTGCCAAAGTCGCCCATCGGGAACCAGCCATAAGTCAGTTTGTTGATTGCTGCTGTATTGCCTGCGCAAAGCGATACGCCACTTGTCCAGTTTGGCGCGCCCAGCAGGTTCATGAATCGCCGGTCGGTGCCGTAGGTTGTCTGCGTATTCCAGCCCGATGTTGAAACGGCCAGCGCTTCGGGGCCGTATTCGCCCACGATCTTTTTCAGGCGCTCGGCAATTTCATCCATGGCCTGCTCAAATGAAATCTCTTCCCACTTGTCTTCACCACGCTCGCCGACGCGCTTCAACGGTTTGGTGAGGCGATCCTCGTGATTGTGAATTCGCGGTGCAGCTACGCCCTTAAAGCAGATATTTTTTGCCAGCATCGGATTGTCGTGGGCAATCACCCTTGTCACTTTGCCGTCTTCAGCCTCGGTCCTGACCTGGCAGCCGATATCACAGATGGAGCAGACTGAATACTTGGTTGTTTTGGTCATGGTGCGACTCCTTTACGAGGTTCTGGTTTGAGTTAGGGTCAGGCGTGGCCGGGATGTACGGTGCCGGAAATGTCAGACAACAGCTCTTGTAGCA
>Ga0255759_10002792_pt1 | contig 15510 bp, 12 predicted proteins | sample 101ome_20_FD_179959 | JGI IMG/M metagenome (GOLD analysis project Ga0255759, IMG submission 179959) | Coastal salt marsh microbial communities from the Groves Creek Marsh, Skidaway Island, Georgia - 101404AT metaG (version 2) | ecosystem: Environmental > Aquatic > Marine > Intertidal zone >...
AGGGTTCGGAGCATGTGGGAGATGACGAACATTTCAAGATCGTGACGGAATCCGGCGGCACCATGAATGGAACTACCAATAATGACCGCACCAATTACTTTCAGACTGTTCCAAGCAACCAGCTTGAAACCATGCTGTGGCTGGAATCTGACCGCATGGGTTTCCTGCTTAACGCGGTCACCGAAGAGAAATTTGAAAACCAGCGCGCCACCGTTAAAAACGAGCGCGGCCAAAACGTGGACAATGCCCCTTACGGGCGCTGGTCAGAGGTAATGTCCTCTGCACTTTATCCACCAGAACATCCCTATTCTTGGCCGGTAATTGGTTATACTGAAGACCTAGATGCGGCAACTCTCGATGACCTAAAAGGTTTTTTTCTGCGGTGGTATGGCCCCAACAATGCCACGCTGACCATCGGCGGCAATGTGGTAGAGCATGAAGTACTCGATCTTGTCGTCAAATATTTTGGCGAAATTCCTCCAGGACCGGAAGTGCTGCCTGACAGCCAGCCCACACCCGTGCTCGATGCAGACCGCTATGTCTCTTACGTGGACAATGCCATTCGCTTCCCTGCCCTGCTTTTTACCTACCCAACGGTAGCCCTGGATCATCCTGACCGCGTGCCACTTGAAGCGCTTAACGACATGATCAGCGTTGGTAGAAAATCCTATTTTTACAAGCAGTTTGTGCTCACACAGAAAGCCATACAGGCCAGCGGCTTCAACAGCAACCAGGAACTGGGCGGCACACTGACCTTCTTTGTCCTGCCGTTCCCCGGCACACCACTTAGTGATTTTGAAGCAGAAATGCGTGACGTGTTTGCGAACTTCAATGCTGACTCTATTAGCGATGATGATATCCAGATTTACAAGGCCACCCAGGAAGCCGCACTTATTGCGAGCCTGTCCAGCGTCAGGGGTAAAGTATCTCAGCTGGCCTACTACCAGACTTTCCTGGCAGACCCGAACAATATTCAGAGCGAACTTGAAGCCATTCGCTCACTGACCAAAGAAGATGTCCTACGGGTCTTCAATACCTATATAAAGGATAAGCCAGCCGTTATTGAAAGCGTGGTACCGTCAAACGATCCTGAAGGACAGGCCAAGCCAGATAATTTCGACATTCCTGAACGCATCAGTCTGGTAGACACCACTGGTGACCCTCTAGAGCTGCGCAACGTGAATTCATCTTTTGACCGCTCCGTGAAACCGACACCCGGCGCCAACCCACTGGTGGTAATGCCAGATTACTGGGAAGGCACACTAGGCAACGGTATTGAGATTATCGGCGCTAGCCATTCGGAAGTTCCCCTGGTCAGTATGCGCCTGGTCTTTGACGGCGGCCACCTTATTGATCCTGAAGGTAAGGAAGGCCTTGCCAGCCTTACTGCGGCCATGATGAATGAGGGCACCGAGAACTTCACAGCCGAGGAGTTTGAGAAGGAACTGGACAAGCTTGGCAGCAGCATTGGCGTCGGCGGCGGTAATGAAACCATGTCCATCAGCATGTCTTCACTCGAGCGCAACTTTGATGCAACGCTAGCCCTGCTCGAGGAGCGGCTGTTCCGCTCCGAGTTCACCGAAATGGACCTGGCCCGGTTAAGACAGCAGCAGATTGAGTCTCTGGAAGCCAACAAGCAGGAGCCCTCGGCAATTGCCAGCGATGTATACCGCAAGCTGATCTACAATGAGGATCATACATTTGCGATTCCCGCCTCAGGCAGTATCGAAAGCCTTCAGACTATCATCCTCGATGATGTGGAAGACTTTCGCGGCAAGAACCTGGTCAGCCAGCCCCTTCGCGTTGTTGTGGTAGGTAATTTCAGCCAACAGGAAGTCATGGACAAGCTGGCTTTTCTTCTTGAATTACCGAATGAGGATGTCACCCTTCCCGCTCAGCCGGATTCACCGACATTTGATACTACGACAATCTTTCTAGTCGACAAGCCTGACGCGCCGCAATCGGAAATTCGCATCGGTTACATGTCCGATCTTACCTATGATCCGACTGGGGAGTACTTCGAACGCTACCTAATGAACTATGTTCTCGGCGGCGCCTTCAGCAGCCGCATCAATCTCAACCTGCGCGAAGACAAGGGCTACACCTATGGCGCCCGCAGCGGCTTCTCGGCAACCCGGATACCCGGTCCCTTTACCGCTTCTGCAGGGGTAAGAGCGGACTCAACGGCAGACTCCATCGTGCAGTTCGTCAATGAAATAACCGGCTACAGGGAAAACGGCATCACGCCGGAAGAACTCCAGTTCACCAAGGATGCAATCGGGCAGAGTGAAGCTCTTGATTATGAAACACCGGGACAGAAAGCCAGCCTGTTGAACCAGATTATTACCTATAATCTCGAGAGTGACTTCGTCAGGGAGCAGCAGAACATTATCAATAATCTGACCATTGACCGCGTTAATGCCCTTGCTCAGGAATACTTGCCGATTGAAAACATGGCTATCGTGGTGGTCGGTGATAAAGCCGTGATTGAAGAATCGCTCCAGACCCTGGGATATCCCATCGTGGAACTGGACGAGGAAGGCAACCCGGTTAACTGATCATGAGACTCGGAATCGTTGTCGCCACATACCTGGTCCTAGGCAGTACACCCCTTGCAGCACAGGATAATATGACGCCTGCGCCGCTTGTCCCTGCTGAGGAGCAGCTTGCACTCATCGAAAGCGATGATCCCAAGCTGGCCCGCAACAAGAAACATGTCTGGGATTTTTGGCGCATCGTCTACGAGGGCGGGCATATGGAATATGCCGATCAGTACATGACGGAGCGGTATATCCAGCATAATCCCAACGTGGGCTCGGGTCGGGATCTCTTCATTAACACCATCGGTGCTGCTCGCCCGCCCAGGCCGGTCAAAGAAACTTCAGACTTTCCCATTATAGATATCGTGGCCGAAGGTGACATGGTCGTCGTCATGTGGGCACGCAAGCTAAGGGATCGGGAAAAACCCGACGAAATCTACGAGATGACCTGGTTCGATGTGTTCCGTCTCGATCCTGACAGTGGGCTGATCGATGAACACTGGGATTCCTCTGAGCGCTGGGGCAGCGAGGGTGCTCCACCCGGAGCGGAATTCTTTCCTTGATACCAACTTTTAAATCGATAAACTTCGCATAGCGTTGTATTTACCCTCCTACTTTTTTTAATTCACCGAATAAAACTATAAATTTCATGCGCCATCATACTTTCGTACTAACACTTGCCCTTTATATTGTCTTACTTGGCAACTCGTCATCCCCTCTTTATGCTCAGGGCAATGTAACCCACGAGCGCCTGATGAATGAGGAGGATGGCCGCAACTGGCTATCATGGGGGCGCACATACAAAGAACAGCGCTTCAGCCCCCTTACTCAGATCAATGAGACCAACCTGGATAATCTTGGCCTGGCCTGGTTTTTTGACCTTGATACTTTTCGCGGTGTTGAAGGCACGCCCATCGTTGTCGATGGTGTTATGTACCTGACCAGCGCCTGGACAATGACCTATGCCCTGGATGCTAAAACCGGCGAACTTCTCTGGGAGTATGATCCACAGACACCGCGCGAATGGGGACGTTATGCCTGTTGCGGCCCGGTCAGTCGCGGCCTAGCCGTATGGGAAGGGAAAGTTATTATCGGCACACTTGATGGAAGGCTCATCGGGCTAGATGCCGCAACCGGTGAGGAAGTCTGGGTAGCGCAGACTACTGACCAAGACTGGCCCTACACCATTACCGGTGCTCCACGCGTATTCAATGGCACGGTGGTGGTCGGTAACGGCGGCGCAGACTTCGGGGTCCGCGGATTTGTTTCCGCCTGGGACGCCCACACCGGCGAATTTAGGTGGCGCTTTTATACAGTGCCTGGCAACCCGGCCGACGGTTTTGAAAATGACGCCATGCGCATGGCGGCAGAAACTTGGAATGGCGAATGGTGGACGCTGGGTGGCGGCGGAACCGTCTGGGATTCCATTGTTTATGATCCCGAACTTAATCTAATTTACATCGGCACGGGCAACGGCTCTCCCCTAGCCGCAGAATTTCGCAGTCCCGGCGGCGGCGACAACCTATTTCTTGCTTCCATAGTGGCGCTTGATCTCGACAGCGGCAATTACGTCTGGCATTACCAGGAGGTCCCGGGTGAAAAGTGGGATTACACGGCAACTCAGCCCATGATGCTCGCTGACCTAACCATCCACGGTGAAGACCGCAAGGTCATCATGCAGGCCCCCAAGAACGGATTCTTTTATGTTCTCGACCGCGCTACCGGAGAGCTGATCTCGGCGCGAGAATTTGTTCCCAACACCTGGGCCAGCCATATTGATCTGCTCACCGGCAGGCCGGTGATTAACCCCGAGGCCGACTTCAGCACTGAAACAGCCCTGTACACACCTGGCCCCGGCGGCGGTCACAACTGGGAGCCAATGTCCTACAGCCCGCTGACCGGACTGGTCTACTTCACTGCCCAGGAAGACTGGATTGCGTTGTCAGTCGCCAGGGAATTTACCCCGAGAAAATTTCGCTCCAACCCGGCCTGGGGCTTTGAAACCAATCCGGAAAAACGGGCTGAGTTTGCCCGTCTGCAGAACGAGCGTCGCCGCGCGTGGCTAACCGCCTGGGATCCTGTCAGGCAGCGTGAAGCATGGCGAGCCCCTCATTCTGACGTGGGTTCGGGCGGTGCACTGGCCACTGCCGGCAATATTGTTGCCCAGGGAAGTATCGACAGGGATTTTGTTATTTACCGCGCCACTGATGGCGAAAAACTTTGGAGCATGCCCATTCAGACCGTGGCATTGGCCGGCCCAATCAGCTACGAGGTCGACGGTGAACAATACATCGCGGTCAACGCCGGCTGGGGTGGCGGTCGGGCAATTGTTGCACGTGGATCCGGCAACGATTTTCCTATCAGCCCTGCCCGTACGCTGGTTTTCAAACTGGGAGGAGCCCAAGAGCTGCCGCCACTGGAATCGCTCAGCCAGCAGATGCCGGAACAGCCGCCGCCTATAACGGCAAGTGAAAATGAAATCATGGCCGGGGCACAACTGTTCAATGAAACCTGTGCGCGCTGTCATGGCCAGAATGCCGTGGGCGGCCAGAAAGATTTACGCTTCATGTCACGGGAAACCCGGCAGCAATTCAATACCATCGTCCTTGAAGGCACCCTGGTGGAAAAAGGCATGGCCGCATTCGCTGACATCTTGAGCGAAGACGATGTTGATGCCATCAATGCCTATTTAATTGCCCGGGCTAATGAAAGCTGGGGCGTCGATTTTGCCCCTGCTGAAGAAGCCGAGTAATACCCAGGATTTCCCATCAGTAAACTCATCGTCGTAACAGGTCCCGAGTCGTGCGGCAAAACCACTCTGGCAAACGCGCTCGCCAGCACATTGACTACTCCACTCGTGCCTGAGGTCTCACGCGACTACCTTGAACAAAAGATGGCGGAAAACAGCGAGTATCGCTATGACAAAGATGACTTGCTAGCCATTGCCAGGGCGCAGGTACAGGCCGAAATTGCCACTTCAGGCAAACAGCCCGGCCTGATGATATGCGACACCGACCTGCTGGTAATAATTATCTGGAGTGAAGTGCGATTCGGGGACTGTCATCCCTGGATTCTGGAAACATTCGAGAAACAGGTGGAACGCGGCAACCGTGCATACCTTTTATGCGACCATGATATGCCATGGGAACCTGACCCGCTCAGGGAAAGTGCAGAGACGAGGCCTGAGCTTTTCCGGCTTTACCAGGAAAAACTGGACACCTATAACCTCGATTACCACATCATTAAAGGCAGCGCTGAGGAGCGCCTAAAAAGCAGCTGCGCACTGATCCCAACACTCTTTTAGAGCGTTACAAGTTAGAATCAACACCCTGCTCTCTTGTCCCCCCGCACCAGTCTCTGCTAAAGTGTCGTCCGTCCTAAGGGGTGGCCTTGGCCTGAGATCAAACCCTTTGAACCTGACCCGGTTAATACTGGCGGAGGGATAGGATCAGAAAGACAGACAAGTTTCTCTTTTCAATTGTAGCTTCTCTACTTTTCTTCCTTTCCTTCACAGCTCCGGGTAGTCATAAACAAGTACCGGAGATTTAATGTCGTACCGTATAACACTGGCATCACTACCACTGCTATTTCCACTTTCCCTCAGCGCACAGGATGTCCTTGAGGAAATCATCGTTACTGCCGACTTTCGAAAGAATGCGCTTGAGGATATTCCCGCCAGCATCAGTGTGATCGACACTGAAGTGATGGAAAGGCGAAATGCCCAGCACCTGGAAGATATTCTTCTGAATACGCCTAACGTCAACCTGTCCTCAGGCGCCTCACGTGCGCGCTTTATCCAGATCAGGGGAATCGGCGAGCGCGGACAGTTTTCAGAGCCGCTGAATTCCTCGGTGGGTATGATGATCGACGGCGTCGATTTCTCCGGTATCGGCACCGCGGCAATGCTTTACGACATCGAGCAAGTGGAGGTCCTGATGGGCCCGCAGGGAACCCGATACGGTTCCAATGCCCTTGCCGGCCTGGTCAATCTTCAGAGCAAGGCCGCCACAGAGGAACATGAATTTGGCCTGCAGCTGCAGGGCGGCAACTATGGCCATAGGGGAATTGCCGGGTTTATTTCAGGACCCGCTACCGACGATCTTTTTTATCGCCTGTCAGTTCAGCAACTCGAAAGCGATGGCTTTAGTCAGAACAATACGCTGGGCAGACCTACCAACCAGCGCGATGAAACCACACTGAGAGCAAAATTTCGCTGGCTCATGACAGAAAATGAAACGCTTGAATTTATTACATCCATGATCGACATTGATAACGGTTACGATGCGTTCTCACTCGATAATGTCCGCGACACCCTTTCCGACCATCCAGGCTTCGATCGCCAGGATTCAAAACTGGCCAGCATCAAGTTCACCTCCGGCAGTTTCAATCAGTTTTCACTGGAAGTGATGGGTGCTTTTGCACAGTCTGATATTGCCTATGGCTATGATGAAGACTGGGTCTTCGGCGGTTTTCACCCCTTTGAATATTCCTCCACCGATCACTATTTTCGTGACAGGGAAAATTCCAGTGGCGAAATCAGGCTGGTCTCAAGCGAGGACGGCGCCCTTTTTAACGGCCGTACCAGCTGGGTAGCCGGCGTCTATTCCCTGCACCAGGATGTTGACCTGCAGCGCAACTACACCTTCCTGCCCGACATTTTTGCCAGCCGTTTCATTATCGACCGGGCTGCCGTGTATTTTGAAACCAATACCCTAGTGACTGACAATTGGAGTCTCGATCTTGGGGTAAGGCACGAACGCTTCAGTGCCGAGTATGACGACACTAATGATCTTTTCTTTACACCGGATGATAATCTCTTCGGAGCCAAGATAAGCCTGAACTACCATCTCCCGGGGACAGGACTCGCCTATGCCAGCATCTCACGCGGTTATAAAAGCGGCGGGTTTAACACCGACGGTAGCCTGGATGCAGATCTCAGGGAGTTTAGTGAAGAAACGCTTCTGAATTATGAACTTGGGTTCAAGACACGCTTGCTGGACAACAGGTTGCAGCTGCAGGCAGCACTATTCAGCATGGAACGCGACGATGTTCAGATCAGCAGCTCGACTGTCAGGGTTCGTGATGACGGCAGTTCAGAGTTTATCGATTTTATAGGCAATGCCGCTGCCGGCAGCAACCGGGGCGTGGAACTCAGTGCCCAGTGGACACCCTCCCAGACCTTTATGCTCTATGGCTTGCTAGGTCTGCTCGATACGGAATACGAAGATTTTGTGAATTCCCAGGGGGACAGCCTTAATGGCCGTAAACAGGCGCATGCGCCTGACTACCAGTTTACGCTTGGATCCGAAATTAATTTCACTCCCTCACTGAGCATGAATATTAATGTCCAGGGACGCGATGCGTTTTACTTCTCAGACAGTCACGGCGTCCGCTCGGAAGAGTACGCGCTGCTCAATGCAAGCCTGCGCTACCAGTCCGGAAACCTTTCGCTAAATCTTTGGGGCCGGAATCTTGCCGACGAGGATTATTTAGTGAGGGGATTCTTTTTTGGCAACGACCCTCGTGATGACTACACCGCCAAGGGCTATACACAGCTGGGCGAGCCACGAGTTTACGGGCTTACATTAGACCTAAGCTTTTAATCAGCCCCACAAGTACTGGGTTTACAGGACTTTGGCGATACTCTCGGCCAGGTAGTCAATGTTAGCCTGGTTGATGCCGGCCACGTTGATCCTGGAAGAGCCAACCAGGTAAATGCTGTAATCATTCACTAGCGTGCTGACCTGTTCCTTGGAGAGACCCAGGAACGAAAACAGTCCTTTTTCATTCTGTATGAATGAAAAATCCTTGGCGACGCCCTTATCCTGGAGTTTTGACACAAGCTCGCGACGCAGACCGTTTATGCGGTCACGCATTTCCGTCAACTCTTCATTCCACTGACTGGTGAGCTCTTCGTCATCCAGGATCATTTCCACAAGGAAAGCCCCGTGCGCTGGCGGCACTGAGTAAATCTCTCTCGCCTTGGCCACCACCTGTGTACCGACTGCCTGTGCAGCTTCGCTGTTGCTGGTAACAATGGTCACAGCGCCGACACGATCACGATAAAGACCGAAGTTTTTGGAATAGCTATTGCAAATTACCAGTTCAGGCAGCTTTTCCGCCATGAGACGCGCACCAAAGGCATCCTCGTCGAGGCCATCCCCCAGTCCCTGGTAAGCCATGTCGATAAAAGGTGTAAAGCCATTGGCCAGGGCAAGATCAGTGACAGCCTGCCATTGGTCGTTGTTCAGGTCAGCACCGCAGGGGTTGTGGCAGCAGCCATGCAGCAGCACCAGGTCACCCTTGCCCGCCCCTTTCAGGGCTTCCATCATGGCATCAAAATCCAGGGAATGCGTGGCATGATCGTAGTATGGATATTCCTCCAGGGTGAGACCTGAAGACGACAGCAGCGGCACATGGTTTGGCCAGCTTGGGTTGCTGACGAATATTTTGCTGCCCGGTGCACTGCCGTTGATAAATTCCGCCGCGAGACGCAGTGAACCGGAACCGCCGGGAGCAAGCACTGTACTGTAGCGACCATCCCTGATCGCCGGATGGGCATTTCCGAGAATAAGGTTCAGTGTGTGCCTGATAAATCCTTCCGGGCCGGCCTGGGCGATATAGGCTTTAGAATCCTCAACATCACATTTACGACGCTCGGCCGTTTTTACGGCCTTCATCACCGGGCAGGTACCGGACTCGTCCTTGTATACCCCTACCCCAAGATCAATCTTGTTCGGATTGGTGTCTTTCTTGTAGGCAGCAGAGAGTCCAAGAATCGGGTCAGCGGGACGAGCTTCGATTTGATCAAACATAATGATTTCGGCGTTTAGGAGGAATTGAAAACGCGCGGATTATAGCAGGAAGAATTAAAAGTAGCGCCAGATTCGGGCTAAATCGCCCCAAGTTTTTGCCGCTCACTGAAAAGGACGCCAGCCATTTCGGAATAGCCCGCGGCATTGGGTATCAGTGGCTGCAGCCCTAGGCCGTCACTGCAGGCGGAAATCAGGAGAAAAACAATTACTAGCCAGAGCCTAGCTTTCATGACCGAGCAGCCCCTTGGCTTCCTGGTAATTCAGATGCTTGATGCCGGACATATCCATCGAGACGGCCAGTGATTTACCCAGGATATAGGCGAGTATCCTGCCGTAATGGCCGAAGGATTCCTCAAAGACCGGCAGAATATCTTCCATGGATTGAGCTTTCTCCAGAGCTGACTGCAGTTTTTCCTGCTCGGTGGCGATATGGGCCATGAAGGCTTCGTCGTGCTCCATGGCCGGATCCAACGCCAGCGTCCAAGTGCGGTCATCATGCAGAATACACGAACCTATGTAACGTCCACGGTATCCGGTTGCGCACCACTCATGTGGGCCTACCAGAAGAAGACGATAACTGCCTTCCGTCTGGTACAGGTAGTAGGTTTTGTTCGGGACGGGGTTAAAGCGAAAGTCGCTCTGTAAAACAAACATCGAGGTGAACAGCTCCATCTGCACCTGGTCGATTTGTTTTGGCGGCAGTAGACGGGCAAGTCGATGACTTTCCAGTCCCTGCATCAGGGGCACCAGCCCCTTGCCCTGTGGATTCGGATTATCCGGCATATGGAAATTATATCTTAGTGAAAAGATCAAAGATCAAAGATAGGCTGAGTTCCTTGTTCCTTGCTCCTTGTTCTCTATACTTTGTTTACATATTATTCACAACTTACGTATTCGGGGGGTATATGGATCCAGCAGTCATTTTCCAGACGATGATCGTGCCGTTTGGCCTGTTCATGATTATGATGGGTCTCGGATTGACCCTGTCCATCGACGATATCCTGCGCGTCATCATCATGCCCAAGGCGGTGCTGATAGGTCTGTTCGGCCAGCTGCTGCTCCTGCCTATTATTGCCTTTTTGCTGGCCTTCATTTTGAACCCGGCTCCGGTCATTGCCATAGGGTTGATACTGCTTGCCGCCTGCCCCGGGGGGATTACTTCCAACGCCTACGTATTTGCCAGTCGCGGCGACATTGCCCTGTCGGTCACGCTCACCTCCATAGCGAGCCTGTTCACCGTGGTCACCATGCCCTTTCTGGCCTGGCTGGCACTGAATACCTTTGCCGAGAGCAGTGAACTGGTGAATGTCCCTATTGCCAACATGATGCGAAACCTGGCACAGCTGACGATTCTGCCAATCGTCATCGGCATGGTGACACGCAAATACCAGCCGGGTTTTGCCGAAAAAATGGTGGAGCCGGTGCGCAAGATGGCGATTGCCATATTGATCATGGTGATTATCGGCAATACCGTATTCAGTATCGAAACGCTCAAGGTATATCTCGTGCAGGCCGGAATCGCGGCCCTCGTGCTGAACATCACCTGCATGGCATCAGGTTACGGCATCGCTCGACTGATGAAGCTGAACGTGGATCAGACCATATCGATCACCTACGAAATCGGAATCCAGAACCTGTCACTGGCACTGGTACTGGCCAACACTCTGCTTGGCGTGCCGGACTACGCGGCAGTCACGCTGGTATATGGTTTGTTTATGAAATTCACGGCCCTGAGTTTCATGGCCTATGCGAAAAAACTGAAAGGTATTTCGAAGGCTGAGGGAGAAGTGGCTTCAGCCTGAAGTTGAAAGTTGATAAGCGTTTATTCCTAACTTTTCACCTTCAACTTTTAACTCATGTCTTCATTCATCTTTTTAACTTTATCCTTGAGCGCTTCCTTGTAGTCAGCAAGTTTTGCTGCCACTTCCCCGTCATGCGCGCCTATCATTTGCGCTGCGAGTATCCCTGCATTCTTGGCGCCGTTAAGGGCAACAGTGGCAACGGGTACACCGTTGGGCATCTGCAGGATTGAAAGCACGGAATCCCAGCCGTCAATTGAGTTAGATGATTTGATCGGCACCCCTATTACAGGAAGTGTTGTAATCGAAGCCACCATGCCAGGAAGATGCGCCGCACCCCCCGCTCCGGCAATAATGCACTTCAGGCCACGGCCAGCCGCTTCACGCGCATAGTCCACCATGGCTTCCGGCGTTCTGTGTGCAGAGACTACAGAAATCTCCGAATCAATTCCGAATTCAGACAGCATGTCTGCTGCATCCTGCATAACCGGCAGGTCAGAACTGCTGCCCATGATGATTCCGACTTTGTTATTACTGTTGCTAGTGCTCATGCAACCACCTTGATCGCCTTTTTGACGTCTTCAATTTTAGCTTTCAACCGCGCCATATCCTCATCAACGATAGTGATATGGCCCATTTTTCTGTGTGGACGGGTTTCCTGTTTACCGTACATGAAAAGGCTTGCCCCTTCTATACGCATCAATTCATCCAGGCCTTCATAACGGGCCGGACCTGTAAAGCCTTCAGCACCAAGCAGGTTAACCATGGCCGACGGTCTAAGAATATCAGTGGAGCCAAGCGGCAGACCAAAAATCGCACGCAGGTGCTGCTCATACTGGGAAGTGATATTGGCATTTATGGACTGGTGTCCACTGTTGTGAGGGCGCGGTGCCACCTCATTCACCAGTACATCCCCTTCTTTCGTCACAAACATTTCCACTGCAAGCAGACCGACGATACCAAAACTTTCAATCACCTTTCGGGCAATCTGCTCAGCTTTATGCTGTATAGTCTCTAACGCACTGCTTGGGGCAATCAGGTAATCCACAAGGTTGTGCTCTGGATGAAACACACATTCCACTGCCGGGAAGACGGCAATCTCACCGTGCACGTTTCGGGCTGCCACCACGGAGATCTCCTGCTCAAAGTCGATCAGTTTCTCCAGCAGGCCCGGCGCATCAAACGCTTTATCAATATCGTCAAGACTGTTCAGCCGCTGCACACCGCCACCGTCGTAGCCGCCTGTGCCAAGCTTGTTAAAGGCGGGCAGAAAATCTGCCTGCTGCTTTATGTCCTCACTGTTTTCCACCAGCACGAAATCGGCGGTGGGTATAGCGTTATTTCGGTAAAACTGTTTCTGCGAACGCTTATCCTTGATGATTTCCACGATCGAAGGTTGCGGATAGACCTGGACACCATTCTGCTCGAGCTGCTTCAGCGCCTCGATGTTGACGTTTTCTATTTCAATGGTAAGAAGGTCGGCAGACTTGCCAAAATCCGTGACGGTATCGAAGTCACGGATATCACCGGCACGAAAAGAGCCAGCTATCTCGACACAAGGAGCACCGGGGTCAGGATCAAGAACATCGGTGTGAACGTTGAAATTGGCGCAAGCCTGGATCAGCATTCGGCCGAGTTGTCCGCCGCCGAGAATGCCTAGTCTGAAGTCCTGCTGATAAAACGCTTTCATGAGCTGTTTTGAGGGGTCTTTTCTTCAGGAAAGCGGCGCATCATACCATCCCCGCCCCTTGATGCAAGCATTTCAAAGCAATTGATTTCATTAAGTTTTACGGGGTTATCTCCCCCAGATCAGCAAGATCAACAACATAAAGCATGCGCTGCTCATTACTAATAATAAGAGTACTGTCGTTATCCCAAATGATGGTTTCCACCCGCCCGACATAGAGGGTGTCCAGGGAGTAGCGGCGATGGCTCGAGGACAACCAGTGGTCACCCTGTTCAGGACGATCAAAAATCCAAAGATCATTGGAGGAAATAACGGCCAGCCTGCTTCCGTCGGGTGATAGCTCGGCACCGGTCACAGCCATCATTTTCGGGTGGTTTTCGATGAAGGTCAGCGCGTTGGACTTTTCCTCATCGTTGGAGTCCAGACGGTACAGGTTGGCTCCGGGTTCAAGCGCTCCACTCAGGTCACGGTGTTTGGTGATAAGATACAGATTGCCTTCAAACAGAAACAGGGCTTCACTGTCATAGTGGCGTTCACCCAGCCCCGGAAATTCATTCTGCTCAGGGTAATGCACCGGGATAAACCTGATGGCGGCTGACTGGGTCGAAGCAGTCGGGTCAATTTCGCTAATTAGGAAAATGCCCAGGTCGCGCCGGTCGTTAGAGTTATTCCCTGTGTCGGCGATGTACAGGTAGTTTTCATCGATTGTCATGGATTCCCAGTCAATATTTTCTGCATAAAGTACACGGAATCCAGGCCACTGCTCTTTTCCTTCGACTTCCTTTTCGCCGTAGTAGGAAAAACGGGAAAACGTCGGAATGATGGTTTTGCCTTCACGGTTAATCGCAAAAAGCCTTGTGCCGTTGCGGTTGTCATTCACTACCCAGTAGGTATTTTCGTAGCTGGCACTTTTGGCCATGCCGCTGACCTCACTGATTGGCTTGGCGGCAATCTTGCCCATGACATCGGGTCTCAGCCCTTCCTGCGGGAAAGTGTAGTAATGCAGAAAAATAATCAGGCCGATTATTCCTGCAATACTAATGGTGATTCTAATCCTTTTGTTCATGTCTGCCTTGAAAAATATAACGTGCAAACTAAGTGGCGGGCAGGTCCCTGTCTACCTGTCCGTTGGATTTAGTGACCTACATAGCGGTTATAAATAATTTCTAACAGTGCCTTAATCGTGGCCGCACCCAACTTAGCACTCCAGGTCGGACAACTCTCTGTAGGCCCGTTCGCGAAAACGTGGTAAACCACTTCGCGGCACTTCCAAAAAAAGCAAGCAGATCAATCATAAGTAAATATACGGCGGGGGATCTCATAAAGTCTTTTGGAGCATTGAGGCTAATCTAGAACAAAGATCGGCTTATGAAAAGTTAAAAGAGGTAGACCTTTGATCGAGATCAATGGGGATTTAGGTTTTGAGACCTCGTAATACAAATTCGATATGCGCCCTGGCATACTCATCGAAATCGATGGGCGACTGCTCATCAAATTGCAATCGCCAGATGGCACTGATCATGGCGGGAGCTATGAGGATCTGGGTAAACTGCCGCAAAGCTGACTCTCGAAACTCGCCACTATCCACCCCCTTTTGAATGATATCTCTGAGCAGACTCTGGTGATTTTCTATCATTTCCTTGAAAAAAAAGTCAGTAAGCGAAGGAAAGCGTGACGTTTCGCCCATGATCATAGCAACCAGCTCTGGCATCTTGTCCTGGTGCAGTGTTTCGTACATTTTTTCTAAATGAAAAGTCAGTAATTCGGTTGCTGTTCCCTGAAATGATTCAGCAAACTGCCTGGCTTCATCTCGTAGTGGAAACATGTTTTTGCGCACGACTTCCTCAAACAGGGCTTCTTTACTGTCGAAATAAAGATAAATAGTGCCTTTGCCTACCCCAGCCCGCACTGCAACATCATCAAGCTTCGCCGCCGTAAACCCCTGCAGGGCAAATTCCTGGAAACCCGCATCTATTATGGCGTTGCGGCGGGCTTCTTTTTGTTGCTCCCGCTTGCTTGGTATGTGTTCTTTTAAGGCTTCCAAGTCGTATAACCCCAAAAATTTCTTGACAAATAGCCGAAAAATTATAAAACTGACTGACCAGTCAGTCAATAAAATGGAGCTTTGAAAAGCATTATCATGTCTACTCCCCCAAACAAGCCTTACAAACCCAGCAAACCGCTCTGGTTCTTTGTCTGCATCGGCATACTAGGCTTTGGCATTGCCAGTTTCATCCTTCTCCGCGCGTTGAAACCGACCCCAGAACAGCGGGATCCTGCGGAGCTGATTCCGGTTGTTCAGACCAGCCCCCTGCAATACAGGGATTCCTCTCTGCTGATATCCGGTAACGGCATGGTTACTCCCAAGGCTGCTATATCCGTCCAGTCACAGGTAAGCGGAGAAGTAGTAAGTCTGCATCCTAATCTAGTCAGCGGTGGAGCTTTTGACAAGGGTGAAATACTCATACAAATTGATCCCAGAACCTACGAGGCCAACTTAGAAGAAGCCAGGGCCAGCCAGGCTGCCAACAGGGCCAACTTTAATTTTCTTGAAAAGCAGGTTGCCCGCCTGCGCTCTCTGCGTGAAAGCGAATATACCGGTGAGGAGGTGTTTGATGATGCCGTCAGCCGCCGGGAACAGACAGTCGCGACGATTGCGCGCCAGGAAG
>Ga0255759_10002798_pt1 | contig 15499 bp, 27 predicted proteins | sample 101ome_20_FD_179959 | JGI IMG/M metagenome (GOLD analysis project Ga0255759, IMG submission 179959) | Coastal salt marsh microbial communities from the Groves Creek Marsh, Skidaway Island, Georgia - 101404AT metaG (version 2) | ecosystem: Environmental > Aquatic > Marine > Intertidal zone >...
ATATGCGGAATTGATTTATTCGTTAAAGCATTTACCCAAAAGTTGCGAGGAACAATTCGTACAGTTGTTTGCTTTTGCATGATATATCTCATTTTAGGTAGAGGGAGGGAGCTAGGCTCCCTCTTGGCACTAAATGTCAAAGCTAAAACAATTGACTACATTTTCAGAAATGCCGTGTAGTCATCGGCGGGTTAAAGCCTTCTTGCATCAAGTCGACAACTGCAGAGAGAAGGCGGACATGCTCGGTCTGATCTTCAGCATCGAGCAATGAGTAAGACATGCCTCTTACATAACCATCAGTGGTCAAGGCATCGTCAATATGTGTGAACAGGTCTGCGGCATCATCAGTGGTCAAAGCACCAGCTTGCATGGTAGGCATACCAGTATCTTGTCGCATTGTGTTCATTTCGTTAATTACTGTACTTAGTGACATAGTGATCTCCTTGTGTTGAAGTAGAGATTAAGGACCAGGTGTTTCAGCAAAGCTCATAACAATCGAGTCGTAGGTCTCCAGTATATAGTGTTTAGAATTGACGTACTGCTCGGATACAAATCTACTCACAGCACGAAATGGCGCAGCAAAATCAAAGCCAGGGTTGGTTTCAACTTGAAGCAATACATAGGCACGGTTCAAGGTAGAAACAGGCTCACGTTCATTTACAGAGTCTTTAATCACAATATTGCCATAATCATTCGACGAGGTGATGAGATTGAATTCGTTCGAACTAAACTCTTCACCATCTTTGGTGTTTTCTGCAAATGATGTTTCAACTTCAATATTGCGAATCATATTCAACTTACTAAGTGCATCTGCATAGGCAGATTTGAATGCCAACTCAGATGTTTCATGCCACTCTGATTCACCTACAAGGTAAGTGTAATTGTCAACAGTATACACATGTTTGTTTATCCATGCTGGTGTAGCGTAACTTGTAAAAGCAACTACGTTGAATGTAACTAAACTTGTAACAAATGTAGCTAACAATGTAAGATTGAACATGATTCATCTCAAACAAAGGTTGAAAAAGCCACGCTAGGCGTGGCTGTTTTTCTTAGAACAAGTTCTTAAAGAACCCACCAACTTTGTCGATGTTGGAGACGGTAACGTCTTTCTCTTTCAGTCTCTCGCCATCTTCTGGCTTGTACATGTCTTTGACCATCTTGAGAGATTGCTTCATGGCTTTCTGAGACATGCGGACGGTTGCAAAGGCAACGAAGCCGAGGTTCTCATCTTCGTCAATTTTGATCTCAACGTAGGTTTCTACTGGAGAGATTGTTGTCATGACGGACTTGCTCAAAGTCTTGGCGACTTCTTCTGCACGGGATTGAGCAACAACGAGGTCTTCTTCAGAGCCTTCAGACTGAATTTGCTCTGAGAACTGCACGTTGACTTTCTGTACAACATGCTCACTCAATCGGAATGCAGCATCACGGATGGCGTGCTTCTTTGCTTCACGCTCAGTTTTGAAGAAGCGGCTCTGACCGACTTGAAAGAGGTGATCATCTTCTTCCCAGAGACCTTTATTTGTCCAGTCAGGACGAGCATCTTTCAGGTCATGAAGATAAGCAATCTGGTCAGCAGGGTTGCTTGGATCTTTTGGAAGAGCAACACGGGCACCGGAACAGGCTGCTGTCAGAACTGAGATTGCAGCAACTGTGAAGATTGACTTTTTGATGATTGACTTTTTCATTTGAAACTCTCGTTTGAGTTGATTCTCGTTTTGTGCTGATGAACTGCTCATCAACATCATGATCAGATCATATCAGATGGATCAGGAATGTCAAGAAAAAAATTCGATTTTTTTCGAATTTTTTTCGACAATGTAAACAGCAACATAGGCTGCTTTATCAAGAGGAAGATAGCACTGATACTCACCACGATATGTTTCCCAGTAGGAACGTGGGCCTCGTCCTCTTCGACGAATTGAATAATTCGCATTTGGATTTAGCTTGTTCATTCTGGTCACAATTTCACGAACATCGTCAAGGTCATCACATGCTTGTCTTTCATCAATCTTGACTGAAGTTTGTGTCCATGAACCTCTTGCGTTTGAAAGCTTGTTGACAAGTTTCAAAGCAACATAGTCTTTCAATTCTTCTGCGGTCAGCATTCCTGACGATGCTGTTAATTGAGCTTGCATAGTGTTTCTCGTTTCGAGTTAGTCATCAATCACTCAACATGATCAGATCATATCAGATGGATCAGGAATGTCAAGAGATAAATACAAATAAATTAAAAAAAAAAGGTAAACATGAGAAATTACAAGATTCTGATGGTTGATGATGAGCCAACCGTGATTGAAGCATATCTTGATGTTCTCGCTCGAGTTGAAGATGTTGGCATCAAAGAACTTCGTGGTCTTGCTTCTGTTCTATTTGAAGAAAAAGATGAGCAAGCAATAAAGAAACCAACTTTAAAATTAACAATTGATACTGCTCATCAAGGTGAAGAAGCAATTGAGTTTGCAGAGAAAGCACTCAAGATTAATGATCCATATTTGGTTGCTGTTCTCGACATGCGAATGCCACCAGGCATCAACGGATTTGAAACAGCACAAAAGCTTATTGAATTGGATCCCAATATTGAGATATGTTTTATCACTGCCTACTCTGATACACCATTTGAAGAAATAGCCGAGAAACTTGGCAACGGCAGATTCCTATTGCTTCGTAAACCAGTGAATCACCAAGAGTTGGTAACGACCATTGAATTTCTTGGTGAGCATGGATACAAGTGTCACAAGAAAGACCAATTCAAACATGTACATTAATCAAGAAGATCCTTCATTGCATGAAACTTCATTCGCTTCTGTGCTTGCCGGTCTTTCTTTGAATACCTTGAGGTCTTCTCAAATTTCTCAGAGTAACGAGAACGAAGAAGAAGTGCGGCTTCTGCACCAATGCGTTGTTTTGTCTTTTGCATGACAAGCTCCTTTTGAATTAGTTGATTATTAGATCATATCAGCTATTTTAAAAAAGTCAAGGTTTTTTTTACATAAATAATAACAGTTATATAAATTTATTCTAAACTAATTAAAGGAAAAAACAATGGAACAAAAAGATTTGGAGCTTCTCCGTGATATCAATATGCTTCTCAACGAAGGCAAAAAGAAGAAAAAGAAAGAAGAAGAAGAATTAGATGAGGCAAAGAAAAAGAAAGCAAAGAAGGATGAAGAAGAATTAGATGAGGCAAAGAAAAAGAAGGCGAAGAAAGATGAAGAAGACCTGCAAGAAAGCGGAGGACCTTCTTCAAGTCCATTGGAAGATGTTGTGCATATGCTTGCAAGAGCATCAGAAACTGGTAATGCTGCTTTGATGAAACAAGCAAAGAGTAACATGAGCAAACTGCCTTCTGACGTAAAGAAATCTTTGAATGTTCTAATTAAAAATATGAAGTAATATGGATAGGCAATTACTCCTTGAGGTAAACAAGATTGTAAATCCTCATCTATATCAAGAAGAATATCTTGAAGAAGGTTGGAAAGAATGGTTAATTGGAGGGACAATTGCCTTATCAGCGGTTCTTGGTGGCGGTATGGCAATGAAGGCGATGGATTCTGCACCAAAAGAACAGCAAAAAGCTTCTCAGACTGTTGATATCAAGAAAGAAAAAAGTGATGTTGTCAAGGCAGATACAAAATCAGCCGACAAATCTGGTGAAAATCAGAAGAATGATGGCAAACAAAAAGTAAGTCCTGAACAACAAAGTCTGAAAAAACTTGCAGCATCAATTGTTGATTCTCAATATTCGAAAAATTCAAAGGCATTTTTTGGATTTACTCCTACAAACGCCGATGCTGATATGCTTAATAAATTGATGCAAAATTCTACAGTCAAGTTGAATGTTGATGGAAAATATTCAACTGTAGCGGACAAGGATGTATCCAAATTTTTAACCAAAATTTGGCAAGCAGATGGATTTGCTAAAAAATTAATTCAACTCAGCGGCGCAGATAATCAAAACATGAACACTACTGGTTTTGATTTTAAATCTGGTTCACAGGCTGATTTGAAAAAGCTTACGGATGGATTTAAGAAGCAAGTATTGAAACCTGTGATTGATCTAAATAAAAATCTTGCTTCTCAAATTGCGAATGTGGATAGTATGGCGGATGCCAAAAACTTAGCAGCAGAATTAACAAAACTTAAAGTAAATATTGCTACTAGAAGTTAGTTATTCAATTCGTTCATTCTTTGATGATATAAATGCTGCTGCTCTTGCTGCATTTCATATTCAAACTTTAATGTTTCCATTCGACACTCAAAAAAAGTACCACAAGTTTGAGGACAATCTGTACTATTGTACTTGTCCTCTTTTGTGATACTGCCACAATTCATCGGCTCATCATCAAGTTCTGATTTCATATCCATCAACATTTCACCGAATGCTTCACCGAAGGATGTAGCTGAAAGAATCTCTGCTTCAAGTTCTTTGGTTTCATTAGCATGGGCGGGATTAGCGCCAATCAGCAAGAACAACACTGATGAACAAATAAAGTTTTTCATTTTTCTAACATCCTATTGAGGTCAGCTTTCAACTCACGAAGATTGTGCTCGAGTCTTCGACGGTTTGCAAAACCTAATCTGGGAATATCCCAGTTGGCAATCTTATCTTCAAGTTCAAGAATCTTTGCTTGCTTTGACTTGATCAATTCAAGCTTTTCTCCTGGACTGTCTTGAACTACTGTTGAATTTTTCAGAAACATCTGACTTCTCATTGAGGGTTAGTATCAATCAATGATCAGATCATATCAGATAAATTCGAAATGTCAAGTATTATTTTGATTTTTCTGGTGTGAAATTGTGTGTGTCTTGATCCCAAACGAATTTGTCGAAATACTCCGTGCAGTGCTGAAGGCGAAGTTTCAACTTTTCTCTTTGAGCATCTGGCATGTCACTGACAAAGGCATGTCGATACATCATATAGGCACAAATATATTCATATTCAAAATCTGATGCATTTGCTTCCGCATCTCTTAGTATGATATATGTATCATCCGGTTCTTTATATTCGTACCGCTCTGCTGTATCATGTGCTAAACAAATTGTTGTTGCAAAGAACAACAAACTTATAACGAAAAAAATTCTACTGTACATTTGGCAAACTATCAATTACATCTTTTTTATTAAGTTGCTCAACCTTTTGAATAAGTTTCAAGTTGAACAGGACAATCATCGATTCTTTCCAGCCAAATGGTGATTGATGTAATTCATAATCAATACCATGTTTAACTAAAAAATCACGCATACCTCTTCTTCCTCTTTCTGTTTGAAGAAGTTTATCATTGACACAAAAGTTTAAAATAATATATGCACCAACTTTACCGTTCTCTTCAAAACGAGAACCTTCAATTCTTTCTTTAATTTTCTTTACCTTTGCTTTACCCATTGATTCAGTAAGTTCATCAATGGCACTGATTGGTAATTTTACATCACTAATATCACGACCACGTTTAAGTGTGATCTTATAAAGCTTTCTTGAACCTTTGGCATATTTCTCAACTACTTTTTCACTTGTTGTCAAATATAAACCAGGTCCATATTCTTGTCTTTTTGAAGCAGGTACTTTATCAAACATGTCAGGATGTAAAGTACCTCTTGGTGTAAGTTCTAAATTACCACCATGATACATTTGAATTGTAGCTGACTCTGTTAAATAGTCTTCGAGTATAAGTTGAAATTCTTTCATATGTTTTACATGCAGAATATTTTACCTTCAAATTCATCGAACATCTTTTCAACATTTCGAACACCATTCGAAATCATGTTCTTCATATAACCTTCTGCTTGTTCTGCAACATATTCATCTGTTAGAGCAAGATTCAATCCCATAAAGTTGATTTTCTCTGGTAACTTTCCAACAAAACGATAAGGCAATGCACCTGGTTCGTCATCTTCTTCCCAAACGTTTCTGCTGTTTTCAGCATACCAAACAAATGCTACAAAAAGGTCATAGATATATTCGAAATATCTTTCCTTCCTTACTACTGCTTTTGTTCGTTTTGCTTTTCCTTGGGCGTGTGCTTCCGTTCTTTTTGCAGAATTGAAGTTACCAAACTTGGTGAAGAATTCCCACAAGCCTTCATTTGGAAACTTATCTCTTGCAATATTTCTTAGAACCTCTTTTCTTTTCGCTTCTAAATTTTGATAGCGACTGTCACTCATTTCGCCATATTTGTCTTCATCAAGTAGATAATTTGATTCCATAAAATCGTAAATATCTCTTCGTATTTCATTTACAAACTTTTCTGCAAACTTATCTCTTGTAAGAGTACCTGCATTAAAGGCATGGCCCATACGATGTAACAAAATCCAAGGTGTCATACCAATCTTTGAATCACCAATGTTTGTTGTATATACAATAGTGATAGAATCTTTTGATTTTGCTGTCGGCTGGAGGTCATTTGAAATATAGCCCATCTGCTGTAGATATTGAACCATCTTTTTATTTTCTGGACGATTCAATTCATACTTACTAAGCTCACCTTTCTCATGATAGTTTTTACTACCTTGAAAGTCTGCGAATACAAAGTTAAATTTATGCTTAAATGCCTTAAAGATTTTGACAAGCTTTTCTTTATTCTTTGGATTTTGAATAAGCTTCTTATCTGTTCGGCTAAAAGATGATACTCGTTCACCTTTTTTATTTGTTACATATCTACCTTTGGAATCTTTTCTTTCTCCTACGTCACGATCATCATAGTTATCTAATGGTGCTTCTGAAAGAAAGCCTTCTAAAATTGTTTGAAATGTTTTCATTTTTAAATTACTTGAGGAAATACATCAAAGATTACAAGACAAGATGCTGCCATAAAACCGAAAGTTAGAATCATCATTGCAATAAAACTTCGCCTTGCGAGAGTTTCACCACCATCACGAATGTCAAGAGCATCTTTCCATTCGAATCCGTAACTCTTGTGTACACCTTTATGTGGATTATGCATGTTGCCTTTTGATTAAAGTAATAGTACTATTTATGCTTCCTCAAAAGTTATATTCATTTCATTCTCATATAAAGGTAAAACTGACATTTCAAACATTTGCTTATGTGTAATTGCAAAACCTACATCTCCATTTTTCCATGTGTGTGGTGTTGCCTGCAAATAGAAGTCATTGCAAGGCACCATACCATACATATAAAGTTTTGAGAAGTCAGGCGTTGTATCACAAAATACATAATAGTCTGTACCACCATCAATACCCCACCAATTTTTTACATAATGTGGTATGTTATATCCTCGCCAGTGTTCTGGCTTTGGACCGTTACCTGTTTTATTCAGAGATGTTTTAATATCAATCTTATATTCATCTAAAAGGAAATCATACTTTGTAGCTTTATCTTTATGTTCAGTATGATATCTGGCGGCAGGGAAGAGATCATCGAATACAACTTCACCGATATAGCCAGAATAAATGCCAAGAGGATCAATCGTGTATTTTGAGTGTACAACCTTTTTCTCAGCATCGGCCCGGCTTCTTGCCAACTTTCTTTGATTTTCTGAGACATCGAATTCATAATAGTATTCACCTTTGTACATGTTATTCCTTTACTCTAATCATCATAAAATGTTTCCACCAGGGTTTATAACCTGTCAATATCCAAATGATTATGTTTTTTCGAGTTTGTAATTCTTTAGCCCAGCCAACTGGTGATTCTTGAATCAGATGATTCATTTCTGCTGTATGACCAGGCTTGAATTCAACATTCTTGGTTTTATAATATAACCAAATACGATAGAATATAAACACTAGTTTTTAAATTGCTTTTCAAATTCATGTAATCGTTTCCAAACAGAAACAAGTTCAACAATTTTAAGCCATGAACGAATAATATATTGAAGAGATTCTGCTACTTTACCAAATGCTCGTACAGTCTGCGATACTACACCAAGAGTGATCGCTCCTGTTACAATTGTTGGTGCAAGTGCCACATATGGAACTATAACCATAGCTTGCAGATAACTCCACTTAGCAATATTAAAATAGAAATAATGACGATACGATTTATAATGTATTGTTTGTACATTGTGAAATAATCTCCCAATGTGATTGTTATCTGCTTTTGTTTCATCATCTTCACCGAAGACAAGTTCTTTACGATAACTGGCTTCCTCTTTCTGAATATCATATTCGATACCGGGAAGTTTTGAACCAACTAAAGATAACAGAACTGTTCCACCTAAAGCAGTAGTGAGAGCAACCCAAACAAGACCACGCTCAACTTCGCCAAAGAAAGGTAAGACTTCAACACTTGCGGAAAGACCGTATAGGATAGGAATAAAAGCAATCAACATCAATACAGATTCAAGAAGACCAACTCCTAAATCTTCTGTCAATCTTGCAAACTTTAATGTATCTTCTTGAACACGTTGAGAAGCGCCCTCAATTGTTCTCGCCTTATGCCAATTCTGCTGATAGTAATCAGCCATTGATTTGCGCCAACGAAAACAATAATGATTCACAAAGAATCCGTTAAACACAACATTAACTACAATGTAGATTGCGGCAATCTGAAAGAATACTAACAATTGATCGTTGAACTCATCAATTGTTACTGCACCGGGAGTTGCTAATGCCTTTTGCAAAAGGTCATAAAAGGCACCAAACCATTCATTAATCTGAACATCAAGTTGTACAGAATACCAAACAGAACCAAAAATAATAAGAGTGCCTAGAATTGACCAATGCCAATAGGACTTATCAAGAAAGAAGCGGAACATAAAGAATCCTTACTTATAGAATTGTTCTTTAAAATCATCATATACATTCCATGCTTCTTTACTTCCCTTTTTTATTACCTTTTCAACACAAGTTTCTTGTGCTATCTCACGCTTTTTTATATCTGCTTCCATGGCGGCAAGAAAGTCTGTCTTGAACAATAATACCGCCAGGAAGAAACCGAAGATAAAAAAGAATAATGAATAAATCAATGATTTCATGTATAATCAGAAATTAAATCCATAACAAAGTCACTAGCCTCACTGGCATAATCAACACCTACTTCAAATATATATTGAATATTTTCGAGTGTCACCGCTTCAAGGACAACTTCACCAGGAATGATGTTTGTCAATGAGAAAACATATCCCAGAAAGAAACCAAACAGCAAAGAAATAATGTTTCGAAACGGAGCGAGGATGATGTTCAGTAAGGCTGCCATAATATAATCTCACTTAGATTAAAAAAATTAGTCAGAAAATCTGACCGTGTCGAACAAATGCTCAACATGATCAGATCATATCAGACCGGCAGGTAATGTCAAGAAGTTTTTTACTCCTCGGCTAATTTCTCAAAGAAAGATAAATCATCATCGTCATCCTCGGTGGTGACTTTCTCTTTCTTCTTTGGTTTTTCAACCTCAGCTTTTGTCTTCTCTACGAAAGAAGGCTTTGCTTTTTTCTCAACAGCAGCAATCGCCTCATCAACAGCAGCAACGGCAGCCATTGCAGCATCAGAAACTGGTGCATCAGATTTACCAGTCACTACTTGAGTGAACCGCTTGTTCAAGTCATCATAGGACTTGTAATAGTCTGTAGCAACAAACTCTTGTAGGGAATGCTCTGAACGCCAGATGGCTTCCATTTCATCTTCATTATCCGCAAGTTCAGTTGGTGAATCAAATGAGGACTTATCATAAGTGATATAGCCGTTTTCTCGACGCATTCGCAAACGGAAGTTGCAGCCTTCAAGAAAATCAAAAACATCAACCGGATCTTCGGGCTTCATATCTTTGAATTCTGGTTCAGGCGGATTAATTTTATCTTGAATGAATTCAAAGATTTTTGGTCCATATTGGAACAAGAATACTTTGCCTTCATTGCCTGGGTTTGCAGGATCAGAAACAACGAGAATGTTTGAAACGTATTTCATTTTTCGCTTACGATCTCTTGCAAGCTTTTCATTCTCATCACCACCTTCTGACCACAGAAGGTTGTTTGCTTCACAAATCGGACATTTGCCACCTACACTTGTAGGACAATTGTCAATCAACCAGCCATGAGGTCCTTTAAACTCATGACGGAAATACTTTACATATTCATCTTCCTCTTGTGGTGGAGGAGGAAGAAAACGAATGATAGCAGAACCGACACCATCTTTCGCCTCAAGTCTCCAGAACCGTGTGTCTTCATAGCTTGTAGATTTAGCTTCTTTCTCAAGCCTTGCTTGCATTGCAGGAAGACGATTCTTTCTTGCTTTCAGTGCATCTTTAAAACTCATTGGCGCTCTCCTAAAATAGGTTAATAATAATCGACTGGACGGGTCACTTGATCATATCATAGAATAAAAGAGATGTCAAGAATAAAATACATCTCTTGTAATTTTTTTCAAATCGCCACTTTCAATTGGTTTCAGAAAATGGGAGAGTTTTACAAGGCGATTGCTCAACTTGGGATAAATCACCTTTTCAGTTACCGTAGATTTAAATTTTTTCGAAAATTGTAACACTTGATCCATATATAAAACTGTTTGAGGACTGACATCATGACGAATGATTAACTTATATATCAAAGGTAGTTCTGCATCATTCACAAGAAATAATTTATCGAACTTATACGCCTTTCGAGATATATATCTTTCAATTTCAACTAGCTCCTCTTTGTAGAAATACATTGGTGAAGTCTGATAACTTTTCCAATATTTCCATAATTTAACATAGTCATCAGTAAGAAAGTAATCAATGTTTACTTTCGGATTGTGAAATAGACCGGGAATAAAGAAATCAGGAAAATCGGTCTTGTATTTTCCTTTTGAAATGATCGTATATGGTACGATATCTTTGAAATGTTGTTTGTTTACTTTTCCATTATATTTAAAATAATTATAATTCTTTGTGCTGAAGTGTAATTTAATAGCCTGATACTTTTCTTTTATTTCCTCTGGCGTTGCCAAAGATGTCTGGAAACTTCCTCGTTTTTGGTAAAAAGTGTAATTGCTCATATTCCTCCCGCAAATCTGCTTTGAGTTTACCAGATACAAAAGGTGAAATTGCCTCATAGTCTATATTATGTTCTTCAACATATTGTACAATTACTTCAATTAAACTTTGTTTTGTCTTTCTTTTCTTAACATAGATCTTCTTTTGAAAGCTTTCTGCAGTTTCAAACATTTATTTACTCTCCATAGTAGTTTGATTATCCGTAATAGAATTTTCATAATATTCGATTAATCCTTGTTGTTGTAAAATATAACGCTTAATCTCAGCCACATTCAATGCTAATTTTTCGTAGTCTTTAACTTCAAGTGCATAAAAGACCCAGAAGGTTCCCTGCTCATTCTGTAAACGTTCGGAAAAAGCAGGCAACGTATCTGGCGTAATTACATACCAAACCAAGTCTTTATTTAAACGAAGTCCTTTTGGTCTTGCTTGTATAGGTATATTCTTTTCTACAATTTTAGTTTCGACAATAATCTTTGGTTCAGGAACCGCAGGTGTCGGTGGAGAAAAAATACTACATCCATATAGTACACTAATTGGTAGAACTTGTAGCAGTAATGTCTTCAAGTTCTTGAAAAATTTTTGCTGTAGCATTGTTGATTCTTTTTTCAATTAAACCAGGTTTTTTTGCAGAAAGTTTTGTGAGGTCATGATTATTCAATTTTTCACGCAATTCATCACCATACTGTTCCGCTTTTTGCAATTTAGTTTGCAAGTTTCGGTTTTCTCTTTCATAGATTTTATTTTGCTCCTGCAGCTTTTCAATACTTGCTGTAGTAGTTTCCATTGCAGATTGCAATCGAACTGAGTTTTCTTTTGCTAATTCAAGCTCACGCTCCATACTTGTATATGTATTGTATGCATACCAACCGGTTGCACCAAATGCGGCAAGTAAAGAGATAATAAAATATAATTTAGATAATAACATGTGGTCTGTATATACCTTCAGGATTATATGTTAAGACTTCTTGTATTTCTTCAGAGTAATCTAATAGTCCATAACACCAGACATATTCCAACTTATTATTTAGTATTGTCGGATATAAGAACTTTTTATATAGATCATCATCTTGGTCTCGGAATCCTTCCAAGGCGTCAAGTCGACATGTAGTTTCAATATCATCATCTTTTACTAAAAAGATTTCACCATGAACAAGTTCATTCGATGTCAATAATTCATTTTTTACTTGTTCATTTATTTCATCAGAGTGTTCATAATAGGTCTGATTATTTTCAACTAAATTTAATGAAGCCATTTTCTTGATATATTTTTGATCTGGAATTAAAAAAGGAATTCCACTACCTTCATACATCTTACCGAAAACTTTGGCTTCTGCAACGAATCTGGCACGGTCACGAATTAAACGATAATTTGAATAATTTCGTTTGAGTGTGCCATAAAAGAAATATAACATCAGAACATATCTTTATATATAATATAACCGGTCAGACCAGAAACAAGTGCCATTAATGCAATAACAAATCCCATAAGCAAATTATAATCATCTTCTTTAGTCTGAACATAATCTTTTAAAATATCTTGAGTATTGAAATTTGCTTTTTCAGTTGTAAAGATTGATTGTTCCTCTGTCTGCTCTACTTCAACTTCTCGACGAAATGTTACTCGACGATCAGATTTTCTACGATCCATATTTGGATTTCGACGATCACCCATACGCCTTGGACCATGTCGACGATCATTTGTTACTGGTATGTTGTTAACTCTTCGGTCAACTAAAACTCTACGTCCTTGTTGTTGTTTTGCTTCAACAACCTTATCTTCAAGGTGTTGTGCAAAATCTTTGGCATCTTGTTGTGTTAACATAAACTGTAAATGTGGAAGGGAAAAAGAATAAGATATTAAACAATATTCAACAAACAACCGGCAAAATACAAGCGACACTTATGGTCCACACTACGCCTACAATATACAACTCTATTTTTGGCGAGTCACAAAGGGCCATTGTCTGGGTATAGTTGGTTTGTGCTTCCATTGGAAGTATATCTTAATTACAGTCTCCCTATCCACTCAGATAGATTAAAGAAGATCCTCTCTTTCAAGAATTTCAACTTCTCTATCTGACAGAGAGATTTTGATCGAGACATTCTTCTCAATCAACGCCTCATCTGTTCTTTTGCAAACCTTCTTCCAGCGACGGAATTCAGATTTGTAATTCTCAATTTCTTCTTTTGATAACAAATTGACACGGACAGTTCCACCGCCACCCATCATGGCTGCACGGCCACCTTCTTCTACCAATTTATCATATTTATCTAATTTTGCTACAATTTCTTCTACAGTATAATGACGGCCTTTGGCGTCATTGAGAAGTTCTTCATACTTGTCAGCAATCTTTTCGGCCATTGCTCGGTCCGTCAGTAGGGCACTAATCCCAGCTACCGTGTTTGCTTCGCCAATTCTTTTGCGAAGGTCATACAATACTGAGGTTAGTAGAGTGAACCGAGCAATATCGGTATTAAGCTTCTCCTTCATTTCGGCATACTCTGACTCGACACGATCAGCCTCATCAAAACTTACTCTTGGCTCAATCTCAATTGAGCGGTAAATGATATGAGTGAGTTCTTGTGTCAGGCTTTGTGCTTTTCTTAAAGTAATTTCCATAGTACACCTCTTTGATGAGAGTTAATAATAAATCGTTTTCTTGATCATATCACAGTCAAATCGAAATGTCAAGAACTTTTTTTAATATTTTTCATTATAAATATGTGCTTTCAAATATTGATATGTTGTTGGTTCCCTCATGATTTGCATTTCCCGGTATTGTAAATAATTTCGAACGCCGGCATATCCATCCGTAATCAACCAATCAATATATTTTTTATTATCAGGACCAAAATAACTTGAAGTTCCATAGGATGCTCTCAATGACTTGAGAACTTTTAAGAGTTCTGGATGTTTTCGTTCCATTCCTAAAGTAATGGCAAGCATACCACTTGATTTATTTGGATCATCAAGTTGATTTTTTGACTTGTTTTCAAAAATTATATCAGCTTGTGAAAACAAGTCAATTAGTGAAAACATAGCGGCTGGAGGACAAAAGTCTAAATTAACATCTACGGCAGGTCGGCTGTCCATTAGGTTAGTATAGAATTTACCGATATCACGCCAATATTCAGTATCATTTCGTGTTGCTAAGAAATAATGCGAATAGACAAATTCTGCCAAACCATTAAGCATCAGGTATGTCTCTGGATTTACAAATTCACAATTCAAGTCATCCCAATAATTATCATTTCCATTTATGTCAAGTGCATTGATTAATTGTATAATATTTTCATGTGTTGTCAATAAACCTGTAGATTCTAAAGGCTCAAGAAAACCATAGCTTAAACCAATTGCAACAACATTCTTGTTTATAAATCTTTTATGGCAACCGTGCTTGAAGTTTATATGGCGAACATCACCTTCCCAACCGGTTTCTTCACGAAATTCTTTCTCTGCATCATCTTTGTCAATATACTGTGAAGAATATACATAGCCTTTACCTGTTCTTGACCATAAAGGAATATCCCACATCCATCCATTCTTCATCGTTTTACAATCAGTTGTATTTCTTACCGCTTGTTGTTCTTCTTCAGTTTCATATGGTATTCTTGCTGCTACAGCAGAATCATTTTTTAATAGTCCAAAATTTTCCCAGATACTTTCAAGTCTTTCATCACCCATAAGTAATGCTTTAAAGCCAGTACAATCTACAAATAAATCTGCCTCAATTTTTTTATCACCACCATATTGAATATAGTTAACACCATTCTCATCAATATCAACATAATCAACTGTAGCTAAAATTCTCTCAACTTTCTTTTCACATCTTGAAGCTAAATAGTTGGCAAATTTTACGGCGTCCATGTGATATGACCATTCATGACGTTGATTATTCTCACCTCTTGGACGATCTCTAAATGAAGCATTATCACTTAAACGATTATATTCAGCAAGCCAAGTTATATTATTCAAATACAATACAAAATCTCTTGTTTTTAATTCTGAATAAAATTCTTGTAATAAGAATAAGTCAGCAATCGTGTTTAATTTATGTTCATATTGTGGAAAATTCCAATTACCAAATGGATATTGAAATGTGCCTTTATTTCGAGTCCAATCTGTAAATGAAATACTCGTTTTAAATGTTGCATCACATGCTGGCATCCATTCACGGTCATCGAGTCCAGTCAATTGGACATATTCTTGAAAATGCTGAAGTAATGATTCACCTACACCAACTGTTTCAATATCTGGTGATTCAATTAAAGTTACCTTTATTTCTGGTTTTGCTCTCATTAATGCAAATGCAGTCATCCATCCGGCACTACCGCCGCCAACAATACATATATGTTTAACAATCATTATTATCCTATACTATACATGAGGTTCTTGATTTCCATGATCTTCACCTGGTGCTAGATTATCACGGTGACACCAGTAATCATGATGATGAGGTTTCTTTAAAAAGAAATAGAGGATGGCGAGACCACCGGTACAAAACGAAAGAAAAAGACCTGCGCCGAATACCATTTCCACTATACTCATTGTTTTCTCCT
>Ga0255759_10002800_pt1 | contig 15493 bp, 12 predicted proteins | sample 101ome_20_FD_179959 | JGI IMG/M metagenome (GOLD analysis project Ga0255759, IMG submission 179959) | Coastal salt marsh microbial communities from the Groves Creek Marsh, Skidaway Island, Georgia - 101404AT metaG (version 2) | ecosystem: Environmental > Aquatic > Marine > Intertidal zone >...
AGACGTTAGAAGAGGCTGCAAGAAGAATCTTTGTTGAAGAGACTGGCATCTCCCCTGCATATTTAAGCCAGTTTAGGTCTTATAGCAATACCAAAAGAGATAAACGTGTAATTAATCAACAATCTGGCCAGAAAGCTCGAGTAGTCACTACTGCGTTTACTGCTATTTACACAAGTGATGAAGAATTGCAGTTAGATAAAGAAAGTGAAGATATTAGATGGTTTAAGATTCCAAGGCGGTATTTGAGTAGATATATACCAGAAGATATGGCTTTTGATCATCATGATATGCTGCTTGAAGCTTCAAACAGGCTTCGAATATCTCTAGAATATAGCGGTTTAGCTACTCGTTTCTTGCCAGAACACTTTACATTGGGACAAATCCAGGATATTTATGAGATTATTTGGGAGGTTGAGTTAGATCCAGCAAACTTTAGAGAGAAACTCACCAATGTTGATGGCTGGATAAAAGAGTCTAAATCTGGTCCTAAAGATGCAGAACCCAGAAGAGGAAAGCCTCCAACATGGTACAAAGAGAATGATATTCCACAGTTTGACAGGATGATTACCAATCCAAATGGTGCTGTTATTAGAGAAAAAGAGTCTGAGTATCAAAAAAACTTAGATAATTTAACAGGCGAAATACCAGTTGTGAAAGATAAATTAACTTAATTTAATTTTATCTCCATTGTTGGTAAGAATAGGATTTCCTATACCAATATCTTTGCAAAGTGAAGCAATACTTCTTGCTTTTTCATGACCTGCATGTGCAGGTATTACATACTCTGGTTGAACTAATTTAAGCATTTTTTTGTGATCTTTTAAACCAGCATGTCCTGATGCGTGAATATCTTTAATAATTTGTAATTTATTTTCATTCAACTTATTTTCTAACTCGTGAAAAGAATCCTGATTCATCTTTGTTGGAATTACAGATGATGAAAATATCATTATATCTTCAGGAGAAAACTTGAAATCAAACCATCCATCTAGAATTCTTGAAAGTACTGAGAACTCTTCACCTTGATGACCTGTACATATTAAAAAATAGTCTTCCCTATTCACATAAACATCTTCAAGTAGTTCATTGATATCATCGTGGCGGCTAGCTAAATTTGCTTGTTTTTTCAAATTTATAATTCCAACCTCTTTTGCAATGTTTGAGTGAGTACTCAAGCTTCTACCGACCAAGAAAACTTTTCTCCCTAAGCTTTTTCCAATATCAATGAGTGATTTTAGGCGTACTATGTGAGAGCTAAATGTTGATGTAATGATGGTTTTGCCTTTTATATCTATACCATTAATTGTTTTAATTAATTCTTCTTTGACATCTTGTTCTGACGGTGTCTCAATGTCTACATCTGCGTATAAAGATTCTAAAATTAAACACTTTATCCCTTCTTTTCCAAGTTCTTCTAGTCTTTTAAAATTTGGAGGGTTTCCAAGTTGTGGAGATTTATCGAATTTATAATCAACTGCATACATAACTTTTCCATATGGTGTATGTACTACAAGAATTGCGGAATCTGGCACTGAGTGTGTTACCTCTACAAACTCAATAGTTATTTTTTCAGTTAGTTTAAAAGTTGTGTTTAACTCACATGTAATGAGTGAGATGTTGTTTTTCTCAAAATAGTTTTTATGCCTTGTTGAAACAAGCTCTTTTCGTAAAAATTCAATTGTGTATGGCGTTCCTAATACTGGGATGTTATCAAAAAACTTCATACCATAAGGTACAGCTCCAACATGATCCAAGTGGGCATGTGAGGGAATAACAGCTTTTACAGTTTTTAATACTTTTCCTAGTCCGTAGTAATCAGGGAGTGCGTCAACTTGTAATAATTCATCATAAAAATATTTTTGGTTAAAATTTTTATCTAGGTTTGATTGCTGGTTTTGAAAATTAACATAGTTGTCCATGGTTAAACCCATGTCTAAGATAACTGAATCTTCATCAACCTTAATAAGAACGCTGTTGCCTTCAACTTTTGAGTATCCTCCGATAGGATAAATTTCAATCATAATATTTTAAACCCACACAACCTAACCCCAGTCAGAAGTTTTATGCCACAGTTTGCTATCAGTGCATTTATAGGGTCGTTGTACTGTGTTGAAACTGTTTGAGTAAAAAGCAATAGCTAAAAAAACATCATAAAAATCTCTAAATCCTTCTTTTTCTTTTCCTGTTTTTCTAGTTTTGCATTTTTTTGAATTACAGTCTTTATTGAGTGAAGCTATCAACTGCAGCTTTAAAGATTTTCTGTTTGTAAACGCAAATAAGCTAGTAAATTCAGTGAACCACTCTCTGTGTTCTTCGGCGCTTTTTCTAAAACCACTTTGAAAAAACTGATAGCCTAATAAATTAACCATAATTCTTGCTTCTTTTGAAGATTTTTTTATTAACTCAACAAAGGCTACGTTTTTAGTTAGCCAAAAAGGAATATTTTCACTTTTAATAATTAGTTCTAAATATTTCTTGCCTCCACTTTTAATTAAGTTTTCAGAGATTTGTTGTGTAGTTTCAGAAAGCCCATTTTTTGATTCTTTAAACAACTTTTCAAAAATCTTTTCTGACTTATGTTTTCTAATAAAACTTGAAAAATCATCAGAGGCAAACCAGTTTGTGTTATGTTCGTAAAAATAATCAAAGTCTTCATCAATTTTATTTTCAAGATTTTTAATTAACTTATGTGAGTTTTCATGCAGCAAACACGACACAGATTTTAAAACTATATCTTTATTTGTACTTTCTAGAAACTGCTTTTTATCGTGATTTATAATTTTTGCAAGTTCACTGAATCTATCAAAACTTTCAAAATTTATAAGTAGTATCGACTCCGGATATTTTTTTAATAAATAATTAAATGTTTCAGGTACATTATTAATCAGATACGTATCATCTATTTTTTCTTTAGAAATTGTTCGAAGAATCTCAACATAGCTATCAAAAATCTCTTGTGTTTCAATAAAAAAGGTTTGGTTTTCTAATACAACTCTTTGAATAAATATGCCTTCAGGTGATTGTTTCCAAGCATTTGATTCTGGCATAGAAAGCCAATTAGTTCCAGTTTCGCTTTTCAACCAATCTACACCTTCAGATCTTAGAACAAATTGTCTAAAATATTTAGTGTTTGTTAGCTCGATATGTTTTGAAACTGACTCTTTATCTTTGAGATTAAATTCAAAGGCTGTCCAAAAATATCTAGAAGCAGCAACATCAGGAAAGTCATCAAATATGTTGATATCTACTAATTGGAAAGAAGCCAATAATTTTGGGATAAGATATTTGTTGCTTAATTTTAGTATATGGCCCAATAATCCCTCATTTGTTGTGAATTCATTTAGTTTTTTTGATTCTATGTTTAAGAAGTAATTTATCAGTACATCACTATCAACTAACTCAAAATATTCTTTTTTCTTGTTATCAAATTTTTTAAAGTTCACTTCACTTATTATTTTTTGAGAAATAATTATATATTCACTCTTTGATATCTTTTTTTTATAAAAATCTAGAAACTTACTAGCAAGTGGAAAATTCATTCTACTTTTTACTAGAAGTTCTTCTTGAATAGTTTCTGCTGGTATTACATTAATTATTCCCGTAAGCACTCTTTCATAAGTATGTGATTTTTCAGAGAATTTTTTTGTAACTAACTTTACTAAATCTAACCAATGGTTTTCTATTATTTTGTTGGAAAGTAATGAGTTATCAACTTTAATTATTGGAAGTAATAAGTTCAATTTAATTTTCCCCAAAGAGTTGATTTCTTCATACAACTTAAGAATCAGTTCTGTATTTTCTATACACGACTCTAGGTAGACGATGGTTTCTGAATTAAGAAGGTCTTCTTCCTCTTTTATAAATTCAATTAATCCATTTTGATTAAATAAAAACTGAGATTCCTCTTTGAAGTCTGTTCCACCAAAAATATTACTTTTCAATATTTTTATTAGAAAGTCTCCTATTAAGGAGTTGTCAACTTTAATATTGCTCTTTGCTGCTAATTGTAAGTAAACAAATAAAACATTTAATCCGTATTCACTGATTTGGGTCTCGTAATTTTCTTCGATTAAATTGAGTCTTTCTTCTTTTTCTTTTTTTGGCATACCAACGAACTCATTAAATCTATGCAACTCCTTTTTTCTATCTTCTAAATTAAAAATCGGAAAATTACTGTGTTGACATGAAAAATAAGCAATCAGTATATCTTCCAGGGAGTCTTTGTTGTGTATGCCGATATCCTCTTTTTTGTTTTTGTGGTAGTTAGCTATATTCTCAGCAAGCCATATAAAAAAAACATCTTTTTTTTTATAGTTTTTAAACCACCTAGAATTTTTTAGTATTTTCTCATATAACTCTGTATAAAATAAAGAACTTCCAATAATGTGCTTTTCGATATCTTTCACGCGTTCCCTTCTTGTAGATCGCTCAAAATCTGTCTGAAGATATGAAAAAAAGATATTTCTTGAAAAATCGTTTTTGAAAACATGGTCAAAAGTAATTATTCCAGACTTTTCCCTAATTTTTAAGTGGTCTTCATACAGGCCGAGAAAATTATCTTTTGGTTCAGATACGCTTTTTGTTTTTGGTGTGTCTTCATTGGTTCTTATTAGTTTTCCATCAACTTTATTTGATTTATTAAAAACCTGTATGGCCTTTTCTTCTATATCAGAAAAATCTATATCGAATCCACTTGGAATCTTTCTCTTGTCTAATAAAAGAAATTCAATCATAAAATGTAGAATCATCTGTTTATATTGATAATCTTTTTTTCTTAGTAGTTTTTCAAAGTTGTCTACTAATAAATAACTGGGTATAAAAATTAATTCTTCTTCATAAGTTAGGCGTAAAAAAAGTTTCATAAAAATTACTCTTTATAGAATTTATCCATAAAACTCATTGCTGTCTCCAACTTGTATGAAAAATTTCTTCTTTGATTCCTTATTATTAAATAAGGTTTCGAGTAGCTCTTTGTCATATGTCCGAGCTAACTCAAAGAGTTGTGGATAATCTAAGATCTCCTCATCCCAGATTCTCTTATCGTTCTGTAAAATCTTTTCAAGGTTCATTTCAATAGTTCTCTAAAGGCATTATCAAAATTTTCATAAGACCTATCTTCTTGATTAGGTAGTTTATGCTTTGAGTTAAAAACGTTTATTGAATTTTTACTCACATAAAAAGGAAGGCCAATAATTTTATACTCGAAATTATTGGCATGTAATGATTCCCCATTCATACCAAATGCATTATTAACTTGCTCTAAGAATAACTCTTTAAATGAATCTGTATTGATAAGTTGGGGACCTTTTGGCTCGATAAGAACATAGTAAAAAAGTTTTTCATTTTTTTGCAAATATAAAATATAATCTGGTTGAAATCCAATCCCTGATTGATAGTTATATAGTTTAATTTTTTCTTCATTTCGTAAAAGAAAGACGTTTTTAAAAACCTCTTTCAGCGACGGAACCATAGACTCTATGTATAAACAAAAATCTCTCTCTTCATCTGTTCCCGGAAAAAAGTTAGGTGTTGTATTTTCCTCATCAAGAATTGTAGAAGTTATATACCAATCAGCATTTTGAATTGTTGTTAATACAGACATAGCTTCTAGGGATTTTGACTCCTGAGATGGCTTATAGATCTTTCTTTTAGGAGTAGTGTGTAAAGAGTTTAAGCTTTCGTGTATAAAAATGTCTGTTCCAATATTTCTCATTTCTACTTCAATTACCTTTTGAAGAAACTCTTTTAATACGTCCGTTACTATTCTTAATATTTCTTTGTTTGGCATGTAATCTAAAGTTTGATATTGAGACTCTAATGAAACGGTTAACTTGCTAAGCACCGTGTTTGAAAATATCTCATATGAATTTTCAATATTAAATAAATCTTTAAATTTTGAAAATGACATATAGTCGCCATCAAAATATATTTGATTTAGTGCTTTATGCAATATATGCGGTTCAATTTCAGAAAGTTTAAATGTTGATGGATATGTCTTTTCCTTTACTCTTTCTGGTCGATCAAGTTCACTAAATGTCACATACTGCTCAACTATTTCCAAAGCTTGCAATTTATATTCTATTTTTAAATCTTGTTCATCTATATCTTGTTGCTGATCAAAATCTTTGCTTAAAACCTCATTAATCCAGTACACACCATTGTTGTAAAACTTTTTATTTTTTTGAATAAATTTATCCTTAAATTCAACCCTTATGATTGGCGGCCCGTCAACATAGCCTTTTTCCCGTAAATATTTTGATATCTCAGATAAATACCGAGATTTTACGTCATAAGTGAAATAAAAGAACTCTTCTAATATTCTTAGCTCATTATCTAGGTCCTGGTCAAATTTTCTTTTATGAGTGTCACTAAATTCATATTTAAAAGGGAAATACCTTACCGCTCGGCCAATAAGTTGTGCTTCCTGAACTGTTGCTGGCGCAACTTTAGTATTGGTTCCTCCTTCATTAACACCTTGGTCCATTCGAACAATATCGTATAAATTTTGAACATCCCACCCTTCGGTAAGTCTTTGAACAGTAAAAATGGCTCTTATTAGATTTCTTGGATCTTCTAAGTTGTTAAGCTGTTTTTGTAGATCTGATGTTATAGATTCTGACTTTTTTTTATTATCTTTTGAGTTTGTTATGACAACTGATTTTTCATTGAAATTTTCTTTTATAAAATCAACTAATTCATTTCTCATACTTGGGTCTTCAAGTTCTTCAAGTATTTGAGAAGTTCTAGTATGCCCAAAATTATTTGATTGTCCTAAATTTGCATCTTGTATTTTGTTTGGAATATCAGTACTTAAAAAATTAAAATCATCAATGGTTAAGTTTTTGACAATCTTAAGAAACTCATCATAGTCGCTTCTTGATTCTTCAATTGTTTTTCGCCTAAATAAAATTACAGGTTTGAAGTTTTTAATACCATGCTTTAGTGCAACTTTGTGTCTATACCAGTTGAAAACAAGTGCATACAGTATCTTTTCTTTCTGACTTAAGGTAAACGTGACTATGTTAATTTCTTTTGTTAAACCTGCCTCTCTAAACTTTTTAAGAGGTAAATCATAAATTATCTTGTCTTGATATTTTTCAAGTACATTTTTTTTTTCTGGTATTGTTGCGGTAAATTCAAGTAACTTATTTTTATTTTCCTCTAAAGATATTTTTGAATGTCTGAAAATTTTATTTAGGATAGTGTTTTCCCAATTCTCTTCTATATCTTTTTCTGACTTAGGAGATTTGGCCATAACATTAAAGTGATGTGCTTCGTCTGCAAGTATGACTAAATCTAAATCATTTAACTCTTGTAAGCTGTTTATATTTTCTCTTTGGTTAGATTCTTGCAAATCTAAATGGAGTGACTGTATAGTTTCTATTCTTATTTCAAAATTTTTAGTCTTAGAAAAACTATCTACTTTTTTTAATTCAACTCTTTCTGAGTTAATCATTAATTGATCATCAAAGAGGTACTTTTGATGTAATTTGTTTATTAAGTTTTCTTCAGTTTTATCCAAAATATTAGTTTGGTTTGTAATAAATAAAAACTTTCTATACCCAAGTTGCATGTAGTGAAGTATGCATGCAGCCATCAACATAGTTTTACCAGAACCTGTAGCCATGTTAAACATGAGATGGGTTGGTTCGTCTTTTTTTACAAACTCAACATTCGGTAGGCTTTCATTACTGGAGCCTTCTTTTACATTTTCATAAAATAGAAAATTTTTAAATGCTTCTTCTTGGAGTGGCCACATATTGTGTTTTAAATTGTTTGAAATAGCTTCTGGTATTTCAGGGAGAATGCTTTCTCCAAACCATTCTTTTGCTTTATCTATTTTTTCAGAAAGCTTTTGATTATCCATAAAACTCATTTGTTAGTTCTTGATCTTCTTGAGAGAGGTTATATTTACCATCTTCTTGTTCTTTATAGGGAATATAAAGCTGATTATTGTCTAAGAGTGCTTTAAATAATATTTTTTGTTCTTCGAGTGGTAGTTCTTGGAAATCTTTATCATCTAATAGTTGATCATTGAACTGTTTTACTGATACGTTGTAGTTTAAGAAATAATACTCAGTGAGTTCAGTAAAGAGTTTCTTTAACTCTTTATATGATGTACATGCATCTATTTTATTTTTCGCTTCTTCATTGTATTCAGCAAGTTCGAAATAGATGAAATCTCCTCCACCTTTCCAATCAACTTCTTTTGAAATTCCACCTTGTTCGCCATTTAAAACCTCAATCATACGTGGAACAGAAACATTGGATATATAGTCGATTTGCTCTATTCCTATATATTGTCTATTCATTTTGTGTGCTACAGCTGCTGTTGTTCCTGATCCTAAATGAAAATCCATGATAATGTCATTTGGTGCAGTGCTCATAGCTAAAATATTTAATATTAATTTCTCAGGTTTTGGATAAGAAAATATCTTATTGCCAAATATTTTTTGTAATTCTTCAGTTCCTCTTCTGTTTGAAACTTCTTTTTCAACCCATAAGGATCTTGTTAATTGGGTTTCATTTCTCATCTTTTGAACTATTCGAAATGTTCCATCATTGTTTTTGTATCCAATAATTTCTGTATTTAAATTTTGACTTGATTTTTCTTTTCCCCATCTCCAAACAAATTGAATATTTTCTTTTAGAGACTTGGGTGGTAATACTTCTATAAAATTTTTGTTTTCTTTTTCTAAGCTTATATTGTAAAAACCCTCTTTATTTTCTTTTGAAGTGTCTAGATAAAAAGGATAGAAAAGATTCTTTCTGTTATCTTTGTTAAATTTTACATTACTGTTGTAAAGAGGATGAAGATTGTACCCGCCTTTATCATCTATGTATTTAAATTTTTTACTCTCACTTTTTACTTCGTAGGTTATAGTATTTTCAAGATTTTTTGAATAAAAATGAATATATTCATGTGTTCTAGCAATATGTCCATAATCTCTTCCATTTGGTGTAGCTCTCGTAATAATAGTTCCTAGAAAATTATCTTTTTCAAAGATTTGATCCATCATAACTTTGAGATTTGCCTGTTCATTGTCATCGCATTGCACAAATATCACTCCATCTTCTCGTAAAAACTCTTTTGCAATCTCTAGTCTGTTTTTCATGAAAGTGAGCCATGTGGAGTGGTTGAATCTATCATTGTAAGCAAACCCATCATTGCCAGTATTATATGGAGGATCGATGTAGATAAGCTTTACCTTTCCAGCAAACTGTTCTTTTAAACTATGCAGTGCCAAAAGATTGTTTCCTTTAATAAGAAGGTTCTCTTTTATGGTGCCATCTTCATCTCGTTTTATCTCTTGTACCTTCTCTTCACCTTTAGCTGTATGCCTTGTAAAGTTTTTCAGAGCTTTTTTATCTAAAAGTCGATCTATCTCTTTGTCTGCAATAATGTTGTTGTAAAAGATTTCCTCTCGTTTTCGTTTTGCTTGAGAAAACGTTACTTCTGTTTTCTCTGTAGAAATCACTGTTCCTGTTTTCTTGTCTATTTTTCCAGGAGTTGTCTCTACTTTTTTCTCTATGACAGTATCCATATCTTCTTCAGAGCTCATACCACCTTCTAAAACACAGTCTTTATATGGCCAATCTAAGACGTAATCTGTTGAGTCGCTTAAATGTTCTCCTTGTGACGAGAGTCCAATCTTGTTTGCATACTGTGTAAATGAGTTATTAACTTGGTTCTCTTCTAGATAAAATCTAAACTCGTTGTATTTAAAGACATGGCTGTCTCCAACTTGTATGAAAAATTTCTTCTTTGATTCCTTATTATTAAATAAGGTTTCGAGTAGCTCTTTGTCATATGTCCGAGCTAACTCAAAGAGTTGTGGATAATCTAAGATCTCCTCATCCCAGATTCTCTTATCGTTCTGTAAAATCTTTTCAAGGTTCATATGCTTATTGTATTTACTGGATGTGACATTTTCATATATTTTTACTCTTCTTCTTCGAATAGCTTCATAACTCTTTGAAACTCTTGAAGCTCTTCACTATCAACTTTTTTAAATACGATATTTTCGTTATCATCAATCACTCCATCGGCGACCATATCTGCTTGATCTAATGCGCGCTCAAGTAATAATTCACCATATAAATTGTCAGTTGCGTTTTTGAGTCTCGAAAAAAATGATGCCAGCTTTGAAAATTTAAACACTAACTCTTCTAAATGTTGTAACTCTAATAATTCAACATTATTAATAACTTCTTGTACATAGTCATCTACAAAAATTGTTGGTGCTACTTCGTCATGAAAAGAACCACTTACATCGTCAAGGTATCGATTTGGTAGGTTGAAAATATCAAAACTATTCACTTGATAGATCTTTCTCAAAAATAAACTTATAATCACCATATTTGTTTATAAGCATGTGGTGATTTACTCCAAGACAATCGTACTCTATAGATTTAATATGTCCGAGAAGGTTTTTGTTTTTGATAAGATGTGAAGCTTTAAATCCTAGTTGATTAATATAAATCCTCAAAATAATGACAATTAACCACGATAACTCTTCTTTTGTTTCTTTATGAAAAAAAGATACACCCGAATCTTCAAATATCACATATTCATCATTGAAATGAGGTGTGCTTACTAAGTCATCGAAAATTTTTTCTAAGTGTTTAACAAAATTATCTGAAGATTGATTTTTAAATAACTTTTCTCTAGCAATTGTTTCATTAAATGATTTTTCTTTATTCATCATAAACGTTAACCATTAGCACCTACACAAACCATTAATATTGACTACAGCACCGCAGGAATTGCAAGATTCCTGAGAATTTATAGTTTCGAGGGTTTTTTGAAGCTTTCTTGTGCTTGTTAATTCTCTTTTGCGTTTACTGTCCTCTTCTTTTTGTTTCATGATCTTTCTTTTCTTATTATTCTGTGCAAGAGTTAGTTTTCTAATTTTTGATTCGTTAAATAAATAAATGACAAAGTCTTCTGGGTCATTAAAAAATTTACCGCCTTTTTCATTTAATATCTCATCAATCAATTCCTGGGTTGTAAATTTATCTAAAGGATATTTTTTTAATAAACTAACCAATTTTCCTCTGGAAAACGTAGAGTTTTGTACAAGAGTTTCTAACAAGTCAAAAGTATCCATATATTAACTTCCTAATATTTCTCTTTGAAATATTTTTAATAATACAGACCTACCTTGTCCTGAACTATATTGTCCTGCTCCACCAGCTTTTCCAACTCTCCAAAACTCTTCTCCAATTACTTCGTTTTCTTCTCCAGATTGATCTGTATCAGAATATTTAGCTAGCGGCCCAAGATATTTTTTCCAGACATTTGAATCAAATGGATCTTGTATAGATTTTTTATCAAATGTCATTCCATTACTTGTTAAAATATCAGCAAATATATCGGGGATTAAACCATGGATAGTATTTACTCCTATACCTTTTTGAAGAGTATATTTTTCCGGATTTTTAAAGCAGCCAGGAAGTACTTCTTTCACTCCAATCCAAACTGCTGAAATAAGGCTTAGCTTTTCTTTAAATGATAGCTTTTTTAGATTTGAATCGTTGAATACTGTCTTTAGTGATGAAACAATTCCAGAGTTTGGTATTAGACCACTGCTGGAATTTGGAAACTTAATTTTTCCTTTCCATTCATCTGTTTTATCAAGTTCCCACGTTAAATCAACAAGTTCAGATATTAAGTCATCTCCGGTATCAAGATATGCTTCTAGCTCTTGCCTGTTGCCTACTGGTATTGACTTTGCATTTGAGTTTACAACATAAAACTGATTAATTTCTTCCTGCAGAGATGCATTCCAAAGTAAAGATATAAACAGTTTTATTTCACCAAATTTTTTTGGATCTATGCCATAGAAGTCAGGATTATTATATACTTCTGCAAAGCTAGCAACTCTGTGCTGGCCATCAATAATCATAATTGGTGAACTTAAGTTAACAATCGATCTTCCAGATGAATCAAATTTAATTACTTTTTCTAACGGCTTTCTAATATTTCCTAAAATAGCGGTAGGAATTGTTACCTTACTTTCAGCAAGAAGTTTAGATAGTTTCTTTATTCTTGACTGGTTTGCTTTTCTTTGATATCCACCTTTACCACCAGCACGGCCTTTTTCGTGGTCAAATACATCAACAGCATAATTGCCAACTAGGTCTTTGACTTTAATTACAGTAGTTACTAATTGCGTACCTATGTCTGTAGTTTGTCCTTCTAAAACAGTAAGTTTCATAATTCCTCTTTCTTGAGAATTAATTCTCAATATTTCTTATTATTAATAATTTACTCAATTGTTATTACTTTGTCAATTGTAATTTAATATTTTTAATAATTTTTGGGAAATATGATATTGGAGAAGACATATCAGACTAATACTGTCTTACTAAATTCTTAAAATGAAAGTGTAATGGTTACTGTAGAAACAAGAGTTCAACAAGCTATTAAAGAAATCCTTATTGAGGAAATTAATAAACACCTAAAAACTGGTGATAACTTTGATGCAGTGCTCTCAATAGCTTCATTAATTGACCCTTACGAAGAAGAACCAGATCCATGTGAACCTTATAAAGAAACATGTGTCAGAGTTGGAATGTGTATGGGTTGTTACGATGGATACAAATATCCTATTGGGTGGCAAGCATTTTACAACCTCATCAATACAAAACCATTTGGAGATTTAACCAGCCATGAGCTTACTTATTTACAATGTGCATGGAATAAAGAAGTTCATAAATGCACTGAAGGATGTTCAGAGTTTATATGTTTTAAATATGTTGGAGAGACTTGTGCGATAGAAGAGTGTTTTAATTTATTTATTAAAACAAGATCTAATATGAAATATTGTTCTGTTTGTAGAAATGCAGAAGGTATTATTTTTCATACACATGGTCTGCCTATTGAAGAATGGCAGTGTTATTGTAAGCGATTTTTACCAGGGCTATTTTATGGTGAGTATTCAGAAGTAAGACTTCACGATCACTGGAAAGAAGTGAAAGACTGGTCTTGTTATTGTAAAAATGGAAGCTACTTTTTTAATGATGAGGCAAGAATAAAATATTACAAATCAATTGGAGATCCTTGGTTTGCAGATGTAGAGATTTAGTAAGTTTTGAAAATCTATATTCCATAATGAATTTCAAAAATCTTTTACATTTAGATGGTTAACTTATTCCTCTTCTAAATATTTTAAATCTTCATACATCCACAATTTTATAAAATTAGACCTTGATTTTTCTACTAATTTCCATAATTCTATAGTCGGATTAACAAAGCCTGAAAAGTCAATACTTTTAAATAGATCTTGCTTTTTTGTTCCCGTTACAGAATTATTTCCCCAATTAATACACACTCCATAATTGATGTTATTAATATTTTTGTTACTACTACTTTTAGCAGATACAATATTTCTAAAAGTTTGAAATCTCACTTCTCCAAATTTTAATTTTTCTTCTCCTGGTGTATATTTTGCTTCAATTAAAATTCCTGAGGGTAAATCTTTTTTGTCTTGTTCTTTATAGATTACAAAATCAGCTTCTTTAGGACTATCTGTGATTACGCTTCCTTTATAATATTGAGTGATAGCAATTTCTCTATCAAAATTTATTTTTCTTTCATGTAACTCATAAGCTAAGGCTCTTGTGTGATATTCTTCTGGTTTACCACTGTACCAAAATGGTCCTAGGTGATCACACACCTCAATCACTGCGGGTTTTACAAATTTTTCAATAAATTCAATTATCTTTTTATCATCTTTATGCATATTTATCCATATTAATTGATTTCTATGAACATTTGATTTTATTTATTTAAGCTCTTTGAAAATAAAATTTACAATAAAGAAGATTAAGTACCATAGATTATCAGAGAATATTAAATAAACTTATTAAAGTTCATTACTTTTTCTCTAATTTCATTTATAGACTTGTCACCAAGATTTGGAATATATTCGAGCTTATTTAAGTCAATCTGCGAAACAAATTCTATATTTTGGCTTTTTAGAGCATTAAAACTCCTTTTGAGTAATTTCCCTTGAAGTTTATTGAACCATTTTCATGGTAACTTTCATATGGTCCGTCTTTTTCACCATTTTTGATTGTAAATTTTTCTTTTAGTTTGTTTTCAGTTTCAGAGTAATAATTAACAACAATACCGGTAAATGGAGATTTGGAACCCAACTCATAAGCAACATCATCTCTCCAATCAAGTTCGTAATATCCAATTTCTTTCATAGATATCCTCAGATATCGTTAATAAACGTATCTTGAAAACTCTGCCTATTGACTAACTCAACTACACCACTACTAGTAACTGCAACCACTCCTGATTTAGGTACTCGGTTATAATTACTGGCCATAGCAAAGGTATATGCACCAGTGGAAGTAGACATTAAAATATCTCCTGACGCAGTATCGCTTGGCAACATGGCATCTTTTACTAATAAATCTCCACTTTCACAGTGCCTACCAGAGACTGCATGCACTACATCTTCTCCAGCTTTTCCACCAGAGATATTAAAAAGCTTATGTTCACTTCCATACAGAGCTGGTCTTGGATTATCTGACATACCGCCATCCACCAAAATATATGGTTTCTCACCCCGGTCATCTTTAATAGCACCAGCAGTATATAAAATCACTCCCGGATTATTCACTAACGCTCTCCCTGGTTCAATCATGACTTTATAGGAACCACTCCAATGTTCTTTAATCCCTTCATGAATAGCATCAGCATACACTTTTAATTCATGGTCTACTTCATCACCAGCATAGGGTGAAAAGAAACCACCACCTGTGTTAAAAACTATCTCTCTTTCCACACTTGCAGGGTGAGCATTAAGAAAATCTGCACACTCACTCATTGCTTTTTTATAACGATCTGGGTCTTTAATTTGGCTTCCAATATGGACATGGACTCCAGCAAAGAGTAAATGTTTTGAGTTATATATCTGTTGTAATGCCTCTTCAGCAAACCCAATAGAGATACCAAACTGTTGGTCATATCCTGAAGTCAACACCATTGGATGTGTCTCTGCTCCGACATCTAAATTTATACGCATAATCACTGGTTGTTTTCTATCTAATTTTGCTGCAACCTCTTCTAACATTGGAATCTCAAAACGATTATCGACTGAGATATGGCCTCCGTTGTGGTGCATGAAGAACTCAATCTCATCTTTATGCTTAAAGGTTCCATTAAATAATGAGTTTTCTAAGGTTCCCGTAACAGCTTGAACTGTTGCCATTTCCCCACCTGAGACAACATCTACTCCCCAGCCTTTCTCATCTAACTCTTTGACTAATGCTTTACAGATAAACGCTTTTGCTGCATAACGAAAGTACGTCTCCTCACCAAACGCATTTGTAAAATGATCAATATTGTCTCGTAAGTGTTCCCAGTCATATACATACAGGGGAGTGCCATACTCTTTGGCAACATCAAGTAACGAATTCTCTCCGATAAAAGCGACTCCATCCTTAAAGCTGAGGTTAGATGGTAAATAATTCA
>Ga0255759_10002803_pt1 | contig 15465 bp, 12 predicted proteins | sample 101ome_20_FD_179959 | JGI IMG/M metagenome (GOLD analysis project Ga0255759, IMG submission 179959) | Coastal salt marsh microbial communities from the Groves Creek Marsh, Skidaway Island, Georgia - 101404AT metaG (version 2) | ecosystem: Environmental > Aquatic > Marine > Intertidal zone >...
TTCAATTTGTTAATTCATTTGAATGGTTTAATAGCGATAATTTAAAATTCTCTTTAGGTGTCGATGGTCTTTCCATGCCGTTTGTGGTTTTATCAACTTTTTTAATTTTACTTTGTATTATTTTTCTTTTCCCTCAAAAAAAAAAAAATATGAGAATGTACTTGGCTTCTTTTATTTTATTAGAATCCTTTTTGATTGGTACATTTAGTTCCATTGACCTTTTCTCATTTTATATTTTTTTTGAATCAATTTTGATACCGATGTATTTAATTATTGGTTTTTGGGGTGGTGAAAGGAGAATTTACTCAGCATATAAATTTTTTTTATACACTCTTCTTGGCTCAGTATTAATGTTAATAGCTATTATTTTTTTATATCAAGAGTTTGGAACAACAAGTATTCCTAGGTTATTTGATTTTTCTCTTCCTTTCTATATTCAGGTTTGGCTATGGCTGGCATTTTTTGCTTCTTTTGCTGTTAAAATACCAATGTGGCCTTTTCATACGTGGCTTCCTGATGCTCACGTTGAGGCTCCAACGGAGGGGTCGGTTATCCTTGCTGGAATTTTACTAAAATTGGGAGGATATGGATTCATAAGATTTAATTTGTCAATACTTCCTGATGCATCAATATTTTTCACCCCTTTTATTTATTTTTTATCGGTTATTGCAATTATTTACACTTCTTTTATTGCCCTGGTTCAAGAGGACATGAAAAAGCTTATTGCCTACTCTTCTGTTGCACATATGGGATTTGTTACATTAGGAATATTTTCTTCAAATATTCAAGGTTTACACGGTGCAATTATACAAATGATTTCTCATGGTGTAATATCTGCAGCATTATTTTTTAGTATTGGCTCGATTTATAATAGATATAAAACAAAAGATATTAATTTTTATGGTGGGTTAGGTAAAAAAATGTCTAAATTTTCAGTTTTTTTTCTTATTTTTACTTTGGGAGCAATAGGTTTTCCAGGGACATCTGGTTTTGTGGGTGAGTTTTTAACCTTATTATCAGTTTATAGTAAAAATACATTGGTGGCTTTTTTATCTGCAACCGGGGTAATTCTTGCCGCATCTTACATGTTGATTTTGTATAAAAAGGTATTTTTAGGTGTTGTTAGTGAAAAAATAGATAAAAAAACAGAACGACTGAATATTTTTGAAGTTTTTACCTATTCAATTTTAGCAGTTGTAATTTTTATTTTTGGAATTAAACCTAATTTAATACTTGATTATACATCTTCTTCACTTGAGAGGATTATAAAATTGTATCCAATATCAATATTTTAAAGGGCTTATTTTGATTTACATTCCTGAAATATTTATGTCTTTAGGGTTTTTGATAATCTTAGTAATTTCAGTTTTTCTAAAAAAAAATCAATTTACTGTGATTGGGTATTTATCTTTATTACTAATTTTTATAACTCAATTTTTTATACTTAAAGACATTTTTCTTTTTGAGGAAATATTCAATAATTTTTTTGTTATAGATTCCTTTGGTTCTTTTCTTAAGTCAATAATTTTAATATGTGCTGGATTTATTATTTATTTTTATTTAGTTGTAAAAAATGAAGTTTCTCTTGAGCGTCCAGAATTTTCAATGGTCATATTGATTTCCATTATTGGAATGATGCTAATGGTATCATCTAATGATTTATTATCTTTATTTGTTTCCATAGAGCTTCAAAGTTTAGCATTATATATTTTAGTTTCCTTTTCTAAAGAAGATTTTAATTCATCAGAAGCTGGTGTAAAATATTTTGTAATCGGAAGTTTATCTACGTGTATTTTTTTATTTGGATCAAGTCTAATTTATGGATTGGTGGGATCGACTAATTTTTCAGAAATATCTCAGTTTACGTCTAATCAATATTCAGTTCCTTTACTGTTAATAGTTGGGTTAATATTTATACTGGTTTCTTTGTCCTTAAAAATTTCTGCTGCACCGTTTCATATGTGGACACCAGATGTGTATCAGGGTGCTCCATCGTTAGTTACTGCTTTCTTGTCAACTGCTCCAAAAATAGCAGTTTTTGGAGTTTTGATAAGAGTTTTAGTTTACCCGTTTGGAGAAATAATTGTAGATTGGGGTAAAATATTAATAATACTTTCAATTTTTTCAATGCTTATAGGTTCTCTAGGTGCCTTAAAGCAGGACGATTTAAAGAGATTAATGGCTTACAGCACTATTAACCACATTGGTTTTATATTAATGGGTTTAGTTCCTGGATCTGAAGACGGAGTTACTGCTATTTGTATCTATTTAATAATTTATGTAACTATGAATTTAGGTGTTTTTCTATTTATTCTAAATATGAGAAGAGATCAATTAAACGTAACGAAAATTAAAGATCTTTCAGGACTTTATAAAACAGAACCAGTTATTGCAGGTTGTTTGGCATTACTTTTCTTTTCAATGGCTGGAATTCCACCATTAGCGGGGTTTATTGGGAAATTACTAATTTTAAATATTGTAATAGATAATAATTTATTTTTTCTGGCAATAATTGCTGTAATAACTTCAGTTATTTCTGCTTTTTATTATATAAGACTTGTTAAATCTATGTTTTTCGACTCTCCAACCGATGATCTAGATTTACTTACAAATACACAGTCTAAATTATTATTGTCAATTTTTGGGTTATTTAATTTATCAGTAATTTTCTATCCACAATTCTTTTTAAATTTATGTGCATCAATTACACTATCTCTTTTTGCTTTAAGATAGAATGAAAGATTTTTTATTTGATTTTTATTTTTTTAAAAAATTGATAAATACCAATAATGAACTAAAAAAAATAAATAAATATTTAAAAAAAAAAAAAAATATAGCGTTATTTACAGTTGAACAAACAAAGGGTAGAGGTAGAGTTGATAGAAAGTGGATTAGCACAATTGGTGACTTAACCTGTTCTTATTTGATTAATAAAGATTTTGAAGTAAATGAAATTGGTAAAATTAACATTTGGTTTAGCCTTACTCTTCTTTCACTACTAAAAAAAAAATTTCCAAAAAAAGAATTTAAAATTAAATGGCCAAATGATATTTATTTGGAAGATAAAAAGCTTGCTGGAATCTTGATAGAAACTAATATTAAAAAAAATAAAATAAGAAACTTAATCATAGGATTAGGTATTAATTTTGTTTCTTCTCCAATGAACTTTAAGTATAAAACAATTTCAATCAATTCCTTTGCAAATAAAGAAAACCCAATTAATTTTTTTATTCATTTAACCAAAGAGTTAAACGATTCACTAAAAAGTTTAAAAAAAACCATTTGTAAAACTGACATTAGTTTTCTTAAAAACTTCAAAGATTATGGAAAATTAATAAATATTAATAGAAATGGAAAAATAGTTGATGGAGTTTTTTTTGGAATTGGTAATAATGGTGAAATTATTTTAAAAAAAAATGATAATTATTTTAGCATTAATTACGGAGAAATTATTTGATTAAATTAACAATAGATATTGGAAATACTAATACGCTTTTTTGTTTTTTTTCCTTTGAAAAAATACTTTTTACTAAAAGGATAGAAACAAAAGAAATTTCAGAAAAAAAATTAAAACAAATTTTTAAAGAAAAATTTATATTTAGGAATTTAGATGAAAATTTATGTATAATATCCTCTGTTGTTCCAAGTGTTGAAAGAATTTTGGAAAAATTTTTAAGTAAACAATCAATTAATTTTTTTTTCTTAAGAGATTTTATTAAAAAATTTAATTTTAAAACCAGGGTAAAAAATAAATCTGAAATCGGAGATGATAGAATTGTAAATATGCTTTATGCTAAAAAAAAATTTAATAAATCAGTTATAGTGATTGATTTTGGTACGGCTACGACTCTTGATGTTTTAAACAAGCATGGTGTTTATAACGGTGGTGTCATAACCCCTGGCATTGATCTTTCTCTTCATTCTTTAAAAAAAAGAACTGCAAAATTACCTTTAGTTAAGTTTAAAAAAACAAAAAAAATAATTGGTAATTCCACTGAAAGTGCAATTCAATCAGGTTTTTTTTGGGGTTATGTTTCAATGATAGAAGGTTTAATAAAAAAGATAAATCATGAAAATAGTGAAGTTAATAAAATTATTTTAACTGGTGGAAATGCAAATTTTTTTAAAGATATGTTTGATAATGTTTATGTTATCGACGAACTATTTACTTCAAAAGGTCTTAATTTTTTAATTGATGAGTACAAAAAATGAAATTATTAAAAAATGAATTAATTTTCATTCCGTTAGGTGGATCTGGTGAGATAGGGATGAATTGTAATTTGTATCATTATCAGGGGTCTTGGATAATGATTGATTTAGGAGTTATGTTTGGAAATTCTTCAATGTCTCCAAATGAATTAATTATTCCAAATATTAATTTCATTTTGGAAAATAAAATAAAACTTGATGCATTGATATTAACCCATGCACATGAAGATCATATTGGTGCCGTTCCGTATCTTTATGATAAACTATCTAGCGTTCCTATATATACAACATCTTTTACCGCCTCAGTGCTAAAAAGAAAATTTATGTCAAATGGGTTGGAACCCATTAAAATTAACCTTTTGAATTATAATAAAAATATTTCTATTGGTAATTTTGAAATTGAAATACTTGCCTTAACACATTCAATTCCTGAACCCAATGCAATAATAATAAAAACACAAAAAGGTAATATTTTTCATACAGGTGATTGGAAAATTGATCCAGATCCACTGGTAGGCAAGCCAATCAATGAAAATAAACTTAAATCAATTAAGGAAGAGGGTATAAGTGTCATGGTTTGCGACTCTACAAATGTTTTTGATGAGAACCCTTCAGGTAGTGAGAGTGAAGTAAGACAGGTTTTTAGGAAAATTTTTTCAAAGCACAAAAAAGGTAAGATTGTAGTGACCTGTTTTGCCTCTAACATTGCAAGGTTAGAAACAGTTTTAAAAGTTGCTCAAGAATCTAACAAGTTATGTGTTTTTATTGGAAGATCGATTCATAGAATATACGAATCGGCAATTGAAAATGATTATCTATGTGATTTTACAAATATTATTACAGAAAAAGAATCAAAAATAGTTCCTGACGACGAATTAGTTCTAATTTGTACTGGCAGTCAGGGAGAAGAAAATGCTGCACTTACTAAATTAATTGACGGAAATAACAAAAATGTAGAAATAAACAAAAATGATTTGGTAATATTTTCATCTAGAGAAATACCTGGCAATGAAAAAAAAATAAATTTTCTTAAAGAAAAAATACTTAAAAAAGAGTGTGAATATCTAGATCATAGAATGCAAAAAGTTCATGTGTCTGGACATCCATCAAAACAGGAATTAAAAAAAATGTATGATTGGGTTTCGCCACATTCAGTAATTCCTGTTCATGGAGAATATAGACACTTAAAAGAGCAAGTTAAATTTTCAAAATTGTGTGGTGTGAAAAATCAACTCCTAATTCAAAATGGAGATGTAATAGAAATCAATAACGTTTCTATTAAAAAAAAGCAAAGAGTTTTTACTAGTAGAGATATTCTTAAAGGAAAAAAAATAATTCCTCTAAATAATGAAATTTTTCGTAATTTAAAATTTGTTAATTCTGATGGAGAAATTTTTATAAATATTATTTTAGATCTTGATAATAAACTATTATCTGAACCAATTATTTTTTGCCCAACAGTTTCAAACGATGATTTGTTAATAAAAGATATTAAAACTCAAATTACTGAGGAAATTAATAGATTTGGAAAAAAATATATTGATGATAATGTTATGAGTAGTGAAATAAAAAAGAATATTAAAAAGTTAATCAAGAAAAATATTGGCTTAAAACCACTAACATATATTGAGATTGTAAGAATTTAGAATATAATAAGATATGCTAACCAGATTTAACCACGTTGCAATTGTCGTTCCGGACCTTGAAGAGGCAAAAAAAAAGTATAAAGATATTTTAAATGCAAATGTCTCAGATATTAGTAATTATGCTGAACATGGTGTAAGTGTAGTTTTTGTTGATATTGGAAATACTAAAATTGAACTTATGCATCCTTATGGTGAAAATTCCCCAGTTAAAAATTTTCTTGAAAAAAATATTAATGGTGCGATTCATCATATTTGTATAGAGGTTAAAGATATATACAAGGCTACACAGGAGTTGAAGAAAAAAAATGTTAGAATCTTAGGTGATGGTAACCCAAAAAATGGAGCACACAACAAACCAGTTATTTTTCTTCATCCAAAAGACTTCTTTGGAACTTTAATTGAACTTGAGCAGGAGTAACTCTTGCTTACTTTTTTAGTAATTTTTGTAATTTCCTGGTGGTTAATACTATTCTTAGTTTTACCAGTTGGGATAAGCAAGCAAAAAAATGTTAAGTTTGGGAATGATCCAGGAGCTCCAAATGAACCCATGTTAAAAAAAAAATTCTTAATTACCACTATCATTGCTTTAATTTTAACCTTAATAATTATCTTTATCAAAAATGAAGTACTCTGAATTTTTTATTCCAACTCAAAAAGAAAAATCATCAGATGCTAAAATCAAATCACATATCTTAATGATTAAATCAGGTATGATTCGACAAGAAACTTCAGGTATATATTCATGGTTACCATTGGGATTTAGAATTCTACAAAAAATTATCAAAATAATCGAAAAATTTCATGAAGCTGCTGGAGTTAATCAAATTTTGATGCCTACAATTCAGAGCGCAGATATTTGGAAACAAAGTGATAGATACGAAACTTATGGAAAAGAAATGTTAAGAATTATTGATAGACACGAAAAGGAACTTCTTTATGGTCCAACTAATGAAGAAATGGTTACTGTTTTAGCTAAGAGTTTTATCAAAAGTTATAAAAATCTACCAAGATATTTTTTTCATATACAATCAAAGTTTAGAGATGAAATAAGACCAAGATTTGGAGTAATGAGAGCTAGAGAGTTTTTAATGAAAGATGCATATAGCTTTGATCTTGATGAAAAAAGTGGTGAAAAAACATACTTAATGTTTTTTAAGTTATATTTAAAAATTTTTAAAGAATTAGGTATAAAAGTTATTCCTGTAAGAGCACCAGCAGGTGAAATAGGTGGTAATCTTTCCCATGAATTTCATTTGATTGTTGAAAGCGGTGAATCAGAGATATATCTAGATGAATCCTTAATTTCTTGTGATTTTAAAAATTATTCTATTGATGATGTTATGGCATTAAGTTCATATACTGATGAATTTTTTAAAACTAATGAAATCAAACTTAATTTAAAAAAATTTAAAAGTATTGAATTAGGTCATATTTTTTTATTTGGAAATAAATATTCAAAATCTTTTAATTTTTTTGTTGATGGAGAAAAAGACAAATTTTTTCCATTTATGGGTTCATATGGAATAGGTGTCTCAAGAATACCTGCAGCTGTAATAGAAAGCTCAAATAAAAAAGATGGTGTTATTTGGCCCAAAAATATCTCACCATTTAGCTCAATAATTCTCAATCTTGACCATAAAAGTGACTCTGTAAATAAGTTTTGTGAAGAAATATACTCTAGTCTGAAGGATGACGAAATAGATATATTGTACGATAATAGAAATGAGAGACCAGGTGTTAAATTTTCAGATGCAGAATTAATGGGAATTCCTTTAATTATAATTATTGGAAAAAATTATCTAAACAAACAAAGTATTACCTTAATAAATAAATATTCAAATATAGAAATTGATGTCCCTAAAAGTGAAGCTAAAAATGAAATTAAAAGATTTATTGATGAGTTAAATGATTAGTTTTTTTGAATTTTGGGTTTCATGTAAATTTCTTTTTCCAAAAACAAAAGAAAAATTTTTTACAATAATAACTTTTATATCATTCGCAGGTATTTCCCTAGGAGTTGCAACCTTAATTATAGTTATGTCTGTAATGAATGGGTTTAGAGATGAACTCACTTCAAAGATTTTAGGGGTAAATGGACATTTGAAAATTAAAGCTTTTAACAATTTTAAAATAGAAAAACATGACGAACTTAAATTAAGGATCGAGGAAAAGTTAGAACATGTTAATGCTCATAAAGTTATTGTTGGTCAAGGATTGTTAAATTATCAATCTTATTCTTCTGGAGTTTTGATGAAAGGAGTTGAGTTAGATTATTTCTTAGATAGAAAAATTTTTAAAGAAAATTTAAAAAAAGAGTCTTTAAATTTATTTAAAAATAATGAAGGAATTATTGTTGGTGAAAAAATAAAGGAAAAATTAAATTTAAAAATAGGTGATAAAATTAATATTATTTCTCCAGATAATATGGAAACCATACTAGGTACAATTCCTAGATCCGCAAATTTTAAAATAATTGGATTCTTTAGTATTGGAATGTACGAATATGATTCAAGTTTAATTTTAATTCCAACCTTGTTAATGCAAAAGTTTTTAAACTTAAATAAAAAAATTGACTATCTTGAGATATATATTAACGACTTCTCACAAATTAATTTTTATAAAAAAAAGATAGATCAAATAATCCCTAATTATCTAAAAATAATAGATTGGAGAGAGTTAAATCCAACTTTATTTAATGCACTTGAAGTTGAAAGAAATGTTATGTTTTTAATTCTTTTATTAATAATTTTAGTTGCCGCTTTTAATCTAATTTCTTCAATGATTATTTTAGTTTCCACTAAATCAAGAGATATTGGTGTGCTTAGAACTTTAGGAGTAGGAAGAAAGCAATTGCTTAAAATTTTTATTATGAATGGATTTTTTATTGGTTTATGTGGAACTATTTTAGGCCTAATAATTGGTATAATGTTTTGTTTAAATATTAATGAAATCAAAGAAACTCTAGAGTATTTTTTGAATCTTGAACTTTTTTCAGAAGAAATTTATTTTTTTACAAAACTCCCGATAATTTTAGATTTAGTACAAATTACAAAAATAGTCCTAATTTCTTTAATTCTTTCTTTTTTAGCAACAATTTATCCTTCGATTAAAGCAAGCAGAGTTGAACCAATAAACTTAATTAAATGGGAATAATTTGTTAAAGTTATTAGATATAGAACAAAACTACTTTCAAGGAGAATTACCAGTTGATGTTCTTAAAAATTTAAATTTTGCAATTAATAAACCCAAAAGCGTTGGAATCATTGGACCTTCAGGATCTGGGAAGACTTCACTTCTCAATATTATTGGTTTGATTGAAAAACCCAAGTTTGGAAGTTATTTTTTTAAAAATTCTAATTGTTTAGACTTTTCTAATACCGAAAAAACTGAATTTAGAAAAAAAAATATAGGTTATATTTTTCAGAATAACCAATTGTTAGAAGATTTTAATGTTCAAGAAAATGTTGCTTTACCGTTAATTTTAAATGGGGAGAGTTATAAGATTTCCTGTAAAAAAGCTTTAAATTTTTTAAAATTATTTGGTCTTGAAAATAGAATGAGTTTTAAGCCTGGGCTACTATCGGGCGGTGAGCAACAAAGAGTTGCCGTTGCAAGGGCAATGATTAAGTTACCTTCAATTCTTTTAGCTGATGAACCTACTGGGAGTTTAGATGATAATAATGCAGAGTTAATTTTTAATTACATTATTGAATTATCAAAAAAAAATAATACATTGGCAATAATTGCTACACATAACACAAAATTTATAAGTAAACTTGATGTCTGCTTCAAGATTCAAAAGGGGAAACTAATTGAAATCTAATAGAGAGTTTGTTCATCTTAGAAATTATACTCAATATTCACTATCAAAAGGTGCAATCAAAATTAAGGATTTAGTCAAGTCTTGTTTGAAAAATAAAATTCCAGCAGTAGGTATTTCAGATTTTGATAATTTATTTGGAAGTATGGAGTTTTCTCTAGAATGTATAATGAATGGTATTCAACCAATAATTGGTTGTAATCTTTACTTAATGGATAGGAATTTCGAAAGTGGATACTTATTGTTAATTGCTAAGAATGAAAATGGTTTTAAAAATCTATCAAGACTAGTTTCAATATCGTATTTAGAAAATAATGAACATAATTTTCCCTATGTTAATTTAAAAGATTTATTTAATTATTCTAAAGATTTAATTTGTCTAGCTGGTGGAAATTTTGGCTTTATTTCAAAAAACTTTTTGAATGAAACTATTAATAATTCAAACCAAGCCGTAAAAACTCTAAAAGAAATTTTTAAAGATGATTTCTTTTTAGAAATACAAAAATTAAATAAAACAAATCAAGAGCTATGTAATTATTTAATTAAGGAATCAGATGAACAACAAATTCCATTAGTCGCTACTAATGAAAACTTTTTTTTAGAAAAAAGTTTTATTAATTCTCACGACGCTTTACTTAGTATTTCTGAACAAAAATATATTGAATCTGAGGATAGGTTAAAAAGTAATGATGATTTTTGCTTCAAGGATAATAACGAAATATTATCAGATTTCAAAAATCTTCCTGATGCCATAGAAAATACAATTACAATTGCAAAAAAATGCAGTTTTTTTCTTCGTGAAAAATTGCCTAAATTGCCAAAAATAAATATAGAGAGCAATGATGAGAATGGTTTTTTGAAAACGAAATCTTTCGAGGGCTTAGAACAAAAAATTAAAAAAAATCTTGTAAATCAAAATGAATATGAAATTTACAAAAAAAGGCTAAATTTTGAATTAGAAATAATCATAAAAATGGGATTCTCAAGCTATTTTTTAATAGTTTCAGATTTTATCAATTGGGCAAAAAATAACGATATTCCAGTTGGACCTGGCAGAGGTTCTGGAGCAGGATCATTAGTTGCGTGGTGTTTATCAATTACAAACTTAGATCCAATTAAATTTGGTTTACTTTTTGAGAGATTTCTAAACCCAGAAAGAGTTTCATTACCTGATTTTGATATTGATTTTTGTATGGAAAAAAGAGATGAGGTTATAAGGTATGTTCAAAACAAATATGGTAAATCTAATGTTGCTCAAATTATAACATTTGGATCATTTCAAGCTAGGGCTGCAATTAGAGATGTAGGTAGAGTGATGCAACTTCCACTATTTCAAATTGATGAAATATGTAAAATGATTCCTTTTAATCCAGCTCAACCAATAAGTCTTTCTGATTTTATTGATAGTGATGATAGAATTAAAAAAATTATTTCTAGTGAACCTAACATAAAAAAACTATTTGATATTTCTATAAATTTAGAGGGTCTTTTGCGACATACTTCTACTCATGCTGCAGGAATTGTAATTTCTGATGAAGATTTAAATAAATCTCTTCCATTATACAAGGACCCAAAATCAGATGTTCCCGTCACTCAGTTTTCGATGAAATACGTAGAAAAAATAGGGTTAATTAAGTTTGATTTTTTGGGATTAAAAACATTAACTGTTATTCACGAGACAGTTAAATATTTAAAAAAAAGAAAGATATTTTTAGATATTGAAAATATTTTTTTAGATGACAAAAAGACTTTTGATTTACTAAAAAATGGATACACAACTGGGATTTTTCAACTTGAAGGTCACGGCATGAGAGAAACCTTGAAAAACATTATTCCTGATAGATTCGAGGATTTAATTGCTGTTGTTTCGTTATATAGACCAGGACCAATGGACAATATTCCCAGTTACATTAATAGAAAACAAAAAAATGAGAAATACGAGTATATTCATAAAGAACTAAAAAATATTTTAGACGAGACTTACGGAATTATGGTCTATCAAGAACAAGTTATGTTAATTGCTCAAAAAGTAGCTGGCTTTAGTCTTGCTAAAGCTGATCTTTTAAGAAGGGCAATGGGTAAAAAAATAAAGTCTGAGATGATAGGACAGAAAAATAGTTTTTTATTAGGTTGTGAAAAAAATGGCTTAGAAAAAAATAAAGCGTTGGAACTTTTTGATGAAATAGAAAAGTTTGCTGGTTATGGCTTTAACAAAAGTCATGCAGCAGCATATGCTATGATTGCATATCAAACTGCCTATTTGAAAGCTAACTATACATTAGAATTTTTATGTTCACTTATGAATTGTGATATTGGTAATTTTGAAAAAATATCTGGTTACATTAGTGAAGTTAAAAAGTTCGGCTTTAAAATTTTTGCCCCAAATATTAATGAATCCGAAGAGAAGTTTATAGTAATTTATGATAAACAAAAAGCCGTAGGAATAAGATATGGTTTAAGTGCAATTAAAAATGTTGGAGAAATTTCTGTATTGGAAATTATACAGGAGAGAAAGAAAAACGGTAACTTTAAATCTTTAATGGATTTACTTAAAAGAGTAAATAACAGTACACTTAATAAAAAAATTATTGAGGCTTTCATATTTTCTAATGCTCTAAATCCAATAGAAAATAACCAAAAGTTTTTGATAGAAAAGATTGAGGATTTAATTACTTTTAACGTGAATCATCATAAAAATAATTCTAACAACCAAAATAGTTTATTTTCAGAAGATAATAATGATAATTTTTTTAATTCTTTTAATTACAAACATCTTGAACCTAGTGAAAAATTGGAATTAGAGTTTAAAGCTTTTGGATTTTATTTATCTGAGCATCCAACTAAATTACATAAAAGTTTACTTAAGGCCCAACAATATTCAGATATTAGTGAATTATTTGACAACAATTATAATAATAAAGTAAGTAAACCATCAATAAAAATAATTGCTTTAATATCAGAAAAAAAAGACAGAAATTCAAAAACAGGAAAAAAGTTTTGTTTTTTAAAACTTTCTGATGATACAGGAGAAATAGATACAATTTGTTTTTCTGAGGTCTTGGAAAATTTAAACTTTGATTTAAAGGAAGGACAAATAGTTTCCGTAAATCTTATTTTACAAACTATGAAGGAATCAAATAAGTATATTGTTGCATCTATGTTAGATATAGAAAGTATAAATTCAAAAAAACGAAAGTTTGAAGTTTCAATTAATTCAAATACTATAAACTATGAACAATTTAAAATTTTCTTTGATAAAAGTAATTCTGGAAATAGTGAATTGTTTTTCAAAATTTTTCACAATAACTATGAGGTTGAGATAAAAAGTGAAAGATCGTTTGAATTTAATTTTGATGAAATATCAAATCTAAAAAAAATTAAAGGAGTTTTAGAGGTACTTCAAATAAATTAAAAAAACTATTGAAAATAGTGAATAAAAATGTAAATTCACTTTAAATTTCAAACACACAACAACTCTGGTGATTTGATGTTGTGTGTATGTAAAACCGGAGTAACAAATGATGAAAATCAAAATTAAAGACCTTCTTGATGCTGGAATCCATTTTGGTCATAGAAAAAATAGATGGAACCCAAAGATGTCTGAATATATTTTTGGACATAGAAACGGTATTCATATAATTGACTTACAAAAAACTGTCATACTTTTTAATGAGGCTTTAAAAGCAATTCAAGAATATGCTTCACAAGGAAAAAATATTCTTTTTATTGGTACAAAAAGACAGGCATCTGAAATTATTGAAAAATATGCATTAGACTGTAACCAATATTTTATAAATAAACGTTGGTTAGGAGGAATGTTAACTAATTGGGATACAATACAAAATTCAATTCAAAGATTAAAAAAAATAGAAGATATACTTGAAAATAAAATAAATTCTTATACTAAAAAAGAAACTTTAAGGTTTGAGAATTCCTCTCAAAAGCTTAATAAGGCACTTGGAGGTATTAAAAACATGGTTGGAAAGCCTGATATCCTGTTTATAGTTGACACTAATAAAGAGATATTAGCAGTGAAAGAAGCCAATAAAATTGGTATCCCAATAGTAGCGGTTATTGATTCAAACTCTAATCCAGAGGGCATTGACTATCCAATTCCTGGTAATGATGATGCAATTAGATCAATCGAGTATTATTGTAGTGCAGTTTCAGAGACAATTAAAAATAGTCAACAAAAAAATAATAATCTAGAATCTAAAAAAGATGATTAAGCCAGAAAATATCAAATTACTTAGAGAAAAGACTGGAGCTGGAATGATGGACTGTAAAGCAGCTCTAACTGAGATGAGCGGAGATTTAGAAAAAGCTGAAGAATGGCTAAGAAAAAAAGGTATAAACACTGCACAAAAAAAATCTGGTCGTACAGCAACTGAGGGATTAGTAAGTGTTGCCATAAATGAAACAGGTGGAGTAATTGTAGAAATTAATTCTGAAACAGATTTTGTTGCAAAGAATGAAAATTTCCAAAAGTTTTGTATGGAAATTACAAACCTATGCTTATCAAAAAAAATAAATAATAAGGAATCACTTTTAAAAACAGATTTTTTAAATTCAGGAAATTCAGTTGAAACTGAGTTAACGAATGTCATTTCAAAATTAGGCGAAAACATTGTTATAAAAAAACTTAATTATGAATCTCAAAATGGTGTTTTCTTTCAAAAGTATTTGCACAACGCTATCTCTGAAAATGCTGGGAAAATAGGAGTACTTTTATCATTTGAAGTAAATGATTTTAATGAACAAGTTGATCTTTTTTCCAAGCAATTGTGTATGCATATTGCTGCTGCTGATCCAATCTCTTTAGATATAGATAACTTAGACCAAAAGATTGTTGAAAAAGAAAGATCTATTTATCTTGAACAATTAAAATCATCTGGCAAACCAGACGATATCTTGGATAAAATTGTAGAGGGTAAAATAAAAAAATTTTGTTCTGATGTTTGTTTGTTAGAACAAACTTTTGTTATTGATAATAAAACACCCATTAAAGAATGTATTAATTCTTTTAACAAAGAAAATAAGAGCAATTTTAAGATTCATAAATATTTAATGTATAAACTTGGTCAGGATTAAACCTAAAGATTTTGTTAAACTTTAAAAACAAACACATTATGCTTAAGCTTTCTGGTGAAGCACTAATGGGTAAAAAAGATTTTGGTATTGACTTAGAAACCATCAATTCAATTACCAATCAAATTTCATATGTTTTTAATAGAGGAATTAAAATTTCTTTAGTTGTTGGTGGTGGAAATATTTTCCGTGGTATTTCTGCATCTTCAGATGGTATGGATAGGTCTTCTGCTGATTATACAGGTATGATGGCAACAGTTATAAACTCCTTGATATTACAAAATTCTTTAGAGCAAAAAGGAATTCAAACCAGAGTTTTATCAGCGATAAAAATGGATACAGTATGTGAATCTTACATAAGAAGAAGAGCTATAAGGCATGTAGAAAAAAGAAGAATTGTAATATTTGCTGCTGGAACTGGCAATCCTTTTTTTACAACAGATACTGCAGCTGCACTTAGAGCATCAGAGATGAAATGTGATATTTTGTTTAAAGCAACAAAAGTTGATGGAATCTATGATAAAGACCCAAAGGTCAATAAAAATGCAAAAAAATTATATGACCTTAATTATGATTATGTTATTAATAACAATTTAAAGATTATGGATACTGCATCAATTTCATTAGCAAAGGAAAATAAAATTCCAATTTTAGTTTTCTCGATTCTTGAGAAAGATTCGTTAACAAAAATTATTGAGGGTA
>Ga0255759_10002806_pt1 | contig 15452 bp, 13 predicted proteins | sample 101ome_20_FD_179959 | JGI IMG/M metagenome (GOLD analysis project Ga0255759, IMG submission 179959) | Coastal salt marsh microbial communities from the Groves Creek Marsh, Skidaway Island, Georgia - 101404AT metaG (version 2) | ecosystem: Environmental > Aquatic > Marine > Intertidal zone >...
CGTGGGCCGTTTCGGCACCGAAGCCCTGGCAGGCTATGGCATTGCTTCCCGTATCGAATTCCTGATCACGCCGATGGTATTCGGCCTGGGCGTCGCCATGAACACGATGGCAGGCTCCTGTATCGGCGCTGGCGATTATGACCGTGCAGAGAGAGTGGGCTGGACAGGGTCGCTTTGCGCGGGTGCGGTTACTGGCAGCGTCGGCCTTATCCTGGCTTTTTTCCCCGAATTCTGGATCCAGATTTTTTCCGAAGACCCGGCGACACTCGCGGTCGCCAGCCGATACTTCGAAGTCACCGGACCTTTCTTTGGTTTCTTCGGGATCGGCCTGTCACTGTTCTTTGCCTCCCAGGGGGCCGGCGCCGTGGGCTGGCCGGTTGTGGCGACTGCCGTCAGATTCAGTATTTCAGTCGGTGGCAGCTGGTACTTCGCGAGCCAGGCAGGGGCAAAGCCTGAGCACCTGTTTATCTGCATTGGTGTCGGGATGCTGTGCTACTGCCTCGGCACGACTGCGGCGCTGTATCTGGGTTCCTGGCGCCGGGGTAACGCCTGAGACTTAACCGGCAGCAGCGATCCGGCCTGGAATTTTATCGATCATGCGCAGGATCGATTCCTCATCAGTGTAGTCAAGGATTTTGTCCATCGGCACCCAGGCAAGGTCGTGGGATTCTTCACTCACGGTAAACGCATCGGAACCTGTCGACTGCAGCAGGAATCGGCAGTCATAGTGAAAGTGCGCAGGCTCATCGCCCCGGGCCGGAATAGCATGGATATCAACATCAAGCAGTTCTCGACTGACAGGCGCTATCGCCTCAAGCCCGGTCTCTTCATCCGCCTCCGTCATGGCTACTTCAAGCACATTCGCAATACCGTCGGCGTGCCCACCCGGTTGCAGCCAGCGCTCGAGCTTACGATGGTGGGTGAGGAGCACACGGGTACCGGTTGAATCCAGCACCATGGCTGAGCCTGTCACGTGCCCGACCAGCAGTGACCGCTCGAAGCAATCCACGTGCCCAGCGACAAAATCGAGATAACGCTGCACCATCGCTGCTTCACCGGGATTGTTCTCGAGGTAGGCTGTCAGCTGCGCGAACAGATCCGCGCGATGATCTTCAACCGACATCTGCCGCTTTCCGCGCCAGGACCGGTGACAGCGTCTTGTTTGATTCTTCATCGAACAGGTCGACCAGCTGCTCTGTCATGGCATCACCCAATTGCTCGGCATCCGTGATCGTGACGGCCCGGCGGTAGTGGTGCGTCACATCGTGACCAATACCAATAGCGACCAGTTCCACCGGCGACTGATTCTCAATCTTGTCGATGGCAAACTTCAGGTGTTGCTCGAGGTAATTGCTTGGGTTCACCAGCAGCGTGGAGTTATCAACCGGCAGACCATCGGAGATCACCATCAGAATCTTGCGGTCCTCAGGTCGACCGGCAATGCGGTTGTGCGCCCAGAGCAAGGCTTCGCCATCGATATTCTCCTTCAGCAGTTCCTCTCGCATCATGAGGCCGATGTTTGTCCTGGCCCGACGCCAGGGCATATCCGCCGCTTTGTAAATAATATGACGCAGGTCGTTGAGCCGACCGGGCTGAGCCCGTTTGCCGTGCTGCAACCAGAGCTCACGGGACTGCCCTCCCCGCCAGGCGCGGGTCGTAAAGCCAAGGATCTCTACCTTGACCGAACAGCGCTCCAGTGTGCGGCCCAGGATATCCGCACACATAGCGGCAATTGTAATGGACCGGCCGCGCATTGAACCGGAACTGTCGATCAGCAGGCTGACAACGGTATCCCGGAAATTCATGTCCTTTTCCTGCTTGAAGGCCAGCGGCTGGAACGGATCCATAATGATGTTGGTCAGCTTCGACGTGTCGAGCATGCCTTCATCCAGGTCAAACTCCCAGGTTCGATTCTGCTGCGCCATCAACTTGCGCTGCAGGCGATTAGCGAGTTTGCTGATAATGGTCTGGGAATTCTGCAGGTGCTTGTCGAGCACGCCGCGCAGACGCTCGAGCTCAACCGGCTCACAGAGTTCACTGGCGAATACCGTTTCATCGAACTGCGTGGTATACGCCTTGTAATCACTCTCTCTGGGACGCAGCCAGTTTTTGTCTGCCGCCATGTCGGGCGGCGCACCCGCTTCGTCCTCATCACCTTCCATTTCAGCCATATCCATGGCGTCCATGTCGACCGGCACTTCGCCTTCGATCGCATCGGCAAGATCCGAGTCACCGCTCATATCCTGCTCAGTCGCCTCATCGCCGGACTCGGATTCCATCTCCTCTTCCTGCTCGGAATCCTCCTCCTGCTCGCCGCCGTTGTTCTCTTCGCCGTACTCATCGGTGAGACCCAGGTCAGCAATCATCTTGCGCGCCAGTTCGGTGAATGCTTCCTGGTCGAACATCAGCTTGTCGATTTCGAGCAGGTCATCGGCAAGAGCATACTCAAGGTGGTCACGCCACATATCGAGCACGATATCGCCACCGGCCGGTGGATGACGCCCCGTCACTCTCTCGCGAATCAACATGCCCAGCGCTTCGCCAAGGGGTGCCTCGCTCTGATGTTCAACCGTCTCGAAACCCTGGTTGCGGCAGTGCTCGGCGTGACGCGCTTCCAGGTTGTCTCCGACGCCGCGCATCAGATAACTGCCGATGCAGGCAATGCGCGCATCTTCTACCGCGTCATAGACTTCCTGGGCTGTTCCAGCGTGGGGGCGACTCCGGCTGTGCATGGCAGGGTCATGGAAACGGGTCCGCAGGGCGAACTGATCAGCCGTGCCGCGCAGGGCACCGAGTTCTTCTTCCGACAGGCCGACTTCCGGCAGCGGTACGCGTGCCCGGTTGCCCTGCAGGTAGGGTTTGCCGCGGCCAAAGCTCACCGTCAGCTCCTCGTTGCCCGAGATCGCCCGCATGGTGGAGGTAACCGCCTGCTTGAATAACTCCGTGGAGTCTTCCGGTTTCACTGCCTGGTTACCTCAGACTCAGGCCAGTACCACGTTGGCGCTGGATTCCGGTAGTTCATCACCCATGCAACGCTGATAGTACTCAGCGACGATGGCACGTTCCGTTTCATCACACTTGTTGAGGAAGGTGAGCCTGAAGGCAAAACCATAATCACCAAAGATCCGCGCGTTCTCCGCCCACATAATCACCGTACGCGGCGACATGACGATCGAAATGTCACCATTCATGAAGCCCTGTCGGGTCAGGTTGGCAACCGACACCATGTTTGCCACCGTCGCTCGATCAAGATCGGGCAGTTTCGATACGATGATATCGGTTTCCTTCTCTCGGTCGAGGTAATTCAGCGTCGTCACGATATTCCAACGATCCATCTGCCCCTGGTTGATCTGCTGTGTGCCGTGATAGAGACCCGTCGGATCTCCAAGACCAATCGTGTTGGTCGTTGCAAACATGCGGAATGACTGGTGCGGCGAGATAACCTTGCTCTGGTCGAGCAGGGTCAGCTTACCTTCAACCTCAAGCACACGCTGGATCACGAACATGACGTCCGGACGGCCGGCATCATACTCGTCAAACACGATGGCACAGGCACGCTGCAGCGCCCAGGGCAGCAGGCCTTCTTTGAATTCTGTAATTTGCTGACCGTCTTGCAGGACAATCGCATCTTTACCCACCAGATCGATCCGACTGACGTGGCTGTCGAGGTTGATCCGGATACAGGGCCAGTTCAGGCGCGCGGCGACCTGCTCGACATGCGTCGATTTGCCTGTACCGTGATAGCCCTGGATCATGCAACGGCGGTTGTAAGCAAAACCCGCCAGAATCGCCAGAGTCGTCTCCCGGTCGAACAGGTAACTTTCATCAATGGCGGGGACGTGTTCCGATGCGACGGAAAACGCGGGGACCTTGAGGTCCACATCGATGCCAAAAACTTCTTTTACGTCTACCTCGGTATCAGGGGTACCGTTCCCTTCTAATGCGCCGAGTTCTTCTGTCATTGTTGCACTACCTAATTTTCAATACTGCTTTTCGTTACTGTTTTCCGCTGTCGCGAGTCCGCCGGGATCGACAATATCCGTTCGTTTCGCCCGGTCGTGTGACCTGCAGGACAGGCCTGGACCCAGCCAGGTCCGGGGAGACTTCGAATCGAGATAGTATCGAGACAGCGCGGGCGCCACAGAATAGCTTTTATACGTCGAAAATGCTATTTCCGGACGTAGCCACCATGGGCAGTGATGCTGCGCTTTGCACGGGATGAGGCCGAAGTCAGGCAGGGACAGCGGGAGCCACCGACACACCCGCCAGCCCCAGCAAAATATTCTCCAGTTCCAGCCAAGGATCCCCGCGTTGCACGCCTTTGACCATGCGATCAATGCGACCCACCGTTGTCGAGAGCTCGCGAACAGTTCTCAGGTCATGACGATCAAGGCAGCGCATGACGAGATCCTGTCGGTTTTTCCAGACTCGAGCCTTACCCAGCAGTGACTGCCGTGACTCACCGGCAACCAGGCCGGTCTTGATCAACTCAAGGCTGCGCAGTTCCCGCGCCAGCATGCTGATAATGAAAATTAATTCGACACCCTCTGCCTTGAGCCCGCTCGACATGCGGATACATCTCGCCGCATTCCCGGCCAGCGCCGCATCAATCAGCTTGAACACGTCAAAGCGGGCACTGTCGGCCACGCCTTCGACCACATGCTGGACATCCACCTGCTGATCATCAAGAGACAGCTTGAGCCGTTCAATCTCCTGCACGGCTGCCAACAGGTTGCCTTCGATGCGTTCAGCCATGAGCTGGACTGCCTCACGGCTTGCCTTGAGCCCGGCGCGGCGGAACCGGCCCGAGAGCCATTTCGGCAGATCCCTGCCCTCAATCGGCCAGACCTGGATCAAGGCACCGGCAGATTCGAGGCCTTTGAACCACTTCGCCCGCTGTATTTCCGGGGTCGCACGCGGCATGACCAACATCAACACGGTGTCTTCATTCAACTGATCAACGAGCTCAAGCAGCGCCTTGCTGCCCTTGTCCCCCGGTTTACCGCTGGGCAACCGGACTTCCAACAGCTTCTGTTCGGCAAACAGCGACATGCTGCCTGCACTGTATAGGAGACTGGTCCAGTCAAAGTTCGCTTCAGCATGAAACAGCTCGCGCTCAGCGAACCCATGTTTCTTCAGGGCCTGACGGATCTCGTCACAGACTTCCTGGACCAGCAGCGGTTCATCGCCGCTAACGATGTAGAGCGGACGCAGACTGCCCTTGAGATCAGCAGAAAGTTTATCCGTGTATACCTTCACAGGCCGCTTTCCAGCTGCGCGCTCTCGATTCGCTGCAGAATCTGCCGGGTAAGTTCAGCGCGGATGTCATCGATGAGCATCATTTGCTCCTCATAACTACCGGCGAGATTGAACGAATCAACGGAGTAAACCCGTTCCGCCCAAATAGTCGACAGCGGCACAATCGATTCGCTGCCGCGATGCACGCTGAAGTCCAATTCGAGCCGGAGTTCATACTGGGCTGCATCAATGGTCGCGCTGGTTGCGACAGGTCGACGCTGACTGCGCTGGTCCTCGAATCGCACCGTGATGCCATCAGTTGGTGTTGATGTAATCGTCAGGCCGCGGGTTGCGAAATGCTCAATATAGGCTTTGCGCGTCTCACCGTAGACACCGGACAGATTCAGGTCACCCAGCGCCGACAGATCTGTGCCCCGCAGCTGAAAGCCGCAGCCCGCCAGCAGGATCAGGGTCCCTGCCAGCAGAATCCTGTGACTATTAGCCCACAACGAAATTGAGAATCTTGTTCGGTACATAGATGACTTTTCTGATCGTCTTATCCACCAGGAACTTCTCGACATTCTCGTTCCCCCGGGCCAGTTCGACCACCGCATCTTCGCCCGCATCCACAGCGACTTCAAGCTTGCCTCGCACCTTGCCGTTGACCTGCACCACCAGCTCGACACTGGTCTTAACCAGGGCAGACTCATCGACCGGCAGCCAGTCAGCATCTTCGATGGCACCGAGACCCAGCTGTTCCCAGAGTAGATGACAAACATGTGGCGTGATCGGTGACATAGCCAGAACAGCAATTGTCAGCGCCTCGCGCACCACAGCCTGGCCCTGGGGAGAATCATCTTCAAACTTAATAACCTGATTCATCAGCGACATCACGGCAGCAACGACCGTGTTGAACGCAATCCGGCGGCCATAGTCATCTTCACACTTAGCCAGAGTCTCGTGTGTCAGACGGCGCAGATCTTTCTGTTCTGCGGTCAGTACCGCTGGGTCGATTTTTGGCACATCACCCTTGACCATATGTTCAGTTACCGGGTTCCAGAGGCGCGTCCGCAGCCAGCGTTCCGCTGACTCTACCCCGTGTTCTGACCACTCGAAGGACTGCTCCGGCGGCGCCGAGAACATCATCGCCATGCGCACGGCATCAGCGCCATGCTTATCCATCAAGTGCTGCGGGTCACCGGCATCACCAGCCGACTTCGACATCTTAGAGCCATCTTTCAACACCATGCCGAGGGCTAGCAGTTTTTCGAAAGGCTCGTCTGATTCGACCAATCCTTCATCCCGCATGACCTTATGGAAAAATCGTGCATACAGAAGATGCAGAATTGCATGTTCCTCACCACCGACATAGTGATCGACCGAGGTCCAGTACTTGGCACGCTCATCGAGCATGACTTCATTCGCATCGTTCGAGGCAAACCGGGCGTAGTACCAGGACGATTCCATGAACGTGTCGAACGTGTCGGTTTCTCTTTCAGCCGCACCACCACAGTCCGGGCAGACCGCTTCATACCACGCCGGCATTTTCTTGATGGGCGACCCAACACCTTCAAACTCGATGTCGGTCGGCAGCACGACAGGCAGATCCTCGTCCGGCACCGGCACCGCACCACATTTGCCGCAGTTGATGATCGGTATCGGACAGCCCCAGTAGCGCTGTCTTGAGACACCCCAGTCGCGCAGCCGATAGTTCACCTGGCGCTCACCCAGACCTTTTGCAGCGAGTGCAGCGCCAATGACGTCGAAGGCTGCAGTGAAATCAAGGCCGTCGTACTCACCTGAGTTAACCAGAACACCGCGAGTCGTGTAGGCCTCTGCCGTGAGATCACAGACATCCTCACTGCCGTCAAGCGGCCTGACCACCTGCTGGATTGGCAGCCCGTACTTGGTGGCGAATTCCCAGTCACGCTGGTCATGACCCGGGACTGACATGACGGCCCCAGAGCCGTATTCCATCAAGACAAAGTTGGCGACCCAGACTGGTACCGGCGCACCTGTCAGAGGGTGGTCAACCTCAACACCAGTTGCCATACCCTGTTTCTCGAGCTTGGCCATATCAGCTTCAGCCACCTTGACTTGATTACACTCCTCGAGGAAAGCCCTGAGGTCCGCGTTGTCCTCGGCCGCCTTCACCGCCAGCGGGTGCTGCGGCGCGACCGCAAGATAGGTTGCCCCCATAAGGGTATCCGGCCGGGTCGTATAAACATCGAGCGTACCGGCACCGGCCTGCAGCGGGAAGCGGATTTCGATGCCCTCTGAGCGTCCGATCCAGTTGCGCTGCATCGTCTTGATCTTGTCTGGCCATTCGTTGAGCTTGTCCAGATTATTCAGCAGCTCTTCAGCGTAATCGGTAATCTTCACGAACCACTGGGCCAGTTCGCGTCGCTCCACCGGCGCATCTGAACGCCAGCCTCGGCCGTCAATCACCTGCTCATTGGCCAACACAGTCTGGTCAACCGGATCCCAGTTCACCCAGGCCGCTTTTTTGTAAACCAGGCCTTTGCGGAACATGCGAGTGAAAAACCACTGTTCCCAGCGATAGTAATCGGGATCACAGGTGGCCAGCTCGCGACTCCAGTCAAAGGCAAAACCAAGCGCCTTCATCTGGCCTTTCATGTACTCAATATTTTGATAGGTCCAGTCGGCGGGCGGCACATTGCGTTTGATGGCGGCATTTTCAGCCGGCAGACCAAATGCGTCCCAGCCGATGGGTTGCAGTACATTCTTACCCTGCAGTCGCTGAAATCGACCAATCACGTCACCCAGCGTGTAATTGCGCACATGACCCATGTGCAGCTGGCCGCTGGGATAGGGAAACATGGAAAGGCAGTAGAACTTCGGCTTATCGCTGTTCTCTGTCACTTCGAAAGTGCCGTGTTCTTCCCAGTAGGACTGAACCTGGTCTTCCACCGTCGCGTGGTTATAGGTCTGATCGCTCATAACGTCGGCTGTGCCGTTGAAAAAAGACCCGCAATTCTAGTGGCCAGCGCCCTAAAGTGCCAGTGCCGAGGGGCACCAGCGGCGCGGATCACGCGCGCTTTTTCAACAGCAGAAATGCCAGCACAATGAAAAGGCATGACAGTGCCAGCACAGGGTAGCTGCCAAACAGATGAAACGGTGTGTGCCCGGACCTGACTTCGAGTTCGCCGCGGAGAGTGCCCTGCCGGAATCTCGGCAAGGTGCTGACGATCCGCCCCCGATGATCGATGAGCGCAGTGATACCATTGTTGGTCGCACGGGCCATGGCGCGGCCGTTTTCGAGCGCCCGCATTCTCGCCATCTGCAGGTGCTGCCAGGGACCTATAGATTCGCCAAACCAGGTATCGTTGCTCACTGTCACCAGCAAATCAGGGTCAGCCACCGTCTCTCGCACCAGATCGGGATAAACCACCTCGTAACAGATAGACGTCGACAGCCTCAACGCACCTGCGGTCAGCGGTGCCTGCACCGACGGACCCGGACGATTGCGGGACATCGGCAAATCGAAGAACTGGATGACACCCCGGATCAAACCCTCCAGCGGCACATACTCGCCGAACGGTACCAGGCGGCGCTTAATGTACTGCCCTTCACCCTGGCCCAGTGCGACCACGGTATTCTGAAATCCGCCTGCGGCGTTTCGATCCGGGATACCGAAGACCAGGGTTGAACCGGCTTCAGCTGCCTGCGCATCGAGATCCCGCAGGACTGTCGCAGCCGATTGGCGGAACACTGTGAGAGCCGCCTCGGGCCAGACAATCAGATCGCGACCGAGTTCGTCGCTGGTCGCCGACCGATAGTGATTGAGGATTGGCATGCGGCTCGACGGCAACCATTTCAGGTGCTGATCGACATTGCCCTGCAGCAGTGAAATCGTGATGGAGCGGTCCAGTCTTGTCATGTCCTTGAAGCCCGCTGCGAGAGAAAGCAGCAAGACACCGGCGGGCAACACCAGCCAGGGCCAGCGCCGGGCTCGCATGCACGCCAGGACACTCACACCGACCAGACAGGCCACCAGCGACAACCCAAAAACACCTGTGAATGGCGCCAGTCCAGCCAGCGGCGACTCCATCAGGCCATAGCCGCTGAACAGCCAGGGGAAGCCGGTGAGAAACCAGCTTCGCAACCACTCCTGCAGGACCCACAAGCCAGCAAACCCGAGCACTGACGCCATCACCGCGGCGCGGAGATACCGGGCATAAACCCACGCGAGTGGCAGGCAGATGAGCGAATAGGCAAGCACAAACAGCACCACGAGCAGCCCCGCTAACACAACAGAGGCACCACCGTAGACATGAATGGAGACGTAGATCCAGGAGACACCCGAGCCAAACATCGCCACATTAAAAAGGTAAAACCGGGTCAGCGCGCGCGCTGTCGTGCCACTCTCGACCGCAAGATAGAGCACGGTGGGGCCAACAAACGCGAGCGGCCATGCGTCGAACGGGGCAAGACTGAATGTCACCGCGAGCCCTGCCAGTATTGCCAGGCAGTCGTGCCCGAGGCCCGATCGCAACATAATCAGTCGAGGATACTCAATTCAAGCAGGTGAACTCGGCGACCATCAGCATTCAAGACTCTGAACATATAGGACTCATTGATTATGATTTCTTCATCCCGTTTCGGCAGGTGACCGAAAGCATGGGTCACCAGGCCGCCAATGGTGTCAAACTCATCCCCGCTGAAGTCAGTCTCAAACGCCTCGTTAAAATCCTCGATGGGCGTCAGCGCCTTGATGGTGAAGGTGCCGTCGGCGTGCTGGTTAACAAAGCCTTCTTCCTCAAAATCAAACTCGTCTTCGATATTGCCAACAATCTGCTCAAGCACATCTTCAATGGTAACGATGCCGCTGACGCCGCCATACTCGTCATAAACAACTGCAAGATGATTCCGCGTGCTGCGAAATTCCTGCAGCAGAACGTCAAGCCGTTTGCTCTCGGGGACCCCAATGGTCGGCCGCAGATTGTCACGCAGATTGAACTTCTGCTTTCGGTCTTTCAGCGCCAATGGCAACAGGTCCTTAGCGAGCAGAATACCCGCCACTTCGTCCTGATTTTCACCCAGCACCGGGAACCTGGAGTGCCCACTGCCGATGACCATGGGCAGGAACTCATCCGGACTTTCATCAAGGCGGACGAATACGACCTGAGCACGCGGCAGCATAATCTCACGCACCTGCATATCAGATACGGTCAGCGCACCTTCAATGATCCGCAGCGCTTCCTGGTCCAACAGATCCCGTTCGTGAGCTGACCGCAATAATTCCAGCAACTCATCGCGAGAGTTCGGCTCACCGGAAAATGCCTGTGACAGCTTCTCGAGCCAGGTCCGCGAGTCCTGTTCCTGTTCACTCATGATGCGTTTTGCACCTCATAGGGGTTAGGCATATCAAAAGCCGCGAGCAGCGCCTGCTCCTCGGCCTCCATCTGCAACCGCTCCGCATCATCCTGGTGATCACGACCGAGCAGGTGCAGCAGGCCATGAATCAGCATATGTGCATAGCGGTGAGAAAAATCTTTTGTATAGGTTACGCTCTCGTCTCTTACGACCTCGCTGCAGATCACAATATCGCCGAGGAAGGTCAGTCCGTCTGCGATGAGTCCAGCGGGGAAAGAAAGCACATTCGTGGGTGCCGGATTCTGCCGATACTCTCGATTAAGCGCCACCATCTCATCGACATTGACAATACGCACAGAGACTTCTGAGGGGGATTGCTGGAGCGCATTCAAGGCAGCGCACAGCCACTCGGTCATGCACCGTTCGTCAGGTTCCTCGTCAAGCGAATCAGTAGATCTGGAAATCTCGATGACGTGCTCAGTCATCGGCTTCGTGCCTGCCGTAGGCTTCGACAATTCGCTGCACCAGCGGGTGGCGGACCACGTCCTTTGGCCCGAAATGGGTAAAAGAAATGCCCTTCACCTCGGACAGGACTTTCATGACGTGTTTCAGACCAGACAGGGTCTTGTGTGGCAGGTCGACCTGGGTGATGTCACCCGTCACCACTACCGTCGAACCGAAACCGATCCGGGTGAGGAACATCTTCATCTGTTCTGCCGTGGTGTTCTGACTCTCATCGAGAATAATGAAGGAATCATTCAGGGTCCGGCCCCGCATGTAGGCAAGCGGTGCCACTTCAATTACGTTGCGTTCGATCAGTTTCTCGACCCGCTCAAAGCCAAGCAGCTCATATAAAGCATCATAAAGCGGCCGCAGATAAGGGTCGATCTTTTGCGACAGGTCTCCAGGGAGAAAGCCCAGTTTCTCACCCGCCTCAACCGCAGGACGCACCAGCAGAATGCGGCGGATCCGCTCCTGTTCCAGCGCCTCAACAGCACAGGCCACTGCGAGATAAGTTTTACCCGTGCCCGCCGGCCCAATCCCGAAGTTGACGTCATGCATACGGATAGCATCAACGTAGCGTTTCTGATTGCCGCCGCGCGGCTTGATGCTTTTCTTGCGAGTGTGGATCAGGCTCTCTTCGTCATCCAGGCCTTCGAGCAGTGACTCAACACCTGACTCCTGCAGGAACAGGTGGACCAGCTCAGAAGTCATATCGGTTCCTTCTTTGACCTCGCGATAGAGATGATTAAGAAGTTCACCCGCGACTGTCACGACCCCACGTTCACCAATCAGGTGAAAATCATTACCGCGGTTCTTGATGGTGATGCCCAGCCGCCGTTCGATCTGTTTTAGATGTGCGTCGAAGGGGCCACAAAGATTGGCCAGCTGAAGACTGTCGTTGGGTTCCAGGGTGACCTGGAGAGGCTCAGGGTTAGACAAACTCATGCGTCAGTGACTGTTGGGCAAAGTAGGATATCGGGCGTTTCAGCGTTAATCAATCAGCTTACCGCGCAGCGAATTCGGCAGGGCTTCACCGATTTCGACGGCGACGAACTGGCCGATCAGCCCCTGATCCGGTGCAGAAAAATTTACCACCCGGTTGTTCTCGGTACGACCCTGCAGCTGGCCGGGGTCTTTCTTGGAGACGCCGGTTACCAGGATTTGCTGAGTCGTGCCCACCATCGCCTCACTAATGTGCCGGGCCTGATTCTGGATCCTGCCCTGAAGCACGGCCAGTCGTTCTTTCTTCACAGACATCGGGGTTTCATCCGGCAGGTCCGCTGCGGGCGTGCCCGGGCGTGCACTGTATATGAAGCTGAACGAATGATCGAAGCCGACGTCTTCGATCAGTTTCATGGTGGCCTCAAAGTCGGCATCGGTCTCACCAGGGAATCCGACAATGAAGTCACTCGAAAGGCTGATATCCGGTCGAACCTGGCGCAACTTCCTGATCCGTGACCTATATTCCAGTGCGGTATAACCCCGCTTCATCTTTGCCAGGATTCGGTCTGAGCCACTCTGCACCGGCAGATGGAGGTGATCCACCAGCTCCGGCACCTCGCCGTAAACCTCGATCAGCGAATCACTGAATTCCAAGGGGTGCGAGGTGGTATAGCGAATACGATCGATGCCATCGATCTCGGCAATCACCGAAATCAGGTAAGCGAGATCGGCAACTTCACCCGGGCTGTCCTCGATCGGGCCGCGATAAGCATTGACGTTTTGACCCAGCAAGTTAACTTCGCGCACGCCGCGTTCCGCCAGCTGGTAGATCTCCCGCAGGACATCCAGCAGCGGCCGACTGACTTCCTCACCACGGGTATAGGGCACGACACAAAATGAACAGTATTTGCTGCAGCCTTCCATAATAGAGACAAACGCAGAGGGACCATCGACCGAGGGTTCCGGCAGGCGATCAAACTTCTCGATTTCAGGGAAACTGATATCCACCTGCGGGTCTGCATTGGCCTGGGACGCATCAATCAACGCCGGCAGGCGGTGCAGCGTCTGCGGCCCGAAGATGACGTCGACGTACGGCGCCCGTTCCGCAATCGCAACGCCCTCCTGACTGGCGACGCAGCCGCCGACCCCGATCTTCAATGACGGGTTCTCGTCTTTCAGCTGACGCCAGCGACCCAGTTGGTGAAACACCTTTTCCTGGGCCTTTTCCCGCACGGAGCAGGTGTTGAGCAACAGCAGGTCTGCCTCGGATTCTTCCGTGGTCAGCTCATAGCCGTGAGATTCACTCAATATATCGACCATTTTAGATGAATCGTATTCATTCATCTGGCAGCCGTGCGTCTTGATAAAGACCTTGGTCATCCGTCGAGCCGGGTTGGTTGAAGGGCGCGCAATTATTCATGCTACCAGGAGTGACTTCAACCCTTGAAAACCAGAAGGAAAAGCCCCATCTTGGATGGGCTGAGAGGCTGACTTCAAAGTCTCACTTTCAAAATGCCGCGCTGCATCCGGATGACATCAATATGGCTACACCAATCTACAAAGTGGTTTTTTTCAATCAGGGACAGATTTACGAGATCTACGCCCGCCAGATTTATCAGTCAGATCTCTACGGCTTCATAGAAATAGAAGAGCTGGTGTTTGGTGAAAAGTCCGGCATGCTGGTCGATCCGAGCGAGGAAAAGCTGAAGGCAGAATTTGAAGGCGTCAATCGCAGCTATATACCCATGCATGCCATCGTTCGCATTGATGAGGTAGCCAAAGAAGGTGTCGGCAGCATCACCGAGGCGACAGGCAACAATGTTGCCCCCTTCCCCATGCCGGCCTTCAATCCGAAAAATACCAACGACTGACCGCATTCCCCGCCGGCTCCGACAACGGTACGCTAGAGACTGAGGCTGGCTGGTTCGAGCGTCTGGTCCTGAACATCAGCGATCAATACTTCCAGCGAGCGCTCGTCGTCCGGGAAACGAAACCCGGGCGCGACTTCCTGGAGCGGCAACAGCACGAAAGCCCGGCTTTTTGCCCGCGGATGCGGCAGCGTCAAACCGGGTTGGACCAGGACTTCACCACCAAGATCTATAATGTCGAGGTCGATCGGTCGCGATTCATAAGCCTCGCCATAACCCGGGCCACGGCCGATCCGGCCCTCAATCTGCTGCAGGACGCTCAGCAGGTGTTCGGGCGCAGCCTCGGTTTCAAAGCTGACCACCGCGTTCAGGAAATCCGGCACTTCCGTGTCGAAACCTAAGGGTCGGCTGCGCCAGATCGAAGAAGCCCGGATTTCACTCACCGCCAGTCCCTGCATGGAAGAAACCGCGGTCTGCAGGTTTCGATGAGAGTCACCAAGGTTCGAACCCAGTGCAATCAGGGCAAGTTTCCGCGCCATTTTTCCGTCATGGTATTGGTTGGCCCAATCATGATAGCTTTACCGCATTGTTTCAAAACATCTGTGCGAGGAAGGAATGAAAGCAGCCGTATTGCGTGAACACAACAAGCCACTTGAGATCGAAGACGTTCAGGTTTCCAAACCGGGCCCGCGAGAGGTTCTGGTGAGGCCGGTGGCCGCTGGCGTCTGTCACAGCGACCTGCACTTCATGGATGGCTCTTACCCTTATATGCTGCCGACGATCCTGGGTCACGAGAGCGCGGGTATCGTTGAAGAGGTCGGTTCCGATGTGACCTACGTGAAGAAAGGCGATCACGTCATCACCTGTCTGTCCGCTTTCTGTGGCCACTGTCCGAAGTGCCTGACCGGCCACCTGTCGATTTGTGACGAAAAAGCACTGCCACCGATCACGCGCGCGCCCGAGCAGGAGTCAAGGCTGTTCCAGGGTGACCAGCCGATCCACCAGTTTCTGAACCTGTCCAGCTTCGCCGAACTGATGCTGATCCACGAGCATGCCCTTGTCAAGATTCGTGAAGATATGCCAATGGACCGCGCCGCTTTGATTGGCTGCTCCACCACCACGGGTGTTGGTGCGGTATTCCATACGGCCGGTGTTGAGCCAGGTTCAACCGTTGCCGTTCTCGGCTGCGGCGGTGTCGGCCTTGCTGCCATCAACGGTGCAGCAATCGCCGGTGCGGGCATGATCATCGCTGTCGACATGCTCGACTCCAAGCTGGAAATCGCCAAGTCGCTGGGTGCGACCCATACTGTCAATGCCAGCTCTGGCAACGCCGTCGGAGAAGTCATCGAACTGACCAAAGGCGGCTGTGACTACACCTTCGAGGCGATAGGCCTCAAGGCCACCGCGGAGCAGGCATTCCAGATGCTCGGCAACGGTGGTACTGCAACCGTCATTGGTATGATCCCGGTAGGCACCATGGTCGAACTGCACGGTGTCGATTTCCTGATGGAGAAGAAGATGCAGGGTTCGAATATGGGTTCCAACCGGTTCCGTATCGACATG
>Ga0255759_10002815_pt1 | contig 15412 bp, 15 predicted proteins | sample 101ome_20_FD_179959 | JGI IMG/M metagenome (GOLD analysis project Ga0255759, IMG submission 179959) | Coastal salt marsh microbial communities from the Groves Creek Marsh, Skidaway Island, Georgia - 101404AT metaG (version 2) | ecosystem: Environmental > Aquatic > Marine > Intertidal zone >...
CACAAGAATTATATAAAATTAATGACCGCCCAAATTATTTTTACATGTTAGGAAGTATGGGTTTAGCATCATCAATTGGTTTAGGATTATCTTTATCAGTTGATAAAAATGTGATTAGTATTGATGGTGATGGGTCGGTTTTAATGAATATGAACACCCTTGCAACTATAGGTAATAGAGCACCTTCAAATTATACTCTTCTCATAGTTGATAACGGCTCTTATGGTTCTACTGGTGATCAAAAAACTTTTACTAATGAACGCACCTCATTAAAAGAAGTTGCTATGGGAGCTGGATGTCAAAATGTCATAGAGTGTTCTGGGGAAGAAACAGATGGAAACTTAAAGAAGGCATTAGCTGATAAAGATAACTCGTATGTCATTATTTCTAAAATACAATCGGGTAATGTGCCAATAAAGCCAATACCACTGAATGCTGTTACTATTAGGGATCGATTTAGAAAATCAATAGGTTTAGTTTCTTACCTTTAATTTTTAATATATAATTTAAATATGATTATTTGTGTAGGGTCAGTTTTTCTTGATCATATAATTCAAATTGATAAATTCCCAAAAACACCAATTAAAATATTAGCAAACAATATTGAAAAAAGATTAGGTGGTTCAGCTGCTGTAGCGGCTTGTACAATTAGCAAACTTGGATCTAAAACGAGATTATTGACAAAATTTGGAAATGATGAAGCAAAAAAATTTTTAGTAAAAGAATTAAAAAAATTTAAAGTAAATTTAAAATCTTCATTAACAATTAAAAATACAAACTCTTCACAAAGCTTTGTTTTTGAGGATAAAAAAGGTGAAAGGTTATTAGGTGCTTATAATGAAAAAAAACTTTTAAATTATAAATTGTTACCTAAAATAGAGTTTAAATCAAAATATGTTTATTTAGCTGATCTCAGATGGATTAAAGCTACTTTATATCTAACAAAACATTGTGTAAAAAATAATCTAGATTTAATTGTTGATTTGGATAATTTTAAAACTAATAATAATATTGACTATATTGTTGAGAAGGCATCTCACCCAATTTTTTCAGAAACAGGATTACAAGAATATTCAAAAATTGATAATGCATTAGAAGGTATGAAAAAATTAATTTTTAAAAACAAAAAATTTTATGCTGTTACTTTAGGTGAGAAAGGAGTTTATTGGTATGAAAATAATGCAATAATGCATTGTAAAGCTCCAAAAATAAAAACAAAAGAGACAAACTGTGCAGGAGATGTGTTTCACGGTGCTTTTGCCAATTTTGTATTTAAAAATAACACAATTAATGAGTCCATGAAACTTGCTACTGCAACCGCTTCACTTAAATGTATGAAAAAAGGTGGTGTTTACTCTATTCCAACGTTATCTGAAGTCAAAAGGGTTGCCAAGAAGTTAGAAATTAAAAAAGTAGCTAGTATAAATGTTTAGAGTTTTAGTAACTGAATTTATGGATGAAAATTGTTTGAATAGAATTCAAGAAAATTTTAATTTAAAATATGACCTCGAATGCTTATCGAATAAAAAAAAGTTAATTGATTTAATTAAAGATGTTGATGCTATTATAGTAAGAAATAAAACGCAATTAACAAAAGAAATTCTGTCTAATGCTAACAAACTAAAATTTGTTGGTCGCCTTGGAGTCGGTCTCGATAATATTGATACAGTGTATTGTAATGAAAACGACATACATGTGCAGCCTGCTACGGGTATGAATGCTGACTCTGTTGCCGAGTATGTAATTAATTCAGCTTTAACTCTTTTAAAAAATTTAACTATTGTAAATGCAGAAACACAACAAGAAAAATGGCCAAGAAATAAGATTTTTTCAAGAGAATTGAAAGATAAAACTATGGGACTTATTGGTTTTGGGTTAATTGGTAAAAAGGTTACTAAAATAGCCAGAGTATTTGGGACACATGTAATTGCATATGATCCTTATGTAGATCAAAACACTGCTCAAGAGTTTAATATTAAACTTGAAACTTTAGATAATATTTTTAGTAAGTCTGATGTCATATCTTTGCACATTCCATTAAATAAAGAGACGAAAAATTTAATTAATAAAACAGCTTTTAATTTAATGAAGAAATGTCCTATTATAATTAATTCATCTCGAGGTGGAATTATTAATGAGGATGATTTAATTAACGCTTACATTGATAAGCAAATTTCAGGTTTTGCAATCGATGTTTTTATGCAAGAACCTGTGCAAAGTAAATTCTTAGATAGAATAAATCCTTCTTTTAATTGTATTCTCACTCCTCACACAGCAGGTGTAACATTAGAGTCAAATATTCGTGTTAGTGAATTTATAACTGAAATACTTATTAAATTCTTCAAGTCAAAATAAATTCTAATTTCTTAAAATTTTTTGTATAACTTTGAAAAAGTTTCTGGATTTTTAATTGTAAAATTTTGATGTAGATAATTTTGGATACTTTTTGCTTTTCTCTTAGTTATTAAATTTAATTTTCTCATAAACAAAATTGATTTTTTCATATCTATTTCAACACGCTTTAAATCGGGATATTGCTCAAAAGCTGACAACCAAATAGATCTGCCAGCAAGGTAGCCTGAAGCACCACTTTCATAAGCAAGATTTAAGCAATCAATAAATTTTTGCTTACTCATACCTGAAGATAACATGACCCAAGGTTTATTGTTTGTTGCAGTGTTAAGTTGTTTAAATATTTTTAAATTTTTAGAGTAATTTGCTTTATTTATTTCTGATTCATCCACAGGGCTTTCAACTTTAAAAATATCTACATTATATTTCTGTTTTGAAAACTCTTTTATAGAACTTATTACCTGTTCGTACTTTTTATTTTGCCAGGAAAGATAATTAGTGTTGTAGTTTTTATCTTTTTTAAAAGGATAAACCAATAGTTCTAATAAAAGTGGTATTTCGAATTTATTACAATCTTTACCTATTTTAATTAAAAATTTTTTTTGTTTTTCAATTATTAATTTTGGTGCATCTGGTCTATACCAAAGCAGAACTTTAACTGCGTCACCTCCAGCTTTTTTTATCTTCTCTACAGACCAATTACTAATTTTTTTTGATAGTCTCCCCTTTGTAGTTTCAATGAAATTGTGATCTTCAAGAGTAATAACAAGACCTTTTGATTTATTTAATGGCATCAAATTTGGAAATGAATAAATTGGATCCATAAGAATAGCAGATGCATTTTTGCTTAAAGACTTAGTAAGTAATCCTTTAAATTCGGCTATTTCTTTATACGAAGCCTTTTTGCCTTTTTTGCTTTCAATGATATTAAAAATTGGTGGTCTTTGATCTATAGCAAGCATTTCGAAATGAAAATTATTATTTAAAAGATTTCTCAAATGAACATTTTTTCCTATAATTTTCATTAAATATTTCCCTATTTTATTTTGAAGATTTCATTACTTGAATGCAAAAATAATACAAACTATTATTTTCAATACTATCAAAAATTAAATTCGCTCATCTGCACAACTCTATTTTCTTTAATTGATAGTTCTGCGGCCTCCCCAATTGCTACTGCCCGAAGCCCATCTTCAAGACTAACCTCAGCAAGTGTATTATTTTTTACTGCCTTTAAAAAAGAGAGGTGTTCATAGTATGTTGATCCATGATGATTTCCTACTTTTAAAATATCTTCATCAACTTCAACAATTTCATTTAGAGTTTTTCCCTTTTCTCGATATCCAATCCTTAATTCAGATGATTTTTTGCCTGAACTAGCTGAAGGTACAGCAGTTTCAATTTTACCGGTATCTCCAACTGCACATAACTCCTCTTGATTTGTTGAGTTTTCAGCAAACATACAAAGATCAAGCAAAGCTCTAACTCCATTTTGAAAATCAACAATTACATAGGCATTATCAAGAATATCAGGAGTTTTATTATTATATTTTTCATTTAAATGATTAACATCTTGATTACCACTTGCATAAACTTGTTTCGCTTCACTATTCACAATTAGCCTCATTAGATCAAAAAAATGACAGCATTTTTCAACTAATGTGCCTCCTGTATTTTCTGCAAATCTATTCCAGTTATTCACTTTAACTAAAAAAGGAAATCGATGTTCACGTATTGATAGCATTTTTAGTTCACCTATTGTTTTTTTATGAATTTCTTCAATCATTCTTTTTACTGGCGGCATATATCTATATTCCATTCCGGTCCAAATTAAACCTGGATAATTTTTAGTTAAATCTCTGAATTTGATACAATCTTTAATTGTTGTACATAACGGCTTTTCTACTAGGATATGTTTCTTTGTTTTAATTACATCTTTTAATACATCTATGTGCGTAAAATTAGGAGTAGAGATTATGTACCCATCAACAAGATCAGCTTGTATCATTTCATTATAGTTTTTAAAACATGGAACTTTTTTATTAAGTAATGATAAAGATTGATCAATTGATTCATCATTTGGATCACTTAAAGCAACAATTTCTGCTTCATCAATTATATTAACATTTCTGATATGTTCGCGACCCATTGATCCAGCGCCTATTATCCCATATTTAAAACTTTTGCTCATACTGTGTATGTTGGAATATTCATCTGATTACCTAGATTAACTATTTCGTTATAATGGTCACCGTAAGTAAAAGCAACGTGATGTTCAAGCCCACCTTTAAACATTTTTTCTATTTTATTTTTTGTATTTTTACCAAAACTTACTACACCTGAAGTTCCAGCAAATGAATTTTTCCTATTGATCACTTTTCCCTTAAGTACAAAAAATTTTAATTTGCTTGCTGATTTTGAAACCCTGAATATTGTTATATCTCCTGGTTTAAAAGCAAAATTATGAAGTAGCGGTTTTTTTCTATTAGAATGTATATCAGCTTTTGCATCACCTTTTATAGACATACTAAGAGGCGCTAACCCACAATGCCAAAAAACAACAGAATTATCTTTTTCATCTATATCTACAATATCCACTAGTAAAGAAGGTTGATTGTTTATTTGGTTTAGTATGTTGCAACTTATTCCTCCTAAAACATCAGCTTCGCAAGCACTGCTAATTTTTTTTTCATTCATCATAGCCATGGGACCACATGAAGCACATCCAAACTCAGTAAACATTTCTGGCCAACATCTTATTGCAAATGCGTTAAGGCCATATTGAGTCTGTAGTTTGTTTAAACCATGATATATTGAAATACTTTTATTTAACTCTTTTTGATTTACGTGATTTGTATTTTTTAGATCTTTATTAATTTGATTTCTAGTTGAGTTAATTTGATCTTTATTAATTTTTTTTGATTGTTGAAATAATTCCTCGAGTGAAATTTTCTTTACATTATAGTTCAAAGTATTTTTAATTTCAGAAGATGAAAATTCACATGTATCAAATCCATCAGGTCTTTTTCCAACTAATCCTATGGTTTGACTTTCAATATGAATTTTATGTTTATTATTTTTTTTTATAATTTTTTTCCATTTAGTTAGTTGGATTGAATTTTTTTGTTTAAATACAAAATTACTAAGTTTTTTTCTTAAACCTACTAAGTTATCTAAAATTATAAAATCAGCATAAATTTTGTTTTTAACTAGGGAATGCATTCCTAGATTTAATCCACAAATAGAATTTAGTCTTAATCTACCACCTGTTCTTTTTTCTGGGAATGAAACAATACAGGCAGGCTTTTTGATTTTTTTGAGAAATTTTAATAAAAATTTAGCATCAGTAAACGTAGTTTGAAAGATAACTATTTTAGACACATTTTTTTTTGTAAAAAACTTAAGTGCATGTGAGGATAATTCATCGTTTGTAATAAGATTATCAATACCAATTATTTTAGAAGTTATACTAGATAATGCTTTTTTCCCCTCTTCAAATTTCTTTTCGGCAAACTTTACATCAAACGTCTCTCTAGCTAATCCTAAGAATCCAATCATAATTTTCTATAAATTTTATATTATTTGTTTAATTAATTTTCTCAATAGTTAACTATGATTAATTCCATTTCATTAATTTTTTTTAATTAAATGAAAATTTTTATTTTTTCTTTAAAAATGAAAATATTCAATTTTTTTTTAACTTATTTAATAATAATAATATTTTTAAGTCAGAATCTTTAATATAAATAGATTTAGAAATTCAAAATTAGCAAAAATTTATCAAATAAGTAATTATTTTTTTTGAATTAATTTTAGTTCATGCTATTCATGTAATACTTAAATTTAGGGAGGAAATATGAAAAAAATTTTAGCAATTTTTTTTCTTATCACATCAGCAACTTTTACTGTAAATTCTGCAGAATTAAAGTTTGTATGTTATCAGGACATCAATGAATGTGATACTATAGCTGAACTGGCAAAACCATGGGAAGCATCTACAGGACATAAACTTAATATCGAAACAGTTGGATATGAAGTAGTTAGAGAACAATTAGAAAATCAATTAGAGTCAGGAGCTGCTCCAGATTTAGCAAGAGTTACTAACCTTGGTGGGCTTAATAAGTTTTACTTAGATCTTAAACCATATGTTGATAATTCATATTGGGAAACTAATTACGGGGCAACTCTGCCTTGGTATAGAAAACCAACAGGGGATGATGGAATTTATGGTTGGCAAACCCAACTTACTGTAACTGGTCCTTATGTAAACGTAACTATGTTTGAGGATGCAGGTGTCGATATGCCAGAAGAAGGTGCGACTTGGGATGATTGGGCTGATGCGCTAAGAGAAGTAAAATCAGAACTTGGTTTAACCGCAGGTTTAGCGCTTGACAGAACTGCACATAGATGGGCTGGACCCGCTTTTTCTTATGGTGCAAAATTTCATAAAGATGGAACACCAATTTTAGTTGATGAAGGATTTAGAAAATTTTCTGAGGTATTTGTTGGATGGCATGAAGAAGGATTAATGCCGGCTGAAGGTTGGCCTGCAGGCGCAGGTACTTCTTACAGAAATGCCGCTCCTTTATTCCTAGATGGAACAGTTGCAATGCACATGTCTGGGTCTTGGATGCTTGGGAATTATGATACAAATATAACTGACTTTGAATGGAAAGTTGTACCAATTCCTTGTGGCCCAGGAGGTTGTGGAGCTATGCCTGGAGGTTCTGGAATAGTAGCTTTTAAATCTACTAATAACCCAGAAGCTGCTGCATCATTTATTGATTTTATGGCGCAAACTGAGAATGCTGAACAATTTGCTGCAAGTACAAGTAATATTACTGCACATCAAGGGCTTCAAAAATCAGGTATTGATTACACTGGTGTAAGCCCAACAGTTGCTGAAGGTCTCGCAATTTTTGCTGCAAACGCAGGTAAGGCTGCAGACACAACTCCGCAAGCTTATTGGTTCCAAGGTTACAATAAAAATTTTGCAATTTATGGAATTGTTCCTGACTACATAACTAAGGCAATTACAGGTGAAATGAGCCTTGATGATGCTTTAGCAGCAATTGATGCTGATGTAGCTGCAAAAATAGCTGAATAAATTATTTATAAAAAGGCCGATTAATATATCGGCCTTTTTTCAAAACCAATGCTTGATACTTTTCTTAATCTTAACTACTGGTATTACATTGTATTTATTTATTTTTTTATAGGCTTCTTATTATCTAGAGGTGTAATTGGAAGTATACCAAGACTCATGTCAACTGTAGGTTGGCCAATTGAATTAGCTCAAAGACTAAGTGGCACGAAAAGCTTGCCTTATCTATTTCTGTTTCCAAATATTTTAATTTTTGGATTATTTACTTTTTTACCATTGTTCATGAACTTCGGTTTTTCAGTGACAGATGGAGAAAGCATTAATTTTTCATCTAGAGACTATTCAGGCTCTGATAATCTAGCACGCATAGTTCTTGAAACACAAATAGATACAGGAATTGAAAATATGGAAGATGACAAATTTAAAGCGGCAATTGCTGATACTTTTATATTTGTATTATTTCAGGTTCCAATAATGATTGTTATAGCATTAATTACTGCCATTGTTCTTAATAGAGAAATAATTGGACGCGCATTTTGGCGTGCTGTTTATTTTTATCCGGTAATGCTTAGTCCTGTTGTTGTTGCATTTTTATGGACATTAATTCTAAAACGACAAGGTTTGCTTTCCCAAACTTTAATGGAATGGAACTGGATTGACGAACCAATTCAGTGGCTCACCGATCCCTCATGGACCATGTTTTGGTCTGTCTTAATTTATACTTGGGCGAATTTAGGTTTTTATATGTTAATTTTATTAGCTGGCCTTCAATCAATACCAAAAGATTTATATGAAGCAGCTGAAATGGATGGCACATCAGATCAAAGAGTTTTCTGGAGAATTACACTACCATTACTAATGCCAGTACTTTTGGTTGTGACAGTATTATCCTTAATAAAAGCTTTTCAAGCCTTCGAAGAATTATTTGCCTTACAAGTAGGGTGGATTTCTCTTGTTTCTTATATATTTGAAACTGCAGGTTTAAGGGGTCAGAAAACTACCTTTGGTCTTGGCATTGCCGCGATGGCATCTCTATTAGTTGCACTATTACTAATTCTATTATCGCTTTTACAATTTTACTTGACTAGAAGGCAGGTAAAATTATGACAGCGGTTTTCAATTTTCTGTCACGAACTCAGGGAAAAAATAGACTTTCATTTGTTGATTGGATAGCTTACGCCTATCTTCTATTAGGATTTTTAATAATATTTTTACCTGTTTTATGGCTTCTCTTAAATTCAGTTAAATCCCAATTCCTCCTTCAAAAACTCGACACTAATATATTGCCTTTAGATTATGATAGGGTTGTTAGGGCAACTGTTTTTGGACCTGAAGGCAAGGAGATTTTTATAATGAAAGATTTACCTGAGTGGGTAATAAATTGGAATGAACTGAGAGACGAGGACAAAAAAACAGTAAATGATCCTAATGAGTTTATCAATAATTTTGAAGGAAAAGAATATTATGCATTAAGAACTCATTTAGGTCTTGTTTCTGATCATGCAAAAGAATTGATAAAAGAAAATAATTTTCCTGAGTGGCTAATAAAATATCCAAGCATGTTTCCTGACGCAAAAAAAGAATACAACCCTGAAGAATATTTGATTAACTTAAATAATGAAGAATTAAGGTTACTTTCTGAATTTTTGGGTTTGAAACCTTATAAACCTAATGGTTTTACCTCCCAAATATTAATATCTGCAAAAAATAAAGACACAAATGAAATTGAGGAATATTCAGTAAGTAGACTAAATACTAATAAAGATACTGTTAATGCTAGATTGATTTCAAATCCACAAGGAGGAATTGTTAAAATTCCAACAGATGAAATTATTGTAAATAAAAAATTAAAACCGTCTTGGATAAATTATACTGATCCTTTAACCAATAATGTAAGAGGGATGAATTTTGATGCGATTAAATGCCTTAATAATTCAGTCTTTGTTACAATAGTTGCAACAATAATTACAGTCCTGATAAATTCAATGGCTGCTTTTGCTCTGTCAAAATATAGGTTTAATGGACAAATAATTTTTTTTATAATTATTTTAGCGACTTTAATGGTTCCTGCCTCAGTTTTAATTGTTGGAATATTTAAAATGGTTTCTGTGACGGGCTTAAATGGAAGTTTATGGGGGGTAATCATACCAGGTGCTGCAACACCAACGGGTGTATTTATGCTAAGGCAATATATGTTAACTATACCTGATGAACTTTTAGAGGCAGCAAGAATGGATGCTGCAACAGAATGGAGTATTTATTGGAGAATAGTGTTTCCATTAGCCTTACCAGCAATAGCTGTTCTAGGCATATTATCAATTATTTGGAGATGGAATGATCTAATTTTGCCGATGATAGCAGTATCAACAACTAAAACTGCCTACACTATACAATTGTGTCTATTAGATTTTCAGGGTGAATACGTTGCACAAGAACATTATAGATTAGCGATGACAGTTGTAAGTCTAATACCAACTACTTTAGTATTTGTTTTCTTACAACGTTATATTACTACAGGAATTGCTAACACAGGTATTAAATAAAATGGCTACACTTGAATTAAATAAAGTTAGAAAAAATTATGGAAATTTAGAAGTAATTCACGGAATAGATTTATTTATTAAAAATGGAGAATTTTGTGTTTTGGTTGGGCCATCAGGATGTGGAAAGTCTACATTATTAAGAATGATAGCTGGTCTTGAAAATATAACTCAAGGAGAAATTTTAATTGACTCTCAAATCGTAAACAATATTTCTGCTGCTAAAAGAGGTTTAGCTATGGTTTTTCAATCATACGCCCTTTATCCTCATATGAGTGTTAGACAAAATTTAGCTTTTGGTCTTGAGAATTTGAAAATGAATACTGATGAAATTAATAAAAGAATTTTAGACGCTGCGAGGCTTTTAAGAATGGAAGAGTATTTGCAACGAAAACCAGGTCAGTTATCAGGTGGTCAAAAACAAAGAGTTGCAATTGGAAGAGCTATTGTAAGAGAACCTTCAATATATTTATTTGATGAACCACTTTCAAATTTAGATGCTGAATTAAGAGTTGCTACCAGAGTTGAATTAAAGGCACTTCATGCAAGGCTAGGTAATACTATGATATATGTTACACATGACCAAGTAGAAGCTATGACAATGGCTGATAAAATTGTTGTGATGAATGATGGTATAATTGAGCAGGTTGGCGCTCCTTTAGAATTATACAATAAACCAGCAAATAAATTCGTTGCAGGTTTTATAGGTTCTCCTAAGATGAATTTCATAAATTTTGAAAATTTACCCTCTTCAATTAAAGAAATAGCACCAAAAAATTCCAAAATGTTAGGTATAAGACCAGAACATCTCTCAATCAAAGACGAAAATTCTCTTAATCTTAATGTAGAGACAGTTGAACAACTAGGTGCAGATAGTTTCTTATACGGATCAACAACTGGAGATCAAAAAATTTCATTAAAACTAAATTATCAGACAGATATTCAATCTAATCAATCAATTAAAGTCGGCTTCAATTTTAGTGATGCTCATTGGTTTGATGAAAACAATATTTCGATAACAAATTAATAAAATCTCTAATATTTTAAAATAGTTTTTAATTCTAGGTATTTGGTGTCAATATTTTTTCATGGGGCATAACAATTTTTCTTTGAAACTTTGTTAATCTTTTTAGTAACTCTGCTGAGGGCCTATAAGGATGACGAAAAAATCCCCAAGAAGGTCCATATCTGTAAACTGCAATTCTTCTCTCACCCTTATTGGTTCTTTTTGCAGATCCATGACATAGAGAATCCACAAATAACAATGCATCGCCAGCATCAAGGTAGACTTCAAGAGAGCCAGTCATATTTTCTGCTGAGGTTACTCTATTTTTTTTCATTTTGTTCTCTTTGTATTCTGGGTGCTGAATATTAGATTTGTGTGAGGAAGGAATTATAACTGTTCCACCATCACCAGGACCTATTTTTGTAAGGGCAATCAAGATATTTACCTGAGAACAATGAAATTTTCCATCTTGATATCTATAATGATTTCTTTGGATTCCCTCAGGATTCCCAGAGTGAATGCCAATTGCTTCTCCTGGACCCCTGACATTTGCAAAATTTTCATCTATGAAAAGTGGACCATGTTGATGATCAAAAGTTCCTTTCCCCCCAACAAATTCTTGCATATGATTTATCCAAGAAGGATGATCTATGAGTTTTTCAAAAGGCTTGCCAGCTTCATAAATTTGCTGGAGGTTTAACCCTTCTTTACCTCCATAATTGTGTCCATGCACATAACCTTTCCATTCACCGTTCTTTAAATTTTTTAAATCATCAATTATTTTATTACATACTTTAACTTCTTTTGGTGAAATAGCTTTTTTTAAAATAATATAGCCATTTAAATCAAATAAATATTTTTCCAGCTCTGTTGGTTTATATTTCATTTAATTCGATTTAGTCATAGTACAGAGTATTTCAAAAGCTATAGTTGCTCCTACTAATGATGTCATATTATTTACATCGAATGGAGGTGATACTTCAACAACATCTGCTCCAATAAAATCTAAATCGCGCAGTTCTCTAATAATTAATTGTGCCTCTCTAACACTTATTCCTCCAACTTCAGGAGTTCCAGTGCCAGGTGCAAACGTTGGATCAATACCGTCAATATCAAAAGTAAAGTATGTTGGTGTATCAGCTAATATATCTTTGATAATTTTAATTGTTTCCTTAAAGCCAATTTCATAAAATTTATCAGTAGAAATGATGGTCACACCCTGATTAATAGCCCATGTTAAATCATCAGGATCATAAAGACCTCCCCTTAATCCCAAAATGACATATTTTTTGGGATCAATCAGATTTTCCTCTATTGCTCTTCTAAAGGGCGTTCCGTGTGTATATTTAAAACCTCCAAAATATGTATCCCAAGTATCAGAATGGGAGTCAAATTGAAACATACCTACAGGTTTGTTTTTTGCTAGGGCCCTTAGTATAGGAAGTGAAACTAAGTGATCTCCTCCAATAGAAAGCGGTATAGTGTTAGACTCAACAATTGAACGGTAAAAATTTGTAACCTTATTAAGTGAGTCTTGCAAGTCAGCTGGATTTACGGGACAGTCACCAATATCAGCTATTTGAAATTTATCATAAGGACTTTTTAATGACGAGGGGTGATATGTTCTTATAAGTGAAGAAGCATTTCTAATTTCTCTTGGCCCATGTCTCGCGCCTGGTCGGTTCGTTGTTCCTCCATCCCAAGGTATGCCGCAGATACAATAATCTAATTGATTTAAATCTTTAATTATTGGTAAGCGAAAAAAAGTTGCGATATCAGCAAAGCGCGGGGTTGTTTGTCCTGCAGTTGGTTTTATTTGAGTCATAACTATTTGTTATGATATAAAGAGTAAATTTTTACAATACAATAATGAGCACTAATGAAAAATTTCCTATTCCTGAAAATGATGGTGCAGCAAATCACTTAGAAAAATCAAGTATTCCAAGTATTTCATTACCAAACCAAGAAGGGAATTTATTGCGTCTAGATCGTTCAGATACCTTTAGAATGATTTTGTATTTCTTTCCAATGACTGGAAGACCAGATATGCCTCTTCCAGAAAATTGGAACTCAATACCTGGTGCAAGTGGATGCACACTAGAAACATGCAAGTTTAGAGATAAGTATGATGATTTAATTGGCTTAAATGCCGTTCCTATCGGGGTAACTGCTCAAACAGTTGAACACAATAAAGAAATGACAAACAGACTGGGAATACCATTTGATGTATTAAGTGATGCAAAATTAGAATTAAAAGATTCTCTAAGTCTTCCAACCTTTTCAATTAAAAATAAAATATATTTAAAACGGTTAACTTTAATTATTGAAAAAAAAATTGTTAAAAAAGTTTTTTATCCTATATACCCAATAGAGAAACACGTTGATGATATAATTGCATGGTTAAAAGAAAATTAAAGTTATTCCTTTCCGTCATTTTGTTTATGACATTTACTTCTTTAGTTAATGCTAATCCTAACACCGATCAATGGCTGGAGTCTGAAAAAACTTATAAAGATTTAATTAATGAAGGTTTTGAAGTCAAAAGTTATGCAATTAACAACATTGAAACCGCAAATGGATTATACATACTCTTATTTGTCACTGTTCTCCAAAAAGATAATGAGCTTTATGAGTGTCAAGAATATCAAACAATTGATAAAATGATTGAAACGCTTGATATGACTTTAATTTGCAAGGAACTAGTTCAACCTTACGAAAGAGGACTGGGTACCTAGTTTTTATAATATTCTAAAAAGAACCATTGAAGGGCTATAAGTGTTAAGCCGTTTTTAATTTTTCCCTCCTTCAACATACTTCTCACCTCTTCAACTTTATAAGACTTGACTAATATATTTTCATTTTCACTCTCTAAACCTCTTATTCTCTCCCCCTCAAAAGAATTAATTTCTCCTAAAAACAGATGGTAATAGGACTCTGATGAACCTGGAGCGGGAAAGTATCCTTGTATCGGAGTAATTTTATTTACGACACATCCTGTTTCCTCAAGACATTCTCTTTTTGCCGTATCCTCAGCTAACTCATCTTCATCTATAATACCAGCAACTATCTCATATAAATAATCATCATCATATTTTGAAATGACTCCTGCTCTAAATTGCTGAATTAAAACAATTTCTTTTCTTTCAGGATCGTACGGAAGTAAAGTGGAGACATGAGCACCACCAAAAATTTCTCTATCTACTTGACCAGACCAACTACCATCATGTTTTTGATGAATAAATTCTATTTTTTTTAACTTAAAGAAACCCGAATACAAATCTTTTTCATTAATTATTTTGTATTTTAATCCCATAGATTTGATAAATTTATTTAAGTGTATATATTTAAAATATGATTCAAAAAGCTTTATTTGGTGCAGGTTGTTTTTGGGGTGTTGAAGAACATTTTAGAAAAATGAAGGGTATTGTAAAAACAGAAGTAGGATATTCTGGTGGCAATACAGAAAACCCAACTTATGAGAGTGTTTGTTATAATAACACAGATCATGCTGAAGTATTGCAAGTTGAATTTGATGATGAAATAATTACTTATGAAAACATTGTAGAAGAATTTTGGAAATGTCATGATCCTACTACACTTGATAGACAAGGACCTGATGTTGGTCGTCAGTACCGATCTGTAATATATTATTTTGACGACTCCCAAAAAAACATTGCAGAGTCATCAATGCAAAAGCATCAACCCTCTTTTAATAATATGATTGTAACAGAAATTTCTAAAGCTGATACTTTTTATAGAGCTGAAGATTATCATCAACAATACATTCAAAAAAGAGCTCTATCTGAATAAGATAATTGCAGTCGATATATATTCCGACACAATTTGCCCATGGTGTTATATTGGATATGTAAAGTTCAATGAAGCACTTAAACATTTTGATGATGTAAAATTTGAAATTATTTGGAGACCTTTTCAGCTTAATCCTGATATGCCATTAGAGGGAATAGATAGAAATGAGTATTTAAGTAAAAAGTTTGGCGGTAAAGAACAAGCTTATAAAGTTTATAAAAGAATCGAAGATGAGGGTAGGTTAGTAAATATACATTTTCAATTTAAAAAAATTAAAAAAACACCAAATTCTTTTTTATCTCACAAACTATTAGCTTTTGCATTCGGCAAACAAAAGCAAAGTGAAGTTTTGGAGTCTATTTTTTTTAATTACTTTATAGAGGGAAAGGATATAGGTGATTTAGACACCATTATTGAAATAGTAAAACAAACAAATTTGTATGAAGATGGTATTGAAGAGTATCTTTTATCAAAAAAAGATAATGCAAACTTACTAAACGAGGCACAACAAGCAAATGCTATTGGTATTTCAGGCGTCCCTTGTTTTATTTTTAATAAAGAATTTGTTATCAATGGTGCACAACCATCAGACGTTTTTAA
>Ga0255759_10002817_pt1 | contig 15403 bp, 11 predicted proteins | sample 101ome_20_FD_179959 | JGI IMG/M metagenome (GOLD analysis project Ga0255759, IMG submission 179959) | Coastal salt marsh microbial communities from the Groves Creek Marsh, Skidaway Island, Georgia - 101404AT metaG (version 2) | ecosystem: Environmental > Aquatic > Marine > Intertidal zone >...
CGTAATTGAACATACTGCCCGAGGTGTCAATGATGAAGATGACGTATTCCGAATCCACAGGTATGCCGCCAATGGTTTGATCGTCCTCGGTTTTTCGATAATCTGCCAGTAGATCTTGAAGCTCTTTCGACATCTGCTGCTGAGCCTTCGCTAGTTTTTGTTCTATAGCCGCAGCCGTTTTTTGCTCTTGATTTGCTATTTTGAACGCTTCTTCGACCGAGGATTGTTCAGATATTATTCGGGTTAAGGCTTCCAGTTCTTCGCTATTTCTATCCTGCTCTCTTAGCAGCGTTCCCCTCAGTTTCAATGTTTCCTTTCTTAGAGATTCGAGCTCCGACTCTAGGTTAGAGAGGTATTCATCCAGGTTATCTATATTCTCGTCTATCAGTACGGGATCAAATACTCGAGTAAGAACGAGCAGTAATATAATCGCCCCAAACCCACAACTGATTACGTCTAAGAATGACAGGCTAACACCCTCTATGCTGCGGTCTCGTTTGGTTGTCATGGCCAATCCTCGGGCGGCGACAGGAAAGAGCCGCCCGTCATCTGTGCGAGGCGCCAGTAAGACGGACTAGCCATCGGGTCACCCTCCATCGGAAATAGAATGACGTTAATGGGAATTGAAAGGGGCAATTTACCTATGGCGTCAGAAAACAACCGCAGCCGCTCGCTCGCGTCGATTGTTGCGCTGCGATTTGGTCTTTCGCCCTGCGTTGGCAGACCGTCTGTGAGGAGGAAGATATTATCCGGCGCAGGATCCAATTTTGAGATAGCTTCGAATGCAGAACTTAAGTTAGTCCCGCCTGAGGGTATGACACTCTTTAATTTCGTGAACGTTTGGTCAATTGCTACCTTGTCTCTCGTCGGAATCCAATTCCAGGAATTGTCCGTTGTCAAAGGTGATATTTCCGAATTGAAGGTGACGACTAGGAACTGACTCGATGCGATCATGTTCGCCGTAATCCATTCAACAGTTCTCAGACTTCTTTGCCATTTAAAGCTTGATTTTTGTTCGTTTTCTCCGGAGTTTCTTAGACGTATCACGTTAACTATCGTTTCATCGAGCATGCTTGCCGAACTGTCTAAAAGGATCAGTATGCGGTCTCCTCCCATTCTTAGCCCGGTGAGATACTGACGATCTCCCTGCCCTTCTATATTTCTAAGTGCTCTGCCAGCCTCTTCGGAGGCTGCGACAGCTGCTTGCACATCCTGTATCTCTGTTTCTAGTTTTCGAAGCGCCAACTCCAGAGACTCCCTTTCTTTCTCTGCCTCTACCTCCTTCGCATTTATAATTTCAAGGGATGCTCTGAGCTCACTGATGAGCAATAATTTTTGCTCAACTGTTAAGCGAGTTAATTCGACTTGATCATTAACAAGTTTGATGGAGTCGCGAAGCTCGAACTGACGGCGACTCTCTGCCTCGACAGCCAATCGCATCTGGCTGACTTTTGCCTGAAGTTTAGGGTCAAGATGAGTCCCACTAAACTCGGTGCCGTGGTTGATAACAATATAGATCAGGATAACGGCGCCGAACCCGCATGACATGATGTCAAGAAAAGACAGACTGAAAACGTTGACCGAGCGTTGACGAGCCATGCTATCGCATTACGCGAATTGCGATAAACGTTTTGGTCCCCAATTCAATTTCGTCGCCTACATTAATTTGAGAAGGTGCGCTTAGAGGTGTGCCATTTATTTTGAGACTTTGGGAAGAAGGCATGTCTATTGAGACTTCTCTCGTAAGCCTAAAATTGATATCGGCAAAATATTGAGGCCAGACCGCTGTCAAATTTTCGAAGCTAACTGCGTGACTCTCAAAAAGAAGATGACTTGGAACCTCTGCATCAGTATTCGGATTAAGCGCGGGTTGCGCCAAACGGCTAGGCTGTAATCTTGTTTTTAACTGGGTAATCCATAATCCCGAGTCTCGTTTCTCTTTCGGAAGCTGGTCTTGGATTCTCGTGAATTGCGCAGCGAGCAACTCGGATCCAACTTTTATGATTTTGGTACTGTCGAACAGATCAGTTGTCAGCCTGGTCAGATGCTGGAATCTGGGTCCGCAGATGACGGGTAGATCTTTTGCGTTGATATAGCTTTGGATGGTAGAGACCATGTTTCCTACGACACGCTCTCTCATTTCGCGACTAATACTCACCCTCCGACTGCCGCTTTCATGAGTGATGGGAATGATACTGGATGAGTCCTGATCTCCCTGAACTAATTGGAGTACCCCATTAAATAGTTGCTGTTCGGTTTCCGCCCGTCTCATGGGGTCAAATCTATCAGCATATATAAGGTGATTGGCAGCCTCCTGCATTAATCCATCGGTAATCTGGTTCATGCCTCGATCCATAATTTTCTCCGACGATTCGAGGAGAAAAGACTGGGATTGAACTTCGTATCGAAAAACTTTGGCATGAATACTTTGTCTATTCAGGTCTAAGAAGATAACCGACTCGGAATCTGATGTTTGTTCGAAGCAATCTAGCAAGCCTGGTTCAATGAAGCCGGCGATTTGGAGTCCGGCAGTCTCAACAATACCGAGAAGAAGGGATAGCTGATCACTTTTGTAATGAGAGGGTGGAATTAAAAAAATTTGATCGTAGGATTCTTTATTACGGTCGTTAAGGGCCTTTATTTGCAGGTAAGCCAGATCGGCGCTGTGGCGCAAGCCACCTAGGGGTCTTGGCAGAGGGTCTGTGCAGAGCTGTGCGATGTAGTTTGCTTGGCTCTCTCTCGGTTTGATTCGATGCACGGACTTTGCGGATTCGCCGAATATCCATTGTTGATCAAAGAAGGCAAAACAAGGCTCAGAGTCCAGTAGACGACCGCCGGAGATAAGAGCGAGGCTTTGGTCTGTGATTTCTAAGAGAGCAGATCGCATAGGACTCTCATGTCTCCAAAAATCTTAACAGTTTTTGGTCGCAATACTGTTCAACTTCTTGCGTCGTCCGTTCCTGGATAAGTTGTAATTGGTGCATGAGAAACATCACGAGAATACTGATCAAGAGAGCGATAAAGGTGGAATTGAATGCAACCCCTAAGCTTTGCGTAACGCCCGCGATGTCTCCTTGTGCTGCTTGATGAGCTTGCCCAAGCGCTTGTCCGATACCTCGTACCGTTCCAAGAAAACCGATAGATGGGATAGCCCAGGCTATGTAACGAATCATAGACAGTTCAGAATCCAGTCTGTCCGCCTCAGCATCACACATGGTTCGTATGGTTTGGGCGACATCTTGAACGCTGTGGGTCGAACGAAATCGGTTCAAAGCTGCAAGCAGTGTCTTAGGCAATAATCGCTCTCTATTTTCCAAGGAGAGAGATTCGATGGAGCGTGCATACTCTCGAGTGTCTTCGGGCAGGATACTGGTCATGTTATCGATCTGAATTAGCTGTGCATCGAACAGCAACCGATCTCGAAACGTTTCTCTTGCCTTAAACGTCATGAGCGAAATAGCCCAGATCATCAGAACGAAGCAGGCCTCTTGTTCAAGATCTTTTACAACGACGTAGATATTTCGATCCGGAATATAGTTTGGGTCGGCATTAATTCTTATGGCTTGCTCAGCAATCACTTGTGCCGCGTTTGGCCAAACGATGGCGATGTAGATTGCGTGTACCAAAAGGATAGCGATCATCAGAGAGAATAGCTGGAATATGAATTCGTTGGTTAGCGCTCTTTTGTTCATGGCTTCCTGCTTTTAAATGTCTACTGGGAACGGTACCGCGTTATCTGCGCTGATTTCCTCACTGGGTCTGAATTTTTCAAATGATGACCCCAAAACACCCGATTTCAAGTTCTTGGAATCGACAGCTAGCGGTTTAGATGCCTTGGTGTCTGGTTGTCCTGCTGTAGATCCGTCAGACGCTTCGTTTTGCTCCGACGCGACTTGGTTTAGAGACCCGTTGGAGATGTCCACGATTTGGGCGGGATACGTAGCGTCTGCGAAGTTATAAGAGGAGGCAACGAGTGTTAGAGAGAAAATAACGTTCTTCGAGATGCGATTGAATCCATTCTGCTGAAATGAATGAGCAACCCTTAATCGGGGGCTCGAACCCCGAGTTGAACCTATTCTTTTCAGCACATCATTCATGTCCATGATCCAGGGAAGTTTCAACAGCTGGGAGAGAGGATGGGTTTGAATTCATCCTAAGCTTTCCCAAGGCACTTTATTGTGAGGGTCCTCTACGGTTCAGACGATTGGGGTAAAGACCGCGCGATTCGAAACCCGACGTCTTGGCGTCCTTCCTGGCCAAAATCTCGATACGCTGTGCGTAACTCTCCAAATCGACCCATGAGATAACTTGAGCCTCTAATTACAAAAAGGTTGCCTGATTGAGGTCCAAACCGATCCATTTCTGGACCCTCCGAACCGGAAACACTATAGCGGTCGTTGACCCATTCTGCAGCATTACCCACAAGATCATAGAGGCCAAATCGGTTGGGATTAAACTTCCCAACCGGCGACGGTCCTCGATATCCGTCATCGTAACCTTCAACAATGTACGGAACAGTGTCTCTAGCGGTTTCATCAGCTAGGTTCCCAAGAATCTCGGTTGGGGGCAGTACTTCGCCCCAAGGGAACGTAGGTTTCAAACCTCTTTGATCGCTCGCAGTGAGAGCGAGGACCCATTCAGCCTCGCTCGGCAGTCGATAGCCGTTAGTGAGCGGTTGCGTCAATTGCCACTCGCCTCCGACCTGCGAGTAGGCCGGGCTGAGGCCTTCTTCGAGACTCAGCCAGTTGCAGAAGGCGACCGCTTTGTCCCAATTAACATTCACTGCGGGTCGGTCACTCTCATTCAGAAGAATACGTCCCATGAGTCCGGGATTATGGCTAGGATCAAACTGAAGAAACTCACGGTTAGTGACTTCGAACTGCCCTAGATAGAAGGGTTTGCTGATTGTTACTCGCCGCTCAATCTCGTTACTACGTCGGCCTCGTGCTCTCCGGGGTGCGCCAAGATTCACTTCGCCAGATGGGATGAGCTTTAGAGGACTGCCTTGAGCGGTTCGCACGAGATTAGGGATGCTCGCGAATTCAGCCGCTGCGATGGTTTGGAGTTCGAAACTAAGAACCTGCGATTGACCAGCAATAGGCGTTACGGTCTGTTTAATTTCGGCATAGCCAGGCTTACTAAGCGTTAAAAGATAGGGCTTGCTGAGAAGTTGTGCGCCTTCCTTCAAGTCTGCAGCCAGTTTGCCATCAAGGCGTATGGTGGCGTCTTCAGGCTGTACGACGATCTTAAGAGACCCCATTGATGGAGCAAGATTCAGAATAATATCCTGCTGCGTATTTGGGGATAACTTGATATCTCGCTCGACAGGACTGTAGCCGGCCTTAGTAGCTACAATCTTAAGCTCTACATTGGCGTCAACAGCAACTTTGATAGGAGATTGTCCTCTATAGTTACCGTTGATTTGAATGCTTCCTCCTGTGGGGGAAGTTTCAACCGTGAGCATTGCGTCGGCTATAGCTAATGAAATATCTGTCAGGGAGATAGGCTCACCTCTCGTCACCCTGAGCTTTCGTACGATGGATTTGTGGCCGGTCAACTTAAGCTCTAAGTTCCTTTGGCCCTCGATTATTTGAACAATCGCAGGCGTTCTAGCTATGGTTTGCCCATCGACGAGTATCTCCGCATTTGCCGGATTCGTTGTTATTTCCACATCGGCCCATGCGGGTTCTAAGTTTAGATCGAAAGTCTGAGCGAGACCTCGCCCAGTGACGTTGATCTCAAAGTCCTCATCAACGAATCTAGGATGAACGACTTGGATTTGATGAGATCCGGCGGGAATCGCAGCAGAATCGATTGGGGTTACGCCAAGTAGCGAATCGCCGAGAAATACTTTTGCACCTGGCGCATTGCTGACAATGTTGATTTTTCCAGGGAGTGGCTCGAGTGAGAGTTTTACGATTTGGTTTGGCCGATCGGCGATTTGAACCCTCTGTTCTAGATCGTAGTAACCGTCCGCGAACGCATTTATACGTATCTCTCCCGGGATAATTAACTGTCGATCTCCTAGTTGGTAGTGTAGCCGTTCCTGTATTTCGAATTTCGCGCTGGAGGGTTCCAGATCCAGATACACTGAGCTCGCGGTGAAAAGGAACCAACCAATGAACGATAAGACCATCCCAATCGCTATGACGATAAGCGTGAATTTACTGGGCCGGATTAGGCGGTTGGTTGGGCCGAGATCGGGTGCTTCAAAGGAAGTCGATCGAATTCGTGTTCCTTTAAATTCTGTCATTAAATCTTTTCCAGACATCGAATATCTAAGCTGATTGAATGGGCTTCAAAGGGCACCTCGAAATCAACACGAACATCTACGTACCCTGTTCGTTTACCCACCAAAGTATATTTCCCAGGAATCAGTGCCAGGGAAGATTCCTCCAGAGCGCCGAGCCTACCGCTGGGACCCGCCCTTAGTAATTGGATGTTCGTCAAGTTATCTGAAGTGATTGAGATCTTGTGGCGGGTCCGAGCGAGTGTGACGTACTTACCTAATTCTAAGAGCTGCTTATCGATTGAACCCTTTGGATCTTTCAACTTGCTCGCCTCAATGATCCATTTCTTCGCAGATGACAGCCGGTCATCGCTCTGCAATGCTAGGGGATTAGACAACAATTCCTCGCCTGAAGTTTCGATTCTGAGCCGCTCTTCAGCGAGATAGCGAGTCGCGCTTAAGTCAGCAGTGAGAGGACTTATCGAGTCAATACGCTCCAGAAATTCAAGCGCTTTTTTCCAGGAACCTTCGCTCATCGATATTGTAGTTTCCTTTATAAGGCGTTGAATATCGTGGTTAGTCCGATTTGCAACGAGTTGTATGAGCCCCTCCTCGGCATCGCCATTATTAAAGGGAGAAAGTTTAGCTTGCTTAAACAGCGCTTCAGCAAGGACAAAGTCCGTCATCTTCATCGCGGTAAACCCTTCGGACATCAAAGATTCGAAAGCTTTCCGCGCCAAGATGGCTTCTACCTCGTCAGTCATTTGGAGAGTTTTGGGCCAATCGGGTAGTTTTGCTTGAGCTTCTTCGAGGATCACCTTCGCTCTTGCGTATTCTCCCTGCTGAATCAAGGTTGATGATTCTTGGAGTAACTTTTTGATTTCTGGAATTTTTTCTGTCCGAGCTATCAGTGCTGGAATCTCTCTTGAATCAGGTTGGAGCAGCTCCAGTATCCTGTAACGTTCCCGCGCGTCAGTGTAATCCTCGCGGTTTAAGGCGTTCGATGCCTCGACCTTCAGGGTTTGTATTACGTCTGGGCGTGAGCTCTCCAGGTTAGCGACCTTTTCTAGCAGTAGACTGTAAGCTTCCAGAGCAGGCTGGCCCTCTGAACGGCGGAACAAAGCGTCTGCTCGAGCTGCCTCCTTATTGATCTCATCAACCGCGGCGGCGTTCCAAAATCTTAAACCTTGATCCTCTAGGTCGAGGAAGCGGCGCAAGAATTCTTCGGTAATCTCGCCTGCCTGATTAAGCGCCATTTTGTTTCGAGCGATCTCGAGCGATGATTTTTGTTCTTCTTGCGAGGGAATCATCGTTTGCGTGCTCTGTTCTGCTCCATTGATCAATCGTTCTTCGTCAGTATTTTTCAAAGCAGTCGGCAGGATCACGAACACAAAGCCAGCGGCCAGGATCAAGATCAACGCCATGAGGAAATTTTGAAAACGTACGCGTTCCTCAGGAACAGTTGTGTCTAAGCGGGGTAGATGACCGATCGCTTGCTCATTCGGATGCATGGATCCAATAGAAGCCACTCGGGATGGATCGGTCCAATCAATTTTCTCGTTCGACATTTAAAACCAACAATTAATTTTTAGTGTGGCGAACTGAATCAGCCGCACTTTTTAGCCTTCATTTTTTTGGTCAGCAGCTGAGGGGCCAGGTCAACATCTATTGTTGGCCTCGATCTCTGACATAAATTTCTCTTAGGATACGTCGCCATTCTGCGTATTGGGTATCTACATTGCCTTTTAATTCGACCGTTTGGCCCTCAATTTCTAATACGTTGGGAGTTATTTCCATGCCTAGTGATTGGGTTAACTCTGACAGAGCTTGTTCATGAATTTCTGCGGCTTTGTAGCGATCAACGCCACTTTTGACAGCAGCAATTCCCCCAACCACGGCACCTGTCGCAGCAGCGTTGCCAGCCCATGATTTACTTTTAGAGCCTGCAACCAACCCTCCAGCAATGAGTGCTGCACCAGTTAGGAGGCGACCTCGTGCTTGTTTTTGCATTTGTCTTAATCTGACCGCTTCGTCGTAAGTTGCGTAGCGCCATTCATCGTACGAAGGTTTAACATTTCGATAAAAATTAAGGTAGTAATCGTCCATCGCGTCTACGAAAAGGTTTTCTTGCTCTCGCAATTTTTCTACCCGAATCATTACAGCGTCATTTTGTGCAGGCATTTGCGAGGCCCACATATATCCTTGCTTATCCTGTGCTAAATAGTTCGTGACAAGTTCTGGTGACAAGTCTCCCGCGAACTTGAGCTGTGCCACTTTCTGGATGTTATTGATCGAAGAGGCCTCGGCTCCCCTATGGATATCCAGCAGATCATCTGCGATTCGGTTGTAGAGATCTTGGAACGGATCTTCCTTAACAGTTTGATAGGAATACTTGCTCGCTGCGTCTGAATACTTCTTGTTAACCCAAACCTTTCCACTAGCATCTGTCGCGCGAATTTCAAGAACCAAACTCTCACCATCTGAAACTAATATTTTGCCCTCAACAAGTAAGGGCTGATAGCTCGCAGGGCCAGGAATAACCCTCACGACACCCCAATTTCCCGTTTGCTCCAATGTTTCTTTCAGATGAAATGCTTGGTATCGAGATTCGGCCTCTCTGACTTCTTTGGAGGCAGGGATATCTCCCGAATTTTTTTCAAGCTCCTCGACGTTAGGGTCAAAAGGTAAAATCATGACATCGAGTCGTAAAGAGTCCTCGATAGGGATGCGCGCTACTTTCGGAGGATTAGAGTTTGTGTTGATCACTTCGGTTGACGAGCATGAGGTTGACGCAAACGCAAGCAGAACTGAGGCTAGTACTTGAGGTAAATAGTGAGCTTGAATTGATCGGGTAATATTTGGAATCAAGAGTTATCTCCTAAAAATTAATCCCTTTAACTTCGATAGTTTGGATAGCTTCGATTTATATTTTTCGTATTGTTCGAGCAGCCGTTTTTTCCGTTCAGGATCCTCTTCCGCTTCAGCAGCTTCTCTTAGCTCTCGGGCTTTTTCATCCTCTTCTGCCGCTACCTGTATCTGATCATTGTCTTCGACTGTATCGTTCGCAGAATTTGACGATGTGCCAATTTGATCGATCTCATCAGGCCCTGGTCCCTCTTCGCCTTTGCTGCCAGATTGTTGAGCGACATTTTCGGCAGTAGGGGTAGTTCCTGGAACTTCTTTCATTTGATTGTCCGCAGCTGGTGGGATGTTGGTGGCCGAGGCCTGTCTCTCTGCGCGCTGCTTTGAAGTTCGATTTCTAGAAGATGCTGAGCTGGCACCTTTGCCCGTATATCTGCGGTATTCCTCCCATAATTTGGCCTTTAGTTCAGGATCCCGCTCCGCAATCGCGGCCTCTCGCAACTGCTGGGCTACAATATCGTCGCCTTGAGGACTCGGGATATCGTTCGGAATATCGAGATCTTCGGGCGGCTCGGGACTTTCGAATCGTCGGCCATCAGGGGTTCTACCTGTAACCATGTCTTCGGCATCGCTCTCGCCACCTGATTCATCTTGATTAAGTCCAGGATTTGCAGATGACGAAGCCGTCTCTCCATCAGCTCGAAGCTCACCGGAACTCGTGTTAACTCCGCGCCCGAAGTCGCCTGGAGCTGCCACGGCGGTAGGGGTTTTACCCGAGAGCGCAGCGGAGGTTGCTTCCCTGACTGATTGCATGTCACTTTCAAATACCGCGATGCTGGCATTCAATTCGGCGTCCAGCTCGGCGATGCGTTGGTCAGTCCCGTTTTGCCTGGAGCCGTTAAGTGATCGATCAGTCTCTCTGCCTGATTGGAAGCGCCCGTCATCTTTGCTTTGGATGCCTAAAGTCGCACGGGCAATGGCCTCCGCCGCCTGGTCGAGAAGCGAACTCGCTTCAAGTAACCCTTGATTTGATTCGAGGGTCATATTGGTGTCGCTTGCCGCTTCATCGATGGACGCGCGTGCGAGAATCAGAGCGATTTGTGCCTCACTGAGTTCGGTTTGTGTGTTGGTTTCGTCCCCTTGTGCTTGTCCAGGCGCGGAGCTTCCCTGTTCAGCACGGTCAAGTGCTTCCCCTGCTTGGACGAGGGCCTCGCCAGCTGCGTAAATTGCTTCTGCGGCTTCGCTCAACGCATTGTTATCCATTGATCCATCCTCGTTCTGAGGCGGGTTGCTCGCTGAATTGGTGTCGACGGAGGTTGGTTGATCCGTCTGTTCCATAGCTTCAGTTGAGGCTCGCGGGTCGGCTGACAAAGCCCCGGTGCTCCTTTGCGCGTCGTCAGCTTTAGGGGCCAAGGGATCGCTGTCTGTCGAGGTTGCCGGACTTGAGGGCGATGATTCGTCATTGAAAAAGGTGTCTTCTTCGGCAGCGGTCTCGGGATCGCTTTCAGGGATGAGTGCATCGGGTGGCTCGTTAGCCGCAGCATCACTCAGATCATTCGGTATCAAAGGGTCACTGGGCGCGCTGGACGATGAGCCGGGCATCAGCGTCTCGCCCGCCTTCAGCAATCGCTCGCCTGCCTTGATTAAATCCTCGCTCGCCCTGGTCCCCCCGGTCTCGGCTGCCTCTTCTACTGATTCGGAGCCGCCAGGGTCGGCATTGTCGCTGCGTTCGCTACCCACTTCTGACGACGTGGCATCAGTGGGCTGCCTTTGAGATGCGCCCCGTTCACTAGGCGGTTTGGAGCTTGGCATTGACGGAATCGAAGGACTCGATGGCGGGAGGCTCGAACTGGGCGTGCTGGGAGCTGAAGGCGGCATGGGCGAGCTTGATGGACTCGATGGTGAGGTCGTGGGCGGTGTCTGAGGACTCTGGCAACCAACCAAAAGGAGGACCATTCCGAAAAACAGAAGCTTTAATCTATTCACAGTGCCCGCGCGTAGTGTCAGTGAGTGTTAAGTGTTTCAAATTAAAACTGAATCGAGGCTGAATTTCGAGCGACGCTTGTTTGAAACAAGCGCGATGCCTCGTCAGACACCGAGTCTTACGACACGAAACCAGATCGAGTTTGCGTGGTTGGACGACTGGGGTCGATCCGCCTTAAGGACGAAAGGGGTCAAGAAGGGGACAAGAAAAAGTTTCGAGTCAGGTTGGTCAGCCTTACGCCCACAATGCGTATAAAAATCGCGCGTGGATCGCTCTTGCGGAAGATTCGCGAGAATACCAACACGTCATTGCCCCAGAGGGTTGTCCGGGCATTGCGCTTCGTTCTAACGGCCATTGTAAAACTCGATTGGGTGGGTCTTGGTTTGGCCGCGACCAAGACGAGTAATCGGTCTAACCGTATCACGGGGCATGGGGCATGACCTTTAAGGTTGTTGATTTGCCTGGCACCCCTCTCTAAATTAGACCGGGTTGAGGATGCCGCCCCTTGAGTCAAGGAGAAGACAGTTGATGGTGTGTCGCATGAGTCGAACAATGTTAGCCGGCGCACTGATGGTTTGGGTGAGCCTCTTGATGTCGGCGTGCAGCACCAGCGTGCAGGTTGCCGGTGATGTCCCCACATTATTGGTCCCAGCGTTGTCACGACACGTGACCTATGTCGAGCCCAAGGATCTTGTGGCATACGTTCACGAAGAGAAGCTGCACCGAGGGGGCGAATGGTTAATTGCGCTCGGTCAAATGAACCAAGTGTTCTTCCGGCAGCTGATGGCATCGATGTTTACGACTGTGACTCGCATCGAAACGGTCGAGCCCGGATTCCTGCCCGCCGTTGAAGGCGAGGATCACGATGGGATGATTCGAATCGATCTGGTTGAATATGGATTCCTAACACCCGAACTCTCGGGGCTTAATTTCTATTCAGCCTCTGCAAAATATCGGGTTGAACTGGCCGACGCTACTAGCCAGTCGCTTGGGGTCTGGCAGGTGGTGGGTTATGGAAAAGCTGAGGCGGGCGCGTTCCAGGCCGGCGAAGCCGTCAACGCCGCAACCGTCATGGCGATCCGCGACGCAGGGGCTCGTATTGCGCTGGAGTTGCCTGATCAATCTTTCTTTAGCGCTTGGTTGGAGGCGACAAACTGATGCACGGGTTCACAAATCGCCGGTCTGCGCTCGGTGTCTTGCTTGGGCGGCAAGCTTTCCATTGGGTGCTGCTCAGTGCTCTAGCCACTTTGACCGCTTGCGCCACCACGAGGGTAGAGCAAAATCGGCAAATGCAGACCGGTTTAGCAAGCGGTGAAGCCATGGTCATTTTGGGTCGCGCAACCTACAACGATCGTCAGACCGAAGAGAGTTTCACCGATTGCCTGGAGGATATTTTAAGTCGAGGCGATCGACCCATTCGGTTGGTGCCGCAAAAGCAGTTCATTGACCAGATGTACCCATGGTTTGAGCCGAGAACCGCGCCAGGGTCAGCCAATGACTTGGGCCGCTTATTTTCGGAACCTGGAGTCAAAGAACAAATTGCCGATGCCAGGGTCCGCTATCTCGCGTGGATTGAAGGCGACACGGTGACCATCGACAAAGGTGGATCAATGAGCTGCACGGTGAGCACGTTCGGTGGCGGCTGCTTTGGTATGAGTTACTGGGAGCAGGACGCCTCCTACGAGGCATCGATATGGGATCTGCAGACGTTGGATACATCAGGACAAATCAGCGCTGATGCCAACGGCACGTCTTACCTCGCAGGGTTGGTTTTACCGATTCCCATTTTGGCCCGACCTGGTAATGCCGCGTGTAAGGGGCTTGCAGAGCAGCTCCGGACATTTATTTCAGGGAGCTGAGATTTCGGAGGTCAGTCTGCGGCGCTCGAATCGTCCTCGGCGGCTTTCGCTACTTCATCACTTTCATCAGACGCTTTTTCCAGGACTTCAAAGGGCTGACGGAGCTCAATGGTTTGGCTCACCGGTTGACCATCCTGAACGGCGGGTCTAAAGCGGCTGTAAGATATTCGTGACTTAGCCCATCGGCTGTATTTTGCGGATACGGTTCGATCGATGATCTTGACGCTTTTGGTTTTCCCTTCTTCAGTGACAATCAGACTCAGGTCGGTGTACAGCGCCGCGCCGGGTTCCGTTTTAGAGGGCCAACGTTCGAGGTAGAGGGGCGTGATTTTCTTGGGCAAGAGCAGGACCGGCGCATTAAATTGTTCGATCGCCTCCGGCGTTGATGAAGCGAGCAAGGTCCATGCTTCTCGATAGGCATCCTGCGAGGAGGGGTTGCCACTCAAAACTCTGCCGTCGCCAAGGTCGAGCCATGCCTGAGCCAAATCTTCGTTATCTAGCGTCTCTTGGCTCCGAAGAATATCGAGTACCCGTTCGAGAGGACCTTCGGCTAGTCGGAACCCGGTTCCCTGCAGTTGTCGAATTCGGGCGAGGGCTCTGAGAGGGTTGATCAATTCAATCGATGTCAATCCAGCGCGCTGCTCAAGCGTTTGAATGAGTTCTTCAAGTAGGGTGAGACTTTCAGCAAACATGGCTTGGCGCAATGCTCGCGCGGGCTCGTCCTCGAGCGGCGAGATGAGCGAAGCTCTCTGGCCGAGATACTCGGCGACATTTTGTTTGATTGCGGTCAGCGTCTCGTGATCGTCTTCGAAGTGCTCTTCGGTGACGCGGAGTAGGAATCTTTGCAGGGTATCCGCTTTAAAGAGTTCTTTGTCCGAGAGGTGCACCCGCGTCAACCAATTGAGTATCTCGGCTTGGGAGAATGTCAGCACGCCCTCGTTACGATGCAAGATGTTTTGCCCCCAGTGAAAGTCCTCCCTCGCTTGCTCAAAGTCATCTAGCTGATAGGCAGCGATGCCACGAGCAATGATGGCATTGAAGAGATGGGGCGAGAACGGCGTACTGTCAGCGCCGAGCATCGCGAGTGCTTCTGTGAGGAAGAGCTGGCCTTGATCTGGTCGGCCAGCGTGGGTGTCTAAGATGGCTGCATTGGCCAGCCAGCGACCTGCTGTCATGGTCACTGGGTTAACGGCCTCGGCTTCCAGAACCCCCGATGCTTGCTCAGACAAGATGTCCTCGGCGAGGCTATAGGCGTGATCGGCAGAGAGGTCGGGGGACGTTCTGGTCTCGCTGATCAGGTTCGCAAGTGCTTTTCGATCGTTGGGGTTTTGGAAATCGTCATACAAATACGAAAGCACGGATTGCTCAGCGCGCGTGTCATGCGGAACTATCAGAAGAAAGAGTGCGGTCAGTAATGCGGCCAACCCGATCAATGGCCTCGTCATGGTGGGTTGCTCGCTGCGGATGGCGAGGTTTCCGACACTGAATCCTTGCCAGCGGGCGGTGGTTCGTTGCCAGCATTCGTTCCGGATTCAGTCGTAGCCTCTTCCTCCAACTCGGTTTGGTCGCTGGCGGTTTTGAAGGTTTGTGTGAGGGATATTGACGAGCTGATGCGCTGGCCATCTTGAATCGCCGGCGTGAATCGTGCGCGTTTCATGACATCGACAAAGAACCTGCGAATTTGCCCCGGCGTTCCAGACTCGAAGGCCAGATCCTCCACTTTGCCCGTTGGGGTAATGGTCATGGTCATGGTGACAGACAGATCGGCAAGGTTGGCATCACGTTGGTATCGCGCAGGTAGATGGTCTGTGATCTTACGTTTTGGGAATAACATTGGCTCGCCCACCAGGTCGTTCGCGAATTCAACACCCGCGCTGAACCCGGTGCGATCCTCAATCATGACCGGCAACGTCCGAGGCAAAGGGACGATGAAGAAAAGCGGTGCTTCGCTGTCTTCTTCCAAATCGTCAAACATGGATTGAGCACGGCCATAGCGCATGCGAAGTTGCTGCTCCAGAATCCTGCTACGGATGCTCTCTTCCTCTAGAAAGGTCACCTGGCGTAAACCAGGAATGAGATAGGCTTCGGTATCGGGTAACCGCTGGCTTAAGTGATTGAGCTCGGACTCGCTCAGGCGGCCTGATTCAAGCAGCGTTGCCTCAAGGGTTTTCCTTGTCAGACCGACCAAGTCTACCGATTGCGCGGTCGTCAGGGTGTCGAGCACGCCAGTCAGTTCGTCAGACTGGCAACAACGCCCCATAAAACGAGAGAGATCAGCCTCAGCCAGTGTCTGAGCTTGGCGGCGTGCTTCATCTTGCTCTTTGATCAAGTCAGCCATGTCCTTGAGTAGCGAGCGTGCCCGCTGATATTGACCGGTGTTCAGGTACCAATCGTAGAGCGCTTGGTCCGAGTCATAATCGCCGATCGATTGTCGCTTGGCGAGAAAGTGCGTCAGATGCTCGAACTGAT
>Ga0255759_10002818_pt1 | contig 15401 bp, 12 predicted proteins | sample 101ome_20_FD_179959 | JGI IMG/M metagenome (GOLD analysis project Ga0255759, IMG submission 179959) | Coastal salt marsh microbial communities from the Groves Creek Marsh, Skidaway Island, Georgia - 101404AT metaG (version 2) | ecosystem: Environmental > Aquatic > Marine > Intertidal zone >...
GGTGATAACGTGCAAATGACAGTTAAACTAATCAACCCGATTGCGATGGAAGAAGGTTTACGCTTCGCGATTCGTGAAGGCGGCCGAACGGTAGGTGCCGGTGTTGTTGCTAAAATTATTGAGTAATAACGGCTAAAAAATATTTAATGGAAGTTTAGGTCAGTAGCTCAATTGGCAGAGCAGCGGTCTCCAAAACCGCAGGTTGGGGGTTCGATTCCCTCCTGGCCTGCCATTAGGCAGATGAATGGCTGTAGTCGTTAAACAATAGAACTAATAACTATGAATACAGAAGCGGAGCAAGAGTCTGGTCAATTTGACGTAGCAAAATTAGCACTTGCTGTAATAATGGTAGTCTTTGGGATAGGCGGGTTTTACTATTACGCAGATCAATCGCTGTTGCTGAGGGTTGTTGGCTTGCTTGTTGCCTTATCAGTATCAGTTGGTTTGGTTTATGCAACTAAGCTGGGTAAATCATTTTGGTATTTTGCTCAAGGGTCGAAAATTGAGCTTAAAAAGATCGTTTGGCCAACTAAAAAAGAAACTATGCAAACAACATTGATTGTTGCAGTGATGGTTTTATTCGTTGGGGTTTTATTGTGGATGTTTGATGGCCTACTGATGTGGGGTGTTGGATATATAACAGGTTAAGGCAAATAATATGACATTGCGTTGGTATGTGGTACATGCGTATTCAAATTTTGAGCATCGAGTAAAAAACTCACTTCAAGAAGCGGTAGAGCGCGAAGGTATGCAAGATAAGTTTGGTGAAATCTTAGTTCCGACTGAAGAAGTCGTTGAGATGAAGGGCGGCCAGCAAAAACGCAGTGAGCGTAAGTTTTTTCCTGGTTATGTGTTGGTTCAAATGGAATTAGATGATGATACGTGGCATTTAGTAAAGGATACTGACAAGGTGCTTGGTTTTATCGGGGGCAAAAGTGATCGCCCTGCACCAATATCAGAAGCAGAAGCAAATAAAATACTGAATAGAATACAGGAAGGTGTTGAGAAGCCAAGGCCAAAAGTCTTATTTGAAGTTGGTGAGGTCATTCGGATTAACGATGGCCCCTTTAAGGATTTCAATGGCACGGTTGAAGAAGTGAGCTATGAAAAAAGTACGATGCGAGCCTCTGTGCTGATCTTTGGCCGTGCAACACCTGTAGATTTAGAGTTTAGTCAGGTTGAGAAAGTCTGATTAATGTTAACAGGGGAGCCGAAAGGCGCTTGACCCAATTAGGAGAAAAAAATGGCAAAAAAAATAGATGCCTACATTAAATTACAGGTAAAAGCAGGTGAGGCAAACCCGAGCCCACCCGTTGGTCCAGCGTTGGGTCAACACGGTGTTAATATTATGGAGTTTTGTAAAGCCTTCAATGCGCAAACTCAAAACATAGAGAAGGGGATGCCTATCCCTGTTGTTATCTCTGTGTTTAGTGATAAAAGTTTTACCTTTATTACAAAAACACCTCCCGCGTCTATTTTGCTAAAAAAAGCGGCAGGCATTCAGAAGGGTAGCGGTACACCAAATACAAATAAAGTAGCAAAAGTAACGCGTGCGCAAATCGAAGAGATAGCCAAGATTAAGGATGCTGATATGACTGCAGCCGATATGGATGCGGCAGTTAGAACAATTGCTGGAAGTGCGCGTAGCATGGGTATTGATGTGGAGGGTATCTAAATGGCTAAACTGACAAAAAAAGCAAAATTAATAAAAGAAAAAGTTGAACCTGGTAAGTCTTATGATGCAAATGGTGCTTTTAGCCTTTTAAAAGAGTTGTCAGTGTCTAACTTTGTTGAGTCTGTTGACGTCAGCGTAAACTTGGGCATTGATGCGCGTAAATCTGATCAAAATGTCAGAGGGTCTACCGTGCTTCCTAACGGAACGGGTAAAGTAGTTCGTGTTGCCGTGTTTACACAAGGTGCAAATGCTGAGGCAGCAACTGCAGCAGGTGCCGATGTGGTTGGTATGGATGACTTGGCTGCAAAAGTGAAGGAAGGCGATATGGATTTTGATGTTGTTATTGCGTCTCCTGATGCAATGCGCGTCGTTGGGACATTAGGCCAGATATTAGGGCCACGGGGCTTGATGCCTAATCCAAAAGTTGGAACGGTAACACCAGATGTGGCGACAGCGGTAAAAAATGCAAAGGGTGGTCAAGTTCGTTATAGAACTGATAAAGCCGGTATCATACATTGCAGTATTGGTAAGACAACATTTGAGGAAAAGGCTCTAAAGGAAAATATGGAAGCATTGCTGTCAGATTTACTTAAAGCTAAACCAGCGTCAGCTAAAGGCGTTTACTTGAAAAAGATCAGCGTGTCAACAACGATGGGTCCAGGCCTGTCCGTTGATCAGTCTAGCCTGAGTGTAGGTTAGAAGGCTTCAATAGGAAGCAATGACTTTGGATTGCTAGATAGCTAGCAATCGTCAAAGACCGCAGGAGCACATGCTGCTTAATATCCTGCGTAGACGGTAAAGTCCTTATTATTTTAAAGGATGGCCCCGTTAAAGGGTGCCCTTTTGGGTTTTATTAACCGTAATAACAATACGTTGTTACATACAGGAGTCAGGAGGTATATATGCCACTAAATCTTGAGCAAAAACAAGCGGTAGTTGCTGAAGTGGCTGAGGTGGCTGCAAATGCATTTTCAGCAGTTGCAGCAGAATACCGTGGTTTGACTGTTGGAGAGATGACTGAGCTTCGTGAAAAGGCTCGTGAGTCTGGTGTTTACTTACGCGTAGTTAAAAATACGTTGGTAAGTAAAGCGGTTGAAAACACTGATTTTGAGTGTATTCAGCCGGCTTTATCGGGGCCGTTAGTAATGGCGTTCTCGATGGAAGATCCGGGTTCTGCAGCGCGATTAGTGAAGGATTTTAGTAAAGAGCACGCTAAATTGGAAACAAAATTTGTTTCCGTTAGTGGGCAATTACTAGAAGCATCAGAGCTCGAAAGACTTTCAAAACTACCGACAAAAGATCAAGCAATTGCAATGTTAATGGCTGTTATGAAAGCGCCTGTCGAGAAATTCGTCAGAACGCTTGCTGAACCGCATGCAAAATTGGTGAGAACTGTCGATGCAGTCCGAATACAAAAACAGGCTGCATAGGTATTATTTTATTTAACAAATTTAATTGATAGGGGTTAAAAAATGGCTGTCTCTAAAGAAGATATTTTAGAAGCAATTTCAGAAATGAGTGTTATGGATGTCGTGGAACTAGTTGAAGCGATGGAAGAGAAATTTGGTGTATCTGCGGCGGCGGCTGTTGCTGCTGCACCGGCTGCGGGCGGTGATGCGGGTGGTGCTGCTGAAGAAAAAACTGAGTTTGATGTTGTTATGACAAGCTTCGGTGATAATAAGGTATCGGCAATTAAAGCTGTACGGGGTATTACAGGTCTTGGCTTGAAAGAAGCCAAAGCGCTAGTAGAAAGTGTACCTGCTCCGCTGAAAGAAGGTGTATCAAAAGAAGAAGCTGAAGAAACAGTTAAACAACTAGAAGAAGCAGGTGCAGCTGCTGAAATCAAGTAATTCTTGCTGTTACTGAAAAGCTATAAAGGCTTTTAAAAAGAACCGAGAATCGGGTCGGCAGTTTTTAACTGCCGGCCTGTTTCCCGTTGTAGGACATTAAATCTCTAATTTATTGAGATGGGTAAATTAGAAATAAACGATTAAAAAGGGTTTAAAAATGGCGTACTCATATACTGAGAAAAGACGTATCCGTAAAACATTTGGTCGGCAAGAAGGTGTCATGGCAACACCGTATTTGTTAGAAACACAAATCAGTTCTTACAAGCGTTTTCTTCAATCCGACGTGACACAGGCAGATGAGCTGAATTCAGTTGGTCTGCACGCAGCCTTAGGAAGTGTGTTTCCTATTACTAGCCATACAGGTTATGCAGTACTGGAGTATGTGAGTTACCGTTTAGGTAAACCCAAGTTTGATGTTAAGGAATGCCAATCTCGTGGTGCTACGTATGCTTCACCTTTAAGGGTGCAAGTTAGGTTGGTGATCTATGATAAAGATTCACCCGCTGGATCAAAACGTGTCAAAGACATTCGTGAACAAGAAGTCTATATGGGCGAATTACCTCTGATGACTGATAATGGCACGTTTGTTATTAACGGTACCGAGCGAGTTATTGTTTCACAACTGCATCGTTCACCGGGTGTATTTTTTGATCACGATAAAGGTAAAACACATTCCTCAGGAAAATTACTGTTTTCTGCACGTGTGATACCTTACCGGGGTTCTTGGTTGGATTTTGAATTTGATCATAAAGATATTGTTTATGTACGAATTGATCGCCGTCGTAAATTACCAGCGACTGTACTGCTTAAAGCGCTTGAATTTACCAATGATCAGATTATTGATATGTTCTTTGAAAAGAACGTTTTCCATTTGACTAAATCAGGTCTTTCAATGGATCTTGTGCCTGAGAGGCTGCGAGGTGAAATTCTAGGTTTTGATGTCAAAGAGAAAGGAAAAGTGCTTATCGAGGAAGGCCGAAGAGTAACTGCTAAACACATTCGTGACCTTAAAAAAGCAAAAGTGACAAAAATCGATGTGCCTAATGAGTACTTGTTGGGCAAAATCTTGGCGCAACCGATTATTAACCAAGAAACAGGTGAAATAATCGTTGACTTAAATGATGAGGTAACAGAAGACAATGTCGATGAAATTATTGCCAGTGGTGTCAATAAAATTGAAACGTTATATGTTAATGATCTAGATAAGGGTGCTTTTATCTCTAACACGTTGAAAATTGATTCAACGGTTGATCAACTGGATGCGCTGGTAGAGATTTATCGGATGATGCGCCCTGGTGAGCCACCTACGAAAGAATCCGCACTAAAACTTTTCCAAAATTTATTTTTTACATTAGATCGTTACGATATTTCAACGGTTGGCCGCATGAAATTTAACCTCCGCCTTGGACGTGAAGAAATCACAGGGCCTGGCGTGTTGAGTAATGACGATATTATTGATGTGCTTAAAGAACTGATAAATATCCGAAATGGTGAAGGGACTGTTGATGATATTGATCATCTCGGCAACAGAAGGATACGGTCTGTTGGAGAAATGGTTGAAAATCAATTCAGAGTTGGTTTGGTTCGTGTTGAAAGGGCAGTTAAAGAGCGTCTTTCAATTGCAGATTCTGAAGGATTAATGCCGCAAGAGATTATCAATGCTAAACCTGTTGCGGCAGCGATTAAAGAGTTTTTTGGCTCAAGCCAATTGTCACAATTTATGGATCAAAACAATCCATTGTCAGAAATTACTCACAAACGACGTGTTTCTGCATTAGGCCCGGGTGGGCTTGCGCGAGAAAGAGCAGGATTTGAAGTCCGGGATGTTCATGCGACACATTATGGCCGAGTTTGCCCAATTGAAACACCTGAGGGACCAAACATTGGTTTAATTAACTCGTTAGCTGTGTATGCAAGAACCAATGATTATGGCTTTTTAGAAACGCCTTACAGAAAAGTCGTGGATGGGCAGTTGACTGATCAGGTTGATTTCTTATCTGCTATTGAAGAAGGGCGGTTCTACATAGCACAGGCAAATGCCGAAATTGATGATAAAGGCAAATTTGTTGAAGATATGGTGACCTGCCGTCATGCGGAAGAATTTACCATCGCGACCGTAGATAAAATAGATTATATGGATGTTTCTCCGAAACAAATTGTGTCCGTTGCTGCTTCTATTATTCCATTCTTAGAACACGATGATGCTAACCGTGCCTTGATGGGATCTAACATGCAACGCCAAGCTGTGCCAACACTAAAAGCTGATAAGCCTTTAGTCGGAACAGGAATGGAGCGTGCAGTTGCTGAAGACTCAGGCGTGACAATAGTTGCGTCACGTGGCGGTATAGTCGATGACGTTGATGCGTCACGGATCATTGTTCGTGTGAATGATGATGAAACAGAAACCGGCGAGTCTGGGGTGGATATTTATAACTGTACCAAGTACACCCGCTCGAACCAAAATACATGCATTAATCAACGTCCGTTGGTTAAGCCAGGGGACCTGATTAAAAAAGGAGATGTTTTAGCGGATGGGCCATCAACTGATATGGGAGAGCTCGCGCTAGGCCAAAATATGATGGTCGCCTTTATGCCTTGGAATGGTTATAACTTTGAAGACTCTATTCTTATATCTGAAAAAGTTGTTAAGGAAGATCGTCTAACTACGATTCATATCGAAGAAAAAGTCTGTGTTGCGCGTGATACTAAACTAGGCTCAGAAGAAATCACGGCTGATATCCCGAATGTTGGAGAGGGGGCGTTATCAAAATTGGATGAGTCAGGCATTGTTTACATTGGGGCAGAAGTTAAAGGCGGTGATATTCTTGTTGGTAAGGTAACGCCAAAAGGAGAAACTCAATTAACAGCGGAAGAAAAGCTGCTTAGGGCAATTTTTGGCGAAAAAGCATCTGATGTCAAAGACACTTCATTACGAGTCCCATCCAGTATGCAAGGCACTGTAATAGATGTGAAGGTTTTCACTAGAGATGGCGTTGAAAAAGACTCGCGTGCTCTCGAGATAGAAAATGCCGAGCTGGCTAGTGTCAAGAAAGATTTAGATGATCAAGCGCGTATCGTAGAAGGCGATATTTTCTTACGAGTAGAAAAGTTGATTTTAGATAAGGAGGTGACTTCTGGCCCTGAAAAAATTAAAAAAGGCACGAAGATCACCAAAGAATATTTGTCTGGGCTCGCGCATAAGGATTGGTTAAAGATTAAATTTAAAGATGAAGCGCTTAATGTTCAACTGGAAGCCGTTAGTGAACAGATTGAACAAATGCGAATAGACCTCAACGAGTTATACGAAGAGAAAAGAAAGAAAATTACCATGGGCGATGACCTTCAGCCAGGCGTGTTGAAAATGGTTAAAGTTTATCTTGCGGTGAAACGTCGTATTCAGCCCGGTGATAAAATGGCGGGCCGCCATGGTAACAAGGGTGTGATATCGATGATCGTTCCTGAAGAAGACATGCCTTATATGGAGGATGGAACACCGGTTGATGTTGTATTAAACCCGCTGGGCGTTCCCTCACGGATGAATGTTGGGCAAGTATTAGAGACGCATTTGGGCTGGGCTGCTAAAGGGTTGGGTAATGAAATCGGCAAAATGCTGGAGGCGAAAGCTAAGGTCGAGAAACTTCGCAAGTTCTTAGAAAAAATTTATAACACAAGTGGGCGCAAAGAAGACCTGGATTCATTTACTGATGATGAAATACTGGAATTAGCGAATAACCTTAAACAAGGTGTGCCAATGGCTACGCCGGTATTTGATGGTGCGTCAGAAGCTGAAGTTAAGCAAATGTTAAAACTTGGTGGCCGTTCTGACACGGGTCAAGTTCAACTGTACGATGGCCGTACAGGTGAAGCGTTTGACCGAGAAACAACTGTCGGCTACATGTATATGCTTAAATTGAACCACTTGGTTGATGACAAGATGCATGCGCGTTCAACGGGTCCATACAGTTTGGTGACGCAACAACCGTTGGGTGGTAAGGCTCAGTTTGGTGGGCAACGCTTCGGTGAAATGGAAGTATGGGCGCTAGAAGCATACGGTGCTGCTTATACCTTGCAAGAAATGTTAACCGTTAAATCGGATGATGTTTCAGGGCGTACACGCATGTATAAGAACATTGTTGATGGAAACCATACAATGGATCCGGGTATGCCGGAATCGTTTAATGTGCTTGTCAAAGAGATTAGAGCGCTAGGTATCAATATAGAGCTGGAACAAGATTAATTTCTTGTTCTATTGGCATTTATTTGAACAAAACAGATAACAAGGAGATACGGTCTTGAAAGATCTACTCAATTTTTTAAAGCAACAAAACCAGACTGAAGAGTTTGATGCTATTCGAATCGGTTTAGCCTCACCTGACATGATTAGATCATGGTCTTATGGCGAGGTAAAAAAACCTGAAACAATTAATTACCGCACATTTAAACCTGAAAGAGATGGTTTGTTCTGTGCCAAAATCTTTGGTCCGGTTAATGATTATGAATGCCTTTGCGGAAAATATAAGCGTTTAAAACACCGAGGTGTGATCTGCGAAAAATGTGGCGTCGAGGTGACTTTGTCAAAAGTTCGTCGTGAACGTATGGGCCACATTGATCTTGCGTCTCCTGTTGCGCATATTTGGTTCTTAAAATCATTGCCGTCTCGTATCGCATTACTACTGAACATGACGCTTAGAGACCTTGAGCGCGTTTTGTATTTTGAATCTTTTGTTGTTGTTGACCCAGGTTTAACTGCGCTTGAAACAGGCACACTGATGACAGAAGAGGAGCATTTAGAGGCGCTTGAAGAACACGGTGATGAATTCACCGCCTTGATGGGAGCCGAAGCAATTGATGGGCTACTAAAGGCACTGGATTTGAACGCTGAAATGGAAGCGTGCCGTGAAGAAATTAATGCGACTAAATCTGAAACCAAAATTAAAAAAATATCCAAGCGATTAAAAGTTCTCGAGGCTTTAGTCGAGTCTAAAAATAAACCAGAGTGGATGATTCTTAAGGTGCTTCCCGTCTTACCACCAGAATTACGACCTCTTGTTCCTTTGGATGGTGGCCGTTTTGCAACATCCGATCTAAATGACTTGTACCGCCGTGTGATCAATAGAAATAACCGTTTACATAGGCTATTGGATCTTAGTGCACCGGACATCATTGTTCGTAATGAGAAGCGTATGCTTCAAGAGTCTGTTGACGCCTTATTAGACAATGGCAGACGAGGCCGCGCTATTACAGGTACAAATCGACGCCCATTGAAATCATTAGCGGATATGATTAAAGGTAAGCAAGGGCGCTTCCGTCAAAATTTATTAGGTAAGCGTGTTGATTATTCTGGCCGTTCAGTGATTGTTGTTGGGCCGACATTAAAGTTACACCAATGTGGATTGCCTAAGAAGATGGCGCTTGAGTTGTTTAAGCCGTTTATCTTCAACAAGCTTCAGATGCGGGGTGAGGCAACAACGATCAAGGTTGCTAAAAAACAGGTCGAGCGCGAAGGCCCTGAAGTATGGGATATTCTTGCAGAAGTTATTCGTGAACATCCTATCATGCTCAATCGGGCACCAACACTTCACCGTCTTGGGATTCAAGCCTTTGAGCCGATACTGATTGAAGGGAAGGCGATTCAGTTACACCCGTTGGTCTGTTCTGCCTTTAATGCTGACTTTGATGGTGATCAAATGGCCGTCCATGTTCCACTATCGATCGAGGCGCAGTTGGAAGCAAGAACGTTGATGATGTCAACGAATAATATCTTGTCACCTGCGAACGGTGACCCGGTCATTGTTCCCTCGCAGGACGTTGTTCTTGGTCTTTATTATATGACCAGAGAACGCGTTAACGGACTCGGCGAAGGGATGGCTTTTAGTGATGTTGATGAGGCTGCACGTGCAATTCAATCCGGTGTGGTTGGGCTTCATTCCAAAGTAAAAATCAGAATTGAAGAGGAGCACGTTGATGAAAATGGTGAGATTCAAATCTCGAGACGGCTGGTCGAAACAACAACGGGTCGTGCAAAAGTTTGGAGTATCGTGCCAAAAGTCTTAGATTTTGATTTAGTAAATAAAGACTTAACTAAAAAAGCAATCATGCAGTTAATCGACGCGTCATATCGTTTGTTGGGCGATAAAGAAACGGTTATTTTTGCTGACCAATTAATGTACCTAGGGTTCTCAAACGCGACGAAATCGGGTATTTCGTTTGGCATAAACGATATGGTTATCCCAGACAGTAAAGATACGTTAATTAAATCGGCTCAAAAAGAGGTAAAAGATGTTGAGAATCAATATGCCTCTGGTCTTGTTACAAATGGCGAACGTTACAATAAAGTGATTGATATTTGGTCGCATACGAATGAACAAGTCGCAAAAGCCATGATGGATAACTTGGGCAGTGATGACGTCAACGATGCTGAAGGCAATATAGTTAAGCAAAAATCATTTAACTCAGTTTATATGATGGCTGATTCAGGGGCCCGTGGTTCAGCTGCCCAAATTCGTCAATTAGCGGGTATGCGCGGATTGATGGCAAAACCAGATGGTTCTATTATTGAAACACCAATCACGGCCAACTTTAGAGAAGGTCTAAACGTTCTTCAGTACTTTGTTTCTACGCATGGTGCTCGTAAAGGACTGGCTGATACGGCCTTAAAAACAGCAAACGCTGGCTATTTAACACGCCGTTTGGTGGATGTTGCTCAAGATATGGTTGTTCTAGCGGAGGATTGTGAGACAGAAAATGGGCTTGAAATAACGCCCCTAATTGAAGGTGGTGAAGTTATTGAACCATTGGGTAACCTAATTCTAGGTCGTGTCGTTGGAGAAGATGTGATCAGTCCGGTGTCAAACGACATAGTGGTTGAAAGGAATACACTGATTGATGAATCATGGATCGAGCGACTTGATAAGGAAGGGATTGACAAAGTAAAAGTTCGTTCTCCAATTACCTGTGACAATAGAAAAGGTATTTGTAAGATGTGCTACGGACGTGACTTAGCGCGTGGACACCTTGTTAATTTAGGAGAAGCTGTTGGCGTTGTGGCGGCTCAATCGATCGGTGAGCCGGGAACGCAATTAACAATGCGTACCTTCCATATTGGTGGTGCGGCTTCTAGCTCAGCGGCAATCAATAGTATAGAAATTAAATCTGAAGGCACGTTAACATTCAGTGATAAATTAAAAACAATTGAAAACAAAGATAAAAAACTGGTTGTTATATCACGATCAGGTGAAATCAGTTTACTTGATGAATACGGACGAACACGTGAAAACTACAAGATTCCTTACGGTTCTGAATTATCTGCAAAAGAAGGAGACAAGCTATCAGCTGGCGCAGTATTAGCTACTTGGGATCCACACACACACCCGGTTATCACGGAAGTGGCGGGTAAGATTATCTTTACAGATTTTGTAGACGGCGTATCTGTTCAACAACATACGGATGAAATAACCGGCTTGTCGACCTTGGTTGTTACCGATGCTAAACAACGCGGTAGTTCTGGAAAGGATTTAAGGCCAGCCATTACACTGGTTGATGCCAATGGTGAACCCGTATTTATTCCTGGAACAACTATTGTTGCCCACTATGTGATGCCAGCCGGAGCGGTGGTTGACGTAACGGATGGGATGGATGTCGAGGAGGCTGATATTTTAGCGCGCATTCCTCAGGAGTCGAGCAAAACACGTGATATCACCGGGGGTCTTCCTCGTGTTGCTGACTTATTCGAGGCACGTAAGACAAAAGATCCTGCTATTTTGGCAGAAATGACGGGAACGGTTAGTTTTGGCAAAGAAACTAAAGGTAAACGTCGTTTAATCGTTACCGACAAGGATGGTGAAAGTAAAGAATTGCTCATACCTAAATGGAGGCATATTACCGTCTTTGAGGGCGAACATGTCGAGCAAGGGGAAACAATTGCTGAAGGTGAATTAACGCCTCATGACATTTTAAGACTTAGAGGTGTTTCTGAATTGGCACGTTACTTAGTCAATGAAATTCAAGATGTTTATCGGCTACAAGGCGTTAAAATTAATGACAAACACATCGAGGTTATCATTAGACAAATGCTCAGAAAGGTTGAGATTACTTCAGGTGGCGACAGTTCTTTCATTAAAGGGGAACAAGTAGAGAAGACTCGTTTCTTGGAAATGAATGATCAGTTGGAAGCTGAAGGTAAAGTGCCGGCAACTGCCGATAACGTACTGTTGGGTATTACGAAAGCTTCCCTTGCAACAGAATCTTTTGTTTCTGCGGCCTCATTCCAAGAAACGACGCGTGTACTGACTGATGCTGCAGTCAGAGGTACTCGAGATAATCTACATGGCCTAAAGGAAAATGTCATTGTGGGTCGATTGATACCTGCTGGAACAGGCCTTGCGCATCATGCCGAGCGTAGAAAAAATAAATCTGTCTCGCTGGCAACAGAGTCAGTTGAAGAGGTGACTACAACGGCAGCACACGATGAAGCAGAAGAAGCCTTAAAGCAAGCGCTCAATATGGAAGAATAATCGATGCATGAAAAAATCCCAGCCTTTTATAAAGCTGGGATTTTTTCGATCCAATTAATTACGTCTTCATTCTGCTTGACAGAGTGGTAATATCTGCCTAAAATTCCCGCTCTTCAGTGGATTGGATTCGCAATCAGAACTGGAATTAAACTAAATTTATAAATTAACTGCATGTAATAAAAGACATGCGGCTAGTATTTTTGAACGAGTTTTTGGAGCTCTAAATAAGTTATGACCACGATTAACCAACTAGTTCGTAAGCCAAGAAAACGAAAAGTAGAGAAAAGTAATGTTCCTGCTCTTGAGGCCTGTCCTCAACGAAGAGGAGTTTGTACACGTGTTTATACCACGACGCCAAAGAAACCAAACTCTGCCTTACGTAAAGTTGCTCGTGTTCGCTTGACGAACGGTGCTGAAGTGACCAGTTATATTGGTGGTGAAGGCCATAATCTACAAGAGCACTCAGTGGTGCTGATACGCGGTGGTCGTGTTAAAGATTTGCCGGGTGTTCGATATCATGTGGTCCGTGGGAGTTTGGATACATCAGGCGTTGAGGCGCGTCGGAGAGGTCGTTCTAAGTATGGTGCTAAGCGCCCTAAAAACTAATATCAAGCGAGTAAAGTATGTCTAGAAGAAAAAAAGCGATTAAAAGAGAAATACTCCCAGACCCAAAGTTTGGAAATTTAGTTTTGGCTAAATTTATGAATATGATCATGGTCGATGGAAAAAAATCTATTGCTGAAAAAATAGTGTATGGTGCGCTTGATACTATTGAGAGTAAAGGCCATGAGGAGCCTGTAGAGGTTCTGATTCAGGCATTGGAAAAAGTTCAGCCTGCTGTTGAAGTAAAGTCAAGACGAGTAGGTGGTGCAACCTATCAGGTGCCTGTTGAAGTACGCCCTAATCGACGCATGGGCTTATCAATGCGATGGATGATTGATGCGTCACGTAAGCGCAGTGAGAGATCAATGTCAGCACGATTGGCTGGCGAGATTATTGATGCTTTAGAAAGTCGTGGTTCAGCTTTCAAGAAGCGCGAAGAAACTCATCGTATGGCAGAGGCAAATAAGGCGTTTTCGCACTTCCGCTGGTAGTTTTATTTTAGAAAGATTTTAGGAAAAAAGATGCCTCGTTCTACACCAATTGAGTGTTATCGAAATATTGGCATCATGGCTCATATAGATGCCGGTAAGACGACAACGACTGAGCGAGTATTATTTTATACCGGTGTTTCGCATCGTATGGGCGAGGTTCATGATGGTGCTGCGACGATGGATTGGATGGAGCAGGAGCAAGAGAGAGGAATTACGATCACTTCGGCTGCGACCACCTGTTTTTGGTCCGGTATGGAGAAACAATTTAAAACACACCGTATCAACATTATTGATACGCCGGGTCATGTAGACTTTACGATTGAAGTTGAAAGATCCCTAAGGGTTTTGGATGGAGCTTGTGCGGTGTTTTGTGCTGTTGGAGGTGTTGAGCCACAGTCTGAAACAGTATGGAGGCAGGCTAATAAATATAAGGTCCCTCGTATAGCTTTTGTTAATAAGATGGATAGGGCAGGAGCTGACTTTAAACGAGTCGTTCAGCAGCTCAAAGAAAGGTTAGGGTCTAATGCGGTGCCTTTGCAATATGCGATAGGTGCTGAAGATGATTTTAAAGGAGTCGTTGATTTAATTTCAATGAAAGCCCTTTATTGGGATAACGAAGACAAAGGTGTTGTGCATCGAATTGATGACGTGCCTTTGCACTGTAAAGATGAGTGTGACGCCCTCCGTGAACAGTTAATTGAAGTGGCTGCCGAGGGAGATGATGAGCTGATGGAGTTATACCTTGATTCAGGAAGCCTTTCAGAAGCTCAGATAAAAAAAGGTTTGCGTTTAAGAACGCTAAGAAATGAAGTGGTGTTGGTGCTGTGTGGTAGCGCATTTAAAAACAAAGGTGTGCAGTGCATGTTGGACGCCATTGTAGATTATCTGCCTTCACCAGTTGATGTCCCTGCGATTAAGTCAGCAAATGGTGAAGAGCCAGATGTTAGAGAAGCAGATGATAATGCGCCATTTGCTGCCTTGGCTTTTAAGATAGCGAGTGATTCATTTGTAGGTGCATTAACCTTTTTTAGGGTTTACTCAGGTGTTCTTAAAACAGGGGATGCGGTATTAAATCCACTGAAAGGTAAGAAAGAACGTATTGGACGTTTGGTGCAAATGCACTCAAATGACCGGCAAGAAATTAAAGAGGTTTACGCTGGCGATATAGCGGCGGCGATAGGGCTTAAAGATGTTACTACGGGTGATACTTTATGCTCAATAAAAGAACCCATTACGCTTAACGGATGGAATTCCCGGATCCTGTAATTTCAATTGCAGTTGAGCCGAGAACAGTACAAGATCAAGACAAAATGGCTTTGGCGTTGACTAAGTTGGCTCAAGAAGATCCTTCATTTAAGGTTCATACAGATGATGAGTCAGGTCAAACGATTATTTCTGGGATGGGTGAGCTCCATTTAGAAATTATTGTTGATCGCCTATTAAGAGAGTTTGGAGTCGCTGCGAATGTTGGTGCTCCTCAAGTTGCTTATCGGGAGTCAATACGAACGACAGTTGAGCAGGAAGGTAAGTTTATAAAACAATCAGGTGGGCGTGGGCAATATGGTCACGTATGGTTGAAAATAGAACCACTTGAAAATAACGAATTTGAATTTGTTGATACGACGGTTGGTGGATCAGTACCTAAAGAATACATAAGTGCTGTTGAAACGGGTATTAAAGAACAGATGAAGAATGGTGTTTTGGCGGGTTATCCCATGATAAATGTAAAGGTCACTTTATATGATGGTTCTTATCATGATGTTGACTCAAACGAAATGGCGTTTAAAATAGCGGGTTCTCTTGGTTTTAAGGATGGGGCAATAAAAGCAGATCCTGTGGTTTTAGAGCCAGTTATGAAAGTTGAAGTGGTGACGCCAGAGGAATACATGGGTCATGTTGTTGGTGATCTTAATAAGCGTAGAGGGCTTATCCATGGTATGGATGAGGCTCCTGCTGGAAAAGTGGTTGATGCGGAAGTGCCACTGGCTGAAATGTTTGGTTATGCCACAGATTTGCGTTCAGCCACTCAGGGTAGAGCAACTTACAGCATGATGTTTGAGAAATATGCTGAGGTGCCGAAGGTGCTGGAAGAAAAAATTAAGAATAGAATTTTTTATTAATATTAAGTAAATGATGGGTATTGAATAATGTCTAAGGAAAAATTTGAAAGAAATAAACCCCATGTAAACGTAGGCACAATTGGTCACGTTGATCACGGTAAAACAACGTTAACGGCGGCGCTCACAAAAGTCATGGCGGAAGCGATGGG
>Ga0255759_10002820_pt1 | contig 15396 bp, 15 predicted proteins | sample 101ome_20_FD_179959 | JGI IMG/M metagenome (GOLD analysis project Ga0255759, IMG submission 179959) | Coastal salt marsh microbial communities from the Groves Creek Marsh, Skidaway Island, Georgia - 101404AT metaG (version 2) | ecosystem: Environmental > Aquatic > Marine > Intertidal zone >...
TTATAACGGCGTCGCCTACTGTTGCTTCTGCATTGGGGCATGCTGTGGCTGTGATGTACCATAGATTTGGTGAGGATTCTTATCCATCAACGAATACAACGCTTGCGCAATTTGATTCTCAAATTCGCTATCTAAAGGAAAATGGCTTCACTGTTCTGCCCCTGTCTCAGATAGTTGACAGCTTGAGATCAGAGCAATCTTTGCCTGACAAAACCATTGCTATTACTATTGATGATGCATATGCCTCAGTGATCGAATATGGTTTGCCTAAGCTTAAGGCAGCAGGATTTACGGCTACCCTTTTCGTAAGCACAAAGCCTCTTGACGATAAGTTGCCAGGTTACATGACTTGGGATGATGTGAGGCGCGCAATTCAGATGGGTTTCGATATTGGTGCTCATACGTCTAGTCACGCCCACCTGGCTGATTTATCGCTTGATGAAGTAGGTCGTGAGATCGCCGAGAGTAATGCTCGGTATAAATCTGAGCTCGGTTTTATTCCGGAACTCTTTGCTTACCCTTATGGAGAAGCGAGTTCAGCTGTTCGGGAGGTCATACAAGAGGCCGGTTATTTGGCTGCTTTTGGGCAGCATTCTGGCGTGCTGCACAATTTCGAGGATATGTTTTATCTTCCGCGTTTTGCGTTAAATGAAACTTACGGGGCTATAGAACGCTTTCGAACCTTGGCTAGTTCAATTCCCTTAATTGCCCGTGATATTACTCCGCGCGACATGATGCTTGGTGATGATGACAATCCTCCAGCCTTTGGTTTTACTGTGGATCCATCGATTGGGCCTTTATCAACTTTAGCATGTTACGCTAGTGGAATTGGTCGACTTCAACTTAATCAACTTGGAAAGCGTCGCATTGAAGCACGATTGCCAAAAAAGTTTTCACCTGGCAGGCATCGTGTGAATTGCACACTGCCTGCCGGCAGTGGGCGTTGGAGATGGTTTGGACGACAGTTTTATGTCCGTTAGTTCCTTACCGCTTCCATAAGAGGCGAAATACTGTCTGCGTCGTCCAAGTTGTGAACGAGTTCTATTATTTTTTCGACCTTACTTTCGCCAAGAATTGGAGTGGTGAGAGTGCGGAATTTACGTTCCAGCTTTTCCCATTGCAGATCAAGATCACGTTCTGGCACATCAGCATCATGGGTTTCTCGAATTACAATACCATTTGAAAGATGGACGGTGATGTTTGCTTCAAACGCACCAATTTTATCGGTCGAAGATACATTTACTTTTTTACGAAGCGCTGAAGGTGCTTGATCCGTCATCCTCGCATCATCATACAGGTCTAGTGCGCCATCAGCTTGCTTCAGGAGGCCGAGAGCTACGTTGTGAGTCAAACTAAACTTGCCTTCGAGCCCTGTTGTTGGCTCTGGAATATCACACATACCGATACAATGTTGCGCAACGACAATGTCTACTTTTTCGATAAGGTCTGCATCAAAGGCAGGGTGGTCGGCTGCTTTTAAGGCAGCTTCAATTGGGCCATGAGTTCCATAGCAAGCGGCGTGATATTTAAATAGAACGTCAGGTGCGTGGAACTGCTCCCCTAGATTTTCCAATGCGGCATCGGGAGCAAGTCCACCATCGCTCATCGTATCTACGAAGCCTTGAAAGCAATCAAGAACATCTTCTTTTGCTGAGAAGCCACGTTTCGCTAGACTTGCGGCAAGTACACCGTTCTGCGCTGCTTTCCCTGCGTGAAGTGGCTTACACATCGTGCCAAACATAGATTTGAGGCCTGCTGCCTGAGTTCCAGCAATCCCAAAGCAACGGGTCATCTTCTCGTCGTCTAACTTAAGAAGCCGGCCGACTGCTGCGGCCGCGGCAAACGTTCCTATCGTACCAGTGGAATGCCAGCCTTTGGCATAATGGCCAGTTGCCATGAGTGTTCCAATACGGGCTTCGACCTCTAAACCAGCTATAAATGCCGTGATGATATCTCGCCCAGAATAACCATCTCTCTCCGCGATTGCGAGAAGGGCAGGCCAAACGGGAACCGTCGGGTGGCCAAGCATTGCTTTCAGTACATCATCGTAATCTAGAGCATGCGCACACGCGCCATTGACCAAAGCAGCTTGGGAAGCTGAGGTTTTGAAACCCTTGCCCACGACGGTTGCTTGCTCACTACCTCCGGCTTCTTCTGCCTCTGCTGAAAGCATTTGGACCAATGGTTCGTTAGCGCCAACAAGCATCACTCCAAGCACATCTAGTAAACACTGACGAGCAGCTATTCTTGCCTCTGATGGTGTGGCGTTGTGATTAAGGTTTGCAGCAAAGCTCGCGATAGGGGCCGTAAGTTGTCTGTCATCATTTCCGGTAGCTGGCATTTTTGACATCGGTCACGACTCCTCTTTGAAATGTCGAAAATTTATCCACTGGAATAACAGCATTTTTTTATACAATGCTTCAACCTCGCATTGGAAAAATTTGACTACTCACCCTTGTGCCCATGTTTAAAACCTTTCGTTGAGGGAGAGGGGGAGTTAATCTTTAGAAAAATTTATTTAAATGGGAGCTTTTGGTATGGCGTTGAAACGCGGTTTTAAAGCGCTTTTGGCGGAGGCTGATGCAGTTGCAACAGTCTTGAGTGTGGATGAAGCCGAGGCCAGGCTCAACGACCCAAACACTGTAATTGTCGATATTCGAGATATAAGAGAATTGGATAGAGAAGGAATGGTCCCCGGAGCGCGGCACGCTCCGCGGGGGATGTTGGAGTTTTGGGCAGCCCCAGATAGTCCGTACCACAAACAATGGATGGCAGATGAGAGCAAGACTTATGTGTTTTACTGTCAGAGTGCTTGGAGGAGCGCAATTGCCGTAAAAGATTTGATGGATATGGGGGCAAGTAACGTGGCGCACATCAAAGGCGGTTTTAAAGCCTGGAAAGAGGCTGGAAAAAGTATTGAAGCTAAATCAGCAAAAAAGGACTAATCAGCCATGAAGATCACCAAAGGAGTTAAAGATCTCTGCGCTGAAGCGGAAAAAGAGATTGAAAATATTGCGATAGAGTCCGCTCTGGAATTGGCAAATGATCCGAATGTACAACTTGTTGACATTCGTGATGTCCGTGAACTTGAACGTGATGGACAGGTTCCCGGAGCGTTGCACGCACCCAGGGATATGCTTGAGTTCTGGGTGGATCCTGACAGTCCATACTACAGAGAAGTTTTTGGCCAGGATAAGAAGTATGTTCTTTTCTGTGCAGGTGGGCTGCGTTCGGCACTGGCTACAAAACGTTTGCAAGACATGGGTTTCGGACCAGTTGCGCACGTTGTGGGAGGCTATGGTGCCTGGAAACAAGCGGGTGGGCCAACTGAAGCCCGTCCAACCAAAAAGGGTTAATCTGTCGTGGCAGAGTGGGATTACATCATTGTAGGAGGCGGGTCTGCAGGATCCGTTATGGCAAACCGTTTATCTGCCAATCCTTCAAATCGGGTCTTAGTTATTGAGGCTGGGCCAGACACGCCGCACGGCAGCATCCCTCCTGAGGTGCACTCTAGTTATCCTGGCGTTGCCTACTTTGATCCTAGGTTTCATTGGACTGAGCTTAAGGTGACCACTCAACCGTTAAAACACAATGATCCCACCTTTAGTCCGCCCAAGCGTTCTTACGAGCAAGCCCGCATAATGGGTGGCGGGTCTTCAATAAATGGACAACTTCTTAATCGTGGTGCTCCTACCGACTACGATGGTTGGCGGGACCTAGGCGTTAAGGGTTGGGGGTGGGATGACTGCCTGCCCTTTTTCCGAAAACTCGAACGAGATCTCGATTTTCCAGATGATTTTTATCATGGTGCAGAGGGCAAAATCCCGGTTCGCCGTCTATTTGATGAGCAATGGACCGGTTATACACATGCAGTCCAAAAAGCCCTGCAGGCCGAAGGTTACGAATACATCGAGGATCAGAATGGTGAGTTTCGGGATGGTTTCTTCCCTCTTACAATCTCGAATGCATTCGATCGTCGAGTTTCAGCTGCAATAGGTTATTTAGATCCTCCAACTCGTCGTAGGAGTAATCTTAAGATTTTGGCGGACACACGTGTTGCTTCCATTACTTTTGAAGGTTTGAAAGCAACCGGAGTTAAAGCTTTTCGCCATAAAGTTGTAGAGGAAACGCACACAGCTCTTAGGGAAGTCATCATTTGTTCTGGAGCGCTGCATTCACCCGCTCATTTGATGCGTGCTGGTATAGGGCCTGCGGGTCATCTTAAGGACCTTGGTATTGATGTCCGCCAATCGCTTCCGGGCGTCGGTCAAAATTTACAAGACCATCCCTCTGTCAGTGTTTCAGGTTATTTATCAGCTGAAAATCGTATTAAGCGCGATGATGTGCGCCACATGCATATTGGTTGGCGTTTCTCTTCGAATATGCACGAAGCTCCCCACGGTGACATGTTTGCAGCCCAGGTAGCTAAATCTGCGTGGCACGATGTTGGTAAGCGGATGGGGTCTCTTCTTGTTTGGGTTAACCGGACTTATTCGACCGGTGAAATCAAGCTTACATCGTCTAATTGGCGAGATGAACCTTCAGTCGACTTTGGGCTTTGTAGTGACCGGCGTGATCTTGACCGACTTTCAGATGGTTTCAAAAGATCTGCAGCTATCTTACTCTCTGAGGCTGTTAGTCAGGTTGCTACTAACGCATTCCCAACGGCTTACACCGAGCAGGTTCGAAAGATTGCGAAAGTTAATGGCCGCAATAAGGCTATTACTTGGTTTCTCGGCAAGTTGATGGATGGACCTGCACCTGTGCGCAAATTACTGATTGAAAAAGTCATAACTGGTGGAGTGACACTTGAGACCTTGCTAACAGACTCCGATGCTTTGGATCAGTTTGTGTTAGCAAATGCCACCGGCACCTGGCATGCAACCTGTTCGTGCCGAATGGGCGCCGATGATGATCCGATGGCAGTAACAGACAATGAAGGAAGAGTTCGTGGTATCAGAGGACTCCGCGTAGTTGACGCGTCCTTATTTCCATTTGTGCCCTCCGCTAACACGAATGGTCCAACTCTGATGACGGCGGAGAAGATATCTGATGCCATGATGAAAGAGTAATGTTTTCATGGCAGAAGACCGTATTCTCGTTATGGATAGTGTTACTAAGCTGGCGTCAGAAGATGCGGGGAAAGTCCTCGTTGCAGCGTCCCATGGTGGTGTCTACGCGGCGTATCTTGCGGCCAAAGGCAAAGCTCGTGGCGTTATCCTTAATGATGCAGGTGGAGGCTTGGAGTCAGCTGGTTTTGGTGGTCTGGATTGGGCTGACGCAATTGGAATGCCGGCGGCCACAGTAGACTGTATGTCGGCGCGCATTGGTGATGGTAAGGATATGATGTCTACTGGTCATATTTCCTTCATTAATAAGGCGGCAGCAAAGGCTGGTGTATCGGTTGGTATTGGATGTGGTGCCGCGGCTGCAAGGATGCTGACAGCCGATATGTGGAGCGGCGAGTTGCCAGAGTTACCGGAAAGCCGGTTTGTTATTTCGCAAAAAACTGATGAGCCCATGGTTATTGGGTGTGATTCTGCTTCTTTAATAAAGGACGAGGATGCAGGGCAAATAGTTGTTTGTGCTAGCCATGGTGGACTACTTGCTAATAATCCTGGCTATATTTTAAAGGCACCTGTGCTCGGTATTGTCCTTAACGATGCCGGTATTGGAAAAGAACAAGCAGGTGTTGCGCGCATTTACGCTGCTTCCTCTATGGGTGTTGCCGCCGGTGCTGTTATGGCAACAAGCGCTAGGATCGGGGATGCTCGTTCATCTTGGGAAACCGGTAAAATCTCTGTTGTTAACGACCTTGCATCTGAGTTTGGTTGCGCTGTTGGAATGACAACTAAAGAATATGTTGCCACTATTATCCATGCGCAAAGGAATAAATAAGCTGATTTTTTCAATGGTCGTTTGTAATTCTTTTTAGAAGGAAATACGTCGACTGCGCCTTCGGCAGATAATTTTCACTCTCGCAGATCTAGGAAATTCAACCTAACATTAGGAAAACCCATTCTAAATAAAAAAGGATAGGCGCATGGCAAAGAAAACCAAATATGATCGAACAGTTGAGGACCTAGGAAATATAGTCTTTTTAGAGCACCTCAATGTAAAGGCGCCCGACCAACGTCTTTCGACTATCTTTTACGTGATGGGCCTTGGATTAACGCGGGATCCCTATCTTGTAACTGGCATTAACAATATGTGGATCAACTGTGGCAAAAGTCAGTTCCATCTCCCCACTGGGCCAGCTCAGGTTTTGAGGGGACTAACCGGTCTTGTTATTCCTGGCAGAGAAGCTTTGCTGGAACGGCTTGAAATGGTTAAGGACGACCTTGCGCAGACGTCGTTTATGTTTTCAGAGAAGAAGGATCACGTTGAAGTTGTTTGCCCTTGGGGTAATCGCTTCAAAGTGCACGAGCCAGGGCCTAAATTTCCAGGCATGATGCTAGGAATGCCTTATATGGAAGTGAACGCTCCAAAAGGGTCTTCTTCTGGCATCGCCAGGTTTTACGAAGAAATTCTCGATACGCCGGCCAGTGCAGGTAAAACCTCAGCTACCGTTTCTGTTGGGCCAGGTCAAAAAATTATTTTTAAAGAGACATCAAAGAAGCTTGCTGATTACGATGGGCATCATGTTGCTATCTATCTGGCAAATTTTTCTAGGCCATATGAAAAACTACTTAAGCTTGGCTTGATTACCGAAGAGAGTGACCAGCACCAATATCGCTTCCTTGATATTGTTGACCTTAAAAGCAAGAAGCCTTTGGTTCGGTTAGAGCACGAGGTTCGGAGCATGCGTCATCCCCTCTACGCCCGTGAGCACACAAACCGAAACCCTAACATTTCCAATCGCGTTTATGCTCCAGGGCATCAAGATGCAGTTTACGCATCGGCACCAGTGAGCCTTTGATGAAACTCGGCTACAGTCTTCCTTCTAATCAGGGTTTTGAAGATCCATTAGATATTATTAGTCTTGCTGAAAAAGCTGAGGCAGTTGGCTTAAATAGTGTCTGGACGAGTGAGCATCTTTTCCACTCTAGTTATATTGCGGACCGTTTGGACAATCGGCCGTATTATGAGCCACTGTCCATCTTAAGTGCCGTCGCAATGCGGACAAAAACTGTTCGGCTTGGCACTACGGTAATTGTTTTACCCTGGCATGATCCCCCTCGTTTGGGAAAAACGGTTGCGACCCTCGACAAGCTTTCCAATGGGCGTGTCGATCTTGGGGTTGGCGTCGCTACAACTGAGGATGAGTATGTTAATCTTGGTGTTGATTTCAAAACTCGTGGTAAGCGAGCAAACGAAATCCTCTCAGCTCTTCAGGTGCTTTGGACTCAAGAAATCCCAGAGTATTCTGGCGAATTCTATCGCTATTCTGGTTTGAAATTTTCACCTAAACCTCAGCAAAAACCCTATCCACCTATTCATGTGGGTGGGTCTAGCATGGCTGCACTTCGACGTACGGCCCGGTTTGGTGACGGATGGCATACTCTTCGTCAGTCTCCTAATGACATTCGAGAAAAGCTCCCCATTCTAGCGCAGTTAATGCAAGGGGAAGGCCGAGATCCAGACGGTCTTTATATATCCTTGAATGCTGGCATCCGTTTTGACTCCCCGACTCAGGACCGTAAACCAGACGACAGGAAATTAATTTCAGGGTCGACCGAAGACATTATTGAAACTCTTAGAGCGTTTGCTGCTGCTGGCTGTCACGAAGTAGTTGTTAGCATTGCTAGCCGCGAGCGATCGTTCCACGAGGATATACTCGATCGAATCTCATCTGAAGTGATGCCAAATATTTGAGGAGATAGTCTCAGATGGCCTGGAAACGTATGATTCTAGAAATTGGTATGGGCACCGATATTCGAGGAGGAGATAGCACCAAGGCAGCAGTTCGTGCTCTGAGGGATGCGCTATGGCATAATTCATTAACTATTGGGAATTTGGTGGATCAGGATGTGGATGCCATGCGAGTGCAGGTAACTATCGCAGTTCCAAATCCAGAAAGTGTCGATAAAGCCAAGGTTCTTGAAGTATTGCCACATGGTACTGGCGAGGTGAAGTGTGTTGATGGTGGGTTAGCTATCCCTAAACCAAATTCTTCCGACGTGACTCTGCTCGCTCACGCAGCAGCAGCTGTCTACCTAGATGTCTGATAAAGGAAATAGCATGTCAAAAAAGCGCATTATTGTAGAGATGGGCGCAGGTAATGACTTGCATGGAGGTGATTACACAAAAGCTGCAATTCGGGCCTGTGACGACGCTCTCCATCATAGCTCTATGACTTTCGTTCGAACTTTAGATATTGATAAGTCAAAGTTAATAGTTGAAGTGATGGTCGGGGTGCAAAAGCCTGAGGAAGTTGATTTGGCCGCTGTGGAGGCACGTTTTCCAATTGGACAAGTAAAAGTGTCAGCCAAAAAGGGTGGTCTCGATGTCTACGACGACTCTGGCGATGACGTTGCCGTAATTGCCAGTGCAGCAGTAGTTGTCAGCATTCAGGCCTAAAAGCTTTTCCTGAAAAAAGAGATTGGCAGCGCAAAGCCGTCATTTTGGTGGCGGCTGGTTGCCCGCGATGAGCTTGAAGACGCCCGCTGTATCAAGATGTGCAAGCCCAGAATTAGCTGCTAGGGCAAAGATTTCAGCTGCTGCCGCTCCTACCGGGCTAGCTTGGTCAACCTGCTTTGCCGCAGCTTGGGAAAGCCTAAGATCTTTTAACATTAATGCGATGGTGAAGCCGGGCTCAAAATCACGGTTCGCCGAAGCTGTCTCAACAATTCCCGCGATTGGGGGATTGCGTGTGCCAATATTAGTTTGTCCTGAGCTAGTGGACACCACATCATACAAAATTTTTGGATCAAGACCGAGCCGTTGCCCAATTGCATAACTTTCGGCAACAGCAACTGCTGAAATACCTGTTATCATATTATTACAGATTTTTGCAGCCTCTCCCATGCCAGAAGGGCCGCAATGGACAATTTTAGCCCCCATCTTTTCTAATTGCGGTCGAACCTCTTCCAAATCACTCGCTTCACCCCCAACCATAAAAGTTATGGTTGCTGCTTCAGCTCCAGCAACCCCGCCTGAGACTGGAGCATCAAGCATGCGAAAGCCACGTTCACGTGCGGCTTTAGCTACTTCTTGAGCTGTTGCAACGTCGATGGTTGAACAATCAATAAGGAGTGCTCCCTTGGGGGCAGTATCAAAAATACCACCTTCGTCCATGTATAGAGAACGCACGTCTGGGCCGGCTGGTACCATTGAAAAAATTACATCTGCTCCATCAACTACTTCACTAAGTGAGTCGGCCACATCCGCACCAGCATCTTTGCAGGCAGTTATCGCTGACGCAGACTTATCATAGACCCTGACCCTTCTTCCAAGAGTATTGGCGTTTCTGGCCAAGTTTCGCGCCATCGGGCCGCCCATACGTCCAATGCCAATAAAAGCCGATACTTCACTCATTTGAAGCGTTCTCCATGAAAAATTAAAGCGTCGTTCGTCCACCATCTATAGGTAGGAGGACTCCCGTTAAGAATTGAGCATCATCTGAAGCGAGATATACAGCAGCTCCGGCAACATCTGCTGGGGTTGCGAGCCGCCCCAAGGGAATACCTGAAATAAATCTTTGCCGGTCTTCATCAGTGATTTGACCACCTACTACCTCTTCAAATAAAGGAGTTTCGGCAGCCACTGGGCATAGAGCATTTACACGAATATTTTTTTCACCAAGTTCCGAAGCCATAGAAATAGTAAGGCTGCATGCTGCTGCTTTAGATGCGTTGTACCAAGCTGCACCAGGTCTAGGTCTAAGCCCCGCAATTGATGCTGTATTTACAATTGATCCGCCGCCACGTGCCTCTAGGTGCGGTAATGCAGCTCTGGTAGTTTTAAGCCAGCTTTTTACATTAACGTCAAAGATGCGATCTATTGCGTCTTCTAATACGGTTTCAAATCGACCAATCCGTTGCGGCACTCCGGCATTGTTTACGAGGATATCCAATCCACCAAACGCCTTAATCGTAGCCTCAGTCATGGCCTCTACATCAGCAGTTTTTGTGACGTCCGCTTGATGACTCTCGGCGCGACCTCCTGATGAGTTAATCTCAGTTGCAACGCGCCGTGCGCCAACGGGATCGAGGTCAGTCACCATCACCGCAGCACCTTCTGCTGCGTATTGCTTGGCAATAGCTTCCCCAAAGCCAGAAGCTCCACCAGTTATCAGGGCAATTTTATTTTTAAGACGCATGAATTAGTCCTTTTTTAGGCCTCACCATTCATCCAAGAGACGATGAGTCTATATGCAATTGAGTCACGACGTGGCAACCGCATATCAAAATCTTCTAAGTGACTAAGTTGGCTTTTATGAATCCAGCGTGCGTCCTCAAGTTCCTCTTCGTCCACCATTATTTCTTCACTGTCAGCTTCAGCGTGGAAGCCCAACATAAGAGATGCCGGGAAAGGCCAAGGCTGGGACGCCCAATAGCGAACCTTTGCTGGGTCTACGATCACAGCCGTTTCTTCCAATACTTCTCGCGCAACCGCCTCTTCCAGGCTCTCACCAGGTTCTACGAAGCCTGCAAGGGTTGAGTACATTTGGGGAATAAAATTACGGGTGCGCCCTAGGAGACATTTATCGCCCTTATAAACAAGCATAATCACAGCTGGATCGGTGCGCGGAAAGTGTTCTGTGTTGCAGTCCATATTAGTACATCGGCGTTGACTGCCAGCTTTTTCAGGTTGGGTTTCAGCACCGCACACGCCGCAATAACCATTGCGCTTATGCCAAAACATTAGCCCTCGGGCGTGCGCTAGTATTGATCCTTCGTGCTGTTCTAGAGATGGGCCAACGGCACGAAGATCCTCAAACGTGCCATTGTTATCAATGTGTGGATGTGCCTGATACGGATCCTCATGATGGGATAAATCAATCCCAAAATATGCAATTCCCTCTTTTACGCCCAAAAAGCTATGGAAGCGGCCAGTATCTAGAAGTTCCTTGGCCTCACCCACTGTAGGCAAAAAGGCACCCTCTTTTTCATTGTGAACCAGGCTTTTATCTCGCCAAACAGCAACTATCCGACTTTGTGGATCATAAAGCTTATTATTCATCCAGCCGTCATCGGCTCGCCTGTGAGATAATCGGTCAAGTGGTGCACCGGTATACCAAAGCGCTCTAGACGTGCCCGGGTCTTTAGTTTCATTCATTCCTTTGGCTTTCTTTTAGCCGCGGCCAATATACGGCATTTTGCTAGCCATAACTGTCATTGTATGAACGTTGGCATCTAATGGAAGGTTGGCCATATAGACAATTGCATCTGCTACAGCCTTAACGTCCATAGTGGCCTCGATGCGAGTTGTGCCGTCAGGTTGAAGTACTCCAGTTTGCATCCTCTGGGTCATCGGTGTTGCAGCATTTCCAATGTCTATCTGGCCCACACAAATATCATAGGCGCGACCATCCAAGGATGTGGCTTTCGTCAGGCCAGTAATGGCGTGTTTAGTGGAGGTGTATGGAGCTGAAAAAGGACGTGGAACATGTGCAGAGATTGAACCGTTATTAACAATCCTGCCGCCTCTAGGGCTTTGATCTTTCATGATCCGGAAAGCCTCCTGAGAGCATAAGAATGGCCCAGTGAGGTTTACATTCAGTACACGTTGCCAAGTTTCTAAAGAGATATCCTCAAATGGGTCTGGAGGTGAGCCACCTCCCGCATTGTTAAATAGAAAATCAAGTCGTCCAAACTTTGTTTTAACCGCGTTAAAAAGATCCTTTACTGAATTAGGGTCTGTTACATCCGTCGCCATTGGCAGCGCCTTTGCGCTCATTGGACCAGCCTCAGACATAGTTTCGGCTAGAGCTTCTTCTCGCCGGCCAGCCAAAACTACCGACCAGCCATCGGCAAGAAGTGCCAATGCGGACGCTCGGCCAATACCTGATCCTGCCCCAGTAACTATGGCGATTTTTGAAATATCGGACATTTACATCTCTACTTTAAAGGTTTCGTTTTTCGCTCGGTCGTTAGGAGGGCGCTTTTTGATTGTGTTGTCAAACCCAAAGGCTCAACTTCCTAAGTTCTTGCCTCTCCACTGCATGATGGAGATGCTGTTATATCAACTTTAAGAAACAATTCTGATATTGATAATTAAAGACTGCGCAATTCAAAAACACTTCTGTGTCACCAAAAATAAATTCTATAATTTCATTACGAGTTTTTTTGGAGATTTTTTAATGTCGGACCGTATCTTAACCACACATGCAGGCAGCCTGCCTCGCCCGTTAGCCCTTACAGGCCTTTATGCCAGAAGTGCTCAAGGTGGCGAGGTTAATGCTGCAGAGTTAAATCAAGCGGGACGCGATGCTCTTTTTCATGTTTTAGAGCAGCAGTCGGAAAACGGAGTAGATATTGCCAACAATGGTGAGCAACAACGAGAGGCGTTTTTTCTTTATCTTCGACATCGTCTGACAGGTCTTGGTGGCCGTTGGACACGTCCCCCGAGGGCAGAACTAATCAGTCATCCGGATTTTGCTGAGATGATGAAAGAGCAGGCATCACTTCGACCTGTTGTTTCAAATATGGAGCCGCCAAAAGCTATCGGAGCAATTTCTCATGCGAAACCGGAAGCATGTGAGCAAGAGTGTTCAGATTTTGATGAAGCTCTAAAAAGTAAGAAATACGAGTTTACTCGAACTTTTCTAACAGCGCCTTCACCTGGCATCGTTTGTGCAGCAATGAAGAACGAGTTCTATGATACCGAAGAGGCTTATTTGGCCGATCTCGCTAAGGCACTTAGAGTCGAATACGAAATTATTCTTGCTCATGGTCATGATCTTCAACTGGATTGTCCTGAGCTCGGTTTAGAAGGCCATCTGACCTATAATGGTCGCCCGAAGGAATTTCTTGAGTTTGTTGAACGAGCCATACATGCCATCGCTCAGGCTATAGAGGGTTTGCCGTCAGATCGGATCCGTCTGCATCTGTGTTGGGGTAATGTAGAATCACCGCATGATCACGACACACCTCTTGGTGACTTTTGGCACATCGTAAAACAAGCACCTGTCGGCGGTTTTGTTTTGCCATTTGCCAATCCCAGGCATGCTCACGAATGGCGAGTGCTACGGGATAGCCCGCCAAAAGATAATCAGTTCATAGCTGCGGGTGTGATTGATACTCTCACCAACTTCGTTGAGCATGAACAGGTTGTTGCGGACAGATTAGAAAATGTAGCTAGAGCAATAGGAGATCCGGGGCGAGTGATAGCGTGTACTGATTGTGGTTTCGACACTTCTGCTGGTTTAGGGCGTGTTGCGCCAAGTGTTGTTTGGTCGAAATTCCGCTCGATGGCTAAAGGTGCTGAGATAGCAAGTAAAATTCTATTTTAGCAATTTGAGCTAAGAATTTTTCCCGTCGAAAATGTCTTTTCGCCACCTTCTAGTTTTGATGTGTATATATCTTGGCCTGACATTATCAGGCCTGCATGCTATGGCGGCTCTGTTGCCAACATTCATCGAAATTTGGAGCCTAACAAATACTGAAGCTGGTTGGCTTAATAGCTCTCAATATCTTGCTTATGTGGCGGCGGTGCCAATCATTGCTTTTTCGGAGAGGATAGACGCGAAGCGTCTATTGCTTGCGGGAACGCTTTTTAATGTAATTGGGTACTTAGGTTTTGCGTTGCTCGCTGATGGGCTTTGGAGTGCAGTAGCTTTTCGAGTGCTTCAAGGTATTGGTTTTGCTTTTACATATATGCCAGGTGTCAAAGCTATTACTGATCGCGTGTCTCCAGACCAAAGAGGGCGAGGTGCGTCTATCTATGTTTCCAGTTTTGCAACGACTACTAGCTTTTCAATTATAATAGCGGGTCTTCTCGCAGATTCTTTTGGCTGGCGTGCGGCTTTTATTTTGCCGACGGTAACAAACGCCTTTGCTTTCCTTCTGATATTCATCTTTTTGAAAACATCAGAGCCTGAAGTTGCTAGCGGTCCAAGAAGAGCACTTTTCGACTTCAGAGATGAGTTTTTGGATCCACGAATGCGTGGTTTTATAATTGCCGCAACGATGCATACAGTTGAGTTATTGGCCGTTCGTGGTTGGACCGTTGTTATGCTGGTAGTCGTAAGTGAGCGATGGTCTTGGTTAGATCATGAAACCATACTAGTCATTGCCACTATTCTAGTATTGATTGGCATGCCTTGCAGCATGATTGGTGGTGAGCTTGGCCACAGAAAGGGATTTGCATATGCCTCTGCAGTAGCAATGGCGTTGTCGGCGTTGGCATGTGGGGCTGTTGGTTTTGCGGTTGAAGGCCCACTCTGGTTATTTGTCTTTCTTGTTTTGATGCATAATGTTTTTGTCCTTGCGGACTCAGGTGCTCTAAATGGTGGAGCTGCGGAGGTAGCGAAAACTGGTAGGCGCGGTGCAGCTGTAACTTTGATGGCGTTCGCTAATGCCTTGGGGAGTTTAATTGGTCCAGTACTCTTTGGATTTATGCTCGATATTGGTGGTGGAAGGTTTGATCCTTTCGCGTGGGGCTTAGCCTTCTTAACATTAAGCGCATGTGTGTTGGTGGGTGTTGGTGCGCTGGTACTCGGAATGCGAAATGGACTAAGCGATCTAAAGAAAGTTGAAAATGAGAAGCATGGATAGGCCTGCAGCTATCTGCCCGGGTATCTATTGCACGGATCACCTTCTTCATTCTGTTGATGTGCGTCCTGGCCAAAGGGGGCTGGCGGAAGACCAGCATCCTCACAATCGCAGATGTCGCGTTTATCGTGGGATTGGTGGATATATTGAATCTTGAGTTCCCGTCAGGCGTTTTGCAGACGCTTATCGACCTTCGCTGGCTGTTCCGTTGATCGAAGCCGGCGCGCCAACTGCATAAAAGGGTTAACAGCTATGCCTATAATCCAAGCAAATGATGGGACCCCCCTCAATTTTGAGGTCGACGATCACACTGACCCTTGGGAACGCCGCCCGGTTTTAATCTTATTGCATGGTAATGGACGAAACGCCCAGTTTTGGTACCAGTGGGTGCCTTATCTGAGCAGGGATTTCCGGATCGTACGACCTGACATGCGAGGATTGGGAAAGTCCATTTTCGCTGATGGATCAGCCGTCGACCTCAGCGTTGAAAGCCTCATCGAAGATTTGCTCGAAATTATCAGTGCGTTAGGGGTTGATAAAGTCCACTTCTGTGGCGAATCAATGGGTGGTATCTTGGGACTCGTTCTAGCTGCGCAGCACCCATCACTGATCAAGACGCTAACGTTGGTATCGACACCGGTATTCATCGAAGAGGAAATGAAGGAACGATATGCCCTTGGCTATGCTTCTCGGATCGAAGCCATGGAAAAACTTGGAATCCGCAAGTGGGTTTCGGAAA
>Ga0255759_10002831_pt1 | contig 15350 bp, 7 predicted proteins | sample 101ome_20_FD_179959 | JGI IMG/M metagenome (GOLD analysis project Ga0255759, IMG submission 179959) | Coastal salt marsh microbial communities from the Groves Creek Marsh, Skidaway Island, Georgia - 101404AT metaG (version 2) | ecosystem: Environmental > Aquatic > Marine > Intertidal zone > Salt...
TGGCACAAAGTGATGTTGGAGGTTTACAGGACGCCATGTTAGGAATGGCAGAAAGTGCGGTAATATTTGATGAGGAAACAGGTGAATTTGATATACCTGTTGCTGAAATGTATAGGTTAAGAGAAGCCGCAAGATTGGCCGGTAAATCTTATGAAGAATTTTCACAAGACGCGATAAAGGCAAAAAAGAGAACCGAAAAACTTGAAATTTTAGATGCGTTTGGTAGATACGATGACGAAACACAGGAGTTAATTGCTAGCTTAGCAGAGTTCGATGGTGGTGAGTTAAAAGTAAAATTACCTGGTTATGAGGATGCAATTAATGTGGCTTCTTTAGGGCAGGATGAACTTCAAAAACTAAGAGATATGCAGGCCGAAAACGCCTTAGACGATAAAGAAATTGCTCTTAGATCGATGAAAGCGTTAGAGGCAATGGCTTTTGCAAATAAACAAGCGGCTTTAACTGGTGTAAAAGTTGGAGTAAATACAAAAGGTATTACGGATGCGTTAGAACTTATGGAAGCGGGAGGAAAAATGGCGAATGTGACATTAGGTGATACCTTTAGTGAAGAAAATTTAAACCCATTAGGTGAAAGTATAACGGATGCGATAAGTAAAGGTTTATCTGGCGAAACGGAAAACCAAAAAGTAAGAGAAGAATTTGCGTCATTAATTGGTAACTTTCAAACAAATCTCGGAACTAATTTTGATAACCTTTCCGGTTTTATGTCTGATGATAATATGTTAACAACACCAGGATTATTAAAAACACTTGCCGGTAATATTGGTGATTTAGGTCTTAGTGCTAATGAGGTTGAGGAATATATTAAAAGGTTAAGTGGAACATTGAACGACTTAATACCCGACATTAATGGAATGGAAGAAACGTTAGAAAATAGGGATGAATATCATTTAATACATGGAGAAGGGTACCAAAATGAATATAATAGTACACAAAGTACCTCCGATACTACATCTACAACTATACCCACTGTTGAAATCACACCCGAACAACCACCATCTGTACTAACAACCAACGTAGAAACAAATAATACAGAACCACTAAGAGCAGAGAACACAACACCACCAACAACACAATCATATAGTGAAAACAAAGAAATGAAATTAACTATTGATTTTAAACAGGGTTTACCGATAACACTCGATGGAATGGCATTAAATACGTTAGGACCTGAGGAGTTAAGAAAGATATTTGGGTCTCAAGAATTTATCACCGCTTTAAGTACAAATCTTTCTAAAAACACAACATATACAGAAAACATACTAATAGGTTAAAAATTAACATTTAATCTATTTATATAAAAAGATTAACATGGAGAGTCCACTTTCATTTAATTCAACAGAGGGGTTTAGAAAGGCTTTATTAATTAGAAATTTACCACCATACGAAGATTTTAAATCTGAAGAAAAACCTGGTGAAAGTGAGTTAACAATTAATGATGTTGGAGTTGCCGACCCCGGAAATGTTGAAGATATAGGTAACGAAAGAGAAAGATTCTTTTTTACTAAAAACAAATATGGACCTGAAAATTCTATAGATTATGGTGATACCGTAGATATTAACAGAAGTAATCAAACTGAGGCAAACAAAGGAGAATACGATTATTATAGTTCAGAACCATCAAGAAGTAATGAAGATTCATTAAAAAGATTATATCTTTTAAATTGGTATGGACCATCAGAAGGATTTGGTGAATTTGGACCGGTCAACCTACAGATTATTGAAAGACTAATAGAAGAAAGAAATTTATATTTTAATTTTATTGCTTCAACATACAATCCATTTAACATACTTACTTTCGATGACCCCGAAGGTAATAACGGATTTTTATCTCAAGATTCAGAGTTAGCTAGAATTGCGGCAACACAATTAAAAACAGAGTTTCAATATAGGGTATCTGAAGAAGCGTATCAGCAGACGTTAGGTAGAATAAATGTTTTGGATGCGTTAAGTGACCCTTTTGATGCATTGGCAATCGCAACAGGGAGAGAACAGGTTGTTGAAAGTAATTGGAGAATATCGGTACCCGACAACATAATAGGTAAGGGGTTAGATTTTATTAGTAGACTATCGGGCGTATACTCACCATTTTCTTGGATACCAGGTGATTATTTTGGAGAGGAACCAAGAAGGTCGTTTTTAAATCAAATCGGTGATAGAATTTTTAAAAGAAGAGGAAAAAATGAATCTCCTGAAAATAGGAACGCTTCAGATATATTCTTAGCAAACACAGGACAAGGACAATCGAATAGATTATTTAAATCATTAGAGTTAAATAGATTTAGACCCGACTATAGAAAAAACTTTATTAACGATTTAAATCTAAGGGCACCTGACGGTGAATACTATATTGGTAGTAGAACACAAGAAATAAGTAATCTTGTATCACCAATTACCGAAAGACCTATAAATGAATTTGGAGAGTCAGTACAAGCCCCCGTTAGAGGATACGGAGATGTTGCTAAAGAATACGAAAGGATAGAAGGTAATAACAACTTTCAGTTCGGTATTGCAAATTATTCATATTACAATAGTAACAACTCTTTAGTTGGAGGATTTATATGGTCGTCAACAGTAAGAGACGAAGACGCGGGAACTAGAGCCGGTCTTGGGGGTGAGAGTTATTCGTCAGATTCTCTTTCATATCGTCCATTTATTTATGACGGAACAAAATCAAATAGACATACATTTAGAGAAGGTTCAATACTTGATGAAACACAAAAGTTAGTTGACGCGGCCGCTAAGTTAGGAGGAGAAAGACTATATCATGTAGGTAATGCAATCAGTCAGATATCAAAAGTTTTTCATGACGGAAACAGAGAAATTACAAAGGGGTCTTCTGTCTATTATTTAGAAAATGAATCAGGTGATACCGCTAGAGAATATTGTAGAGTTTTTAGTAAAGATACACCATACGTTGTTAATGATGATTTACAAAAGTCGGACGGTATGGAAACAGAAAACAGGGCGTTTTCTAATTCAGTATTAACTAATACCTATAACTTAAATATTGCACCTTGGAGTACTAAAAAACCTGCGGGGTCATCAAATATAAAAGACGGAGAAGTTAAGAAATATATGTTTTCATTAGAAAACTTATCATGGAGAACTTCAAACAAAAAAGGTTTTACATATCAGGATTTACCACATTGTGAAAGAGGACCGAATAGAGGTAGAATTATGTGGTTCCCACCATACGATTTAAAAGTATCGGAACAAAATAGCGCTAATTGGAACACCAACGAATTTATCGGAAGACCGGAACCTATATACACATACAGCAATACCCAAAGACAAGGAAACCTATCTTGGAAAATTGTTGTTGACCACCCATCTGTGTTAAATGCAATTGTGGATAAAGAAATGAAAGGTAAAAACGCCAAAATTACAAATGATTTTGTTGACGCGTTTTTTGCGGGATGTAAAAAATATGATGTTTATAAATTAGCAGAAACATACCCACAATTTAAACCATCAGACATCTACGATATTGTAAAATCAATAGAAGAAGAAAAGAGTTTAGAAGAGTATTATAAAGAAATACCAAGATTTAGAACATATACTACGGAACCAACATTAATAGAGTATCAAGATAAAATGACTAGATCTGATTGGGATTTTGCATTTTATTTTGATAACGATGTTCCAGGTCCTAGTAATGTCACCGCTTTAGAAGCTACGGGAGACTATCTAAGTTCGTTAAATGATTATATTGGGCAGTTATCCTCATATACGTCAAACGATTTAGATACTGAACAACAGGAACAAAATACAAGTTTCTTTACACAAAACTTATCATCATTAGATGGAAAGGTAAAACATTTAGCGCTAAAAATAGGTGAAGTTGTTAATAGCGGTGGTAGACTTAAAATAAGAATGGCAGCTTCAGCGTCAGCACCTAATCCCACGGCATATAATATTTCATTATCAAGAAGACGTATGGATATTGTTTTAAAATATCTTATGTCGCAAAAAATAGATAACGATACAGAAAGAACTGTAGAGTCTGTACAAGATAAAATAGATTTTGATTTAGATTATTTAGGTGAAGAGGCTACTGTATTTACTGAATTAGGACAAGAAATAAATTGTACAGACGATTTAGAGAGTCAAGGATTTGACACTATAAGGTCAATAAATGCAATGGCGTGTAGAAGGGTAAAAATATTAGATGTGGAAGAAATTGGACACGAACCGAAGGTTCCCGATGATTTTGTGCCCGAAGAGATTACAGAAAGAATCGGAACAGACTACGAACTTGTACAGAACGAAATTGTAACTCCATACGAAAGAACAAATATAAAAAGGAAGGAAGAGATATCAAAGATAATAGTTAAAAAACTATTAAGTGAATGTGACTACTTTGAAATGATGAGAGAAGATAGTCCAATGGTATATGACGGGATAAAAGAAAAACTCAAATACTTTCATCCGGCATTTCACTCAATAACACCTGAAGGATTAAATAGTAGACTTACATTCCTACAACAGTGTATAAGACCTGGGGATACGATACCAACGATAGACGATGACGGAAAGATAAGACAAAATGACGCATTAAACACATCTTTTGGTGCGCCACCTATATGTGTATTAAGGATAGGTGATTTTTACCATACAAAAATCGCAATAAATCAAATAAGTATTAACTATGAACCTTTGACATTTGATTTGAATCCTGAAGGCATTGGAGTACAACCAATGATTGCTGATATCAACATGAGTTTTTACTTTATCGGTGGACAAGGATTAAAAGAACCTGTTGCCAGACTACAAAACGCACTATCATTTAATTATTATGCTAACACCGAAGTTTATGATGAAAGGTCGGTCGCTACTGAAGATAGGTCTAAAATTAATGAGGAGATATGGAAGAGGATTGAAGAAAACACTGATTATGGATTTACAAATACCAGTGATGAAGGAAATCAAAATGAAAACGATACAATCGGAGTGGTCCAAGAAACTACGATAGTTAATGAGATATTCTCAGGTAATACATCATATACCAAGGTTGTTAATGACTTAGTAAATAGTGTTGGTAATTATGTAACGGAAACAAACAAAACATTAAATAACGTGATTAATTCAAACAGCGAGATAGGATTATACTACTTACTACAAGATACGAATTATCAATACGGTAAAATATATAATTATTTTGATGAACCAAACTCACAAATAATGAAAATTATTGGAAAACCGATAGAAGTACAAGAAAAGGTAGAACAATTATTTTATGATTTAATATATGATATAGAGATAGAAACATGCCCAATAGTGGCAAACACGGAAAATTTTGAAGATTTAAAAAGAAGACACGTAAAAAAATTCAAAAAGAATTTATTGAATATTTGTTTAAAATATAGAGATAAAATGGTTTCAGATTTGGTACAACACATTACAAAATTTTCTGAACCACAAACTAAGATGATTGAATTTATTGATAAAATTAACTTTGTTACTACCGACAGTGACGGGTATAGAATTAAAAGTGGTAAGGTTGTTATATTCGATATAACCGGAACAACAGAAATTCATAATACTACACAAAATGCTGCAGACACAAAAGAAGAACTATTAAATGACTTGACACAAATATCATATGATTTAGATGACTATAATTACAGGTTATACCAAATGAGTGACTTTTTAGTTGGACCACCTAATCCATACGATGACACATTGTTAGACCCAAATAAATTAAATGGGGGTAGTTTATATTCAGGATTCTTAACAGGAAATTATGACACAGAAGAATATACAAAACTTTTAACAATGTTCTTTAGTACGTTTATGTCAGACCCTGAATCACTTAAAAATGAAATGTTAGGTGAAGAGTTAGTTGATAGACCGGAATGGATATTATATATGAATCAACAGTTTTACGGCTCACTTTATGTACCTGCGGGCTTAAGTTATATAGTAGGAGACCCTAATCCAGATGGTCTGCAATTTAGTAGTGGAGGTATTGTTGGTGAGTGTGTAAAACTAAGAAATAACGGAAGAAATAAATATAAAAAATTTACAGAAGATAGTAGTGTAAGTAAGTTTGAATCTTATGAACCGTTTAATAAAGAGAAGAAAAGAATATTTAATTATACCAAACAAGAAACATCTTCCCAAACACAAGTTCAAAACTTTGAATTAACATATAGTGAAGTTAACGCAGGAGAACCATCAACATTTAACTATAAACAATCTTTTAACTGATGAAATATTATAATAGATATGACGAATTTTTAATTAACGGCAAACACTATACAGTGCCGTTTGTTAAAATACCATCAAAACCTACAGATAAAAGATATATCTATAAGGATGGTGTTAGTAGATTAGATAAAATAAGTTACGAATATTATGAAACGCCATATTTTGGTTGGTTAATATTGGCGGCAAACCCTAAGTTTGGTGGAATGGAGTCCAATATTGAAGACGGTTCAATTTTGTTTTTACCATACCCTTTAATTACCAGTTTACAAGACTATAAAAAAGCATTAGAGAACCATTTCTTCTATTATGGCAGATAAGTTTTTTAACAATCAAAATGTATATGTTGAGGCCGATTATGATAATATAGTTGTAGTTGACCCGAACAAAATGGTTGAGCCCGATGGTAAGGTAGTCGAAAGACTTGTAAACCACGAGGAATTGGTTATCTACGCAAACTTAGAAGCTAAGGTTTTACCTAGAACAAAATTAGCATTAGGTAGTTCTTATGACGATACAGTACAAAATTTGAGAATAGGTGCAATTGACGGAGACATAGCGTCTAAAGTCAATTTTATGAAACCAAAAGGTAAAAAATATTTTGACACATCATGGACAGAACAACTAACAGGAGATGGTAGTTTAGTAGGGGAGGGAATAAATCAAACAAAAACAAGTTGGTCTGAAAATAGTATAGATACAGGAGACGGAGAAACCGAAACACAATACATACAGAAAAGAACAACTATAAACCAACAGGATACTCAATTATTAGGTATAGATAGAATATCTATTAAATTAAACACCTCATATGTTCCTGTTGTTAATATAGAGATGACAGACATTCAGGGTCGAATGTTATTTGAACAAGGCGAAAACTCACCATATAGTGCATTTATGCAAATGCCATATCCATTATTTACGTTAACTATTAAAGGTTATTTTGGTAAGGCTATTAGATACGAATTAATGTTAAGACATTTTAACGCAAGATTCGACGCAAGTGACGGAAACTATAAAATCTCAACACAATATATTGCAAGAACTTACGCGTTATTATCAGACATACAAGTAGAAAGTTTATTCACTCTACCAAGGATGTATATAACAAATACTACCATCACTGATGAAACGAATAAAACAATACAAGGTACTGAAAATACATTACAACCTCTTTCTGCTTTGGGTATTGGAGGATCTAATGAGACGGTTAGAAAGATTACAAACAGAAGTAGTATTGGTAGAAATAAAATAAGTGAAGTTTATGACGTATACAAAAGTAAGGGATTAATTGACGATGATTTTCCTGATATTTCTTTAAATGAAATGTTAAATAAATTAAATAAATTTGAACAATATATTCTCGATACTTACGGTAAAGAAGATATGTCAGTGTTATCGGATATATCAAAATACAGGGCACTTATAAAAGAATATAGACGTAAGATACTCGGTCCATATACCGATAATTGGGAAAATAAATATATTGACACAGGAAGAACCTTAATTTTAGATGATGCAAGAAATACTGTTGTTTATAGGTTTAAGTCTGATTTAGACCCACAACAAAAATCAGATGCTATTACAGAGTTGGAAAAAATAGTAAATGAGTATAATGACAAACTAAATAGAAATACGACTTTTGGTAGTAAAGGTAGTTGTATTATAGGTGGTAAAAGATTAGATACTGCAATTAATTGTAATATAAATTATAAAACAATTATTAGACAGATTGATAGTATTGACGATGTCAACATTGAAAAATCTTACAGAAGAAACAAAGGTAACGCTTCACCAACAGAACTACAATTGAAAACATATAAGATGCAATTGGAGACAGAATTTATGAAAGAAGAAGTAAAACTTGATGTAAACACTCTAGAAGTAAAAGAAAATACACTTAATAAAACCGGTTTTGCATTTGGAAATGAATCAAAAGCCACTGAAATATTTAACAACACGTTTTTAGGTAAACTATCTAAAGTTGAAGAAAAATTTGAGAACGATAAAAAAAATTTAGTAGAAGAAACATTATCTAATGAATTAGCAGAAAAGATAAAATCAGCAGATGATGGACTCGGATTCAACCCAACGATTAAAAATGTTTTAGCCGTAATATGTGCAAGCTCTGATGCTTTTTTCAGATTGATGGATAAAGTACACGAGGAAGCGTGGGAACAAAGAAAAAATCCAGCGAGACTATCTACGGTTATAGACCCTACAGCTGCTTTTGGTAGTGAAGGTAAAGATTCTATAGAAAGTGTAACTAGTGATGGAGTTTTAATCAACGAAGCGATAGTATATCCATGGCCACAATACTTAGAACTAAAAAAAGATAAAAAGGGTAACGAAGAGTATGTAAACGTATATCCTGGAGACTCTAGCGTAGCATCAAAAACTAAAGCTTATGACAGCACAATATGGCCTGAAGTTAAATTTGTTGAGGAGTATATAAGAGCGACTTTAGAAAAAGAAAGTCAGTTGTCTGAAGATACCGATACACGTAATGAATTAAGAAATATAAAGTATATTTTTACTAGTGCGGTTGAGTATCCATTTCATAATAATATCTATAATAACCTTAGTGAGGTATCATTCTTTTATGAAATATTTGAAAGAACAGAAATGAGTTCTTTCATAAATAAATTAAATAAGGGTAATGATTATGGTAATGAAATATACTCCGTAATTGCAGATATGGAGTTTTTAAATGTAAATGAGTCAGTAAAAAAATCACCTTCATTAACTAAAACATTAAAAAACTTTAGTTTTTCGTATGATAATATTCAGAATTTATTATTTAACGCATCAAAACTTGGTTCTTGGAATAAATTTGAAAGAGACTATTACATAACACCATACATAAAAAACTTGATGGAAAACCCGAATACCGTATATAATGAAAAAGAATATAATGACGGTATAGACATAACAGGTTCAGTTGAAACTATAGATAAATTAAAAGAATTATTAAAATCAACTAAAACGAATCAAAAATCCTTTGTTGATGGTTACCCTTTTGATAGTAATACTTGGTTAAGTAAAAATATTAAAACCGGTAATACAGACGAACTAAGAAAAACTAATAACACTATTGGAGTATTAGACAGTAAAAAAGTTATAGCATCTTTTAAGGACGAAGACGAACAATATAGTAAAAAGTTTATAAATAATTTTAGTTGGATTACCAATACAGGTAACATAGTATTTGATGGACAAAGCACAGATAATGACATTAATAGTTTTTCAGGGGGATTAAACTTTTTTAATACAAGAGATTTAAAGGACTATTATTTAACTGAATCAAAACTAAAATACTCTGATGATTATTCTGGTGCGTTTTCACAAGAACAAACAACATCATTATTAAACACACCTTATTTTGTTAACGCATTATTAAATGGTGTTGAAAAAGAAAAAAACGGGGATCAAGATGGGTATACCGCAATGGGTTATTTATATTTAAATTCACTACCACTTTCTAATGTTAGTGAAAGAATGAAAACCCATATTAGTGGTTTAACAAATGATGAAGATTATATATTTGCAGTAATTAGTAAATTCTCCGCAATACACAAACAACCCTTCTTATGGTTTTTAAAGAACGGGGCAATATGGCATAGATATAAAAATTACCATGAAAATGGAATAGATATACTTGATGATGTATGGAAAGACTTTGATTTTACAAATTCCTTTGACCCATTAGGTGAGGATATGGGTAAAACATATACGGTTAGAAATTATGAAGGAGACCAACAGACAATACAAGGTACTTATTCTGATACTATGTCCTTACAAACACACAGTAACGGAGATTCACAAACAGTCACAGTAGACGCAACATTCACCAACGTAGGGTTTTATCCAAAGGTAATTGAAAATATGTATTATTATTTTACAGAGGTATCAATTTTTAATAGTTACTCAGAATTGGAATTTGACAATGCATATTATAATAAAAAGTTACAGATTAGAAAAAATACAAATAATTTTTTATTTAAAGGGATTGGACATGACATACAGAATCCATCAAAAACAATAACACAAAATTCGTGGTATACATACTTTGATATTGCAAACAATACAGACTTCTATCAATACAATACGGATAAAATATTAATAGTACCTTCTATAGGAGATTTAAAGTTTAATCAAGTTGAGTTTGAGTGTTTTAGAGGAGAAATTGAAGATATTGAAAACAATAGTTCGGTACATAATGGAAGTGTTAGGTGCTTATGGTCAGCACCAAACTATGGTTATTTTAATAACAGTTATATTAAAAAACCTGAAGTAAATCAGTATTTAAAAAATGTAAAAATTGATACGGATAACTCACAACCATTTGATTTAAATGATGGTGAATATGGTAATATTGAAGATTTAATAAATTTACTAGGTAAGGATTTACTCGACCAGTTAGAAAAAATGTTTTTGAATTTCTGTAAAAAACCAGGTTTACCAGATAGTCATGAAATTGATGTGTTAGATAATAATAAAGTTACTAACGATTTTACATTATATGATGTGATGAAAAGTTTATTCATTGTTACTGACCCATTCTCGGCGGAAAATGAAGAGACATTCCTAAAAAAAATGGCAAAACAACAAATGGATTCATTTGTAACCACACACAATAACAAATTCTTTAATAAAGATATGATATTGAAAATGGGTAATCCGTCACATTATAATAAAAGAGTTTTTAATTCATTTTCTAATGACGTTAATATAAATCCCGTAGACAAAATAGAATTTGGTTCACATGTTGTTGGGACAGTACCTGGTAACGGTGTGACATTAAACACAAGTATTACAAACAGTCCTGAGGTTTGGAAAGAAATATATCTTAATTTTGGTGATTCTGAAATTGAAAATATAAAATATACAGATGACGGTTCGATTATAACAGATTTCTTTTATGATTTTGATATTGAATTTACAGTTGAAAACGTAAAAAGACTATCACCGATCATAAGAATGTACACATCAAAAAAATTAGACAACAATAATTATACGCCAGAACAATTTCAAACAGACTTAAATTCACATATTGAAGAAAGCAATAATTTTCACAGAGATGTAATGAACCACCTCTTTATTAAGCTAAATAATCAATTACCAAATGTTGAAGTTACTTTTGAAGACATTGTAATGTCCAACGTTGACGGTGCTGACATCACTAAAATAGATATTTGGGAAACATTTAGATTGGCAAATGATAAATGGGTGTCAGGACAAGATTTTAAAGAAAGAACTATATTTGAGGACTTTTTATTTTTAGATAGAGCAAATAGACCTGTCGGAGATAAAGTTGTAATTAATATAGACAAACTTAGAAAATTATTAAAAAATAGAGATGATGATATGACGGTGTATCAGTTGGTTAGTGAAATAATGACTAAAAATCATTTCACATTCATGCCTACACCGGTCTATACTAATTTTTATGGTAGAAATGATAGGGTTAAAGAGGGTGAACCAATACCACAGGACATACCTAATGACTTATTTGGTACCTTTATGGAGGTAGATACCAAAGACAGTAGACCAAGAATGTTAGGGATATACATTGGTAAACCGTCTGAAAATGCTAAACTTAATAAAAACCATAATTCAAGAAGACTGGACGACGCTTTTGATTTAACTAGAGCTTCTGAATGTCCATTAATTGAAAATACAACTAATAAAACTAACTACTCTGATAGTAATAAATGTGTTGGTTTTAATGTAGACTTTGGTATCAGAAATCAGGGTATATTTAAGAACATGTCTATTGATATGAGTCAACATAAGAATATCGCCCCATCTTTCCAAGTACTTGCCGATATGGGATCTATGGCTTCACAAAGAAAAGTAGCACAACAATCACAGTCACTGTATAATTTTTATAAAAGTCAAAGTTATAACTGCACTGTAGAGTCTATGGGTAACGCAATGATACAACCAACAATGTATTTTAATTTAAGACACGTTCCAATGTTTACTGGTCCGTACCTTATAATTAACGTTAGTCATGACATAACAAGTAGAGAATTTACAACACAGTTTGAGGGTATAAGAATACCTAAATATGCATTAGACGTTCCCGATAAACTAGTTATGAGTGTTAATAGAGAACTATTAACTTCAATACAAGAAAGATTAAAAAATGAAAGAATTAATAATTCTTCAGGTGGTGATATAACCGATGAACATTTAGAAAGACGAGCAACTGAAGCCTCAGAGGAACAATGTCAGGATAGTAACAATTATCCAAACATAGAGTTTATTAAACCAATAACTACATCTACAACAAAGAAACAAGTAAATGATTATTTAGGTCTACAAGGTATTAACGATAATTTACATATGTATCTATTTGTATTAGCATACATGGGAATGGATGACGGAGTATCTAAAAGTTTCAATTATAATATATATGACATTAGTACTGAAAATGATAGATACGTCACACAAAACAATATATCATTACTTAATGGTCAGTGTTGTGTTTTAAGAGTTACCGGTGTGAACAAACCGATGGCGTCTTTTAGAAATCATGAAGATGCTATAGAATTTATGATAAGAAAATATAATGGAACCCTTAGTACAATATTAAATGACTTAGTAGAGGCTGAATATGCAAATGGGCAACAAACACCTAGTAAATGGGCTAACGCTATGGCAAAGTTTTGGGCAAATACTAGCGGACGTGTTGAAGGAAATAATTATGTAGACATTAATGTAAATGTTAGTCAAAAATTAATTACAGATAATAATTTTAAAGCACAATATGATTTAGTTAGTGATAGATTTTTAGAAGGAATAAATAAGTCACTTTAAGATTTGAATAATGTCGACTAACGATATATTTATAAATAAAAGTCATGGATATTAAAAGTTTACTAGACAACTACTTAAAAAAAGACACAAGATTAACGGAGACAGATAAAGGTAACGGTTACAAAGAGGTTTGTGATTTAGATACTGGTGATTGTTATACCGTAAGAATGAGAGATGGATTAATTGAAAGAGTAGATAACACAAGTATGATAAACAAAACATTAAAAGTTGAAACTCACAGTGGAGTTAAAACACTTTTAAACGGATAAAACTATATAAAATGTCTATAGATAAAAAAATTATAGAAGAAATATCAAGATATAATAGAATTAATAATTATATTCTTGAACAAGAAGCTGGAGAATTACCACCTGAAGGAGAGGAAAGTTTAGATTTAGGAGATGAAGGTGGAGATTTATCACCTGACACAGGTGCAGAAGAAATACCAGAACCTGTTGATGTTAATTCAGATCCAGATGTAGAAGAAATTGGTGATGATGGAGAGGGATTAGATACGACTGATGATGGTTCAGGAACGGAAGAACTTGATGTTACTGAGTTGGTAAACACTCAGAAAAATATGTCAGAAAAACAGGATGAATATATGGAAGATATGATGTCTAGATTAACTGATTTAACAAGTAAATTAGGTGAAATGGACAAAATAGTTGATAGGATTAATTCTATTGAAGATAAAATAGAAAAGTATAGAACGAAAACACCAGAGGAAAAGCTACAACTAAGAAGTTTAGATAGTTATCCTTATAACCAAAAATTAACTGATTTCTTTATGGACAAATCAGAAGAGTTGGAAAAGACGGGAAAGAATGAATACGTACTTACAGATGATGAAGTAGAAAATTATTCAGAGAAAGACGTCAAAGACTCTTTTGATAAACCATTTCAAGAAGTTAAATGATAAATAAAAATGTGTTCGCAGGAATACTTGCTTTATTTTTATTTGGATGTACACCCTTGATACCCACCAGAGTTTTAAAACACCCACAGGCTTATGAGTTTGAATTTGGAATACCTTTAGTTTGGGACGGAAACTACCCAGTGAAGGTCTTCCAAACAGAGTTAAGACTAAATGAAAACATTTTAGGTCCTTACGGTTATTATTACTCTTTAGAAAAACATGACGAAAAAGATTCAACATACACTTTAAGTGTAAGATTGGATAAAGAACTATACTATCCGAAGTATAATGGAGAAGTAAAATAAAAATTAAACGGGGAAATTTTCCCCGTTTTTTTTCTACCAAATAATTTGACTTACTGTAGTTCATTCTTATATTTTATTTTGAGTAACAGATAAAATTTAACGAATAAAAGAAAAACAAAAATGGCAAATGCACTCGACGCCGTACTTTCACAGTACGAAAAAAACACAGAGTCTCGCGGTAGTGGAGACGGTATGACACAGGAGCAACGTTTGAAGAAGTATTTCACTACTTACCTCCCTAAAGGAACAAAATCAGGACAATCACGGGTTCGTATCCTTCCCACACCTGACGGTTCATCCCCGTTTAAGGAGGTATGGTTCCACGAAGTCCAAGTTGACGGTAAGTGGGTTAAATTGTATGACCCAGGTAAAAACGATGGCGAGCGTTCACCTTTGACTGAGGTCTATGAAGAGTTGATGTCCACAGGTAAGGAGTCAGATAAGAAGCTCGCGATGCAATATCGCCCTCGTAAGTTCTACATTGTTAAGGTTATTGACCGTGATAACGAAGAGGACGGTGTTAAGTTTTGGAGATTTAAGGACAACTACAAGCAAGAAGGGATTCTTGATAAAATCATCCCTATTTGGAGGGCAAAGGGCGATGTCACTGACGCAAACGAAGGTAGAGACCTTATTATTGAATTGGCTAAGTCTAAAACAAATTCAGGTATCGAGTATACAATTGTACAGACAATTATGTATGATGACCCATGTCCTCTCAGTGAAGATGCCGACACTATGAAGGATTGGATTGAAGACGAGATGACTTGGTCTGACGTATACGCTCAGCGTCCCGTTGAATATTTGGAGGCAGTCGCTCGTGGAGAAACACCTGTATGGGATTCTGAACTTAAGAAATTCGTTTATGGGGACAGCGATGACACTGAAACAATCGGAGGTTCTACAAAAGTAGAATCAGTGTCTAAAGAAACTGAAACAGTTTCAGACCCACAATCAGATATGGAGGTTGACGAAGACCTTCCTTTCTAACAAACCAAAACAATAGATGGAGGGGAAAAGTCCCTTCCATCTTTTTCATTACGAAAAGTTCGTAACGAAAAAAATGTAAT